>ERZ773006.39-NODE-39-length-81362-cov-16.7258_pt1 | contig 81362 bp, 53 predicted proteins | sample MGYA00580843_ERZ773006 | MGnify/ENA primary metagenome ERZ773006 (study PRJEB29015, sample SAMEA2738011) | human oral metagenome | biome: human oral; feature: human-associated habitat; material: dental | place: China | collected 2052 ...
CTGTCGAAATGCTTCGTAGAACATGAGACTGTGGTTTTCATGGGATTAAAACAGCACAGACTGTTTTAAGGGTTTCGGCGTAGCCTGTGTTTTGTAAAGCAGAAAAGAAAAGCACGCTCATGTATATGAGATAAGTGCGTTCCTGATGCTTTACAGGACACTGGCGAAGCTGTCGAGGGGGATAGTAGAAAACATTAGGGAAGATAAGAGTACGAAAAATAGGCTATAGCGTATTTTAATCGGGCTATTAAAGACTTTGTGCGCTATGCCGTCATGTGTTTTAGGGTTGGTTAGATTAATGAGGGCTTTATATCTCTGTGTGCTGCGACCATTAGGAGCAGCACACAAAAAGATGCTGACAATCTTTTGATGAAAGCCAGCATCTAAAATGATATATACACTTATTGCTACAAAAGGATTACGCTAAGCAAAAGGGGGATTTTATACGATTTCAAAAGTATAAACGTAATCATCACTTCCAGAGTCAGCATAGTTAGCATAGAACTTTACTTTTCTTGGCTCAACTTCTGCTATTGTAGCATTGTCTGCTAACAAGCTATTTCCATTCTTTAGCTCAACAAAGAAGCGTCCAATATAGTCAGATTTATATCCCCATGGAAAGAAATCATATAGAGAGCAACCTTTCTCACGGACATCATAGCCGAAGAATCTTGCACACTCCTCAATTTTCTCTCTTAGTTCGGTTTCAGTTGAAACATTAGCACACTCGTTTCTGAATTTCTCGATTGTAAACATAGCTTTTAGTTTTATGACTGTAAATTTAATAAATTCTCTACTTGCATATAAGTTGCAAGTAGAAAAATAGATATAAAGATTACTTATGCAGTGTAACCATATACAACGTATTATTGGAAGTTGTTTAATTCTGCTTTACGCTCCAACTTCACAATATCCTCCCATGAACACCATTCAGGTTTTAAGTCTTCGGGTATTTCGTGCCAACGTCTCTTTAGTTCGTCTATAGTTTCCGCAATGGTATCACCCCAAAGACCATATTTGTCATTGTGATAACGAAAGTCTTGCTTATCACGTTCTTCCTCGCCTGTCTCTCCAAAATATGCTGTCAAGTCATTGTATATCTTCGATAACATCATATACCTTCCTCTGCAATGGTACTCTCTAACTTCTCTATCTGTGATAGGGTTTATGACTTCAAAATCACACTGCAAAGGAAATCCTGGTTCTCCGTCCATATCATTAGATGGAAGACAATGATATAACTCCGTTGGAATTGCGTTAGTAGCCGTATTTAGGTCAAGGTAAAAATTACCTTTCTCATCCTTGTAAGCAATGTTCCCACTGTAGTTTCTTCCCACTCTCTGCAACTTTAATCTTTCCATATGTGTTATTTTAAAGTGAATACTTTTCCCTTTAGTTCTCTACTTTTTACAGCAGGAGACTATCGAGCTTTCAAATTTTACGTGCAAATAAGGTAGTAAGGTCATCAGGAAGATAAGCAAAGTAATTTAAGGATATTCTCATGGAAAACCCAAATCTTTGATTTGCGGAAGGCTGCCGTGAGAATATCCTTAAATAGCGTAGCGGTACTTTGTGTTCTTACGACCTTGCTTACCTTTGCAAAGGAAAATTAAAGCCAGATATGTCTACTGTAGAATAGTTGAAAACTAATCAAGATAGATATTTTGAAGATTTATCACTCAAAATATCGTATATAGGGCTTATTTTGTAACTTTGAGGTAAATCAAAGATAATAAAGGACTATGGTAAAGGTAATACATGTGCAACTGATGGAAGGGAGGAAGAACTATTATTTCGGATCTATTCCTGCAATTTATAGTGTACTGACAGCAGAAAATATTGGTATCAAGCAACGTTCACTGGAAAGAGTAGGGCTAAGTAAAGGAGGGGTGGTGTTAAACAAGAAGGCTATCATTCGAGCTTCGGAGTTGATTAGGGCAAAAACGAACCGCAAGGGAAAGTGATTTGCAAGTGGCGAAAAATCCGATAAATGAAACGTTTGATATAATCTGATATAAAAGGTTCGATTCCTACTTTTTATGACTTCTGTTATTCGCTGAAAAACAGATAATTACAAATTCTGAAAAATATTTACATGAAAAAGCGTTTTTCAGGATTGAACAAATTTTCGGAGAAAAAAGTGGGGCAAAAAGTGGGGCAAAAAGTGGGGCAACTTTGGGGCAAAAAGTGGGGCAACTTTTTAGTATAGACAAATAAAAAGTCCCTAAGTTGTTGTAACTTAGGGACTTAACTCGCTGTGCGATGCGGAGAGAGAGGGATTCGAACCCCCGGTACCTCTCGGTACGACGGTTTTCAAGACCGTTGTAATCGACCACTCTACCATCTCTCCATAAAAGGAACCGTAAAGCGTTCCTGCTTCCTTGTGAAAAGCGGTGCAAAGGTAGGAATAATTCTCGAGAATGTGAAATTTGAGACAGGTGTTTTGAGGATTAAAACACTTTTTAACCATTTTGTCATGAAGAATGTCAGCCTGTCCCATTCTGTTGATTGAAGAGTAAACTCTCTCGCAAAGAGACTTTAAAATCTACAACCTCTTGACAAGCATAAGCCGTAAGGAGGAAACGAGTGGGAAGAAGCGGTAGGTTGGGAATGGGTGAGGAAAAGCAGGGATAGGCGGGAATAGACGAGAATGAAGAGGGAATAAAGAGAGAATGAAGAGAGAATGAAGAGGGAATGAAGAGGGAATGAAGAGGAAGAAGCAGTAAGGAGGGAACGGGGAGAATAAGGGAGATATAGGCGAGAACGGGTAAGGAGATGCGGGAATGGGCGATAATAGGCGGGAATAAGCGTGGATAAACGGGAATAAGCGTGGATAAACGTGGATAAACGGCAGTTGGCATTATCCAAAGTTACTTCCGTCAGGCAGTTGCCTCCTTCGGGGAGGGGAGTTTCCTTTTTGGGACTGGGAGGGATTTCCTTTTGGCAGAGTTTCTTGGGGAGGGAAGCTATACCAAGTAGCTTTACAGAGGAATCACCACAGGAAAAGCCCATTCCTAAACTCGCTTGCAAGTAAAGAAATAGGCCGTTTGCCTTCAGAGAGTCTTAACTTACAGACTAAAAGTCGTCTGGCCGTCAGTTCGCATTCTGATGCCGTTAAAAGTACACAGGAAGAACTCGCAGTCGCCGCCAGCCGGATCAGACATTTGACCGGCCGCTTCGGCCTCACCCAAAGGGCACAGGAAGGACTCGCAGTCGCTGCCAGCCGGATCAGAGACATTTGACCGGCCGCTTCGGCCTCACTCAAAGGGCAGAGGACAAACTTCTGTCTCTGCCGGCTGAACCAGCCATCTGACCGGCTGCCTCAGCCTCACCCAAAGGGCAAAGGGCGGCCTCCGCCCTCTGCCTGAGTCTGCCTGCCGGCCAGCTCTCTATCCTTGCTGCATGGCAATCTTCTTGACACGCCGTTCGTGTCTGCCGCCCTCGAATCCAGCCTTGAAGAACTCATCGAGGATTTTCCCGGCGGTCTTGTTGTCGATGAACCGGCCCGGGAGTACCAGGACATTGGCATCGTTGTGCTGGCGTATCAGTTCGGCAACATCCTTGTTCCATGCCAGTCCGGCGCGCACCCCCTGATGCTTGTTGAGTGTCATCGCCATTCCCTCGCCGCTTCCGCAGATGGCGATGCCCGGATAGACCTCACCCTTCTCGACAGCCTCAGCCAGCGGATGGGCGTAGTCGGGATAGTCACAGCTCAGGTCGCTGTTGCAACCGAAGTCTTTATATGGGTACTTGTGTTCTTCCAGATACTGGATGACGAACTGCTTCAACGGATAGCCTGCGTGGTCGCAGGCAACTCCTACTGTCTTAATTTCCATAAGCTGTTTAGGTTTTATGAGTCCTTCCGTCCGCATCCGGCGGACGAAAGGCTCAGGTTAAACGTCTATGCTAAAAATGCTTTCACTTGTCTGTATACATTCTCGGCGGTGAAGCCCAGTCTCTCATCCAGCACCTTGTAAGGAGCGGAGAAACCGAAGCTGTTGAGACCGTACACCATGCCGTGTGCACCGACCATTCCCTCGAGCGTCACGGGGAGGCCGGCCGTGAGACCGAAGATCCTTGCGTCCTCCGGAAGTACCTGCTCCTGATACTCCTTGCTCTGGCGGCGGAAGAGCCCTTCCGACGGAGCACTGACGACCCGCACTTTCAGTCCGTCCCTGCGCAGAAGCTCCGCTCCGTCGAGACAGGTGGCCACTTCTGATCCGCTGGCGAGGAGAATCACATCGAACGGTTCGTCAGAGCCTTTCACGATGTATGCCCCCCTGCGGGTCAGCTGGTAGTCGGTTCCTTCCGGCAGGCTCTTCACGTTCTGCCGGGAGAAGATGAGAGCCGTCGGCGTGTCAGTATTCTCCATGGCCATCTGCCAGCAGACGGTCGCCGCATCGCTGTCGGCAGGGCGGAACACACGGACGGAATCCTGTCCGGCATGGTTCTGCAGCTTCTCCATCAGGCGGATCTGCGCCTCCTGTTCGACAGGTTCGTGGGTAGGGCCGTCCTCGCCGACACGGAACGCATCGTGGCTCCACACGAACTTCACGGGCACCTGCATGAGGGCCGCCATGCGGATGGCCGGCTTCATGTAGTCGGAGAAGACGAAGAAAGTCCCCATTGCCGTGACGACGCCGCCATGGAGCATCATGCCGATGCACATACATGCCATGGCCAGTTCGCTCACACCGGCCTGGAAGAAGGCGCCGCTGAAGTCGCCGCGGGCGAAGGAATGCGTGTGCTTGAGGAAGCCGTCGGTCTTGTCGGAGTTGCTGAGATCGGCAGACGACACGATCATGTTCGGCACCTGTTCTGCCAGCAGGCCGAGGCAGGCTGCCGATCCGTTGCGTGTCGGGATGTCACGCTTCTGCACAAGACCGCTCCAGTCGATCTCCGGTGCCTTGCCCGAGAACCACTGCCGCATCTGTGCCGCTTTCTCCGGATTCTCCTTTTCCCAGCCGGCCTCCGCGGCATGACGTTCCGCCACGATTTTCCGGAGTTCGGCAGCACGGTCGTCGTAGAGCTGCTGTACTTCGGGGAAGATTCTGAACGGGTCGTCAGGGTCGCCGCCGAGGTTTCTCACCGTATTTATATAGGCATCGCCTCCGAGCGGTGCGCCGTGTGTCTTTATGCTGTGTTCGTAGCTGCTGCCGTCGGCCTGGCGTGCGCCTTTGGCCATGACGGTGTCACCGATGATGAGGGTGGGACGGTTCTCTTCCCTGTTGGCAGCGGCGAGTGCCTCCCGGATGGCATCGGGGTCGTTGCCGTCAATCTTCATGACGTTCCATCCCCATGCCCGGTATTTCATGGCCGTATCTTCCGCCATGACGGCACCGCATTCGGTAGAGAGCTGGATGTCATTGGAATCGTAGAACATGATGAGGTTGTTCAGGCCCAATGCGCCTGCCAGTCTTCCGACTTCTGCGCTGACGCCTTCCTGGACGCCGCCGTCGGAGATGTAGGCGTATATCCTGTGCTGCATCATGGTATGCCCGAGGCGTGCCTCGAGGAACTTCTCCGCCACGGCGGCTCCTGCCGCATAGGCATGTCCCTGTCCGAGCGGCCCCGACGAGTTTTCTATGCCATGTGCCAGATCGCGTTCCGGATGGCCGGGTGTGACCGAACCCCACTGGCGGAACTGCCTGATGTCGTCGACCGTGAACTTTCTCTGGAGGGTCAGTGCCGCATAGAGCATGGGCGACATATGCCCCGGGTCGAGATAGAAACGGTCGCGTCCTGCCCATTCCGGCCGGTCCGGATCGTAGACGAGGAATTCAGAGAAAAGAACATTGATGAAGTCGGAACCGCCCATGGCGCCGCCCGGATGGCCTGACTTGGCCTTTTCAACCATTGATACTGCGAGAATTCTAATGTTGTCCGCTGCACGGTCCATCAGTTTCTTGTCGTTCATATATAGATTGGATTTAATTTATTATAATGCAAATATAAAGATAAATAAGGAGAACTCAAAATAATCAGGTTACATTTTTCATAAAATCGTTCCGCATCCCCCAAAAGGCCGCTTTCCGGCGGAACCGGTCCGTCTCCCCTACCCGTCCGGACGGCATCCGGGAAATACGGCAGATTCCTTCTGAACATACGGATATTCACGGAATGTTCACGATGTTCATGTCTGACCGGCGGTGCGGCAAAGTCGAGGACACATCCCGCATCCTCCTGCCCGCAAGGATTCAGCGATGCCGTGAAATCCTGTGCGACATCAATATCCACCTGCCCCTAAGGATTCCGGCCAGACACAGACCTGTACCGGTCCACAGAGCCGGAGAGGGCGGGTACAGGAAGATTCTCCCGCCGGCAGTCCGCCGTTTGGGAAAAGTTTTGTATATTTGCCTTCGATTTCACAGAAGAAAGTCAGCAAGGCGAAACAAGACAGATGAAGAAAAGAAGGCTATACAGAACGGCAGCAGGATGGGCGGCAGGCCTGTGCCTGCTGCTGACGGCATGCAGCATCCCCCACCAGCAGGAGGTGGATGCCTGCAACGACAAGGCCTACGCCTTCCATTACCGCAGCCTCGACTCGGTCGACCTGTATGCCCGGCGGGCGTACAGGCTGGCGAAGCGGTACGATGCCGGACGGGCAGAGGCCCTGAACAACCTGGCGTTCGCCGACCTGATGAAGATGCGCTTCACGGAAGCCTTTGCCAAGCTCGACTCCGTACTCCAGATCACCGACAACCAGGTGGAGCTTCTGGTGGCGGACATCCAGCTCATGCGTCTCTGCCAGCGCGAGTCGCTCAACAAGGAGTTCTACGACTACTACGAGAAGGCACAGAAGCGGCTCCACCGCATCGAGGAGGACGAGAGCCTGCTCTCCGCCCGCCAGCGGCGCCGCATGGTGTATGCGCGGACAGAGTTCGCCATCGTCACCTCCACCTATTATTATTATGTGGGACTGGAACAGCCTTCCGTCAAGGCCATCCGGCAGATCAATCCTGACGGCGAGATACAGACCGACATGGCGCAGCTGCTGGACTACTACTACAACATCGGCGCAGGCGGCATCTTCACCACCGGGACACAGGAAGCCGTCAGCCAGCGCGAGTTCGACTACCTCATGCGCTGCTACATGCTCGCCCGCCAGCACGGCTATCCCTACTGGGAGGCCAACTCGCTGCAGGCACTCAGCGAGCACCTCGTCAACGACCGCAGCCGCAGAATCCTCATGCGCGACAACCTGCCGTCGTTCCAGTTCCTCAACCTCGACAACATGCCCGACAGCCTGCTGGCAGGCAACCTGGTGCAGCGGTCGCTCAACATCTTCCGGAAGTACGGCGACGTCTACCAGACCGCCGGCTCCTACCGTACGCTGGCCTCCTGCTACTGGCAGATCAAGGACTACCGCTCCGCCATCATCTGCCTGCAGAAGGCACTGAACGACAACCCCGCCATCCGCCAGGCCCCCGACCTCGTCGCCTCCATCCGCGAGCAGCTCAGCGTGACGTACTCCGCCATCAACAACAAGCAGCAGAGCGACTACAACCGCAACATCTACCTCGACCTGCAGGACGAGACCCGCCAGGACCGTTACCTTGCGTCGCGCGCCGAGCAGCTGGACCGCACCTCCCAGCAGCTCAACCTCATCATCGCCGCCGTAGGACTGTCCATCCTCATCGTCCTCGCCCTGCTTGTCCTCTTCCACTATCTTCGGCGGCGCAGCGACCGGCGCAGTTCGCTGGACGACCTCCTGCTCCCGCTCGAACAGTGGCGCAGACAGAACGGGCAGCACAGGGCGGCGATGACGGAAAAGTACGGCGAAATCGCCGAACAGCTCGACCTCTGCCGGCTCCACCTCGTCGACAACCGGCGCAAGAACCTCGAGCAGCGGGCGAAGGTGTCGCTTGTCAACAGCGTCATCCCCCTCATCGACCGGATGCTCCACGAGATCGGAAGGCTGAAGAAAGGCGGTGAGAGCGAAACGCTGAAAGCGGAACGCTACACCTATATCTGCGAACTGACCGACAAGATCAACGAACTGAACACGGTCCTCACCCAGTGGATACAGCTCCGGCAGGGACGCCTGTCACTGCACATCGAGAGCTTCCCCGTACAGCAGGTGTTCGACATCGTGAAGAAAGGGCGCATGGGTTTCCAGATGAAAGGCATAGACCTCCGGGTAGAAGACACCGGCGCCGTCGTCAAGGCCGACCGTGTGCTGACGCTCTTCATGGTCAACACCCTCGCCGACAATGCCCGCAAGTTCACCAGACGAGGGGGCCGGGTGACCATCCGTGCGGCCGAGGAAGAGGGCTATGTGGAAATCTCCGTCGCCGATACCGGCTGCGGACTCAGCGAGACACAGCAGGCACACATCTTCGACTACAAGCCCATCCGCGACCAGAGCGACTGCACGTCGCACGGCTTCGGACTGATGAACTGCAACGGCATCATCAACCAATACCGCAAGATCAGCCAGATCTTTTCCGTCTGCCGGATCGGCGTAGAGAGCCGGGAAGGCCGAGGGAGCCGCTTCTTCTTCCGCCTGCCGAAGGGCATCAGCCGCATGGCGGTGCTCCTCCTGTCCGCCGTCTGCGGCCTGACGGCCGCCTCCGCCCGTCCCGTCAGAGCCATCGACAAGGCGGCGGCACTGGCGCGCCACGACTACAGCACCCTTGCCGGCATCTATGCCGATTCGGCTTACTTCTCCAACATCAACGGCTCCTACAGCCAGACCCTCGCCTATGCCGATACCTGCCGGTACTACATCAACCAGCTCTACCGCCGCCTGCGCCCCAAGGGGAAGGACCTGATGCTGCGCACAGGCAGCCTCCCCAATGTCCCGGCGGAGATCAGGTGGATACAGGAAGGCCTACCGATGGACTACGCCGTCATCCTCGACATCCGCAACGAGAGTGCGGTGGCGGCACTGGCCCTGCACGAGTGGGACCTTTACCGGTACAACAACTCCGTCTATACCCACCTTTTCAAGGAGCGCTACGCCGACAGGTCGCTGGGCGAGTACTGCCGGATGATGATGAAGTCGGAGACGAACAAGAACGTTGCCGTCGCCCTGCTCATCCTCTTCCTGCTGTCCATCTTCCCGGTCTACTACGTGATGTACTACCGCCGCCGGCTGTCCTATCAGTTCTGCCTGGAACGGGTGAAGAGCATCAACACCATTCTCCTCAGCGACATGGACGTGCAGGAGAAGCTCCGGGAGGTGGAACGCGCGGCGAGCGACCGGTTCCCGCCGCGCCTGCTTGCCATCGTCACGCAGATCAGAGACGCCCTCCTCGCATCGGTCGAGGAGGATCAGAAGAGCCAGGCCGACATAGAGATGCTGGAGGACGAGGTGCGGTGTACGGAATACGAGAACGAACGCCTGCACATCAGCAACAGCATTCTCGACAACTGCCTGTCGACGCTCAAGCACGAGACGATGTACTATCCCTCGCGCATCCGGCAGCTCGTGGACCAGCCGGGGAACCAGCTCGACAGCATCGACGAACTGGCCGTCTACTACAAGGAACTCTACCTGATCCTGAGCCAGCAGGCGATGCACCAGGTCGAAGGCGTGAAGCTCATCGCACGTCCCCTGGACCTCGCCGCACTCGTAAGCACGGCGAAGCTGACGGCTCCCGTCCCTGCGGTGCCGCCCGTCAGCGGCGACCCGGTCCTCATCGCCTACCTCTTCGATATCCTGTACCAGAGCAACCACAGCCGTCCCCTCACGGTCAGCGCCGGGGAGGGGCAGCCGGGCTATGTCACCCTGCACGTCCTGATGTCCGCACTCCACCTGTCGGACGAGGCGTGCCGGCAGCTGTTCCAGCCCTCCGCCGACCATCTGATGTCATTCATCTGCCGCCAGATCGTCCGCGACAACGGCGAGGCGACCAACCGGCGGGGATGCGGCATATCGGCCACGGCCACGCCCGACGGCACGAGCGTGAAGGTCGTCCTCTCGCAATCCAGTCAAGAAACAAAAACGAAAGATACGTATGGAGAATTTTAGAGTCATCATCGTCGAGGATGTCCCTCTGGAACTGAAAGGGACGGAAGGCATCTTCAGAAACGAAATCCCGGAAGCCGAGATCATCGGGACGGCCGAGAGCGAACCGGCCTACTGGAAACTCATCAAGCGGCAGCTGCCCGACCTCGTGCTGCTCGACCTCGGCCTGGGCGGTTCGACGACGGTCGGCGTGGAAATCTGCCGGCAGACCAAGCAGACCTATCCCAACGTGAAGGTGCTCATCTTCACGGGCGAGATACTGAACGAGAAACTGTGGGTCGACGTGCTCGACGCCGGCGCCGACGGCATCTGCCTCAAGAGCGGCGAGCTCCTGACGCGGGGCGACGTGGCCAGCGTCATGTCGGGCAAGCGCATGGTGTTCAACCAGCCCATCCTCGAGAAGATCGTGGGCAGGTTCAAGCAGAGCGTCAGCAGCATGCTCATGCACCAGGAGGCGATGGTAGGCTACGAGATCGACGAGTACGACGAGCGCTTCCTCCGCCATCTTGCCCTCGGCTACACCAAGGAGCAGATCACCAACCTGCGCGGGATGCCCTTCGGCGTGAAGAGCCTGGAGAAACGGCAGAACGAACTCGTGCAGAAACTCTTCCCCGACGGCAACAACGGCATGAGCGTCAATGCGACCCGCCTCGTCGTACGGGCACTGGAGCTGCGCATCATCGACATCGACAACCTCCATGCGGATGAAGAGTAAGTTAGGCTGGCTCGTCCTCGTGCTGCTCACCGCCCAGCTGGCACTGATCCTGCTCTCGTGGGTGCTGACGGCCGCTTTCCCCGAGCTGCCCATCCGCTCCCTGCTCAGCAGCGAGGGCATCCGCTGGTTCTTCGGATGCTTCTCCGACAACCAGCTGTCGCCGCTGCTGGCGGCACTGATCATGGCGGCGATGGCGGCGGGGGCGTGCGTCAGCAGCCGCCTCTATGCGGCTTTCCGCACACGGATGAAGGAGCTGGCACACGGGAAGACGGCGGACGGCGGACGCACGGCCCTCCACTACCGGGAGCGGGTGGGACTGCGCCTGGCGCTGCTGGAGCTGCTGGTCTATGCCGTCATCATGCTGCTGCTCACGGCCGTTCCCCATGCCATCCTCCTGAGCGTGACGGGACATCTCTTCCCCAGCGCCTTCTCCTCCAGCCTCATCCCCTCGCTGTCGTCCGTCCTTGTCATCATGTCGCTGTCGTACGGCGTGGCGAGCGGCACGGTAGACAGCGTAGCCGCCATGCACCGTGTCCTGGTGAGCGGCCTTGTGGTCGCCGCCCATCTGGTTCCGGCCTACGTCATCGGTGTCCAGCTGTACATGTCGCTGCTGTATGTGCTTGTGAGGTGAGAGAAGAGCGGCCGCACACGGGCGGTTCTCCGGCGGGCAGCCCCTGCCGGGAACGCCTGAGACAAAAGGAAGGGAGGGGCAGCAGAGCCGGGATTTTCTATTTTTATGCCGTCTAAATATTTACAATTCCGCTCACAATATTTAGGTATTACGGAAATTCTTTCTATCTTTGCACCATCAAAGTTAGGTATCAAGCCTGTTTGTAATACAAAAACATTATTCACATCATAAAACAAGAACATTATGGCTTACGTAATTGGTAATGACTGTATCGCTTGCGGTACATGTATCGATGAATGTCCGGTAGGAGCCATCTCCGAGGGCGACATCTACAAGATTGATGCAGACGCGTGCACAGAGTGTGGCACTTGCGCATCTGTCTGCCCCAACGAGGCGATCAGCCTCCCATAAGGTGCAGACCTGTTACTGATTAAATTCACAGGGCGAGTCGTGAGACCCGCCTTTTTTTGTGTCGACGGGCGGAGAGCAGGCAGAGAATCCCGCTTCCAGGCAGACAGATTCCGCCCCTGTTTCTGTCTGCCGGATCTCAAGGTATCTTCTATAAAAAAGGTTTTTCCGAAACAGGGAGTGATAAAGTAAGCCTGCTACATAATGAGGTTTGAGATTTGAGGTTTGAGGTTTGAGGTTTGTCCACTATATTGCATCCATCAAAAAGGGTTCTCCCGAAATATGGAGTGATAAAGTAAGTCTGCTACATAATGAGCACGGAGAAGCGGAGAGCAGAGGGGAAGACGGCAGAAAGACAGAACCATGTTTACCTTTTCACTCTCTTAACTTTTTACTTCTCCAACAGCTCCATGCCTCTATGTGATATTCCATCAAAGCCATCAATACACGAGACAGACCTCACTGCATAACAATGTTCTTCCGTTAAATGGATAGATTGGAAACAGGATAAAGGCTTATACACTTACAGGGTATGACCATGCAAAATCAGATGGTCTTACAAAGGGGGATAAACTACAGGATAAAATTCAGAAAAAGTAAATAGAAACGATGTTTATCCATCAGTATGTCTTTCCGTCTTCTACAAACAACTTATTGCCATATTATCGGTGTTTGTAAACTGTTTTCATGCAACCCAAGCTGAGACATGCTCTTCTGGCTCCTGAAAGGTGCCTGATTGACTTCCAACAGGTGCTCTATTGAGGTGTTACCAACGCCCTTTTGAAGTCCAATCAAGCACCTCTTACAAACGACTGAATAACCAATTGATTGACTGCCGGTTGCAGACCTGCTTTTTGTACGTGTCTTCCATATTTACAGATGATTCATTTGGAATCATGTAATGACTTTTCAAAACCTTATCTGTCTTTTCAACGTATGAAAACGAAAAGGCTTTTGTATCGGAGGATGATAACAGAACAGACGGTTGACAGTCCTGACAATGTCTTTGTTTAATGAATAACTTTGGTTCTTCCGTTGAAGCAATGCGAAAAGCATCCACGCATTGAACGGAAGAACACATAATAAGGCATACAGAGAAGCGAAGAAAATAGAGGAAAAACATCACGGAGATGCCGACGACACAAAAGAACGACAGAGAGGCAATGCACGGATTTCCTTTATTTTCGGGATAAACGCCATTCACGATCCTCACCAGCAAATACGCTGATAAAACTCTCAGATACTCTCCGCTGCTCCACGCACAGACGGTGCCTCCGTGAGGACCATTGCTTTGCTTTTAATAATCCTCCGCCGTTTCAGCGTCCAGGATCGTCGACCTCCGTAAAGTCGACATACTCGCCCTCGCTGTCGGGGATGACCTTCCTGTTCCGCTGCTCCGCCGTCCGCTTGTCGATGACGGTGCTTCCAGCGTCCTCTTTCCTTTCCTGCTGCTGCGCGAAAGGATCAAACTGCCGGCGCACCCTGGTCAGTTGCCTGTAAAAGGAGAAGGCGATCCAGACGAGAATCGCCAGAAAGGCGATGAAGATGAAAAAAGCGAACTTCAGCAGGAAAGCAATAAACGTCATGTCCTTTCAGGTTGTATCCTCTATTGCTGGACGGAGGAAGGTTTTACGATAGCCGACAGGATTACATACCATGCGATGATGATGGCGAACGAGGAGATGCCGAAGACGACCAGCAGGGGCACGCACGTGGCAAGGAAGATGTATTTCACCTCGTTGCCCTTCCATCCCCAGTGCTTGAACTTCAATGCGAACATCGGGATTTCGGCAACCAGCAGCCAGGAGCTGACGAAGATTCCGGCAAGGACGAGGAGGACCGCCCAGGGACAGACCTCCAGTCTGTCGCCGAGCCCCACGATGAGCGAGCCCCAGAAGAGGGCGTTGGCAGGAGTCGGCAGCCCGATGAAGCCCAGTGCCTGACGCTCGTCAAGATTGAACTTGGCGAGGCGGAGCGCCGAGAATGCCGCCATGACGAAAGCCACGGAAGGCAGACAGGAGCGCAGCGGCTCCAGGAACTGAGGATAATCCATGACCTGCAGCTGCGAGAAGAGGATGGCCGACGGAGCCAGCCCGAAGGTGATGTCGTCGGCCAGCGAGTCCAGTTCCTTGCCGATGGGAGAAGAGACCCGGAGGAGCCGTGCCGTCATGCCGTCGAAGAAGTCGAACACCGCTCCGATGATGATGCACAGCAGGGCCAGCTTCGCATCGCCTGCAAAGGCAAAGGCGGTGGCGACGCAGCCGGAGAAGAGGTTGCAGCAGGTGACAAAATTGGGAATGTGCTTTTTCATCTTTTCCTTCTTTTATGTTGTTTATCGGATCTTCATCCTGGCGATGACCGTCTGGTCGCCCGTCGTCGCCTGCCCCATCTTCACACAGACCTCCGAGTCGACCGGGAGGAAGAGGTCTACCCGGCTGCCCAGCTTGATGAAGCCCAGATGCTCGTCGATGTAGCAGTCTTCGCCCTCCTTGGCGTAGGTCACGATGCGGCGCGCCACCGCCCCGGCAATCTGGCGGCAGAGGATGTCGGTCCCGTCAGGGGTGGTGATGATGGTGTCGGCGTGCTCGTTCTCTTCGCTTGCCTTGGGGAGCCACGCCTTATGGTAGTTGCCGTCAAAATGCTTCACCGACTTCACCACGCCGTCTACGGGGAACCAGTTGGCGTGGACGTTCCAGAGACTCATGAAGATAGAGACCATCAGCCGGCGTTCGTGGAAATATTCGTTCTCGTCCACCTCCTCGATGACCACGATGTGCCCGTCGGCCGGTGCGACGACGACGCCCTCCGTCTCCTCGCTGTTGAAGTAGCGGATAGGACAGCGGTAGAAGTTGAGCACAATGCCATAGACGGTACCGGATAGAACTGCAAAAATGCAGAAGGGTATCTTTGACGGAACAGCAAACCAGAGAACCAGCGCAATGAGGGCAAGACAGATTGCTCCGTAAAGCAATGTATTTGTGCCTTCCCGATGGATTCTTATCTTTTTGAGTTTCTTTTTTATTTTTCCCATGGTCGTTGAACGACGTTTTTGATTTGTTGCAAAGGTACTCCTTTTTTGTCATTTGCACAAATTTTCACTCTCATTCTTTTGCCATGTCGGTATTTCATCGTAACTTTACGCCTCAAAACGCATAACCCAATGGAAGATTACGTACATCTGCACGTCCACACGAACTACTCCATCCTGGACGGACAGTCGAAGGTGACAAGGCTGGTCGACAAGGCCGTGGCCGACGGGATGAAAGGCATGGCCATCACGGACCACGGCGTGATGTTCGGCATCAAGGAGTTCTCGGACTACTGCGCCAAGGTCAACAAAGGCAGGAAGGAGAAGGGCGAAGCGCCTTTCAAGCCGGTCTTCGGCTGCGAGATGTACGTAGCCCGCCGCTCGATGCACGACAAGGACAAGGGCATGCACGACAACTCGGGCTATCACCTCATCGTGCTGGCGAAGAACCACCATGGTTACAAGAACCTCATCAAGCTCGTGTCGAAGGCATGGGTGGACGGCTACTATTACAAACCCCGCACCGACCGGGAACAGCTCGAGAAGTACCACGAGGACCTGATCGTCTGCTCGGCCTGCATCGCCGGCGAGATACCCAGCAAGATCATCCACGACGACATAGAGGGGGCGAGGGAGGCCTGCGAATGGTACCACCGCGTCTTCGGCGACGACTTCTACCTGGAGCTGCAGCGGCACGAGGTGAAGGACCCGACGCTGGCGGCCAACCGCGAGGCCTACCCGCTGCAGCAGAAGGCCAACAGGGTGCTGCTGCGCTTCGCCAGGGAGTACGGCATCAAGGTCATCTGCACCAACGACTGCCACTTTGAAGACAAGGAGACCGCCGAGGCGCACGACCACCTCCTGTGCATCTCGACGAACGAGGATCTGGACGACCCGAAGCGGATGCGCTACTCCAAGCAGGAGTGGTTCAAGACCCGCCAGGAGATGAACGAGGTCTTCTCCGACATCCCCGAGGCACTGACGAACACGCTGGAGATACTCGACAAGGTGGAGATCTACAGCATCGACCACGGCCCGATCATGCCGTTCTTCCCCATCCCCGAAGACTTCGGGACGGAGGGAGAGTGGCGGGAGAAGTTCTCCGAGGACGACCTGTACCGGGAGTTCACGACCGACGAGAACGGCGAACATCCGCTTCCGCCCGAGGAGGGGCAGAAGGTCATCGCCCGGCTGGGCGGCTACGAGAAGATCTACCGCATCAAGTTCGAGGCCGACTATCTGGCGAAGCTGGCGTACGACGGAGCGAAGAGACTGTACGGCGACCCGCTGTCCGACGAGGTGAAGAACCATATCCGCTTCGAGCTGCACGTGATGAAGACCATGGGTTTCCCCGGTTACTTCCTCATCGTGCAGGACTTCATCAATGCCGCCCGCGAGAAGCTGGGGGTCATGGTGGGGCCGGGGCGCGGGTCGGCCGCCGGATCCGTGGTGGCGTACTGCCTGGGCATCACGAAGATCGACCCGCTGAAATACGACCTCCTGTTCGAGCGTTTCCTCAATCCCGACCGTGTCAACCTCCCGGATATCGACACCGACTTCGACGATGACGGACGCGGGAAGGTGCTGCAGTGGGTCATGGACAAGTACGGACACGAGAACTGCGCGCACATCATCACCTACTCCACCATGGCGACGAAGAACTCCATCAAGGATGTCGCCCGGGTGGAGAAGCTGCCGCTGGACGTGGCGAACGGCCTCTGCAAGGCGATTCCCGACCGACTGCCCGACGGCATGAAGATGAACCTGACGAACGCCATCAGGTGCACGCCCAGACTGCAGGATGCCGAGGTCAGCGAAGACGCCAGGGAACGGAACACCATCAAGTACGCCAAGATGCTGGAGGGTACGGTGCGCGGCACGGGCATCCACGCCTGCGGCTTCATCATCTGCCGCAACCCCATCGACGACTGGGTGCCGGTGTCGACGGCCTCCGACCCCGACTTCCCGGAAAAGAAAGTGCCTGTGACACAGTACGACGGACACGTGATCGAATCGACCGGGCTCATCAAAATGGACTTCCTCGGGCTGAAGACCCTCTCCGAGCTGAAGGAGGCCTGCAAGGTCATCAGGCAGACGACGGGCGACGTGGTCGACCTCGACAACATCCCGATCGACGACGAGCTGACCTACCGGCTCTACCAGCGCGGACAGACCGTCGGCACCTTCCAGTTCGAGTCGGCCGGCATGCAGAAGTACCTCCGGGAGCTGCACCCGACGGTCTTCGAGGACCTCATCGCCATGAACGCCCTCTACCGGCCGGGGCCGATGGACTACATCCCCGACTTCATCAAGCGCAAGCACGACCCTTCCCTGGTGAAGTACGACATCCCCTGCATGGAGAAGTACCTCAAGGACACCTACGGAATCACCGTCTACCAGGAGCAGGTGATGCTCCTCAGCCGCCAGCTGGCCAACTTCACGCGCGGCGAGAGCGATGCGCTCCGCAAGGCGATGGGAAAGAAGAAGAAGGCCATCGTAGACCAGATGAAGCCGAAGTTCATACGGCAGGGACAGGAGAACGGACACGACCCGCAGATCCTGGAGAAGATATGGAGCGACTGGGAGAAGTTCGCCAGCTACGCCTTCAACAAGTCGCACGCCACCTGCTATTCCTGGGTGGCCTACCAGACGGCCTACCTGAAGGCGCATTATCCTGCCGAATACATGGCCGCGCTGATGACGCGCCGTTTCAGCCAGATCACCGAGATCACGAAGCTGATGGAGGAGTGCAAGGCGATGAAGATCGCCACGCTCGGGCCGGATGTCAACGAGAGCCGGACGGGATTCGGCGTGAACGGCAAGGGCGAGATCCGCTTCGGACTGGCCGCCATCAAAGGGATGGGAGCCAGCGCCGCCGAGAGCATCGTCCGGGAACGGGAGGCGAACGGCCCCTACAAGGACATCTACGACTTCGCCGAGCGCGTCGACCTCAGCAATGTGAACCGGAAGGCCTTCGAGAGCCTGGCCTACAGCGGCGGCTTCGACAGCTTCGGCCTGCAGCGTGAACAGTACTTTGCCGAGACGGGGAAAGGAAGCCTGTTCCTTGACACCATCGTCCGTTACGGGCAGCTCTACCAGGCGGAGAAGGCAGAGCAGCAGAACTCTCTCTTCGGCGGCATGGATGCCGTAGAGGTAATGCACCCTGTCGCACCGAAGACCGAGAACTGGCCCGCCATAGAGAAGCTGAACAAGGAACGCGAGCTGGTGGGCATCTACCTGTCGGCCCACCCGCTCGACGAATACAGCGTCATACTGAACAACATGTGCAACACCCGATGCCCGCAGATAGGGCGCGATGCCGACCTCGCCGCCCTCTCGGCGCTGGACGAGGTGACGTTCGGCGGCATCGTGACAGCAGTCAACGAACGGTTCTCGCAGAAGACCGGAAAGCCGTTCGGGTTCGTGACCATCGAGGACTTCAACGGCTCGGGCGAACTGGCGCTCTTCGGCGACGACTGGGCACGGTGGAACAACCTCCTGAAGGTGAACTACACCGTCTACTTCACGGCAAGATGCCAGCCCCGTTACCGCAACAATCCGTCGGTACTCGAACTGAAGGTGCAGAGCATCGAACAGCTTTACGACGTGAAGGCACACCGGCTGAAACGCTTTACCGTCTCCATGGACGCGGCCGCCATGGACGACGCGCTGGTATCGGAGCTGTCGACCTTCGTGGAGCAGCACAAGGGCAGCACGCAGCTCTTCATCCAGCTCCGCACGCCCGACAACACGACGGTCGTGCTGAAGAGCCGCGGCGGCGGTGTGAACGTAGACCGCAAGCTGGTCGACTTCATCGACGCCAATCAGAAGATGGAGTTCCACATCAACTGACGGGAGGCCGGTCTGGAGCCGGCAAGGCGCAGCGTGAGAAGAAGCCGCCGGAGGAAAGAAAGTGGCACGGTCTTTGATAGAAGACAAGAAAGAAGAATCATCACGATAATAAACAGAATCATAAAAAGAAGACAAACATGGAAGTAAAGATCACATCCGAGAATCTGGAGACTTACAAGAACGGCGATCTGCCGTTGGTAGTTGATTTGTGGGCGCCCTGGTGCGGCCCCTGCAAGATGCTGGGGCCTGTCATTTCAGAACTGGCAGAAGCGTATGACGGCAGGATCGTCGTCGGCAAGTGCGACATCGAGGAGAACGATGACGTCGCCATCGACTTCGGCGTGCGCAACATCCCGACCATCCTCTTCTTCAAGGGAGGCAAGCTGGTCGACAAGTTCGTCGGCGCGGCTCCGAAGAATGTGCTGGACGAGAAGTTCAAGGCATTGCTGTAAGCCGCGGCATTGCGGATAAGCGGAAGCCCTGTCAGACAATCATTCCGGTGATTGCCCGGCAGGGCTTCCCTGTTTTCTCCATGTGGCGGAAGGTCTCCCGGAGGATTCCACCTGTTTCTTCCGAAACAGGGAGTGAAAAAGCAAGCCCGCCCATAACAAGGCACACGGAGAAAACAGAGAAAAACCGTCACGGCAGTGCCGGCGGCACAAAAGAGCGACAGAGAGGTACGAATTTCCTTTGCTTTCCGGATAAACGCCATTTATCATTCTCACAGACTAGGGAACATCTGTATTTTTATATGGTTTCTTTGCCTTACTCAGGCATCTTTCGTGATTGATTTTTCCTGTCTGGATAGAATGGCCTATTGCAGATAACCACTCACCTGACAAACGGCCGTCAACTGCATTGCAACCAAGGCTTACTCAGGGTTCAATCAGGCGTTAGTTGCAGTGCAAGTAAGCACCTGTTCGATTGCTGTCTGCAACCTTCTGTGAGACAGACTGATATAAAATGGAAGGGAACGAAGTGGCCAGGACGGCCGGCAGGCTTCCGCACACGGTCTGAAACGCAGTCTGCCCGCAGGCACACGACCGGCCGCAACCGGCATCCCCATTATTAGGTATTTAGCCTGTCGGGAATGGCCGTTCTGATTTTTTTCATTACCTTTGCCTGTCAAGCCGGACGAAGCCCTGCGCAGCGGACAGGAGCAGGACGGCGGACGGACAGACACCGCCGCATGCGGCGGCCGCAAGGCCGGAGCAGCGGCAAGAAGCAAAGGAGGAGACGGCGGCGGAACCATTCTTCCGGATGAGGGACGCTGCAGGCCGGATCACAGAATCAGGAGCTTATGAAACTATCAGAATTAAAGACCGGCGAGACCGGCGTCATCGTGAAGGTATCGGGACACGGCGGATTCCGGAAACGCATCATCGAAATGGGGTTCATCAAGGGCAAGACCGTCGAAGTACTGCTCAACGCTCCCCTGCGCGACCCCGTGAAATACAAGATCATGGGCTATGAAGTCAGTCTGCGCCACAGCGAGGCCGACCAGATCGAAGTGCTCTCGGAGGAGGAGGCCCGCAGGCTGGAGAAAGCAGAGGTCCGTACGGCCCGCAACGCCGCCCTGCCTGCCGACCCGGGAGACGGCAGCGACAAGGAGCTGACCCCCGCCGAGCTGTCGGATGCCGCCGACCGCAAGAGCCGTACCATCAGCGTGGCACTCGTGGGCAACCCGAACTGCGGCAAGACATCGCTCTTCAACTTCGCCTCCGGGGCACACGAGCGGGTGGGCAACTACTCGGGCGTGACGGTCGACGCGAAGGTGGGCCACGCCGCATACGACGGCTATCAGTTCAACCTCGTCGACCTCCCCGGCACGTACAGCCTCTCGGCCTACAGCCCGGAGGAACTCTATGTGCGCAAGCAGCTCGTAGACAAGACGCCGGACATCGTCATCAACGTCATCGATTCGTCCAACCTGGAGCGCAACCTCTACCTCACCACACAGCTCATCGACATGCACGTCCGCATGGTCTGCGCACTCAATATGTTCGACGAGACCGAACAGCGCGGCGACAACATCGACGTCCGGCAGCTCTCCGAGCTGTTCGGCGCGCCGATGGTGCCGACGGTGTTCACCAGCGGACGCGGCGTGAAGGAGCTTTTCAGGCAGGTCATCGCCGTCTACGAGGGCAAGGAGGACGAGTCGCCCTGCTTCCGCCACATCCACATCAACCACGGACACGAGATAGAGAACGGCATCCGGGAGATGCAGGAGCACCTGAAGAAATACCCCGAGCTGCGCCAGCGGTATTCCACCCGCTACCTCGCCATCAAGCTCCTCGAACACGACAAGGACGTGGAGCAGCTCATCGCACCGCTGGGCGACTCGGCCGAGATCTTCCGGCACCGCGACACCGCCGCCGCACGCGTGAAGGAGGAGACGGGCAGCGACAGCGAGACGGCCATCATGGATGCCAAGTACGGCTTCATCCACGGTGCGCTGGAAGAGGCGGGCTTCTCCACGGGCGACAAGAAGGACACGTACCAGACGACACACCTCATCGACAAGGTGCTCACGAACAAGTACCTCGGCTTCCCCATCTTCTTCCTGATCCTGCTGGTGATGTTCACCGCCACGTTCGTCATCGGGCAGTACCCGATGGACTGGATCGACGCCGCCGTCAGCCGGCTGGGCGGCTTCATCGCCACCCACATGCCCGACGGACCGGTGAAGGACATGCTCGTAGACGGTGTCATCAGCGGCGTGGGAGCGGTCATCGTCTTCCTGCCGCAGATCCTGATTCTCTATTTCTTCATCTCCTACATGGAGGACAGCGGCTACATGTCGCGCGCCGCCTTCATCATGGACCGCCTGATGCACAAGATGGGACTGCACGGAAAATCGTTCATACCGCTCATCATGGGCTTCGGCTGCAACGTGCCGGCGGTGATGGCGACACGCACCATCGAGAGCCGACGCAGCCGCCTGGTGACGATGCTCATCCTGCCGCTGATGAGCTGTTCGGCGCGCCTGCCGATCTACGTCATGATCACCGGCTCGTTCTTCGCCATGAAGTACCGGTCGCTCGCCATGCTCTCCTTATATATAATAGGTATCGTGATGGCGGTCGTCATGAGCCGTCTCTTCTCGGTCTTCGTCGTCAAGGGCGAGGACACGCCGTTCGTGATGGAGCTGCCGCCTTACCGCTTCCCGACGTGGAAGGCCATCGGACGGCACACCTGGGAGAAAGGCAAGCAGTACCTCAAGAAGATGGGCGGCATCATCCTCGTGGCATCCATCATCGTATGGGCACTGGGCTACTTCCCCCTGCCCGACGACCCGCACATGGACCGGCAGGCACGGCAGGAACAGAGCTACATCGGACGGCTGGGCAAGACGGTAGAGCCGCTGTTCCGGCCGCAGGGATTCAACTGGAAACTGGACGTGGGACTGCTGGCCGGCGTGGGGGCGAAGGAAATCGTGGCCTCGACGATGGGCGTGCTCTATTCCGATGACGACAGCTTCTCCGACGACAACAGTTACAGCGACGAGACGGGTAAATACACCAAACTGCACCGCCTCATCACGCAGGATGTCGCCAAGCTGCACGGCATCAGCTACCGTGAGGCAGAACCGGTCGCCACGCTGACGGCGTTCTGCTTCCTCCTCTTCGTACTGCTCTATTTCCCCTGCATCGCCACCATCGCCGCCATCAAGGGCGAGACCGGCAGCTGGCGGTGGGCGCTCTTCGCCGCCGGCTACACCACCGTGCTGGCCTGGGTGGTCAGTGCCGCCGTATTCCAGGTGGGGATGTGGGTGATGTGAGGAATCTCCCCAAGCCCCTCCGAAGGCCTCCGAAGGAGGGGATGTGGCGGGTAAGGTGGGATAAGGCTTATCACCGCCTACCCTCGCCTATCACCGCCTACCCTCGCTTATTACCGCCTATCACCGCCTCCCCTCGCTTATTGCCGCTTATTACCGCCTCCCCTCGCTTATTGCCGCTTATTACCGCCTATCCTCGCTTATTGCCGCCTACCCTCGCTTATTGCCGCCTATCACCGCCTATCCCTCTCCTCCCCCCCCCACAACATTTTTTCGTTTTTTTCTTGGTTCTTTTATAAATATTCGCTACATTTGCACCCAACGGCAGTAACAAAGCATAAAGAAACCTAAACAATCACGCTTCAATGCCGGAATATCGACGAGGTGCTGCCGCACCCCCATGATACCCGCATCTGCCGCCGCATCATGCCGTCCGCCCTGTGCGCCTCCAGGAAGGGAGGAGGAAGATGCCTTGAAAACAATGCCTTAGTAAACAAATCAGTTAATTTTAAAAAATCTATGGAGAAAAGATTTGCGCTCTTTTTGTTTGGGCTCGTCCTGTCAATCGGCACGGCGTTCGGTCAGACAAAGATCAATGGTACTGTATTTTCTCAGGACGATGGCGAACCCATCATCGGCGCATCCGTCATGGTACAGGGTACCACGGCGGGAACCGTCACCGACATCGACGGAAAGTTCACGCTGGACGTGCCTGCAGGAAAGAAAGTCGTAGTCAGTTACATCGGCATGGTCACGCAGACCCTCACGCCCAAGGACGGCATGAAGGTGGGCCTCACCAACGACAACCACCAGCTCACGGAGGTCGTCGTGACGGGTATGACCCAGCAGGACAAACGCCTCTTCTCGGGTGCCGCCACGAAGATCGACGCCTCCAAGGCGAAACTCGACGGCATGGCCGACGTGAGCCGGTCGCTCGAAGGCCGCGCCGCCGGCGTGAGCGTCCAGAACGTCTCGGGTACGTTCGGAACGGCACCGAAGATCCGTGTGCGCGGCGCCACGTCCATTTACGGTTCGTCGAAGCCGCTGTGGGTGGTCGACGGAGTCATCATGGAAGACGTCACCGAAGTCGATGCCGACAACCTCTCCTCGGGTGATGCGGCCACGCTGATCTCCTCTGCCATCGCCGGACTGAACGCTGACGACATCGAGAGCTTCCAGATTCTCAAGGACGGTTCCGCCACCTCTATCTACGGTGCGCGCGCCATGGGCGGCGTGATCGTCGTCACGACGAAGAAGGGCAAGGCCGGCAGCAACCGCATCAGCTACACCGGAGAATACACCATGCGGCTCCGCCCGAGCTACTCGCAGTTCAACATCATGAACTCCCAGGAGCAGATGGGCATCTACAAGGAGATGGCCGCAGACGGACTGTTCTCCTTCTCGCGCACGCTGCGTGCATCCACCAGCGGTGTCTACGGGAAGATGTACAACCTCCTCAACACCTACGACACCACCAACGGCCGCTTCGGCATCGCCCACAACGACGATGCCATCAACGCCTACCTCCGGGAGGCGGAAATGCGCAACACCAACTGGTTCAAGGAGCTGTTCAGCAATTCCATCTCGATGAACCACTCCATCTCCATGTCGTCGGGTACGGACAAGGCGCAGTACTACACCTCCTTCTCCTTCATGGACGACCCCGGATGGGCCGAGCAGAGCAAGGTGCGCCGTCTGACCTACTCCATCAACGCCAACTACAACATCAGCAAGAAGGTGACGCTGAACCTCATCGGCAACACCGCCTACCGCAAGCAGCGGGCACCGGGATCGGTCAACCAGGACGTAGATGTCGTGTCGGGGGCAGTGAACCGCAACTTCGACATAAACCCCTATTCCTACGCCATCAACTCCTCGCGGGCCCTGGATCCCAACACGTTCTACGTGCGCAACTACGCACCGTTCAACATCCACCACGAGCTGGCGAACAACTTCATCGACTTCGATGTCCTCGACCTCAAGATGCAGGCGGAACTGAAGTACAAGCCCGTCAGCAAAGTGCAGCTATCCGTGCTGGGGGCCTACAAATACTCCATCACCTCGCAGGCCACACAGATCCGTGAGGGCTCCAACATGGCGATGGCCTACCGTGCCATGGACGATGCCACCATCCGCAACGCCAACCCCTGGCTCTACCTCGACCCCGACCAGCCCAACTCGCTGAAGTTCTCGGTGCTGCCGAAGGGCGGATTCTACGACGAGACGAAGTACCGCATGAACAGCTGGGACTTCCGTGCAACGGCAAGTTACAACGATGTCTTCAACGAGCGGCACATCGTCAACTTCTACGGCGGTATGGAAATCAACAACACCGTCCGCACGCAGAGCTACTTCGAGGGTGTGGGCATGCAGTACGGCATGGGCTATCTCCCCAATTACGATTACCATTACTTCAAGCATGCCATCGAGGACAACAACCTGTACTACGACCTCTACAACTCGTACAACCGCGACGTTTCCTTCTTCGGAACGGCCAACTACTCCTGGAAAGGACGCTATGCCGCCAACTTCACCACACGCTACGAGGGCAGCAACCGCCTCGGAAAGGCGCGCACGGCACGATGGCTGCCTACGTGGAACATATCCGGCGTGTGGAACGCACATGAAGAACCGTGGTTCCAGAAGACCTTCAAGAACGCCATGACCCACGCTACGCTGCGCGCTTCCTACTCGCTGACGGGCGACAAGCCGGCCGTCACCAACTCGCAGGTCATCATACGCAGCTCGAACATCTGGCGGCCCTTCGCCGTCGACAAGGAGACGGGACTCTACATCTCCCGCTTCGCCAATCCCGACCTGACCTACGAGAAGAAGCACGAGTTCAACATCGGCATGGACCTCGGCTTCCTCAACAACCGCCTGAACGTCGTCTTCGACTGGTACACCCGCAACAACTACGACCTCATCGGGCCGCGCACGACGAACGGCACGAAGGGTACGATCACCGAATATGCCAACGTGGCCAGCATGAAGTCGCACGGAGAAGAGCTTTCCATCTCGAGCAAGAACATCCTGACAAAGAACTTCCAGTGGACAACCGACTTCATCTTCTCCCACGTGAAGACACGCGTCACCGACCTCGACAGCCGCTCGCGTATCATGTCGATGGTCAGCGGGTCGGGATTCACCATGGTGGGCTATCCCTACCGCGCCCTCTTCTCATGGGAATTCAAGGGACTCAACAAGCACGGCATACCGCAGGTCATCAACCAGGACGGTGAACTCACCACCAGCGGCGTAGACTTCCAGAGCTACGACCTCGACCACCTGAAGTACGAAGGCCCCACCGACCCGACCGTCACCGGCTCCTTCGGCAACACCTTCTCCTACAAGGGCTGGCACCTGAGCATCTTCACCACCTACGCCTTCGGCAACAAAGTGCGCCTCGACCCCTTCTTCAGCACGAGCTATTCGGATATGTCCGCCATGCCCAAGGAGTTCCGCAACCGATGGACAAAGACCGGCGACGAGGCCCACACCACCATCCCCGCCATCGCCGACCTCCGCTCCATCCAGCAGGACGGCTATCTGCACCGCGCCTACAACGCATACAACTACTCTACAGAGCGCATCGCCAAGGGCGACTTCATCCGCATGAAGGAGATTTCCCTGGCGTATGACTTCCCCGCACAGCTGATCCGGCACATCGCACTCAGCTCGATGAGCCTGAAGCTGCAGGCGACCAACCTCTTCCTGATCTACTCTGACAAGAAACTCAACGGACAGGATCCGGAGTTCTTCAATTCAGGAGGCGTGGCCCTGCCTGTACCCCGCCAGTTCACCCTGACGCTGCGGCTTGGAATCTGATACATACAAAAACTATAAGGAGAAAACGAAAATGAAAAAGATAAGTGTTTTGCTTCTGGGGGCAGGCCTCCTCGGTCTTTCCTCCTGCAACGATTTCCTGGACCGTCTGCCTGACGACCGTGCCGAGGTGAACGACTTTGAGAAAGCGACGCAGCTCGTGTCCTCCGCCTACTCCACAGCCTCTCCGGCCTTCATGATGGAGTGGAGCAGCGACAACGTCACCGACAACGGAAAGACCTTCTACTACCAGACCGACCAGGACCAGGTGTACCGCTGGAAGGCGGTCAACACGACCGGAAACGACGACCCGCAGCACGTATGGGGCTACGCCTACTACGCCGTCGGCAACGCCAACCAGGCGCTGGAAGACCTCGGCAAGGTGAAGAGCGGCAACATCGAAGCCGTACGTGCCGAGGCGCTGCTCTGCCGGGCATGGGCGGTCTTCAGCATCGCCAATGCCTTCTGCATGGCCTACGACGAGTCGAAAGCCGACCAGTATCTCGGACTGCCTTACCCCAAGGAGGCGAACCGGTCGGTGGACAAGCGGGGTACGCTGCGCGAACTCTACGAAAACATCAACGCCGACATCGAGGCGGCACTGCCCCACGTCAGCGACGAGTACATGACGGTGCCCAAGTATCACTTCAACCCGAGGGCCGCCTATGCCTTCGCCGCACGCTTCAACCTCTATTACCACAAGTGGGACAAGGCACTGGAGTATGCCACCAAGGCACTCGGCACGCAGCCGGCGTCGCTCATGCGCACCGTCTCACACTACAAGAGCCTGTCGGGCGGCCGCCGAGAAATACACAACAACTACATCAGTTCCAGCGAGAATGCCAACTTCATGCTCCAGACGGCGGTCTCTTACCTCGGGTATGCGACCACCTCAGGTGCCTTCAACCGCTACAACTACGCCAACTACCTCGTCGACCGAGAGCTGTACTGGGCGGAGATGCCCTGGGGCACCGGCTCGATCAACAACACGCTCTATGAGACGAAGCTCCTCTACGGACCCAACCAGGTGGTTGTCTATCCGAAGCTGGCGGACGAATGGGAATACACCAATGCCGCCAAGACGAGAGGCTACATCCATGTCGTCGACCCCGTCCTCACGGCTGACGAGACCCTCCTCGTGCGTGCCGAGGCGGAGATCCTGCTGAAGAAATACACCGAGGCACTGGCCGACATGAACACATGGGTGTCCGTACACTGTGCCCCGTCCTCCGGTACGGCGACACGTCCGACGCTGACCATCGCGTCCATCAAGGCGTTCTTCGACAGCCAGGAAACGGTGCCGGAGAAGATGGAAAGCAAAGACCAGATGGGCGTCAAGAAGGCACTGCACCCACAGGGATTCACGATTGACGAGACCCAGACCAACCTGCTCTACGCCCTGCTGCAGATGCGCCGGCTGGAGACCTGCATGCAGGGACTGCGCTTCATGGACCTCAAACGCTACGGCATCGCCTTCACCCATCTGCTCGACGGCGAGAACCCCATCTACTTCAAGACGGGCGACCTCCGCGGCGCCCTGCAGCTGCCGGGCGACGTCATCGAGGCCGGAATGGAACCTAACCCACGAGAAAATTAAACAAAAGGAGGACTATACGTATGAAAACAATAAAATTCCTGCTCATGGCAGTCGTCGTAGCCCTGGCTGCCGCCTGTTCAAACGACGATGTCGACACGTCCCGCTCCATCTTCCAGAAAGGAGAGGCAAAGGCGGACAGCACGGCTTTCGACAAATGGCTGCGGAAGAACTTCGCCGACCCGTACAACATCCGGTTCGACTACCTTTACATCGACCAGAACAGCGATATGTCATACAACGTCAGTCCGGCGGACATCAAGAAGTCCATCGCCCTGGCAAAGATCATCAAGCACGTGTGGCTCGACGCCTATACCGAACTGATGGGTCCCGACTTCCTCAAGCAGCACTGCTTCCGTGAGTTCCAGCTCATCGGGTCGGCGGAATACACCAGCAACGGCTCCATCGTACTGGGATTCGCCGAGGGCGGCATCCGTGTCAACCTCTTCCAGGTGAACGCACTCGACCCCGCCCACATCTACATCGAGCAGACGACACCTTACGGCACGTCGGACGCCTTCGACCTGAACCGGGCCTACTTCCACACGATGCACCATGAGTTCGCACACATCCTGACCCAGCTCAAGGACTACTCGACCGACTTCCGCGGCATCTCCGCCGGCAAGTACCACACGGCCGACTGGGTGAACGTGAAGGACCTGAACTCGGGAGCGGAAGGATTCGTCACGGGCTATGCCAGCAGCGAATACAACGAGGACTTCGCCGAGGTCTTCTCCTGCTACGTGACCGACACCGACGCCATGTGGCAGAAACGGCTCGCACAGGCCGTCACGGCAGCCAACGGCGACGAGAGCGGCAAAAAGGCCATCCTTGCCAAGCTGAGCATCATCCGCACCTACCTGAAGGATGCGTGGGGCGTGGACATCGACAAGCTGCGCACCATCGTGCTGCGCCGTGCAAGCGAAGTAAGCACACTAGATCTGGAAACATTAAATTAAGACTTAAGTTATGAAAAAGACATATCGATTACTGTTTGCATTGACGGCACTCGTCTTCACGGCTTCCTGCACGCCGGAGGTGGAGGATGCCTTCGACAAGCCGTCTCCCGACCGCATCGCCGAGGCGATCAGCGAGACAAAGGATATCCTCACGGCTGCCCCGAACGGATGGAAAATGGCTTACCAGGGCTCCGGCGGATTCGGCGGATTCAACATCCTCTGCAGATTCGACAAGGAGGACAACGTGTTCTGCGAAGAGGAAAGCGATCACGCCAAGGGCACCTCGCACTACACTGTACAGCAGGGACAGGGCGTGCTGCTGTCCTTCGACTCCTTTAATGCCGCCCTGCACAAGTATTCAGACCCTGTCGGGAAGATCAACGGGAAGTCCGTCGGCAAGGACGGGAAAGGCTTCCAGGGCGACTTCGAGTTCCGCGTCATGTCCTGCACGAAGGACAGCATCGTCCTGGAAGGGCGCAAGCACGGCGACCGGGTCGTCATGACCCCTATGCCGGAAGACCTCACGTGGGACAGCTTCTTCACGCAGATTGCCACCGTTGCGTCGGGCATGAGTTCCGAACGCTACAACATCATCATCGACAAGGACACGCTGCTTGCCAGGATGAACCTGCATACTCTGCACACGACGGACAAGAACGGAAAGGCCGTCGCCATTCCGTTCATCTACACGCCGCAGGGCATCGAGGTGCTGAAGGGCGACTCGCTGAACGGAAGGAAACTGACGGCATTCACCTATTCCACAGACGACAAGTGGGTCGACCCCAATGACAAGGGCGTCATGCTGTCCCCGCGCGACATCACGCCGCTCGAAGCTTTCTTCAGCGACAACTGGACCATCAACGTGGGTTACAGCAGTACGGCGGAAATGAACGTATGGAAGGCCGCCGCCGCCTATGCCGCAAGCAAGAACATGGAGATCGTCACCGTCTTCTTCAGCACTACACCGGGTTTCCTGAGCCTGTCATCCTATGTGGGCGACGACTGGGGCAACCTCCGCACGCTCTACAGCACCAGCGGGAAGAACCAGATCACCATCAAGGGCTTCAGGCCCAATCCGAAAGGTACGGCCAACGAGAGGAACGGCGCCGTCTACTACAACCAGTACAAGCTGAAGGACATCGCCAATACCTTCCTCGTCAACGGACAGGCGACAGACTATACACTGTCGATCGACGACCCGAAGCATCCGCTGTGGCTGCGCATGACGAGCAACAGCCACGACGAGGTGTCCTTCGTCTTCTACAGAGGAATCTGGAGCGCAGACTTCTGACACCCCATCCCCCGGAAGAAAGAACCAACGGGACAAGGAAGACGGACAGGAGGGATGACAGGGAACAACACAGACGGGAATCTCTGCAGAACTCCTCCGCAAGCAAATCACAGGGTATAGGGCTTTGCCGATACCCATTATAACAGGAAGAGCCCTGTCAGACTCGGACGGCGAGTTTTGACAGGGCTCTTTTTGGTTCTTCCGTTAAATGCGCGGATGCTTTCCGTATGGCTTCAACGGAAGTACCGGAGTAATTCATCCAACGAAAACATAGCCAAGGCTGTCAACTGCCTGTTCTGTCATCATCCTTTGATACAAAAACCTTTTCAGTTTAATCTGTCGGGAATACAGACAGGGGGTTGAAAAACCATTACATAATTCCAAACAGATCATCTGCAAATATAAAAAAAACGTGCAAAAGGCAGGTTTGTAACCGACAGTCAATCAACTGGTTATCAATTCATTTCTGAAAGGTGCCCGATTGGACTTCAAAAGGGCGTTGGCAACACGCTGAAAGAGCACCTTCTGCAGGTCAGTCAGGCATCTTTCAGAAGCCAGAAGGGCGTGTGCTGCTTTGCACAGCATGAAAACAGTTTACAAATACCGGCGGTATGGGAATAAGCTGTCTGTAGAAGACGGAAAGGCCTGCCGATGGACCGGCATCGTATCAATCTGCCTTTCCTGCATCTTACCTTGCTGCTCATCTCCCTTTGCAAGACCCCATCTGATTCTGGACGGCCATGCCCTGCAAGCGTAGAAGCCTTTCTTCTGTTTCCCATCTACGCATTGACCGGAAAAACCGGAAAGTCCATTTCAAAACCCGTCTGTGAGCAGAGAAATGGACTTTTCCTTGTTTTCAGAAAATTCAACTTACACGCCGGAAGCTGTCAGGCCGCCGCTTTGCATTCTGTCTCCTCGGGGGCGATTCCCTTTTCAGAACCCTCCCCCCATAGGCGGACGACCGCCAGGACCCGGGCCGCCCGGTCTCATGCCCGGTCCGCGATGGTCGAAAGGCGGCGCATCCTTCGGTCTCGGCATGGCATTCCTGCCGCCGAACAGGTTCAGCCGGTAGGTGGCACGCAGCATGATGTAGCTGTTGATGCTGTTGTACTCCGTGTCGGTACGGCTCACGGCGCTGATGACCCGTGACAGATTGCTCTGGCGGTGCAGGATGTCATAGAACTGCAGGCTGACCGTCAGCGCATTGCCTTTCAGCAGGCTCTGCGACAGCTGTGCATTCCACAGCAGCTCGTTCGTGTTCAGCGAGGCGTCGCTGTAACCGCGGCGGCTGGTCTGGTGAAGATCGGCCGACAGGCTCATGTTCCACGGAAGGCTCAGGCTCAACGTGCCGCCGTAGGCAAACTGCCAGGTATGCAGGTTGCTGAAGCTCTGCAGGTTGTTCTTCGTCCGGGTAAAGTCGGCCGACCCGTCCAGTTCCAGTTCCAGCCAGCTGTTGCGGTAGCTGCCGGCGAGGCGTTCGCCCAGCGTCAGCGATTTCGTGATGTTCTTCTGCAGACTGCTTGCGAAGTCCGGCTGCAGAAAGCTGACGTATAGGTTGAAACCGGCACGCGTGAAGGTATGGATGTTCCATACACCGGCCGAATCGATGCTCGTATTGTACATCACAGCCGCATCGGCATCCCAGTTTCCGTCCACATTCACGGGTTTCACCGTACGTGCTCCGCTCGCCGCATCATAGCTGACGCTGTTGCCGATGGCGTTGCGTGTGGCGGAGAAGTTGGCAAAAGTCATCAGCGCCTGTGCATGGCTCTGCCGGAAGGTGTTGTAGAAGAGTCGGAAACGGTGGGTGAAGGCCGGTTTCAGCCCGGGGTTGCCCACGGAGATGTTCTGCGGGTCGGTATTGTCGGTGATATTGAGCAGCTGGCTCATCGTCGGCTGTGTCGCCGTCCCCTTGTAATTGATGCGCAGGTTGCTCTGCTCGCTGAAACGGTAACGGAAGTCGAACGTCGGGCTCCAGTTCACCACCGTCCGTGCCGTGTCGACGTGTACACCGAGATAATCCTGCCTATAGGTGGAACGCTGGGGCTGCAGCATCACGCCCACGTTCATCTTCCACTTGCTGCGGATCATGCGCAGCATCAACTGCACGTCGTATGTGTAGGTGCGGTATTCCGAATAGCGGCTCAGACTGCCGTCCAGGTAACTGTCCACCGGCTGTGCCAGCAGACCGAGATAGCTGTTCCACGCGCGGTAAGCCGGATGCACACCGCTGAATGTCGCTGCGGGCAGTGCCGAGAAATCGTAGGTGTTACGGTTGCTCTTCGAGAGACCGTACTTGAACTGATAGCTGAACTGCAGGTAGGTCTTCCGGGCTATCGGCTCGCTGTAAGTCGCCTGCACGGCATAATCCCGGCTCTTCGTCGGCATGAGGTTGAACCGGTACGCCCGGTAGGTGGAATCGTTGCCGAGTGCGTCCCGCAGCTGGAAATACTGGAGGTCCTGTGTCGAGAAAGTCCTGGAGTCGGCATCTGTATAGTCGCCGTCCATGCGCAGCGTCACGTTCCGTCCCTTTTTCCCCAGCCGGCGGTTCACCTGCAGCATCGCCCCCAGCGAAGTGTTGTCGCCGTAGATAATGGTCGTATTCTGCTGGCTGTTCACCATCAGTCCCCTGGCTTTGAGCTGTGCGATGGCCGCTGCCGACAAGGGATCGTCGACGGTCTCGTAAGGATCGGCGCTGTAGGCAGCCGACGTGCTGACAGTCTGTCCGTCGTTCTTGCTGACCTGTATGTTCGGGCGGAACATGATGTTCCAGACCGAATCGGGCCGCCACTCCAGACGGAACCGGCCGTCCCACGAGGCGGTCCGGGTGTACTGCTGTGAGAGGCGGTTGGAGAAAGAGCCCTGCTGCGCCACGAAGTTCTCCGCAGCGATGCGTGCGTTCAGGTCGCCGTCGGCATGATTCCACCGAACACTGCCATCCCACTGCAGCGACTGTCCGTTGTCGTAGTTCATGTTCAGGCCGACCATCTTCGTCGCATTCAGTCCCTGCCGTACACCGCCGAAGCCGCCGCGCGGTCCGCCGCCGAAGCCCATGTCGTTGACGTTGTTCGCCGAGACGAATCCCATCATCCGGAACTTGTCGTTGAAGTAGGCCGCCATGCCGCGTTCGGAATAACGGTGCTTCGTCCCGATGCCGAGGTCGATGTTGGAGAAAAGCCCCTTGTTCATCCCCTGTTTCACGCCGAAGTCCAGGACCGTAGACTCGTTGCCGTCGTCGATGCCCGTCACACGGGTGAGGTCGCTCTGCTGGTCGTAGGCCTTTATGGTCTGTATGATGGAAGTGGGGAGGTTCTTCATGGCGGTCTTCGTGTCGCCCACCATGAACTCTTTTCCGTTGACGAGAATCTTCTTCACTTCCTTGCCGTTGATCTTGATTATCCCGTCGTCCGACACCTCCGCCCCGGGCAGCTTCTTCACCAGTGCCTCGATGGTCGAGCCCTCCGGTGTGCGGTAGGCCGAGGCGTTGTACTGGAAGGTGTCGGCCTTCACGACCACCTTCGGCGCGCTCGCCACCACCTTGACCTCCTTCAGCGTGTGTGTGTCTGTCTGGAAGTCAAGCTGTCCGACGGAGACATCCTGCTCATTGGCAATCGTCACGTTCTGGAAGATCGTCCTGTAGCCTACATACGATGCCTTCAGGATGTATCTGCCGTTTGCCGGGGCAGTCACCTTGAACGTACCGGTCTCGTCGGAGGTGGCACCTACTACGTAACTGCTGTCCTGCTTCAGCAGCTGGACGACGGCAAAGGGCACGTGTTCCTTCATCTCTCCGTCATAGAGTGTTCCTGTAATTGTCCTGTTCTGCGCCAGCACCGCCACGGTGACGGGAAGCAGGAGGACAAGTGTCAACAGTCTTTTTACCATAAATGTCTTTTCTGATTATCTGAACTAAAACGTGAAATATGACGTCTGAGAGGGGATAAGGTTTAATCAAGGGGGGAGTTTTTCAGGGGTGATAGGCGGGAAGGGGGCGATGATGGGCGGGGATAAGAGGGGGACGGGGAGGGGCGATGATGGGCAATGATAAGCGGGGATGAGCAGGGATAGAAGGGGATAGACGGGGATGGGCGGGGATAGACAACAGGAAAACATCACGGCGTGTTGCCGCCGGTCTACTCTTCGATTTCAGACAGGCTTTTCACGAAGTTGTGGAAGAAATTGCTGGTTGTCTCGACAGGGGCATAGCCCACGTAACGCAGACTCCGGCTGAGGTTGCGACGGAGAACGGCATTGTTGTTCTGCACGAAGCCGGCGGAGTTCTGTCTGAAATGCCACTCCTGCGCCGTGTCCTTCGCCAGGTCCGACACACTGCGGAGGGTCAGCCGGTATGCCTTCGGATCGCTCTTGGTGACGAAAGGCAGCTCGTCCTGCTCGAAGCCGAAGACCGATATGAGGACGTTGCCCTGCAGTTCCGCCATCCCGTGCAGCTGAAGAGCCGTCAGCCAGTTGTCGAGTTTCACGAAGTCCACCTTGTCGCCGCGTGTCCGGAGGTATTCGCCCATCGTGATGATTCCCCCCAGGTTCATCCCCCGTGTGAACATCACCTCGGAGTTGGAGACAATGAGCTTCAGCATATCGAGCGCCTCCACAGAGGTGTCGATGCTGTGCAGTTCGCTGTAGATGAGATTCTTCAGCCGCCGGTTCAGAAAGGCATTGCTGAGCCTGACGGTCTTCGGAATCCTCGCCGCCAGCGACTTGCGCTCGTCCTGCCTTCCCCTGAGGTCGGCGATGATCCCCTCCGGGAGGTTCAGTCCCTCGTCCATGGCATGCTGGGCAATGCCGTTGATGAAGACCGGCATGACCTGCTGCGCCTCCACCATCTGCATGAGCCTCCGCCACTTGAAAGGCGACATCGGTTCGATGCTCGACTGCGTGCCGAACGCTCCTGAGCAGAGGATGCGGAAGAAATTACGCTGTATGATGTCCATTGAAGAAGAATCGATTGTCTGCATGATGATAGGCGATGATAGGCGGGGATGGGCGGGGATGGGCGATGATGGGCGATGATGGGCGGTAATAAGAAGGGATGAGAGAGGGATGCTATGAGTAGCGGCGGGGATAATGGAAGAGGATCGACAGCAGGGCTGCGATGCCCAGCACCATGGGATAATACAGATAAGGAATGATGCTCACGGGATTGAGCTTGGCCAGTCCGGCAGCCATCAGCAGCTGCGCGCCGTACGGAATCAGCCCCTGAACGCAGCAGGAGAAGGTATCGAGGATACTGGCCGCCTTGCGCCTGTCCACGCCGTACCGGTTGCCGATCTGCCGTGCTATGCCGCCCACGGTGAGGATGGCCACCGTGTTGTTGGCCGTGCAGATGTCCACCAGACTCACGAGGAAGGCAATGGTCAGCTCCGCCCCCCTCTTGCTGCTGACGTGGCGTGTGACGATGCGGATGAGATAGTCGATGCCGCCGTTCTCACGGATGATTTCCAGCATTCCGCCTGCCATCATCGTGATGATGATCAGTTCGCCCATGCCCGTGATGCCTGTCCCCATGCTCGAGAACCAGCCGAAGACATCGTAAGTGCCGTCGACGATACCGATGACACCTGTCAGGGTGATGCCGATCGTCAGCACCGCCATGACGTTCATGCCGAAGACGGCACAGAGGAGGACGGCCATGTACGGGATGATTTTGTAAATGCTGACAGATGCAGCCTGCCCTGTCGTATGCAGGTCTTCGCCCATGAAGACATAGACAAGGAGGATGAGGACGGCCGCCGGTGCGGTGATGAAGAAGTTGACCTTGAACTTGTCGGCCATCTTGCACTCCTGCGTCCGTGTGGCGACGACCGTCGTGTCACTGATGAACGAGAGGTTGTCGCCGAAGAACGACCCGCCTGCCACCACCGCCACGACGAAGGGCAGCGAACTGCCTGTCGAGGTGGCGACGCCGGCAGCGATGGGTGTCAGGGCGACGATGGTCCCGACACTCGTCCCGATGCTGATGGAAATGAAGCAGGCAGCAAGGAAAAGCCCCGGCAGCAGCAGGCTGCCCGGCAGGACCGACAGCGTCAGGTTGACGGTGGCGTCGATGCTGCCCATCTCCTTGGCCGAATTGGCGAAAGCCCCGGCAAGCACGAATATCCAGAGCATCATCATCATGTTGTCCGTACTGGCTCCCTTGCTGTAGATTTCGATGCGCTTCGAGAGCGGATAGCCTCCGGAGACGGCGATGGCGAAGATGCTGGAGACCATGAATGCCACGGTGATCGGCACCTTGTAGAAATCGCCGGACACGATGGACGTGACCAGATAGAGCACGATGAATACCATGAGCGGACTCAGGGCGAGGAGGCCTTTTTTGTTTTCTGTCATTGGGGGGGGATATTTGTGGGAGGGGATAGGCGATGATAGGCGGGGATGGGCGATAATAAGCGGGGATAGGCGGGGATAGGCGATTATAAGAGAGGATAAGCGATTACAAAAGGGGGAGAGGGGATACCGATCAGCCCCAGGAGCGGTGGTAGAATTCGATGTTCTCGGGGGTCAGCAGGTCGATGGGCATGTAGTTGACCGGCTCCACCTTCTTCTTCAGCACGATGGCATGGAAGAGGGAGTCGACGCTGAAGAACCCCTGCTGGTAGGCATGCTGTGCGATGAGGAAGAAGATGCTCCCGGCCCGCAGGCAGTCGGCATTCTTGTGTACCATGTCGTAGCCCATGATCTGCACATTGCGGCGTCCGGTCTTCAGGAGGAACTCGCCCACGATGTGCGCCTTGGAATTCAGCGTGATGCAGTGTCGCACCTCCGGATGGGCAGAGAAGAACTTCTCCAGGATGCGGTCGTAGCGTTTGCGCTCCTCGTCCAGCGGCAGGTTCACCTCGAGGATTTCCGTTTCCGGACAGTTCTCTTCCATGTAACGCCGGAATCCTACCTCCCGGTTCTCCTGCTGGCGGCTCGCCATCTTCCCGTCCTTCGTCTGCCGCATGAGCATGACGGCCTGTTCCTTTCCCGCCACGAGCATGAGCATCCTCGCCGCAAACCGTCCGCTCTGGATGGAGTCCTGTCCGTAGAACGACAGCGGCTGCAGGGACGGCATATAGGAATCGAGCAGGATGAAGGGGATGTTGCGTTCGTGCAGTTCGTCGGTGAAGGGACGCGTCAGCTCCAGCGTCGTAGGGACGAGAATCACGCCGTCCGGGTTCTTCTTCAGGCATTTCTGGTAGGTCGTGATAAAGGAATGGGAGTCCAGCCGGCTGTAATACATGATTTCCAGGTCGACGTCAAAGTCCCTGCGCATCTCGACCGCCTTCAGTGCCCCCGTCTCGATTTCCTCCCAGTAAGTCTCGCTGGCATGCTTCGGCAGGAGACAGTAGAAGGTATAGCTCTTGTTGTAGGCCAGCGCACTGGCATAGACGTTGGGCTGGTAGTCCATCTCCTTGAGCACCTTCTCCACCCGCTTCAGGGCCGCCGCCGACACGTTGGGGCGTTTGTGCAGCACCCTGTCAACCGTCCCGACACTTACGCCGGCGCGCTCCGCAATGTCTTTGATTCTGATCTTTTCCGCCATAGGTAGAAAGGAATAAATGATTTCACCTTACACGGTGCAAAATTACGAATAATTGTTGGAATGCGTGTAGTCACAGACATTATTTTGCAGCAGAAGGCGCACGGAGGAAAGACGGAAAGGCGGAAGGAACAGCAGGCGGGGATGCCACCGGTGGCATCCCCGCCTGTTCATTATCAGGGAAACAGATCGCCCGGAAACCGGCAGACCGTCGTCTGAAGTCCGGCAGGCAGCTTCCTGAAGACCGGCAACCTGTTATCCGAAATTGTCGTACATGATGGCATCCTGGTCTACGCCCAGACTGTCGAGATAGTCGGTGACGGTCTTTATGAGCATGGGAGGTCCGCAGAGGTAATACTCGCAGTCCTCGGGTGCTTCATGTTTGCTGAGATATTCGTCACGGATGCAGTTGACGGCGAAACCGGTGTAGTACTTCACGCCGGCCTCATCCGCCTTCGGGTCCTGACGGTCGAGCGAGAGGTGGAAGTGGAAGTTAGGATATTCCTTCTCCAGTTCCCAGAAGTCCTCGAGGAAGAACGCCTCGCCGAGCGAGCGTGCCCCGTAGAAGAAGTGCATCTCACGGTCGCGCACGTGCAGCGTCTTGGTCATGTGCATGATCTGCGCCCGCAGCGGAGCCATGCCGGCGCCGCCGCCGATCCATATCATCTCCTTGCCGGAAGTGAAGTTGGGATGGAAGTCGCCGTAAGGGCCGCTCATCATCACCTTGTCGCCCGGCCTGAGCGAGAAGATGTACGACGACCCGATGCCTGTCGGCACGTCCTGGAAGCCCACCTGCGGGCGCGGCAGGAACGGTGTCGAGGCGATGCGGACGGTCAGCATGATGATGTCGCCCTCGGCCGGATAGTTCGCCATGGAATAGGCACGGACGGTCGGTTCGGGGTTGTGTGCCTTGAGCGAGAGGATGTTGAACTTCTTCCACGGCCCGAGGTACTCCTCGCCGATGTCGTTCTTGTCGAAGTCCTTGTCGTAGTCGATGCAGTCGTAGGCCGGAATCTTGATCTGCGCATAGGACCCGGGGAGGAAGTCCATGTGCTCGCCCGGCGGCAGCGCAACCTTGAACTCCTTGATGAAGCTGGACACGTTCTTGTTGGAGATGACGGTACACTCCCACTCCTTGACGCCCATGACCGACTCCGGCACCTTCAGTGCCATGTCGCCCTTCACCTTGCACTGGCATCCGAGCCGCCAGTGGTCCTTGATTTCCTTGCGGCTGAAGTGCGGGCGTTCGGAGTCGAGTATCTCGCCGCCGCCTTCCACCACCTGTACCTTGCACTGTCCGCAGCTGGCCTTTCCGCCGCAGGCCGAAGGCAGGAAGACGCCGTTCTCGTTCAGCGTCGCCATGACGGAACTGCCCTGGTCGACGGTCAGCTGCCTGTCGCCGTTGATGGTTATCGTCACCTTTCCGCTCGGGCTGAGATATTTCTTCGCCACGAGCAGGAGGATTACCAGCACGAGGATGGTAATCAGGAATACCGCAATACTTGTTGTTATGAATTGTCCCATGATTGTTCGCTTAGATTTTAAGACCTGAGAAGCACATCATTGCCATTGCCATCAGTCCTACGGTGATAAAAGTGATGCCCAGTCCCTGCAGCGGCTTGGGCACGTCGGAATATTCCATCTTCTCGCGGATGGCGCCCATCGCCACGATGGCCAGCGTCCAGCCGAGGCCGGAGCCGAGTCCGTAGACGAGCGCGTCCCACACGGAACCGATGTACTGCGTGCTCGAGGGGTCGAGGCCGATGCGCTGCTGCATGAAGAGCGACGCGCCCATGATGGCGCAGTTGACGGCGATCAGCGGCAGGAAGATGCCCAGTGCGCCGTAGAGGGAGGGCGAGAACTTCTCCACCGCCATCTCCACGATCTGCACGATGCCGGCGATGACCGCAATGAAGAGGATGAAACTGAGATAGGTCAGGTCGACGCCGTCGGCCAGACAGTCGGGTCCGAGCACTTTCGTCAGCAGCAGGTAGTTGACCGGCGTGGTGACGAGCAGCACGAAGGTGACGGCCGCACCCAGCCCCAGCGATGTCTTCACGTTCTTCGACACGGCGAGGAACGAGCACATGCCGAGGAAGAAGGCGAATATCATGTTGTCCACGAAGATGGACCGGAAGAATAAACTGATAAGATGTTCCATAATCACTTCTTGTCTTCTTTATAGAAATAAGCACGGTGTACCCAGATGACGCACCCGAGGAGGATGAGCGCCATGGCCGGCATCGTCATCATGCCGTTGTCCATGTAGCCGGCGTCATAGAAACTCTGCGGGAGGATCTTGAAGCCGAGCAGCGACCCGCGGCCGAAGAACTCGCGCACGGCCCCCACGGTGACGAGGATCAGGGCATAGCCCAGTCCGTTGCCGATGCCGTCGAGGAAGCTCGGCCACGGCCGGTTGGTCATGGCGAACGCCTCGAGCCGTCCCATGAGGATGCAGTTGGTGATGATCAGCCCGACGTAGACGGAGAGCTGCACGCTCACGTCGTAGGCCACGGCCTTGAGAATCTGGCTGACGACGGTCACCAGCGCCGCCACCACCACGAGCTGCACGATGATGCGGATGCGGTTGGGGATGGTGTTGCGGATGAGCGAGATGATCACGTTGGAGAATGCCGTGATGATGGTGACGGCAAGCCCCATGACAATCGCCGGCTTCAGCTGCGAAGTGACGGCGAGGGCGGAGCAGATGCCGAGCACCTGGACCAGGATGGGGTTGTCCAGGTTCAGCGGATTGCTGAACACCTCTCTATTTTGCTTTGAGAATAAATCCATTTTTCTTTACGTTCTGAATGGTTGGGATTTTCATTTGCTGTTCAGGAATTTCACGTAGGGCTGCAGACCGCCTTTCTCCGCATGGAGCATCTCCGTCACGCCGTTGCTGGTGAGCGTGGCACCCGTCACGGCATCTACCTGCGTGCCGGGGTCGGAGATTTTCTTCTCCACGGAGAGGGCTATCTGCCTGTCGTTGCCGCCGGCGAAGAGGTGCTTGCCCTTGAACTTCGCCTGCCAGGCCGCGTTGTCCTTGATTTCCGCACCCAGGCCGGCCGTCTCGCTCTCGTGGTTGAAGTAGGCCCCGAAGACCGTCTTCCGGTCGCCGTTGATGGCGATGAAGCCGTTGATGGGTCCCCAGAGGCCGTTGCCGTAGACGGGGATGACATACTTCTCCTCGCCGTTCACCTTGCAGCGGTACAGGGCGAGCCGTCCGGCCTTGGCATCTTTGCTGTCGAGCCGGAAGCCGGCCTCCACGCCGCCCGGCCGTCCTGTCTCGACGACCTTGCCGTCGGCATCGATGACATCGTCGGCGACGATGATTTTCTTCCAGAGTTCCACCGCCTGCGCATCGGTCATGTCACGGTCCTGGTTGAGCGCGAAGAGAATCTGCTTCTGCTGGTCGAGCTGCACGTTGGCATCCTGCATCGGCTTCAGCGCCTGGAACACGAAGGCCAGCAGGAAAGCCACCACCAGTACGAGGACGGCGGAATAGATGATTGTATAGGAATTGCTGTTTGTTTTCATTTCATTTCTCCTCCTTGTTTATTTGGCACGCTTGGCGCGCTTGCTGATGTTGGACTGTACGACACAGTAGTCGATCAACGGTGCGAACATATTACCGAAGAGGATGGCGAGCATCATGCCCTCTGGGTAACCGGGGTTGAGGACACGGATGATGATGGCCATCGCACCGACGAAGAAGCCGTAGAACCACTTGCCGGTCTCGGTACGCGCCGAGGTGACAGGGTCGGTCGCCATGAAGACCGCACCGAAGCAGAAGCCGCCCAGCACGAGGTGCTCGTACCACTGTACCGGGGTCGCTCCCGTCGCCTGGAAGAGGAGGCCCATGACCGTCCCGCCGAGGAACACGCTGAGCATGGTCTTCCAGCTGGCGATGTCCGTCCAGAGAAGAATGGCCGCGCCGATGGCGATGGCGATGACCGACGTCTCGCCGACGGAGCCGGGAATGAGTCCGGTGATCATGTCCTGGAGCGAGGCGTTGACCGTCACGCCCTGCCCTATCTGCCCGAGCGGAGTCGCCATGGTGAAGCCGTCGGGGAGCGTGTAGCCCAGTCCGAAGATGGAGTCACGGGCCACCCAGACGCTGTCGCCGGTCATCCGGCTCGGATAGGAGAAGAAGAGGAAGGCGCGCGCCGCCAGTGCCACGTTGAAGATGTTCATGCCCGTGCCGCCGAAGATCTCCTTGGTGAAGATGACGGCGAAGGCCACGGCGAGCGCGAGGATCCACAGCGGCGTGGTCACGGGGATGATCAGCGGGATCAGGATGCCCGACACCAGATAGCCCTCCTGAATCTCCTCGCCCTTCCACTGTGCCCAGGCGAACTCGATGCCCAGGCCGACGATGTAAGAGACGAGGATGTTCGGCAGCAGTGCCAGCAGGCCGTAGAGGAACATCCCCCAGCAGCTTGCTTCCGCCAGCTTCCCGGCGGCGGCGGCATTCTGGTAGCCGATGTTGTACATACCGAACAGCATGGCGGGCACCAGCGCCAGCACCACCAGGCTCATGATTCGCTTCGAGTCGATCGCATCGTGGATGGAGACGCCGCTCCTGGAGGTCTCGCTGGAGACGTAGAGGAACGAATCGAAACCATCGAAGACGCTCTTGAAAGCATGCAGCTTTCCGCCCTTCTCAAAGTTCGGGCGTATCTTATCGAGATAATTTCTTAAACTCATATTACTTTTGTTACAGGGTTCTTAAAGTCTGAAGCTCCTCTCCGGCGAAACCGTCCCGCTGTTGGGAATCCTGTTCCCGACCGGTTGGGAATCCTGTTCCCGACCCTTGGGAACCGTGTTCCCGGCCGTCGGGAATCCCGGTCCCGGCCGTCGGGAATCTTCCGTCCGCGCTGCGGAATGACGGCAGGCTGCCGGACAGACGGCTGCGGACGGCCGGACAGGGAGCTGAAGTTGACATCATTGCGGGTCCGTCAAGTCCCCTATGCGTTTTCTTTTCTAAGGATATCCAGTCCCCGGCGGACGATCTTCTGCAGCGGCAGCTTGGAGCTGTCGACGAACTCGGCGAGGGCGAAGTCCTCCGGACTCACCTCGTAGATGCCCAGCTGCTCCTGACTGTCAATGTTGCCGGAGAGGATCGACTTGACGAGGTACTCGCCGTAGATGTCCATCGGCAGCACCCTGTCGTACTCGCCGCTCATGATCATGTGGCGTTCGCCGCCTTTGATGCGGGCGTCGAGGTCATAAGTCTTTCCGCCCTGCAGCCAGCTGAAGTAGCTGCGAGAGGTGGAGAAGTCGTCGAGCCGGGGGAGCATCCAGCCGAACGCCTCGTGTACGTCGTCGCCCTCCGGAATCACCGTCACCTCCGAGGTGTGGGCACCGAGCACGGCGGCCTCGTCAGCGACGGCACCGGTGAGCGGATTGCCGTTGAGGATGCGCACATGGCCCCCGTCGGCGACGTTGCCGGCCAGAATCTGCTTCAGCGGCGTGCCGACGAGCGCATCCACATAACCGGTCTGCTTCACCCTGCTGCCGGCCACGGCGACACGGCGCATGAGGTTCACCCGCCCGGTGTTGAACAGGCGGCCGAAGAAGATGACGGCCGTGGGATCGACCGTCCACACCACCTCGCCCTTGTTGACCGGCGCGACGTGGTTGACCTGCACGCCGACATTGCCGGCCGGACACGGACCGTCGAAGACGTTCACCTCCACATCCTTCGCCCCGGTCAGGGCTTCCGCCGTCTGCCGCGCACCGATGCCGAGGCAGACCCGGGCGATCCTGGACAGTGCCGTCAGTCCCGTCTGGAAGTCGTGCTCCTGCCCTTTCAGCTCATACTCGAAGTCGCCCTGCAGGGGCTTGTCACGAAGCGCCGACACGAAGATGGCCTTCGGCGCCGTGTCGGGACGCGTGGCGACGGCATACGGCAGCTGGGTGATATACCCGAACAGCCCCGCCTTCAGCAATGCGTCCTTGACCTCGTCTGCCGACAGGCCCGCCACGTCCTTCACGCCGAAGTCAGCATACTCCTGCTGCGCATCGGCAGTCACCTTCACACGCAACACCTTACGCCGTTCTCCGCGCTCGACCGCCGAGACGGTGCCGCTCACGGGGGAGGCGAAGCCCACCTCCGGGCAGCCCTTGTCCACGAACAGCGGATCGCCGGCACGGACGTGGTCGCCTTCACGGACGGTCACCCTGGGGGTCACGCCCACGAAGTCGTCGGGCACGAGCGCATACTCCACGGCTGCCTTCACGGGCAGCAGCTGTTCCTGCGCACGTCCTGCAAGGTGAATGTCTAAGCCCTTCCGCAACTTAATTACATTTGCCATAACAATGATAAATCCGATTTTTTATATTATTTCATCTTTAAGATTCCTCTTTCGGAACAAGCTGCACAGTGCCCCGCCCTGCCGGGCGAGCTTATTTTCTGCAAAAACAATGCAGGCGAGCGCAAAGAAAGCGTGCTTTCAATTTGCCGAGCGCAGCTTATTTTCTGCAAAAACAATGCAGGCGAGCGCAAAGAAAGCGTGCTTTCAATTTGCCGAGCGCAGCTTATTTTCTGCAAATGTAGCAAAATTTAAATAGATTTGGCATATTTGAATGTAATAATTTGAGCATAAAACGTTTTTTTAGTAGTTTTGTAGACGAATTGAAGAAACTCAGGACATTTATCCGGTGGATGGTGTGGACCGTGGCAGGTCTCTACCTCTCCGCCATCGTACTGCTGCACCTGCCGGCAGTACAGGACTTCCTCGCCCGCAAGGCGGCCGGTGCGGCAGGTCGGAAGCTGGGCACGGAGGTGCGTGTAGGACGTATCGACCTGGGCATTTTCAACCGCTTCGTGCTGGACGATGTCCTCATCTACGACCAGCAGAAGAAGCGGATGCTCTCCGCCTCGCGCATCGGGGCGAAGGTCGACCTCTGGCACCTGCTGCGCACGGGAGAGATCGACATCTCGTCGGCACAGGTATTCGGCCTGAAGGCGGATTTCTACAAGACGGGCCGCAACGCCCGCCCCAACTTCCAGTTCGCCCTGGACTCGCTGGCCTCGAAAGACACCACCGCCCATACCCCGCTCCACCTCTCCATCAACAGCCTTGTCGTTCGCCACGGAAGCATCCGCTACGACCGGCTGGATGCCCCCCGCACGCCCGGCCGGCTGAATCCGGACCACATCAGCGTGAGCGGCATCTCGGCCTATCTCGTCCTCCACGAGCTGAAGGACACCAGCCTGTGGGCCGACCTCCGTACGCTGGCGTTCAGGGAAGCAGCAGGCCTGGAGGTGCGGCAGCTGACGTTCGGCCTGAAGGCCGGCCGCCGCCATGCCTCGCTGTCCGACTTCCGCCTCGAGACCCCCGCCAGCCGCATCGCCCTGAAGGAACTGTCGGCCGACTACCGCATGAGGGGAAAACGGCTGGACGACAGCACGCTGCGCTATGCCGTCAAGGGCTTCAGGGCATCGGTCACGCCGGCCGACTTCGCCCCGCTGCTGCCCGCCCTGAAGACCTTCACGGAGACCTACGATGCCGCCCTGGAGGCACGGGGGACGAGACGTTCGCTCCGGGTGAAACGGCTCTATCTGGCCGACCGGTCGCTGTCCACGCTCATCAGAGCGAAAGGACGGGTCAGACTCCGGGGGACTGTGCCGGCATGGGACTGCTCCTTCACGCCGCTGCGCATCAGCGGCAACACCCTGCGCCGCATCGCCCAGGTCGCCCGAAAGCCCCTGCCCGGACCGCTGGATGGCCTCGGCAACATCTTCTATCACGGCTCGTTCGCCCACAATGCAGGCCGTTATACGGCTGAAGGACAGCTCCGTACAGGAGCGGGCAGCGTGCGGCTGGCGGCCGGCATCCACGGAAAGAACTTCCGGGCGACCGTGCATACCGGCGGATTCGACCTGGCGAAGGTGCTCGGCAACAGCGACTTCGGCAGCATCAGCACAGACATCAGGGTGGAGGGGAATACCGACCTCTCCTCGATTCTTGCGAAAGGGGACGTACGGTCGTTCTGTTACAAAGGCTATACTTACCGCAACATCCGGCTGGACGGAGCCTGCCGCAACGACGCTTTCAGCGGGAAGGCATCGATAGACGACCCGAACGGAAAACTCTCCGTCGACGGAAAAGCCGCCGGCATCCTCGCCTTCCTCCACCGGAGGGAAAAACTGTCGGCCGACCTCACGGTCGATGCCCGGGCCGTCAACCTGCACCGCCTGCACCTGACCGATGCCCTGGGAGACAGGACCCTGTCGTTCTCCTCCTCCGTCAAAGGACAGGGAACCAGCCTCGACGACCTTTCCGGAAGCCTCGCCGTCAGCGGATTCAATCTGGCAGGCGAGGGGCAGGACATCGCCCTCGACCGGCTGGAGGCGACGGCGGACAACGGCCTCCTCGGCAGGTCGCTCGACGTACGCACCGACTTCGGCGAGGCGCACCTGGCAGGACAGTACGACCCGGCGACGCTGCCGCAGAGCCTCCTCCGGGTGCTGGGGCACTATCTCCCCGGGATCGTCTACCCCCGTCCGGAGTACAGCATCGCAAAGGGGCGGGCGGCCTACGCCTTCTCCCTGCAGCTGGACGACACACGGATGCTCAACCGCCTGCTGCGGACACCGCTCGACGCATCCCGCCCCGTCCGGGTGGAGGGAAAGGTGGACGAACGGCACAACGGCCTGGACCTGCACGTCGACGCACCCGACCTCACCTGCGCCGGACAGCGCCTCCGCCACCTGCTGCTGGACGTCGGCAGCCGGCCGCAGGGGCTGCATGCCGTCCTCTCCGCCGAACGGGAGGGCGGGACAGGGCCGCACGTCCGCATGACGGCACAGGGACACATCGCCGGAAACCGCATCGACTCGGACATCGACTTCCAGCTGCCGGGGCCGTCGCCGGTCCGCGGACACATCAGCAGCACCGCCGCCTTCGAACGCCGCCGGGGCGGACTGGAGACCCGCCTGCACTTCAACCCGTCGACCATCCACTTCGATTCCATCGCCCTGCAGGTGCAGCCGTCCGACCTCTCCTACCACCGGAACAGGCTCATGATCGACCATTTCGAACTGTCGAACCGCAACCAGCACATCATCGTCAACGGACAGACCTCCGGCAACCCCGAGGACTCCATCCTCATCAGGTTCAGGGAGATCGACATCCCGTATGTCCTCAACCTCGTCAACTTCCACAGCGTCAGCTTCTCGGGGACGGCGACAGGGACGGCCTCCGTCAGGTCGTTCTTCCACCGCCCGCAGATGGAGGCCCGCCTCAAGGTCAACGCCTTCCAGTTTGAGAAAGGCGACATGGGCACGCTCTCCGCCAGCGTCGGATACAACGGCCGCGACGGAAGAATCCACATCGACGCACGGGCCGACGACGGCGACGCCCGCACGGACATCAAGGGCTACGTGGACCTCCGCAACAGCTACATCAACCTGCCCGTCTACGCCCACGACACCCACCTCTACTTCCTCCGGAGCTTCTGCGGGTCGTTCATGGACCGGATCCGGGTGCGGGCGAACGGATGGTGCAAGGTCGTCGGGCCGCTCAGCAACGTCAACCTCGAAGGCGACATGGAGGCCTGCGGCAGCGTCTTCGTCAAGCCGGCGGGATCCGTCTACACCCTGCGCAACGCACGCATCCGCATGATCCCGGACGAAATCCTCTTCGACAGGGACACCCTCACGGACCCGCAGTCGCACATCGGCGTCGTCACCGGCGGACTGCACCACAACAGCCTGCGCCACCTCACCTACGACATCAACATCGAGGCGAAGAATCTCCTGGCCTACAACTACCCGAAGAAACAGGGAAAGGAGACGTTCTGGGGAGTCGTCTACGGGACCGGCGACTGCCGCATAAAGGGCGGCCCGGGAGAGACGACGATGGACATAGAACTCACGCCGGAGAAGAACACCCGCCTCACCTACGATGCCGCCGCGGCCGGCGATGCGGGGCCGAACAACTTCATCCGGTGGACCGGACTGCCCAAGGACAGCACCGGACTGCCGGACGCCGCAACGGCCGACGCCGCCGGAAGCCCGGAAAAGGCGGCGGTCGTCCTCCCGGGATATGACGACATACCGAGCGACCTGCGCATGAACTTCCTCCTGCACACCACCCCCGACCTCACCCTCGGCGTGCTGCTCGACGAAACGACGGGCGACAACATCCGCCTGAACGGATCGGGAATCATCCGCGCCACCTATTATAATAAGGGGGCCTTCCAGCTCTACGGAAACTACAACGTCGGACAGGGACAATACAACCTCACCATCCAGGACATCATCAAGAAGCAGTTCGTCTTCCAGCCCGGCTCGACCATCGCCTTCGGCGGCGACCCGTTCAACGCCGCCCTGAACCTGAAGGCCAGCTACATCATCAACTCCGTCCCGCTGGGCGACCTCGGGCTGGGCAGCACCTTCTCGGGCAACAACACGAAGGTGAACTGCCTGCTGAACATCGGGGGGACACCGGGCGCGCCGGCCGTCACCTTCGGGCTCGACCTCCCCTCCCTCTCGCCCGATGCGCAGCAGATGGTGCGCTCCGTCCTCAACTCCGAACAGGAACTCAACCAGCAGGTGCTCTACCTCCTCGCCGTGGGACGCTTCTATCCGCAGACCAACAACAACAGCACGGCGCAGAAGAACGAGGAACACAGCGGCGCGTCGCTCGCCATGCAGAGCCTCCTCTCGGGGACGCTCTCGCAGCAGATCAACACCGTGCTGTCCAACGTCGTGAAGGACAACAACTGGAACTTCGGCGCGAACATCGCCACCGGCAACGAGGGATTCGACAACGCCGAATACGAGGGAATGCTCTCGGGAAGCATGTTCAACAACCGCCTCCTCTTCAACGGACAGTTCGGCTACCGCAACAACGTGGCGAAGGACAAGGCGTCGTTCATCGGCGACTTCGACATCCACTACCTCCTCTTCCCGAGCGGCAACGTCGCCTTCCGCGTCTACAACCAGACCAACGACCGCTATTTCACCCGCAACTCGCTGACCACGCAGGGCATAGGACTGATCCTGAAAAAAGACTTCAACAACCTGGGCGACATCTTCGGCCACAGGAAGAAAAAGACAAAAAAAGCCCGGCAAAAACGTTGACGTTCAGAATATTATTCGTAACTTTGCAGCCGATTTGGGTCGTTTCAGCCCATTTCACAGGCAATATAAAGTCGAACTTTATTAATTCAATTATTTTTTAAACACTTTATGACAAATTTCAAAGACGTCCAGAATGTACAGCCTTTAGCTGACTTCAACTGGGACGAGTTCGAGAACGGTGCCAAGAACGAGGCCAGCAAGGACGACCTCACCAAGGCATACGACGAGACGCTCAACAAGATCCAGGAACACCAGGTAGTTGAAGGGACTGTCATTTCGGTCGACAAGAAGGAAGTAGTCGTCAACATCGGCTACAAGAGCGACGGCATCATCCCCGCTTCCGAGTTCCGCTACAACCCGGAGCTCAAGCCCGGCGACAAGGTCGAGGTCTATGTAGAGAACCAGGAGGACAAGCGCGGACAGCTCGTCCTCTCCCACAAGAAGGCACGCCTGCAGAAGAGCTGGGAGAACATCAACAAGGCACTGGAGAACGACGAGGTCATCCAGGGCTACATCAAGAGCCGCACCAAGGGCGGCATGATCGTTGACGTGTTCGGCATCGAAGCCTTCCTTCCCGGCAGCCAGATCGACGTTCATCCTATACGCGACTACGACGTGTTCGTCGGCAAGACCATGGAGTTCAAGGTGGTCAAGATCAACCAGGAGTTCCGCAACGTAGTCGTTTCACACAAGGCACTCATCGAGGCCGAGCTGGAGGCACAGCGCAAGGAAATCATCTCCCACCTGGAGAAGGGACAGATCCTCGAGGGTACCGTCAAGAACATCACTTCCTACGGTGTATTCGTCGACCTCGGCGGTGTCGACGGACTCGTACACATCACCGACCTGTCATGGGGCCGCGTAAGCGATCCGCATGAAGTCGTTTCGCTCGACCAGAAGATCAACGTCGTCATCCTCGACTTCGACGAGGAGAAGAAACGCATCGCACTCGGCCTGAAGCAGCTCACGCCGCACCCATGGGATTCGCTCGACCCGAACCTCAAGGTGGGCGACCACGTCAAGGGCAAGGTAGTCGTCATGGCCGACTACGGCGCATTCGTCGAGATCCAGCCGGGCGTAGAGGGCCTGATCCACGTCTCCGAGATGAGCTGGAGCCAGCACCTGCGTTCCGCACAGGAGTTCCTGAAGGTGGGCGACGAGGTAGAGGCAGTCATCCTGACCCTCGACCGCGAGGAGCGCAAGATGTCGCTCGGCATCAAGCAGCTCAAGGAAGACCCGTGGGAGACCATCGAGGTGAAGTACCCGGTAGGCTCGAAGCACACGGCAAAGGTACGCAACTTCACCAACTTCGGTATCTTCGTAGAGCTTGAGGAAGGCGTCGACGGCCTGATCCACATCAGCGACCTCTCCTGGACAAAGAAGGTAAAGCATCCTTCAGAGTTCACCACACAGGGTGCCGACATCGATGTCGTCGTACTCGAGATAGACAAAGAGAACCGCCGTCTGAGCCTCGGCCACAAGCAGCTCGAGACCAATCCCTGGGACGAGTACGAGCGCATCTACACGCCGGGCTCCGTTCACGAGGGCAAGATCACCGAGTCCATGGACAAGGGCGCCGTCATCACGCTGAACGAAGGCGGTGAGGGCTTCGCCACGCCGAAGCACCTCGTCAAGAAGGACGGCACGCAGGCACAGCTGGGCGAGGTACTGCCGTTCATGGTCATCGAGTTCGTCAAGGACACCAAGCGCATCATCCTCTCCCACTCCCGCACGTTCGAGGAGGTGAAGGACGAACCGCGCCGCCAGCGCAACAGCAACAAGCCGCAGAAGAACGAGACAGCAGCCATCAACAACATCGCTGCCGGCACCTCTCTCGGCGACCTCGGCGTACTGGCCGACCTGAAGAAGAAAATGGAGGAAGGCAAGTAATCCTGCCCCATCACCTGTCATAAAAGTACCAGGCCGTTCCGGCCTGGTACTTTTTTTATCAACGCCTATCACCGCCTCCCCCCGCACATCCCCGCTTATCCCCGCCTACCCTCCCCCCAGAAGCCTTAAGAATCCTCCCCCTGCGAAAAACTTATGCGTTTGTTTGCCCCAACCGTTTTTTTTGTCTAATTTTGCAGGCACAAACCAACACTTCATCATAAATGGACGATTATCACGCGGAGAATTTCAATCTGTAGGCGTGAGGACCGCAACCGTGAGCTGCTGATCCCCACACCATCCCTAACATTGGAGATTAGCAAAATGAAGACATACTGGAACATCAACGGAAACCTGAATGTCATTAAGGAATGGCAGCCGAATTGCTGGATTCAGGTGACCTGCCCGACAGAGCAGGACCAGCAGGAGCTTGAAGACACCTTCCACATCCCCGATTACTTTCTCTCGGACATCAGCGATACCGACGAGCGTGCACGTTACGAGTACGACGACGGATGGATGCTGATCATCCTCCGTATCCCCTACGTGAAGGAGATACGATCGCGCACCCCCTACACCACCGTGCCGCTGGGCATCATCCACAAGAAGGACGTGACGATCACGGTGTGCAACTTCGAGACCAACATGATGCTCGACTTCGTCAGCTACCAGCAGAAACGGGGGGAGGGATTCACCGACTACGTCGACCTGATCTTCCGCCTCTTCCTGTCGTCCGCCGTGTGGTACCTGAAACGGCTGAAGCAGATCAACACCCTGATAGAGAAAGCCAAGCGCAACCTGGACAAGGGAGTGGACAACGAGAGCCTGGTCGGACTGAGCCGGCTGCAGGACTCGCTCACCTACTTCATTACTTCCATCCGGGGCAACGAGAACCTGCTGGCGAAACTGAAGTTCAAACTGCAGGTAGACGAGCTGGATGCCGACCTGATCGAAGACGTGAACATCGAGATGTCGCAGGCCAGGGAGACGACGAGCATCTACTCGGACATCCTCGAATCCACCATGGACACCTATTCGAGCATCATCAACAACAACATGAACACCGTGATGCGGACGCTGACCTCGGTCTCCATCGTGATGATGCTGCCGACGCTCATCTCCTCCCTCTTCGGAATGAACCTCATCAACGGCATGGAAACCTACTCCTGGGGATTCCCCATCGCACTGCTGATGTCGGTGGTCGTCTCGGCCGCCTCCTGGTGGTTCCTGCGCCGCAAACGCCTGCTTTAGAACGAAGAAACGAAAAAAATCAACGTAATATTAGGTATTTTCAAACTTTTTATATAAGTTTGCAGTTGATATATAAGATGGCGGACGACTGCTGTGCGAAAGCGCAGCAGCCGGAAACCTTAAATGCGGAAAAACCCGAATCACAAACAACAAGTGAAATGATGGACTCTCAAGAGAATGCCCTGAACCAGGGTACGGAAGAAGCTAAACTGTCTGAAGAAGTTGCCAGACCCGCAGCCGCAGAAGAGGCCGGGGCACAGAACGGACAGGCTGACACGGCTGAAGAAAGCCAGGACCAGCCAGTTGAAACACAACCTGAAGACGGGAAGGAAAACCCTGCGGCGAAAGCATACGGTTCCAAGAAGGAAATCATAGAACGCCTGAAGGAAATCGCCGGCAGCGACGAGACACCCGAAAAGGCCGAAGTGGACCATCTCAAGACGGCCTTCTACAAGCTGCACTTCGCCGAGCGGGAAGCACAGCAGAAGGCCTACCTCGACGACGGAGGCGACCCGGAGAAATTCCAGGTGCTGCCCGACGAGGACGAAGAGACCTTCAAGGCCGAGATGACCATCATCAAGGAGAAACGCCAGAAAGCGTTCCTCGCCCTCGAAGAGGAGAAACAGCAGAACCTCAAGAGGAAGGAGGGCATCATCGAACAGATCAAGGCGATGGTGACGACACCCGAGGAAGCCAACAAGAACTTCGACCAGCTCAAGAAGCTGCAGCAGGAATGGAAAGAAATCAAGATGGTGCCGGCAGAGAAAGCGAACGAACTGTGGCGGAACTATCAGCTCTACGTCGAGCAGTTCTACGATCTGCTGAACCTCAACCGGGAGGCGCGCGAATACGACTTCAAGAAGAACCTCGAGAAGAAGACCCGCCTCTGCGAGGCGGCGGAGAAACTGGCCGACGAGCCGGATGTCATCAGCGCCTTCCACCAGCTGCAGGAGCTGCACCAGGAATACCGGGAGACGGGACCCGTCGCCAAAGAGCTCCGCGAACAGATCTGGGCACGCTTCAAGGCCGCCAGCACCGTCATCAACAAACGCCACCAGCAGCACTTCGAGGAACTGCGGAGCCGTGAGGAGGAGAACCTCACGAAGAAGACCGCACTCTGCGAGAAGGTAGAGGAGATCGCCAGGCAGGAGAACAAGACCTCGGCCGACTGGGAGAAGCACACCAAGGAGATCATCGCTGTCCAGCAGGAATGGAAGACCATCGGCTTCGCCCCGCAGAAGATGAACGTCAAGATCTTCGAACGCTTCCGCGCCGCCTGCGACGATTTCTTCGGACGAAAAGGAGAGTTCTTCAAGCAGCTCAAGGCACAGTTCGCCGAGAATGCGGAGAAGAAGAAGGCGCTCGTGGAGAAGGCGCAGGCACTGACCGACTCCACGGACTGGAAGGCGACCTCCGACAAGCTCATCGCCCTGCAGAAAGAATGGAAGACCATCGGCATGGTGCCCAAGAAGCTGGGCGACCAGCTGTGGCACGACTTCCTGACGGCCTGCAACCATTTCTTCGAGGCACGCAACGCCGTACACGCCGGCACACGCAACGAGGAACACGAGAACCTGAACAAGAAGCGTGACATCATCGCCCGCCTGCAGCAGCTCCTCGAGGATGCAGGCGACGACCTTCAGGAGAAGGTACAGCAGCTGACCGAACAGTACGGCAAGATCGGCCATGTACCCTACAAGGAGAAGGACAGGCTCTACAAGGAATACCATGAGGTGCTGGACAGGCTGTACAAAGACCTCCATGTGACTGCCGCACGCAGACGCATGGACAACTTCCGCAGCAACCTCAAGAAGGTGGCCGACCGGGGAGCTGACGCCCTCGACAACGAGCGGGGCAGGCTCATGCGCCGGTTTGAACAGCTGAAACAGGAGGTGAACACCTACGAGAACAACCTCGGATTCCTCAACATCAGTTCAAAGAAAGGGAACAGCCTCATCGACGAGATGAACCGCCGCATCCAGAAGCTCAAGGACGACATGGAGGAAGTGAAGCAGAAGATCAAGGCCATCGATGCCGAGAACAAATAAGGGGGGACGGCACTGCCTCTGACGGGGCATCCGCCCCTTCAGAACGGCAGATGCGGCATCCGCCTGAAGGCGGCGCCATTGCCGGGCAATGCGCCGGCCACCGGCCGCAGACAGCTCCTCCCCGAACAGGAAAAGACCCTTCCGGTACTCAAAAGCGAGTGCCGGAAGGGTCTTTTTTCATGGTTCTTCCGTTAAATGCGCAGATGGGAAATGGAATAAAGGGACAGTAGATATTTAGTGGGGATAGGCATATATTTTGGTAAGCCTAAAAAGAAAGAAACTTTTATCTACAACTCCTCTTAAGTTAGCCCTAAATAGTTTTATTTTTGCATTGAAGGATTCCGCAGCAGCGTTTGTAGATCTGTTAATATAAAAGTTAAGTATGTCTTCGTAATGCTCGTAGAAAGTTGCAGCAATGACATTAAAGGAATGAAAGCCAGCTTCTGCGACGTTATTATACCATTTTGCCAATGATAGTCTGGCTGCATCTTTGATAGTATTCTTAGCAAAAATCATTCTTAGCGAATGTGATAAACCGTAAGCCTTCTTAATGTCAGGATATTCTCTGAACAGTATTTTGGCTCTTAGCTTCTGTTCATCAGTCCATTTCTCTGATGATTTGAACAACAGGTACCTACTTCTTACCAGCAGTTCACTACGTGTATCTCCATTTTCAAAAGTCAGTGGTTGATACGCTATCTTTTCTAACTTCGCATTCTCTTTCTCGTCATTTGCTTGCTGTAAAGCTGCCCAGCGATACTCTATTCTCATCTGTTGCACGGCATCACTTGCAAGTTTCTGTATATGAAAGCGATCAATCACTCGTTTAGCTTTTGGAAAACAATGCCTTACAATCTTACGCATACTATCGGATAAGTCCAAGGTGACCTCTTCTACGTCTTCCCGTTTCTTCTCATCTATCTTATCCAATACCTTGCAGACATCCAAGGATTTGGTTCCAGCAACAATGGCTACAAGACATCCTTGCTTGCCGTGTTTGTCCCTATTAGTGATAATCGTATAGAGTTCACCATTGGACAAGGATGTCTCGTCTATTGCTATATTCTTACCAATATTATCCTCAAAGAGAAGCCACTTCTGAGCATGAGACAACTGATCCCAGGACCTGTAACCACTTAGTGTTTCCTTGTATTGTTTCTCAAAACTACGTCCATTGATATGATAGAATTCCTCAAGCGTACGGCAGGTCACTGGGGATGTCTCCATACGTTTCTTTTAAAAAAGCTCCGAACTCTTTGGAATAACGAGTGCCGGAGGCTGTAATATCTATCTGCAAGGGAAGAGAGAAACTCTTACCTGTACGAATATCTATCCAGCGACGTCGACGAAGAACCAAAATAACCTTATGGTCACGAATCGGAAAGTCCGTCACCTCGACAGCTTCCATAAAGCCTTTTGATTCAAAATGAAGATCATCGGAAAGTTCTTTCTCCATCTTCTCATCAAGATAAATACGTAACAATGAAGTATCAGACTCTATCTTAACAATAGAGAAATAATGTAATACATCACTGGGTAAAACGAATTCAGCTAACTGATATAGATATTTTTCTTCCATGATACAAAGGAAAGAAAAATATATTAATTAAGAAAATTTCCCCACTTTTTTTCTACTGAGCCGGAATAAAGGCTCATGCACTTGCAGGTATGGCCATCTAAAATCAGATGGCCTTGCAAAGGAGGATAAACTGCAAGACAAGACGCTAAAAAAGCAAATTGATACGATACCTGTCCACCGGCATGTCTTTCCGTCTTCCACAGACAACTTATTCCCATATCATCGGTGTTTGTAAACTGTTTTCATGCAACCCATGCCGACACATGCTCTTTCAGCTTCTGAAAGATGCCTGATTGACTTGCAACCGGTGCTCTTTTGAGGCGTTACCAACGCCCTTTTGAAGTCCAATCAGGCACCTTTTCCGAACGGCTCAATAACCAATTGATTGAATGCTGGTTACGGATCTGCTTTTTACACGTGTTTTTCATTTTCGCAGATGATCTGTCTGAAACGGTGTAATGGTTTTTCAAAATCCTGTCTGTATTCCCGACATATTAACTTGAAAAGGTCTTTGCATCGGAGGATGACGACAGAACAGGCAGCTGACAGCCTTGGCTATGTTTTCGTTGAATGACCCACGCCGGTTCTCCCGTCAAAGCTATATGAAAAGCATCCGCGCATTGAACGGAAGAACCTTTTTTCTGGTGCATTCCCGACCATGCGATGCGCGGCTGCTGCCGTTCGGCAGACAGTCTCCGCACCGGGCAGCTCCGGCTACACGTGGTTCACAAACCGCTGCTCGGCCAGCTTCTCGTACTTCGTACCCTTGCGGCCGTAGTTGGCGTACGGGTAGATGCTGATGCCGCCGCGGGGCGTAAACAGTCCCGTCACCTCAATATACTTGGGATCCATCAGCCGGATGAGATCCTTCATGATGATGTTCACGCAGTCTTCGTGGAAGTCGCCGTGATTGCGGAAGCTGAAGAGGTAGAGTTTCAGGCTCTTGCTCTCCACCATGCGGACATCGGGGACATAGGAGATGCGGATCTCGGCGAAGTCGGGCTGCCCGGTAATCGGACAGAGGCTCGTGAACTCCGGACAGTTGAACCGTACCCAGTAGTCGTTCCCGGGATGTCTGTTGGCGAAAGTCTCCAGCACTTCGGGCGCATAGTCCGTCTTGTATGCGGTCTTCGTCCCCAAGGACTTCAGACCTTCTTCGTTTCTTTCCATCTGTTTCAGGAGTTATAGGAGTTGAGCGGTGGGGGATTCAAAGGAATCCGCAGGGGACAGCCGGCAGCGGCGGCTGCCCGTCCCCTCCAACGCCCTTGGCGTCCCTCAGTTCAATGCAAATATCTTCCAGATGCTGTAGTTCACGTCATTGTCGTAGACATCCTCCCCCTCATGCGCCTTCATCGCCTTCACGACGCGGATGGTGACCGGGAGGGCAATGACCTCATAGACGGTCTTCAGGAGCACCTGCCACAGCATCAGCTTCGGGAGTTCCTCGGCCGGCACGACGCCGCCCAGCGCCAGGGGGAAGAAGATGACCGAGTCGCAGCTCTCGCCGGCGACCGTACTCAGGATGGCGCGCCAGGAGAAGTGACGGCCCTCGTCGCGGATCTTCATCCGGCTCATCACGTAGGCATTGGCGAACGACCCAACGATGAACGCCACGAAAGAGGCTGCCGCCACCCGCGGAGCCAGTCCGAAGATGGCATGGAAACCGGCGTCGTTCGTCCAGTAAGGCGCACCCGGAATCCAGTCGCACAGCGCACCCATCGTCACGAAGAAGAAGTTCATCGCGAATCCGGTCCATATCAGCAGGCGCGCCTTCTGGAAGCCCCACACCTCACAGACGCAGTCGTTGATGATGTAAGAAATCGGGAAGACGATCAGACCGCCTGTCAAGGAGATGCCTGCCACTGAAATCTGCTTTGTCTCGAGAATGTTTGCCGCAATGAGGCAAACGCAGAAGAGGATGCTGAAAAGCATAAACAGCACACTCACCTGTTGTCTGTTCTTTGTCATTGTCTTGTTTTGTTGAAGGGGGTTGAGCAAGTACCCCTGTTGAAATTAAGCGGCTGCAAAGGTACGCATTTTTATCCGGCCGGCAGGACAAAACACATAAAAAAACATAACAAGGCCTTGAGATAAGCGGAAAATCATTACTTTTGTAGCCTCATCAGATTATCGAACTAAATTTAAGGAAGAACATGAGAAAGATCTTTTTAATGACCCTGCTGGCCGCCGCCGCATGGACGGCCAAGGCGCAGGACACGAAACCCTACGAGCAGAAAATGTCCCGGATCGAGGCACAGTATAAGACGCTGGAAGCCGATTTCAAGGCTTTCGGGAAGAAGGACCCCACGACATTCACCGATGCGGAGAAGACCCGGATGAACGAGATCATGGTGAAGGCCGACTCCCTCGACAAGGTGCAGAAGGCCACCGTACTGGAGATCGTGGAGAAGTTCCGGAACACCAGGTTCCCGGCAAAGTATGTGGCGGACATCATGTACGACGTGGAGTACGACCAGCTCAAGGCACTCTGCGACCCCGGGACCGGCTACTACAACGAGCCGGAGATGACGAAGGTGAAGCAGCTCTTCGACTCCTACAAGCTGCGCCAGCCGGGATCCCTGTACAAGGACCTCACCATGGACGACCTCAACGGAAAGCAGGTGAAGCTGAGCCAGTGGGCAGGCAAAGGGAAATATGTGCTGGTGGACTTCTGGGCCAGCTGGTGCGGCCCCTGCCGCGCGGAGATGCCGAACGTCGTCGAAGCCTACAAGCGTTTCAAGGACAAGGGGCTGGAAATCATCGGCGTCAGCTTCGACAGCAACAAGCTGCAGTGGTCGGCTGCCGTGGAGAAGCTGGGGATGACCTGGCCGCAGATGTCCGACCTCAAGGGATGGCAGTCGGCAGCCGGGGCCGTCTACGGCATCCGCAGCATCCCGTCCAACATCCTGCTGGATCCCGAAGGCAGGATCGTCGCCATGGATCTCAGGGAAGCAAAACTGCTGGACGTACTGGCAGAGAAGCTGAAGCAGTAAACGTCCTCCGCGGCCATCTCCGGCAGGCCGGACTTCCGGACGTGCCGGCAGGGAGCCGAGGCGGCAAATGCGAAACCGCAGCCTGACAGCTTCCGCCCCGCAGGACCGCCCGGCCCCGGAAAACAGAGAAAAGCCCCTTCCGCTACTCAGCCCGAGTAGCGGAAGGGGCTTTTCTCCTTCGCATATTTCCGCAGAATCATCCCTGCCCATGCAGAGACGGCCGGCAGGAATGCAGACGGAGAATCGCACGGAATGCCTTAGACGGCAATATGTCCATGTGTCCTCATTGACGGTTCCTGTTTTCCATGCCTGGCAGCCCTTTGCTCGTTTTCAACAATATATTCATTGATGGCATTGCCGACATAAGCCGCCAGGCTTACAGGAACGGCATTGCCGACCATCTGCTCCACAGCCGTCTTGTTGCCCGTCCAGTGATAGTCCGACGGGAAAGTCTGTATTGCCGCACGCTCCATCGTCGTAAGCGGACGGATGCCGTCGAGGGTCTTGACAGGATCATTGTGATGAAGTGTATAACCCGAAGGCATGGGACGGTTGACGCCCCTGACGGTCGGCGACGGTTCGTCCATGCTGAACACGCCCCGGCGGGCATAGCTGCGAGGATGACGATAATAGGCATCAATGCCGAGCCTGTCCCCGAAATAGTCGCGCATCGTCATTTCCCGGCCTGCAAGATGCCGTATGAAATACCTGTCCAGAAAACCATCGGCGGCGCCGAGCCGTCCCACCATGAAGAAACGCTTGCGCCGCTGGGGGACGCCGCACAGAGCGGCATTGAGCACATGGCAGGACAGACCATACCCTGCATCGTGAAGTATCTGCATGGCTTCAAAGACCTTGCCGTACTTCATGATGTTGGATACATTTTCCATGACGAACCATCCAGGGCGTACCGCAGCGACAATCTCTGCAAAACGCACCGTCAGTATGGCACGCCCGCCTTCCTCGTTGCGCCCTCCCGCCGAACTGTAATCCTGGCACGGCGGCCCGCCTATGATTATTTCCGGTGCATACCGCGCAATGCTTTCCGAAGCTTTGCCTGCATCCATCAGGTCGGCTTTATGAACAGGATGCGAGAAATTGAGGCGATAGACATCGGTCGCCGCATCCCAGTTGTCATAAGCTGCAACGACATTATATCCGGCCTGCTGGAAGCCCAGGCTCAAGCCTCCACATCCGCAAAACAAATCAACTGCTTTCATCTATTATTCTTCAAATAAATCGGGACTGTTTACCAAGACCGCATCAAACCTCCTCTCCGGACTCAGCAGGTTCTGCCCCCCTCCAAGGATGACGTTCTTGATTTCCTCCTTCCGGATTCTCGGATGATGCTGCTCTTCCGATTTCAGAAAGTGATAGGAACGGTTGCCGGGAATGGAGAAAGCCTTGTCATTGGCCAGGCTGTAAGACTGCAAGCGCACGATGCGCCGGTAGTCGAAACAGCCATGGGCGACATACTCCAGCAACATCCGGAAAATCCAGACAAGGGTACGGTCGAAACGGTCTATCTCCGTGACGGGAGCATCCTTGACGCACATCTGTATGACGGCGAGGTTCGACCAGACAAACACATCCATGCAATCGTCTTTGAGACGCATCTTCTTGCCGTCCGTTTTCCATACAGGCTGAATGACAAGGGGCTTCTGCCTGGCCGAGAGGTCAGAACAGATGTCGAGGATGCTCTGTCTGATTTCCTCGAAATGCGGCAGTACCTCACCCGCCTCCGCCCAGTTGTTGATCATAGGGACACGATTGAGAAACCTACGCAGTCTTTCTCGCCTGTTTACCGTGTCATAGGCTGAACAGATACTACAGGCGATGTTCCAGACAGTCGGCGGACGCACCACGATCTCACAGCTATACTCTTCTTCCCTCTTCCCTGCGGTGGTATTGTCGGGCATGGCAGTAAGCTTTATCTCAAATCCCGAGAGAACCTCTTTGGAGACATTGTTCATCATGACAAGATCCATTTTCTCACGCGGGCCGGTGTAAAGCGTCGAATAAAAGGGAAACTCTGCCTCGTAGCTGTAATAGGCGCTGTCCGAGAGCGGGTCAATGCCAAAGAGCTTGTCAGCCGCTATATACCCGTGCCTGACCTTGCAGTTGCGGTCTGTTTTCAGATAGACCGGTTTGATGTTCCGGGAATACATATAAGCTATGAGAGAGGCAGGGAACGAACTGTTGAACATGTTCTTTCCCCAGCTCCGCTTCTGCGTGTAATCACGGCTTGAATGTTTCTGCCCGAACAAAGAGGGTAGCGGCTGTGTCATACGTTTCTGTTTTTTCGGGCAAATTTAATAAATTTATTCCGTATTCGTATGTTTTTCCCTTTGAAGTTTCAAATACCCGGGCCAACAAGGACACAGGCTTCCGCTTGTCTTCCGCCTTGCAGACACTGACAATGCTTCCACCTGTTCCCTTGCTCCCATTGCCCGCCTTGCACAGTCTGCCAGAAGCCCGATGACTTTCCAGGCCGTGCTTATCCGGAGGCTGTCCACGCCCGCCAGAACAGAATACCGCTACCCGGCGGACGGCAGGACGCGCGTCCCGCTCTCGATCTCCCTCAACAGCTTCACGCCGTCTTCCACGGTCTTCACGTCGCCGACCACCATCGACCGCTTGCCGTTCTTCTCTTTCAGGCTGCAGCGGCGGGGATGCTGCCCGATATAGTCCAGCACCTTGCCGAAGGCGGCACTCTGATAGTACATGCTGCGGGGATTGGACACGAACTGCATCTGCATCCGTCCCTGCTTGAGGATGATCTTCTCGCAGCCCAGCCGCTTGCCCACGCGGCGCAGGGCCACGACCTGCATCAGCTCCTCGCCCTGCCGCGGGACGGGGCCGAAGCGGTCCTGCAGCCGGCGGCGGTAGGCCTCGAGGTCGCTGTCCTTCTCGATGTTGTCCAGTTCCCGGTAGAGCAGCATCCGTTCCGAGCTGCCCGGCACATAGTTGTCGGGGAAGTACATCTCGAGGTCGCTCTCCACGGCACAGTCGTCGATGAAGTCGTCGCCCGTGATCTGCTTCCCCTCGCCCATCTCCTCCGCATAAAGGTCCTGGAACTCGTCGTTCTTCAGTTCCATCACCGCCTGGCTGAGGATTTTCTGATAGGTCTCGTAGCCCAGGTCCTCCATGAATCCGCTCTGTTCCGCCCCCAGGAGGTTGCCGGCCCCCCGGATGTCAAGGTCCTGCATGGCCAGGTTGAAGCCGCTGCCGAGGTCGGAGAAGGTCTCCAGCGCCTCCAGCCGGCGGCGCGCCTCGGGGTTCAGAGCGGCCAGCGGCGGCGCCAGTAGGTAGCAGAAGGCCTTTTTGTTGGAGCGTCCCACCCGTCCGCGCATCTGGTGCAGGTCGGAGAGTCCGAAGCGGTGGGCGTCGTTGATGATGATGGTATTGGCATTGGGGATGTCGATGCCGTTCTCCACGATGGTCGTCGAGAGCAGCACGTCATAGTCGTAGTTCATGAACCCCATCACGGTCTCCTCCAGCTCCTCGGGCTTCATCTGTCCGTGCCCGACGGCGACTCGGCAGTCGGGGACGTACTTCCTGATGAGGTCGGCGATCTCCTGCAGGTTGCTGATCCGGTCGTTGACGAAGTAGATCTGTCCGTTGCGGCTCATCTCGAAGTTGACGGCATCGGCGATCACCTCGTGCGAGAAGGAGGCTATCTCGGTCTGGATGGGATAGCGGTTGGGCGGCGGCGTGCGCATGATGCTCATGTCGCGCGCCCCCATCAGCGAGAACTGCAGTGTCCTCGGGATCGGCGTCGCCGACATGGTGAGCGTGTCGACGTTCGTCTTCAGCTGCCGCAGCTTCTCTTTTGTCGCCACGCCGAACTTCTGTTCCTCGTCGATGATGAGCAGCCCGAGGTCGTGCCACTTCACGGACTTCCCTATCAGCTTGTGCGTGCCGACGAGGATGTCGATCTTCCCCTCCGCCAGGTCGGCCAGCACCTGCCGGGTCTGCTTCGGGCTGCGGGCCCGTGAGAGGTAGTCTACCCGCACCGGCATGTCCTTCAGCCGCTTCCGGAACGTCTGGTAATGCTGGAAGGCCAGCACGGTCGTGGGCACGAGCACCGCCACCTGCTTGTTGTCGGCGGCGGCCTTGAAGGCGGCGCGGATGGCCACCTCCGTCTTGCCGAAGCCCACGTCGCCGCAGACGAGGCGGTCCATCGGGCGTGCGCTCTCCATGTCCTGCTTCAGTTCCTGCGTGGCCTTCAGCTGGTCGGGGGTGTCCTCGTAGAGGAACGAAGCCTCCAGCTCGTGCTGCATGAACGAGTCGGGCGAGAAGGCGAACCCCTTCTCCCGCCGCCGTCTGGCATAGAGGCGGATGAGGTCGCGCGCGATGTCCTTGATGCGCTTCTTCGCCTTCTCCTTCAGCCGATCCCATGCGCCCGAACCGAGAACCGACAGGCGGGGCGGCTCGCCGGTGTCGCCGCGGCGGTACTTGCTGATCTTGTACAGCGAGTGGATGGACACGTCGACGATGTCGTTGTGCTGATAGACGAGGCGGATCATCTCCTGGTAGGAGTCGCCGGCCGGCACACGGACAAGTCCGGCGAACCGGCCGATGCCGAAGTCCACGTGGACGAGGAAGTCGCCGGGCTCCATCTCCTGAAGCTCTTTCATCGTCAGGGCCATCTTGCCCTGCCGCGCCCTGTCCGACTTGAGGCTGTACTTGTGGAAACGGTCGAAGATCTGGTGGTCGGTGAAGAAGCATACCTTCAGCGTGCCGTCGACGAAGCCCTCGTGCAGCGTGCGGTTGACCGGGGTGAAGGGGATGGAGCCCCCGTTCGCCCCGGCAGAGGCGGCGACGCCGTCCGCCACCGACAGGTTCTCGGAGTCTGCCGCCGGACCGCCGCCGGACCGGGAGTCGAAAATATCTCTCAGGCGTGCCGTCTGCTTCTCGCTGTCGGCGAAGATGTAGAGCCTGTACCCCTGGAGGAGGTAGTCGCGGAGGGTCTTCGACAGGAGGTCGAAGTTCTTGTGGAAGAGGGGCTGCGGGGAGGTGGCGAAGCCGACCGCCGCCCGGCTGCCGTCGCCCTTCCCGGCCGGTTCGGGGACGGAACGGCCGGCGCCGAACTCGATGCGGCGGAAGTCCAGGGCGTCGCTCATCCAGCGCGAGGCCGGGACGAGCAGTCCCTCCCGGCGGAAGGCCTGCTCCAGCTCGCGCTGTTCCATCTCCGTCTTTCCCTCCAGCTTCTCCGTCACGGCCTGCGAGGTGAACCCCTCCTGGTAAATCCGGTCTATGGCATCGCGCACATAGAGGAAGTCCTTGAAAGCCAGCACGGCGTCTTCCGGCAGGAAATGCAGGAACGGCACCTTCTCTTCCGACAGCGTCGTCAGTTCAGGTACGATCTCCACCCGCTCCAGCTTCCTGTCAGAGAGCTGCGTCTCCACCTCGAACGTGCGGACGGTCTCGATGTCGTCGCCGAAGAAGTCGATGCGGAACGGCAGCTCGTTCGAGTAGGAATACACGTCGATGATGCTGCCGCGCACGGCGAACTGTCCCGGTTCGTAGACATAGTCGGTCTCGCTGAATCCGAACGACCGCAGGGTCTTTTCCACCTCTACGATGCCGGTGTGCTGTCCGACGGCCAGCGTCAGCCGCCGTTCGTCCAGCTGCCGCTTCGACACCACCAGCTCCGCCAGGGCCGACGGCTCGGTCACGATGAAGAGCGGCAGCGGGCGCTCCTTCTCCGAAGCCAGGGCGGAGAGCCGCGTCAGCACCTCCGTCCGCAGTATCTCGTTGCCGGCATCGCGCTGCCCGTACTTCACGGCGCGCCGGTAGGCCGAGGGGTAGAAGAGCACATCCGCCACCCTGTCCTTGCCGTCTTCCGGCATGGCGACCGTCCTGAGGTCGTTATAGAAATAGCCGGCCTCATCGCTGTCGTTCAGCACGAAGACGGTCGTCGCCTTCCACCGTTCAGCGACCGATGCAAAGAACACCGGGGCCGCCGACGCCACGAGTCCCTGCAGGAAAACCGTCTTCACCGACGCGTCTTCCTGTACCTTCCGTACCGCTTCTGCCTGCGGCAGCATAGCGTATAGTTTCCGTATATCCTGTATCTTCATCGCAAATGCGTTGTGCGTGCAAAGTTACAATAAAATTCAGACAGAGGGCACAAAACGGCCGTCCTTTCAGGGACGGCGGCCACTTTTCCGGCGGAAGAGGCACGGCGGGGAAGAAACGGACGGGAGGGCAGAGCACGTCCCCGGGCAGGCGGGAACACGGTTCCCGACCGGTTGGGAACAGGATTCCCGGCCGCCGGTACCCGAGTTCCCGGCCGCCGGTATCCGAGCTCCCGGCAGCCCGCCGGAGAATACGACAGCGGCCCCGCCGGGAATCCTGCTCACACAGAGACACGGAGGACACGGAGAAGGAGGCAGCTCCGGTGCGGAGAGGAAGGGAGGACTGGAGGGAAAGAGAGGAGGAGGGGAAGCGAGAAGGGAGGGAGAGCCGTTTTCTAATCCCTGCCTATACATTCAGCGGAAGACCGGGATTTACAGGGTGCAGAGCAGGTACGCCGGTGAAAAACGCAGCCTCCATTAAAGAACGGACTGATCGGGACCGCATTCATCGGGAATGATCATCTTGGATCTAAATAAGGAAAACACTTCCTTTACCCGACTTTCCTCTGAAGAAAAGCAGTTTCCTTACCCAATCGGCTCATAAACCAAGGTTTTTATGTAAATTTGCTGCGGAATCAACACAAAGTCCGGCTCCGCACCTGCCTTCAGACAGACAGGGAGCCGGCGCTGAAACATCAAAAGCGTATGACACCATTGAAGAAGCCAAGCCTTGCAGACTGGAGCAGCCGTCTTGTGGAGACGGTCGGCCGCTTTCCGGTTACTTTCGTGTATATCGTCCTTGCCACGGTGCATCTCTGGTTCGTCTGCGGGAAGATGTCGGGGGGCGATTATACCTGTATCGATTTCCTGGCCGACCTGCTGACCCTGGGCGGAATCGTACTCTCCTATATGCTCCATCTGTTCATGGAAGGGCGTGCGGGAGGCCGGCGGCACGTCGTCATGCTGTCGGCGAACATCGTGTGGATTGCGGTCTGCTCGTTTTTCGCCTGCCGCTATCCGCTGGACGGTGCCATGACGGCCGCCTGCATAGCCTGCTGCGTGGCCGTTGCGGTGAGCCTCTTCATCGTTCCTTTCCGCCGGCTGGGGGACGACCGGCCCGCCATCCGCTTTGCCATCGGATTCCTGGGGCGTGCGGGGCTGGCCATAGCCGTTTCGGGACTCCTGTTCCTGGGGCTGGAGCTGCTGGTGCTGTCTTTTCTCTATCTGTTCGGTGCCCAGGTCAGCGACAGCCATTTCCTTTATCTTCTGGTCTTCTGCTTCGTGTTCCTGGCACCCACGCTGGTCGTCGTGCAGACACCTTCGGCCGAAAAGAACCGTACGCCCCGCGACTGGATGCAGCACAGGTTCATGAACGGCGTCATCCATTTCCTGCTCCTCCCCCTGCTCTTCGCCTATCTCGCCACGCTGTATCTCTACGTCTTCAAGATCATCCTCGAATGGACATTGCCCGACGGATGGGTAAGCTGGCTGGTAACGGCGCTGATGTTCCTTACCGTCATTGCCGTCCATCTGCTCTATCCTGTCCGTTTCCAGACGGAGGAGAGACGGTTCGACAGGAGGATCCTCCGCTGGCTGCCGCTTGCCGTGCTGCCGCTGCTGGTGCTGATGACCATCGGCATCGTCCGCCGTTTCAGCGACTACGGCGTGTCGGTGCTGCGTGTCTATCTGCTGGCGTTCAACGTCTGGTGCTATGCCGTCTGCATAGGGCTCTGTGTGACGAGGGCGAAACGGCTGTGGTGGATAGGCGGCTCGTTTGCCGGCGTGCTGCTGCTCCTCTCGGTCCTGCCTTACAATGTCTATTCGTTCACGTGCGGCCAGCTGTGCCGGGACATCAGAAGCCTTGCGGAGGAGAAGGGCATCCGTCACTTCCCGATGCGGGATGCGGAGCTGAGACAGATATGGGAGAGTCCGGAGGACGAGCAGTCCCGGCTTCTTGAAGACAAACTCGTCTATCTCTATACCTATTATGACACAACAGACATCAACAGGGTCGTTGATGCGAAGGCGGTCCCGATGCAGGATTTTCTTTCCGGCGAACCTTCCTTCACGACAGTCAACGATATGTATTACTTCAACATCCAGTGTTCTGCCTCCGACAGTGTACTGGAAATGCCGAAGGGATATGCCGCGTTCCGGACGGTCAGGTATGATTACGAAACGGGCTTTCTGCCGTGTTACGTCAAGCATGACACCTTGAGCGTGACGATACCTTATCAGTACCGGGGCAGAAAGACGGCCGACACTGTCCGGATGCCGGTTGCGAAGCTGAAGGAACTGAACGAAAGCCGCATACAGCATCCGGCTCTTTTCTACGGCCGGCACACCTGCCTGTACCTGACGGGTCTGACCTGCTACGAGGAAGAGAAGGACGAGAACGGCTTTCTGTCGGGCATTCTCTTCTTAAAGTGAGCGGGCAGCCAGGGGGAATGAATGGCTATGTTCAGGAATCACGTAAGTACTGACCGGGTATTGACAAAGCATTGATGATGGAGAGCAACATTATATTATATACTGACGACAAAGGCGATGTAAGCATACAGGTGCGTTATGAAGAGGGAACTTTCTGGCTGACACAGAAGCACATGGCAGAGCTTTTCCACGTGACGGTCAGTACCGTTAACGAGCATCTGAAAGGTGTATTCAGCACGGGAGAATTACCCGAAGAGGGAACTGTTCGGAAAATCCGAATAGTTCAGCACGAGGGTTCCCGTCAGGTAACAAGGGAAGTCGCCTTCCCGCCATCAGCAAGATGCAGCGTACGTATCTGATTTCGACAAAGAGGTAAAACGGCTGAAAGGAGAAGGCTGACATCCTGTAGGCAAGGACGAGAACGGCTTTCTGTCGGGCGTTCTCTTCGTAAAGTGATGGACAAGCAGGGGCTTTTCAGGACGATTTCTTCTTTATCTGCTTTATTTTCTGTATCTTTGCACGCTGTAGAGTATTAACAATTAAACAATTGACAAAAGATGAAAGCATTTGTATTCCCAGGACAGGGATCTCAGTTTGTCGGCATGGGCAAGGAACTCTATGAGAACAACCCGCTGGCAAAAGAACTTTTCGACAAGGCAGACGAGATTCTTGGCTTCAAGATAACCGGTATCATGTTTGCCGGAACGGACGAGCAGCTGAAGGAAACCAAGGTGACGCAGCCTGCCGTGTTCCTCCACAGCGTCATCTCCGCCCTCTGCTTAGGCGATGCGTTCAAGCCCGACATGGTGGCCGGCCACTCTCTGGGCGAGTTCTCCGCACTGGTTGCCGCCGGCGCGCTGAGCTTCGAGGACGGACTGAAACTCGTTGCGGCACGTGCCAACGCCATGCAGAAGGCCTGCGAGAAGAACCCGGGCACGATGGCGGCCATCATCGGCCTGCCTGACGAGAAGGTGGAGGAAGTCTGCGCAACGGTCTCCAAGGAAGGGAAAGTCTGCGTGGCAGCCAACTTCAACTGCCCCGGCCAGCTGGTCATCTCCGGTTCGAAGGAAGGCATTGAGGAGGCCTGCGGACTGCTGAAGGCTGCCGGTGCCAAGCGGGCATTGCCGCTGAAGGTGGGCGGTGCGTTCCACTCTCCGCTGATGCAGCCGGCCAAGGACGAGCTGCAGGCAGCCATCGAGGCAACGGAGTTCAACACGCCGAAGTGCCCTGTCTATCAGAATGTGGATGCCCTCCCGCACACCGATCCGGCCGAAATCCGGAAGAACCTCATCGCACAGCTCACCTCAAGCGTACGCTGGACGAAGAGCGCGCAGAACATGATCGCCGACGGCGCCGACGAGTTCATCGAGTGCGGTCCGGGCAAGGCCCTGCAGGGCATGCTCGCCCGCATCGACCGCAATGTCAATGCACACGGCATAGATTAATCCCCCACCCTGCCCTCTGGAGAGAGGGCAGGAGCCGCAGGAAAGTCAAGAACAAGAATATGGATTTGCAGGTCTGTCAGGACAGGAGGCTCGTCCGACGTCCGCCGCACCTGCAAGAATTGTAAGCACAGACCTTTCCGCTCCGCCGTCCCGGAAGAGCGGAAAGGCGATTTCAAATGAAAACTAAATTAGTTATCTACCAGGTCCTCACCCGCACCTTCGGCAACCGCAACCTTACCCGCAGAGCATACGGAACGCTGGAGGAGAACGGTGCGGGGAAGATGAACGACTTCGACGGCAAGGTGCTGCAGCGCATCCATGACCTCGGTGTCACCCATCTCTGGTTTACCGGCATCATCCGCCATGCGACGTGTACGGACTATTCCGCTTTCGGCATACCGTGCCAGAACCCCCGGGTCGTGAAGGGACGTGCCGGGTCGCCGTATGCCATCACCGACTACTACGACATCGACCCCGACATCGCCGTGGATGTAGACGCACGCATGGCAGAGTTCGAGGCGCTCGTCGGCCGCACCCATGCGGCAGGCATGAAGGTGCTCATGGACTTCGTGCCCAATCACGTCGCACGCCAGTACAGAAGCATCGCCCGGCCGCAGGGCGTGGAGGACCTCGGCGAGGGAGACGACACCGGCAAGCATTTCGATGCGCAGAACAACTTTTACTACTGTCCGGGCGAACGGCTCGACCTCTCCTGCATCTCCGAAAGCGAGTACGCCCATGGTGCCGGACCCTACGAGGAGTTCCCGGCGAAGTGTACCGGCAACGACCGCTTCGACGCCCATCCGCAGCAGAACGACTGGTACGAGACGGTCAAGCTGAACTACGGTGTGGATTACTGCGATGCGGGCGGCAGAAGCTGCCACTATAATCCCGTCCCCTCCACGTGGAAGAAGATGACCGACATCCTGCTCTTCTGGGCGGCGAAGGGTGTCGACGGCTTCCGCTGCGACATGGCCGAGATGGTGCCGCATGAGTTCTGGGCATACGCCACGCAGCAGGTCAAGGCCCTTTATCCGGAAGCCATCTTCATCGGCGAAGTCTATGACCCCGGCCAGTACCGTATGTACGTGGAGTCCGGGTTCGACTATCTGTACGACAAGGTGGGGATGTACGACTGCATCCGCGGCGTGATCTGCGACCAGCGGCCGGCATCGTCCATCACCCGCGAGTGGCAGCAGGTGGACGACATCCGCGACCACATGCTCTACTTCCTCGAGAACCACGACGAGCAGCGCATCGCCTCCGCCTTCTTCGCCGGCAATCCGTGGAAAGGGGTGCCGGGGATGATCGTCTCCGCACTCCTCCAGCAGAACCCCGTCATGGTCTATGCAGGACAGGAGTTCGGCGAAAGGGGCATGGACAAGGAAGGCTTCTCGGGACGTGACGGCCGTTCGACCATCTTCGACTACTGGACGTGCGAGGCCGTCTACAAGGGATTCTTCCACCGTGACGCGCTGACGACCGACGAGAAGAAGCTGTCGCTGGTCTACCAGGGCATCCTCCGTTTCTGCAACCGGGAGAAGGCCGTGCGTGAAGGACAGACCTTCGACCTCATGTACGCCAACAACCAGAGCTACCAGTTCAATCCCCGCCGGCAGTTCGCCTTCCTGCGCAAGGCCGATGACGAGGTGCTGCTGGTCGTCGCCAACTTCGACGACCGCCGTGTACAAATCAGCGTCACCGTGCCGGCCCATGCCTACGATTTCCTCGGTCTGCCCGAGCAGGAGGTGGAGATGACCGACCTGCTTTCCGGCTTCACGAAGACAGCGGAACTGAAACGTGACGGACAGATCGCACTGGATGTCCCCGGGAACTATGGCCGGATTTACAAGTTCAACATAAAGAAGAAAACCGTGGAATACGTATTGAATTCGCACAACAAAGAGGAGTTCCCGCCGGCGCATACCGCCGAGCATCTGCTGAACCAGGTGATGTTCCGTCTGTTCGGCGCGGCACGCAGCACCAATGCACACATCGAACGGAAGAAGAGCAAGATGACCTTCATCCTCGACCACAAGCCCGACCGCAAGGAAGAGAAGGCGATAGAGGACGAGATGAACCGGCTGATCGCCGACGACCTGCCGGTGACCTTCGAGCTGGTCGACCGCGACAGCCTCCCCGAAGGCGTCAGCCTTGACCGCCTGCCCGAGGACGCATCGGAAATGCTGCGCCTTGTCCGCATCGGCGACTATGACGTGTGCCCCTGCATCGGCAGGCACGTGCGCTCCACTGCACAGATCGGCCGCTTCGAGCTGTTAGGCACCAACTGGGACGAGCAGAAGCATGCCTTCCGCATCCGCTTCAAGGTGATTCCGGCGTGAGGCTTTTCCCTTTTAATTATCCACCGTCTAAATAGGTCGGATCCGAGAAAAAACATCGATGAAAACCTGGATAGTATCGGATTAAATTCCTAACTTTGCACCCGAAAGGTTGAAATAATTACAGGAATCGGACGATGCCCTATCCGGCTGTATACCAGTAGGGTGAAGCGGCCTGCAGCCACAAAAGAACAAGATTGGATTACATTATAATACAAAGACATTATGAAGAAGAAATTTATTTGCACCGTCTGTGGTTATATCCACGAAGGAACAGAGGCACCGGCAGAGTGCCCGGTATGTCACGCAAAAGCCGGCAAGTTCAAGGCTTTCGACCCGGCAGCCCTGAAGGGCACGAAGACCGAGCAGAATCTCAAGAATGCTTTTGCCGGTGAGAGCCAGGCGCACACCAAGTACCTCTACTATGCTTCCAAGGCCAAGAAGGACGGCTACGAGCAGATCGCCGGTTTCTTCGAGGAGACAGCACGCAACGAGAAGGAACACGCCAAGATCTGGTTCAAGTTCCTGCACGAGGGCGACATCCCGACAACGACCCAGAACCTCGCAGACGCCGCTGCCGGTGAGAACTGGGAGTGGACGGACATGTACGACCAGATGGCAAAGGATGCCGAGGCGGAGGGATTCCCCGAGCTGGCTGTCAAGTTCCGCGGCGTAGGCCAGGTGGAGAAGCACCACGAGGAGCGTTACCGCAAACTCCTGAAGAACATCGAGGACAGCGTGGTGTTCTCACGCGAAGGCGACTGCATCTGGCAGTGCCGCAACTGCGGACACATCGTAGTCGGCAAGAAGGCACCTGCTGTCTGCCCGGTCTGCAACCATCCGCAGAGCTTCTTCCAGGTACAGGAAAACAACTTCTAAGACCACAGCGGCAGCCTCATCCCACGGCCGCCGGGACGGCAGAAGGACATGGCGGTGCGACCCGCCGGGGGCTGCAACAGACATGAAGAAACCCCGGAAGTCTGACAAAAGGACTTCCGGGGTTTCTCGTGTCTATGCCGAAAAGGGCTGCGCCGCCGTGTACGCCGGTCCGGGGAGGCGGTATGCGGGCCGGTCACCAGACGGCAGCGTCGTCAGCGGATGGAGCCGTCGCCCGCTCTGCACAGCGCAAGGGCCAGGGCTTTGATTTCCGCCCGCGCAGGTTTGCCGGTCGCCGTCTGCGGGATGACGGCGGCATGGAAAATACGGCGGGGCTGCCAGAACTTAGGCAGACACCGCCGGCAGAGCGCATCGACCGCAGGGGTGTCGGTCTGTGTGGTAAGCAATACGAGCGCCTCGCCGAACCGCTCGTCCGGGCAGCTTGTGACGGCGAAACCGCCTGCGAGGAGCGGTTTCAGACGGCGTTCCACTTCCTCTGTCTGGATTTTGATGCCGCCGGAATCGATCACATTGTCCTTCCGCCCGAGGATGCGGAAGCCGCGGACCGGAGAAGCATCCGCCGGACGGGAAGGGCACAGTTCGGCTCTGTCGCGGGTCACCAGCGGACGGGAGCAGACCGCCGGGGCATTGACGACGAGGCAGCCGTCCTCGTCGAGCCATACCTCCACGCCCTCGAAAGGCCGGTACCAGTCGTCGGCACCGGGGCCGTTCAGCCGCCGGAGGGCAATGTGCGAGAGCGTCTCCGTCATCCCGTAGGTGCTCCATACGGCATGGGGGAAGTCGTGCAGGGCGGCAGCCAGCCTGTCGTCCACCGCTCCGCCGCCGATGATCAGATGGCGGATGCGCCGCAGCCTCTCGCGTTCCCCGGCGACCTGCAGGGAATTGTAAACCTGCAGCGGTACCATGGCGGCGAAGGTGATCTCGCCGTCAGGGTCGGGCAGCCGGGACAGTGAGGAGTCGGAGAGCGGATGCCCGGAAGGGGGTACGGAAAGCAGATGCAGCCGGCGTTCGATGCTTCGCACCACGACCATCTTCCCCGCAATGTAGTCGAGCGGCATGCAGAGCAGCGCCGTGTCGCCGGCCTTCAGTCCGAGGAAATCGCAGGTGATGCGGGCAGAGTTGAGCATCCGCCGCTTCTCCACCCACAGCGGTTTCGGCCGGCCGGTCGATCCGCTTGTATGGACGAGAAGCCGCGGACTGTCGTTCCGCCATTCGGAAAGGAAATCCTGTAGTGTCATTGTCAACGGTTTTTGTCGGAAGCCGGCGCCGTCACGTCCGGGCGGTCCTTCTCCTGACGGCATGCCCACAGCTGGTCGCCCCTCATCGCCAGCGGCATGGGAATGTTGTCTGCAAAGAGCCGGCCTGTACCCAGTCCCTGCGGCAGGCTGATGTGCGGTCCGTAGACATCGGCCGTGAGCTGGGCGACGGCGTTCAGCCCGACGTTGCTTTCCAGGGCAGAGGTTATCCACGACCCGATGTGGCGTTCCCCGGCCAGCCGGATCCATTCCCTCGTGCCCGCCATGCCGCCGTGGAGGCTCGGCTTGAGGACGATGTACTGCGGACGGAGGGTATCGAGCAGCCTCGCTTTCTCCGTGGAATCGTTCACGCCGATGAGCTCTTCGTCGAGGGCTACCGGCAGGGGGGATGCGGCGCACAGGCGCGCCATCTCCCGCCACTGGTGCTGCCGGACGGGCTGCTCGATGGAGTGGATGCCATACGGTGCCAGGGCTTCCAGCCGCTGCAGCGCCTCTTCCGGACGGAAGCCGCCGTTGGCATCTACACGCAGTTCCACCTGTTCCCGGGAGAACGTCCGGCGGATGTGCCGGACGAGGTCGAGTTCCCTGTCAAAGTCGATGGCTCCGATCTTCAGTTTCACACAGCGGAATCCCGCCTCGAGCTTCGCTTCCAGCCGCCTGTACATCTCGTCGAAAGTCCCCATCCAGACGAGGCCGTTGATGGGAATCCCCTCCTCCCCGCGCCCGAACGGCGTGCCGAAGAAGTCGGTGCTGCCCCCTGCATCCAGCTGCGCCTTCGCCGTCTCCAAACCGAAGAGCATGGACGGATAGGGGCGCAGCGCATCGATGTCCAGACGGCCTGTGCGGCAGAAGTCGGCGCAGAAGCGGCGCAGCGTCCGTTCGTATTCCCCGTCGGGCAGCGCGTCGCACGACAGATCCGGGAGGGCGGCGCACTCTCCCAGTCCCGTCACGCCCGGCCGTCCGCTGTCCGACAGGGTGAGGTAAAAACTCTTCCTTGTAGTGTAGACCCCCCTTGACGTTCCTGCCGGCTGGAGGAAGTGAAGTGTCCTTGAGGTGATTGCTATGCTGTACATCTCTGTTCCTTTTTCATCCGTTTCTGTCCCCGTTTCTTTTCCGTCTGTCCAAGACGCAGGTCCCGGTCTGCGCACGGGGGGACAGAACTGTCGGATCCGGAAGCCCCCGTGTGCAGCCGAATCCGTATTCAAAGTTACGGAAAAACAACGGACCGTACAAATTTTCAGACGATGTTCTGACAGACAGCTGTCCGGCAGACATTTCCGGTTCTTCCTTTAAATGGATAGGTGGGGATAGAATAAAGGGCTTGTGCACTTGCATAGTATGACTCTCCGAAAACGGATGGTCTTACAAAGGAGGATGGAATACAGGATAAAATGCAGAAAAAGTAAATTGACACAATGTCCATCCATCAGCCTGTCTTTCCATCTTCTACAAACAATTTATTCCCTTACCACCGGTGTTTATAAAAATTTTTATGCGGTTCAAAGCTGACACATGCTCTTTTAGCTCCTGAAAGATGCCTGATCGGCTTGCAACAGGTGCTCTTTTGAGGTGTTGCCAACGCCCTTTTGGAGGCCAATCAGTCACCTTTTACGAACGGATTAATAACCATTTGACAGACTGCTGGTTACAGTCCTGCTCTTTACACGTTCCTTTTATATTTGCAGATGATTTGTTTGAAATCATGTAATGCTTTTTCAAAATCTTATCTGTCTTTTTCACGTATTAAAATGAAAAGGTCTTTGTATCAGCGGAGGATAACAGAATGGATCGTTGCCAGTCCCGGCTATGTCTTTGTTGAATGAATCACCTTGGCTCATCCGTCAAGGCTATACGAAAAGCATCCACGCTGCGCAGGGAAGTCCATGACCTCCAAGTTCCTGCCGGACAGCGACCGTCCGGAAGGCTTCATGCCGCCATACCGCCAAAACGAAACTGCCCCTGTCCCGATTCCATGGAAAAAGAGCCCTGCCAGCCTCTGACGATGAGTACTGACAAGGCTCTCGATTAACGGAGTCATAAGGAATATGCAAAGGCACCTCACGTCGGTCTGCCGCTGAGGGCGATTGCCGGCCCTTTGTGCTTTCTCAGAACCGGTCTCAGGCAGGCCTGCCGGATTTCCGGAGACAACGGATCATTCGTTCTTCACATTGACGATCTTCGTCGGGGCCTGCTCTTTGTTGCGGCGGTTCACCACCGTCACGACCGACTGTGCCAGACTGAGGAAAGCCCGTCCCGTCGCAGTGTCCACCTGCGTGGCAGCCGGCGTCCCGTTGTCGCCGTTCTCGCAGATGCTCTGCACGATCGGAATCTGTGCCAGCAGCGGGCAGTCGAGTTCCCTGGCGAGGTTCTTGCCGCCGTCCTTGCCGAAGATGTAGTATTTGTTTTCAGGGAGTTCGGCCGGCGTGAACCAGGCCATGTTCTCCACCAGCCCGAGGATGGGGATGTTCACCTTGTCGTTGCGGTACATGTCGATGCCTTTGCGCGCATCGGCCAGGGCGACGTTCTGCGGTGTCGATACGATGACGGCTCCCGTGATGGCGAGTGTCTGCATGAGGGTGAGGTGGATGTCGCTCGTCCCCGGCGGCGTGTCGAGGATGAAGTAGTCGAGTTCGCCCCAGTCGGCATCGGCGATGAGCTGCTTCAGTGCCGCCGTCGCCATGCCGCCGCGCCAGAGCGTGGCGGTGTCGGGATTGACGAAGAATCCGATGGAGAGGAGCTTCACGCCGTATTTCTCGATCGGTTCGATGAGCTGGCGGCCGTCCTTCCGTATGCCGTACGGCCGTTCGTCCTCCACGCCGAACATCTTGGGCATGCTCGGTCCGAAGATGTCGGTGTCGAGCAGTCCCACCTTGTAGCCCAGCCGTGCCAGGGCGATGGCGAGGTTGGCGGAGACGGTGCTCTTGCCTACGCCGCCCTTGCCGGAGCTGACGGCGATGATGTTCTTCACCTCCGGGAGGAGCTTGCCCACCTCCGGCCGCGGCGCATTGCGGAACTCGGTGGTGACGTGTACCTCCACGTCCTTGCCCACGGAGTAGTGGATCTGCGCCTCGGCCGCCTTGACGGTGGACTTGAGGAACGGATCCGTCTCACGCGGGAAGATGAGCGTGATGCGCACCTTGTTGCCGTTGATGCTGGGGGTGTCCGCCAGCATCTCACTCTCGATGATGTTCTTCTTTGTGCCCGGGTAGATTACTTTCTCCAGGGCTTCTGTGATGAGTTTTGGATATAGTGTCATTGTTTTCTTGATGTCTTGGAGAGTCCCCCCTCCGACGGAGAGGAATGTCTGACGGGGTGCCGGGGGATGAAGTTTCCGGGAAGCCGGGGATGGAAGGACAGATGATGACGGGATGATTACAGACGGGCTATCTCTTCCGGTGCAAGGCCTGTGGCCGGGGCGGTGATGTCGGTCGGTGTTCCCAGTTCCTGCATCCGCTTGACAATCTCGGACATCGCCTCGGCCCATCCCGCAGCATGCCCTTCTGCAGGCCGCCCACATCGGCTACCGGCTTCCTGCACGGACTTCCTGTCTGCGAAGATAGCAACAAATTTACAATGATGCAAATTTTATCGGGAGAAATCAGGGACTTCAGGGATTTGGAGCGATGAGGTCTGTCTCGTGCGTTGATGCTTTGATGAAATACCCCATAGAGGCAGAGAGGGAGGTAAGAACCCTATAGCAGAGGCGCCGCCGGCGCGTGGAGCAGAGGATGCGGCAGGCCAACGCCCGGGACTGCACTTCCCGCTGAAAGGACGGACCGTCTTTCCGGGCGACGGGGCGGTCATCTGCAGACACATGGGAAAGACGGCTGAACAGCAGCCTCTTCCAGGGAACAGGCCTCCGTAAACACACCGGGAGACCGGGGACGGATAAACCGCAGAGGCAGACCGCCCGCAGAACAGCCCCCTGTAAAAAGAAACACACCGAGAGGATCCGGTCATGAATCCTGTCGGTGTGCAGCTTCCTTGAAGTCCCGCCTGTCTATATCTGGTTCCAGTTCACGCTTGTGATTCTTCCGCCCTTGACAACGGCCGAAATGACATAGTTCCGTCTGGACCTGCCGCCTTTACGCTCAATGTCGAGCGTTGCAGGCACTTTCAGGCGGAGCTCCGCCCCCTCGTCGTTGCTGTCCTTGGTAATCTCGGCAGGCGATCCGAGGCACCAGTTGATGGTCTTGACATCAGCCTGATAGAGCCTGTCGGTCATGTAGCGGCGGATGTCCTTCGCCGTTGCACCGCCTGCACCGAGAAAACTCAGCGAGGGTGCGACGGCGCCTGCTATCTTGTCGCTGCTCTTGCTGTTCATACCCTGCAGCAGCTGTCGGACAGCCCCGAGGGCAGACGACTTCTCGCCATCTGAGACGGTATGTACCAGAAGCCGCTTCAGCTTCTCATCCGCCTCCCTGCTGTGTATGCCGTCCGCATGCTGCGCCTTGTATCCGAGGTAGGCATTCTCGTCGTCCTGCGCCGCCGCCTGCGCCCAGTCCATCTCGTCGATCCTCGCCTCTACCTCCTTGCGGTGCTTCGAGGCGGGATATTTCGCAAGAAAGCGCTTCAGTTCTTCCGTCGAATTGCCCGACATGGCGGCTTCCAGTTCCCTGTCGGCAGTCTGCAGGCTGCGGTCGGCCGCCACCAGCCTCTTCAGCCGGGCGGAGACGCTGTCCCGGTGGGTCTTCGGAGCAGCGGGATGGTCGGAGAGATAGTTCTGAAGGACGGTCGGTTCGTCGCTGGAGAGCGCCAGCGCATAGGCCTCCTGCTCGCCGTTCGCCCGGCTCACCCCGGCTCCCTGGTTGTACAGAAACAGCAGGACGGCGGCCGTGATGGCTGCAATGAGCAGCGACACCGCCAGCGATACATGGCCGTGCTTCTGCGCCGGCTTCTCCGCGCCGGCTTCGTCCGCTTCCTGCACCGCCTCAGCGGCAGCGATCACATCCTCATCGGCATCGTCCTCCATGAGGAAATCGGCGTCTACCGCCGCTTCATCGGCCTCGGCATCCGCGGACGGGGTACGCACGGCATCGCGCGCAGCCTCTTTCCTTTCGCCGGCCGGCTTCTGTGCGCCGGTGCGGACAGTCTCTTTCCCGTCCGCCGGATGTTCTTCCATAGGCAGGACGACAATCGGTCCCGCTTCCTTCGTCCCGTCCGTCCCGCCTTTCTTTCCGGCAGACGGGTTCTCCGTCTCCGTATGGTGACAGTTCGGGCACGACGGTTCCTCCTTGAGGTAGAGTTCGCCGCAGTGGGAACATCTGACGATGTGTCCGGCGATCTCCACGCCGCAGCTCGGACAGACAGGTGCCTTGTCGCTCACTTGATGGCCACATTCAGGGCATTTGATGATCATTTACGTAATGTAAGATTATAGTTGTGTTGTCAATTGTCGCAGTCTCTCTCCACGCAGACTATCGCCGCCGTCGGTAGCGTATCTCCCTCATGCTGTGCTTTCCCATCAGCCTCGACTTGTCCACGTAGCCGTTCACGCCGTTGATGCGTCCCTTTCCGGTGTACTGCCAGGCGAAGATGTCCCTGCCGTCCTGCAGCACCGGTTCGCGTCCGTTGTACTGTGCGATGAACAGCTTGTAGCCGTCCAGCGCACCGCTGAGGTAGCGGTCGTAGAAATTGGTGTAGGTGTACACCAGCGGCCGCACGCCGTACTCTCTCGTCATGAGGACGAGGAACCGCTGCAGGCTGTCGCGCAGCGCCTCGCGCCCCAGGCCGCCCGTCGTCTCGATGTCGACCATCGGGATGAGGTCCTGGTCCTGCGGGCGGCACTGCATACGGAAGTTGCGCAGCTGCTCTTCCTGCGGGACGGCAGGCCGGTAGAAGTGATAGGACCCTACATTCATGCCGTAGCGCTGCGCCGCCTCGATGTTGTCAAGGTAACGCTGGTCGGTGCGCGAACCGCCTTCTGTCGCCTTCAGGTAGACATAGTTGAGCTTGTGGTTGCTGTTTTCGGCCACCGTCTCCCACCATACGTCACCCTGGTAATGGCTCATGTCGAGTCCGTGGATGTGGCTGCAGGTGTCTTCGCATTGGATGTTGTATTGTGCCCGGAGTCCTGTGAAGGAGAATATGCAGAGGATAAAGAACAATAGTTTTTTCAATTCCATAAATGCAAAGGTAACATTTTAAGTTGAGACGGCGGATTGAAAAGGATATAATTTAGTTTTTCTTAAGGCAGCCCGAATCCTCAGAATCTCCAGAACGGAAGGGGGAGGGAGCGGGCAGAAGGAGGCACTGCCCTTCTGCCTTGGAAGTCCGGCAGATCCGATAAATTCCCTTTAGCAGAGGCTCTGCCCCGCCCCCCACGCCCGGACAGGCCGGCAGAACCGGCAATGACAGACGGGAAATGGACAGGACGGCGGATGCTGACACGGGTCAGAAGCAGTGCCGCTTCAGGAAATCCTCGTACTGGTTGCGGTAGCCGTTGAAGACGTTGATGTCCACGTCGCCGTGGATGCCCCGCACCTTCCCGTCAGGGCTCAGCTGCCAGTAAGCCAGCTTGATGGCGGGTTTGTATTCGCCGTAGCGGGCTATCCAGACGAGGTAGTTGTCGACGAGGTCGGGTGCCAGCGGCAGGTAATTGTTGGCGAACATCTGACTGACATACAGGATGGGCCGGCGGCCCGTGCGCCGCCGCACATGCGTCATCCATGCACGGATGCTGCGGAACATCGCCGCCGCACCGCCCATCCTGGCAATCTGTGCGTCGCTCGGCTCCACGTCCAGCACCGGCGGGAGGTCGCCCTTGCCGAAACGGCTGCATTGCAGGAAATGGCCGGCCTGCGCCCCGCCGGGCGACGTGGTGGAGAAGAAGTGGTAGGTCCCCGTGCGGATGCCGTGCCGCCGCGCCTCGGCATAGTCGGTGAGATAATAGGCGTTGCGCACCGTACAGCCCTCCGTCGACTTCACATAGGCGAACGAGACGGGATAGTCCACCCGGCCCCTGACGGTCTTGCTGCTCAGCGTGCCGAGGTGCGTGATGCGGATCCGGTTCCAATAGATGTGATAGTACCGGCCGCGCTGCTCGTGCTGGTGCTTCGAGAGGTCGATGCCGTAGATGCGGTCCGCATTGTACGTGAGGCGTTCGCCCTTGAACACGTCTTCCTTCCACTCGCCCACCTGCAGATACTCATGCGGGGCGACATAGATCCCGAATCCGTCACGGCGGCCGCCCTTCCAGTGGCCGTCGTAGAAGCCGCCGTCATCGCCGTAGAACCGTCCGTAGCCGTCAGGAAGCCCTTTCCGCACCTCACCGTCGTAGCGGCCGCCGGCCACGCGGATGCCCTTGGGCTGCGGTCCCGCCGCCACGGCAGGATGCTTCCGGCGGTATTTCTCCAGCTCGTCCATCGCCTTGCCGGACTGCAGGCGGGTCGTGACACGGAATGGTGTCATGCCGTCTGCCGTCTGCAAGAGCACGGCACCGCGTCCCTTGTAGATTCTCAGGCGGTTGCAGACGGTACGCTCCCCCGGACCGGAGGCGATGGAATAACGGTTCACCTGCCGGACACGGAGGCGGACAGGCGAGGCGGACAGGTCGTGTACCGTCTTCAGCACGCTGCGGAGCGAGTCCATCCGGCGCACGACCTCCGCATGATAGCCGGCGATTCTGTTGTACCCGTAGTCCTGCACGCTGTGTACGCGGAGGTAATAGCCCGTCTCGTTGCGCACGGTCTGCAGCCCGCCCAGCTCCGTATCCATCCTGACCAGCGTGCGGAAGAGCACCCGGCGCAGAGCGGCGTCCCTGAGATTGACGACCGGGTCGGGACGGCAGTTCCAGCGGATGACGATCCGGCCGAAGCAGGAGGGGACGACAGGCAGCCGGTTCACCCAGTAGCCGCGCTGTACGATGCGCCGGGCAGGGATGGAGTCCCGGCCGACCGTCCCGCCCGTGAAGACCGAATCGGCATAGTCGGCGAAGCAGGCCGCCGCCTTTCCGTCCGCCTCCAGCACGTAGTACGAGGTCTGGGCGACAGACACGGCACTCTCTTCCACCTCCCGCTGCGAGGGAGGAAGACTACGGATGATGAGACAGGCAAATAGGAGAACGGCCGTCATGCCGCCTCCTATGTATGCGAGCCGCCTGCCAAGGCGCAGTTGAGACATCTGTCTAATATTTTAAAACCACTGCAAAATTACACAAAGACTGTGATTTATCAGCCCATCGGACAAAGAAAGTTTTTTTCTTCAGAGGAAAGATACGGATTATTTTCATTCCGTTGGACTTCAGTTTTTTTGTCCGTCTTGTCCCGGATTCCTGTATCGACAGGTCCTGAGAAATACCTTTGATGGATTTTTGCCTTTTGTGCGGTATCTTCCGTCCGACTGATGGGCAGGAGTCTGCCGCGAGTTGATAATGCTCATAAGTAGGTCGTAAGAATTAATTTATACTAAGCTGCATGGGTAAAACTGATTTTGAGTCCAGACCCGATTGCCGCCAAAGCTCTGTTGGT
>ERZ773006.40-NODE-40-length-80500-cov-4.88845_pt1 | contig 80500 bp, 82 predicted proteins | sample MGYA00580843_ERZ773006 | MGnify/ENA primary metagenome ERZ773006 (study PRJEB29015, sample SAMEA2738011) | human oral metagenome | biome: human oral; feature: human-associated habitat; material: dental | place: China | collected 2052 ...
TATTTCTTTGTTTGATGTAGAAAGTTGGTATTTTAGGTATGGTTCATGAGTTAAAAATTGCCCCTAATTACTTTGAGAAAGTTGTCTCTAAAGAAAAGACTTTTGAAGTTCGCTACAATGATAGAAATTTCCAAGTTGGGGATATTTTAAAGTTGATGGAATATGTAGATGGTTCTTATACAGGTCGTTCTGTTTACGCTAAAATAACTTATATTCTTAGAGATTTTGAAGGTCTACAACCAAATTTTGTAGTTATTTCTATTGAGTTGATTTAGAACGAGGTCTTACATGAATTTTAACCCAGAGTTAAATAATATTTTCAACTTAGGTTTACTTATTGGTTTTGCTAGTTTGTGGGTTTTCCACGTGCTTTACTTTTACCTTCCATTCTTTGATCCTTCTTTCCGTAGTAGTGTGAAACTTAAAGATAGTGATTTGAACGCTATTTCAAATTTCACAATGGAAGTAGGGGTTGGATTGGTTATCGGGTTAGGTGTGATTTCGTCTTTATCTTCTAAATGGTCTGACGCAATAGGTTATATTTACGCACTCCTTTCTACTTTAGCTTTCTGCGTGATTTGGCGCTATGTTAGAGCGCATTGGGATTCAGATTAAGAGGTGTCTGATGATTATTTTAGGTTTATTTTGGTTTTCTTGGGTTGCTTTCTTATTTATTTTAAAGAACACACCTGAATTACAACATTATTTAAGGTTTAGTGATATTCAAGCAACGAAGTCTTTAATTTTTAGTTTAGTCTTTGTAAGTTTGTCTTGTTTAAGTTTAACTATAATTACTGCAGTTGGTTTAACTTATTATTTAGAGAGTATAGCTCTTATTTTAACTGTAATAGGTTCTCTAGTTTCTCTAAGATTATCGCTGAAAGGTTGAGATATGGCTAAAAAGAAATCAAAATTCTATGCAGTCCGCAACACCAATCAAATCTTCGAAAATTGGTCAGACTGTGAAAGAGTCGTGAAAGGTACAAAAGGTGTCGAGTTCAAAAGTTTTCCAACAAGAGAGCAAGCAGAAGCTTATTTGAGAGGGGAAGAGCCTGTTCTCTCTAAGAAGAAAACACAAGAACCTGTACCTTATGTTTCTGAGAGTGGTATAAGAGGTACAATCAAAATGGCAGAGGACTCTGACCCACTCACTTGGGGTATCGAGGGTTTCGTCTATTCGATTGATGGTTCTTTCAATAAAGATACTCAAACTTACGGTGGAGCTTTTGCTTGCTATGAAAACGGAGTTTTATTGGACGCTCAAGCAGTTGCAAATAATAAACCTAATTTCGCAAGTTCAAGAAATGTAGCAGGGGAGGTTTGTGGGTTTGGTTTAGCGATTGAAGATGCGATTAAGCGCCAACTTAGTAAGATAACTGTAGTTTGCGACTATGAGGGTATCTTCCGTTGGACTGCTCCTAAGTCTGTTAAGGTAAATGAACAAGCCTGTTGGGGTATGTCTTTGAAGAAGCCTGTTGGAAAATATCACGCTTATGTGTTACAAAAAGCCAAAGAAAACGGCATTGACGAGATTGACTTTATTTGGGTCAGAGGTCACAGAGGTCTTAAAATAAATCAGACTGTGGATAAGATGGCGAAGAAAGTTGTCGGATTGAAGTAAAAGAAAGAGGTATATTTTATGAAATTTGAACCGTTTGAGCTGAAAATTGGTCGTAGAACTTATACGATTACAGAAAATGATCGTATTTTATTTAATGGTAATTGTTACCAATTAGTCACTCAAACTTCTGGAACTAGTTGGAACAGTGCGACTCCAACTTTAGCAAAAACAAAAGTAGCGAAGTATATTAAACAAGGGTGTCTAGTGGAAGGTTCCAAAACTCAAAGTTATGGTGTTCCTATGATTTATTACCGTTTCACGGGTTGTCCAGAAGAGTAAGAGGTAAGACTTATGACTACTCTATTCCAAGACTACTTAGGTCATAACCTATTAGATATAGTAGCTCGTTCAACTGTCTTTGAAGACTATGTTCTAACAAAGCAAGAAGTCCAACAGATTGTGAATACACATTTTGAACCTTTTCTATTTGGGTACAAGACGAGGAAAGAACTTCTAAATCTTTATGAAGCTTGGATTTTTGTTCACTTGTTTAATTCTTCTGATGTGAGTTTGGCTACTTTTGAGGACTTGCATGAAATTATTTCAGATGGAGTGACTGACAAACCTCAATTAGAAGGTCATTTTCGTTCAGAAGATACACAAGTAGTAATAAGTGATTCAACCTACCTACTACCTTCGGTATCTCGAACTGAAGCGCAAGCTGAGTTTACAAGGTACTTCCATTTGTTAAAAGAAAAACTCAACTCTGATTATGAAGAACGTTACGTTAAAGTAGACCAAATCTTACATTTCTATGTTTACCTCATGCGCAGACAGTTCTTCCACGATTGCAATAAAAGAACTGCAACATTGTTTGTTAACTTATTGTTTAATTATTGTGATTTAAACTGTTTCCTTTGGTTCCCAACTTTAGAAGAATTAGATAAAGTTTTAGGTAGATTGAAGTTGTGCTATGAGATTGGAGATTTCGGTACGGACAGTGCCTTTGTCGATTATATCAGTTCAACTTGTTTAATAGATTTAAGTGTTTAAACCCTTGACTTTAAAGGGTTTTTATAGTATAATTAAAATATGATTTCAATGAAAGATGAGGATAGAGATGGATATAAACTATTGCAAGTATTTAACAACACTACCTTTGATGATTCGTCCTTTGAGTGGTTATGGTTCTTGGAGGGGTATTTATTCGGAGCCAGCCTTGTTTTTTGATACGGATTCTGACTTTGTACCTATTTCAACATTAGCTGATGCACTTGATGATTTGAGTTCTGGAAGACCATTTGAGGGTTACAAAGGTGGTCGTTACTGGTATAACGATAGTTCTCCTTTACATTTTGAGAGTAGTTATAGAAGTTGTTCTGACAATCCTCTTTCACTCTATTTATCGCCAGAGTCCGTTGCTTCTTTGAATGGTATGGTTTAACTTATGACTTCTATTGATTTACAACAAGGCGACTGCCTAGAGCTGATGAAGAACATCCCAAGCAAAAGTATCGACTTAATTTTGTGTGACTTACCATACGGAACGACAAGAAATAAGTGGGACAGTATTATAGATTTAGATAGGTTGTGGGTTGATTATGCCCGTATCATAAAGGATAATGGTGCCATTCTCTTATTCGCTCAAACTCCATTTGATAAGGTTTTAGGTGTATCCAATCTCAAACATTTGAGATATGAAATCATTTGGCAAAAGACCGCTCCAACAGGTTTTCTAAATGCTAAAAAGATGCCTATGAAGGCTCATGAAAACATTTTGGTTTTCTACAAGAAATTGCCAACTTACAATCCTCAGAAAACGCAAGGTCATACTCGTAAAGTAACAAGTAACTCAAGTAGACAGAAATCCGTTGAAAGACAACAAATTAAAGCAGCAGTTTCAGCCACAAACTATAACTCTTATGGGGAAAGTTTAGAGGGTTATGATTCTACAGAGCGGTATCCTCTCAGTGTTCAGATTTTCGCTAAAGATCAACAGAAAGAAAACTACCATCCAACTCAGAAACCTGTTGCTTTGTTAGAGTGGCTTATTAAAACCTACACTAATGAAGGTGATTTAGTTTTAGATAACTGTATGGGAAGTGGTTCTACTGGGGTTACTTGTGTGAATTTAAATCGTAATTTTATTGGGATGGAATTGACTGAGCAATATTTTGAGATTGCCAAAGAAAGAATAGGGAAAGCATTAGAGAAGAAAGATGAACAAAAGACAGAAAAAGAAGATAGGACTCCTTCTTCCCAAGAAGATTAAGAGCTTGGTACGAAGATATTCTACCTTGCACTTGAACCAAGATGAATTAGGTGGAACATTTGATTATGGGTATTCTTTTGATGAGCGTGGTTTCGGCAACGGGTTGAGTCCTTATAGTACCTTAACAGATAAAACCAACACTAATATTTACAAAGATTGTGCTACCTTATACGAGTTTGTAAATCGTTTAGTAGGCACTTGGTACGGAGAGTATTCTTGCGATTCTGTAGAGAATTGCAGAAATTATCGTATCCTTTCTCGCATAGAAGATGGAATAACTCCTGAGTATGTAGATTTTGCTTCTTCTAAGGTTCCTTATTATGTTTATCAAACTAGTTTGGATGACTATTATAGTGGTACAATTTATATACCCTTACGGAGGGGTAAATTTTTGGCTTATGATTATACTTGTTGAGGTGATTGAATTATGGTTTATGTAATTAGCTTAGAGAAACTGACTGATTTACGTTTAAACTTGTGGTCTCATGATGTTTTAGGTGTGGTATCGTCAGAACAGTCCGTTCCTCTTGTTTTGTTGGATTTGACACTTCAACAGTTTCCACAAGTAGTAGAGTTTATCCACCCAGAGGAATTACTCTCTCGTTTGATAAATGCATTTGCAAATAGAAAAGATAGAGACTATTTCAAATACACTGTTGAAAATGACGGTAAATTTGAGGGTAATTTCTATGTAAATGCAGTTCAAACTCTTGGATAAATAAAAGAAAGTGAGGGTTTACCTCACTTTTTATTTGACAAAATAATCTAAGTTTGATATAATAAAGAAAATAAACTAGAAATGGACGGTTTACATTTATGTCAAAAATTGAGAAAATTACTTCTTATCGTGTTGACGGTAAGGTTTTTGAAACCGAACAACAAGCAGAGCGTTACTTGGTCGAAAAGAAAATTGAGTCTGTACGAAATGACTCAATTTACAAAAACACTGAGTTTCATAACACTTCTTATTTTGAACATTATGTTTATGCAGGTGCAGAGCATGAATTTCGCAAGTGCGTTGGTATCTTTACTACTTTGGAGGAAGCTTTAGATAATATGCCTCTTCATAGAAACAATATGGGTTCAGATGGTTCAGGTTATATTCAGTTTGTTACAATTAAGGAAAATGAAGGTGCGCATGGTCTTGTTGAGATTGAGCGTAAAACTGTTATAGACGTGCGTTAAAGAAAGGGGTGTGTTTATGGTAACAAAGAAAAACCCAAAATACACAAAGAAAGACTTCCATGTAGGTCAAACTGTTTATATTGAGCAGAGCGCTGCTTCTTCAGCATACATGGTAGATACTGTAGGAAAAATAAAAGAGGAAGTAGTTGAAAAAGTAGGAACTACTTATGTAACAACAAGTTCCCAAACTCGGTATTGTTATGAGGGTGGGTTGATTGCAGATGCCTATAGTAAAGACTATTGCTTACATTTAACACGTGAACGAGCTGAAATAAGTGCTTTAACAAGAAAACTAAAGAGAACTATTCTAATTAAAACAAAACTTAGTTTGCTTGAAACTATGACTTTAGATGAACTACAAACAATAGGTTCAATTCTAACAAACGCAGAAGAACGCTCGAAGCGAATTCAGTAATTTAAAGGAGATTAAAAATGAAGTTAGAAGAAGTAAAACAATACAAAGTCGGTTCAAAAGTCTTTGAAACCAAAGAAGAAGCTGAGTCTTACATAAAAGAACAAGAAATTGAAAAACTTCGCCAAAACAATCCTCAAGTTAACTTTCCATTTACTTCAACTGTTTATTATGAAAACCTTGTCTCTACAGATGATCGTGGAAATCTGCAAATTAAGGCTCGTTGGTTTAGTTTGGACGATGCTGTAGCTGCTATGGACAATTATGCAGACTATTTCCGAGAAAAGGGGACTGGTTCTATTAGAAAAGTTACAATCTCTTTATCTGATAACCCATCTCAAGGTACTGTTTCAGTCCATTTCGAGACAGTGGTTAGAAAGTAGGTAAAAATTAAATGAACAAACGTATTAAACGAAAACATGCAACCAAAGAAAACAAAAACATGATGGAAAGCACATTGCAGTATTTAAAGCATTTAGGTCTTACTCCATTTAATGTTGAATATCCAAAAGGTTACTTTGTCTTTGAAAATAAAAATCCGTATGAGATGATGCACTTCCAACTCAAAGAAAACCCAGAGTTTTTGTTTGGGGTTTGGTACAAAGAAGTTAATTTGTATGCTAACCCTAATGATGAAACTATACTTGGAGTTGTTAAATTACCTGTTATCTTTGGCGAGCGCCTTTGTATTTTAGATAAGTTTAAACCTTCACGAGCAGAGTGGTCTCCTTTGTACAATAATTACATTGAGAAAGGTCAGCGTTTTGAATTAACTGACTACTATGCAACTTTGCGTTCTCTAAAAGATTTTGTAAAAACACCTTGGAACTATATTCCTTATGAAACGGAAGAAGAATACAAGAAACTCTTAGAAGATAAACAGTTGGAAGAGAAGTGTACTGAGGAAGTCCTACAAGTCTTATACACTAAGGTAGAGGAAAAGATGAAAGAACTTCAAATCCCTTGCGGTATCCTCGCCAAAGACAATTATTGGTCTCATAAGAATTGGTATGTCTTTTTTGAAGTGGGAACTGATAAAGAAGTTATTGAGGAAAAACTCAATGGTTTATATGAATATGTAAATTTTGATATGGATAAAGATGTATTAAAGATTGCAGAGTCGCTGAACTGTCTTGATTATATCTCTATTTACGGTAAATCGTTTGATTGGCACTTAGACTATCATTGGTTAGCAAGCAAAGAAGAACTTGAAAACTTTGAGTCTATGTCTTTCATGGAACTAAACAAACACTTCAACGACTTGAACTTGAAGGGTTCTAATTTTGTAAGGTTGATTGGAGAATAAAGATGGAAAAACGTTATGACAGTGAAATCTTTCAGATTTTGCACTATTTGAACAATTACCTAGAAACTAAATCTAAGGTAGAACTTAGAAAAGCAGAGGTTTGGGTATCTTTGATGAAAAAAGTCAGTTGATGAGCTTGAAATTTTCACTGAATTTTATGTTGATGTTTTCTACCGCTCCGTTTTGTGGCGCATTTACGAAGACTCAACTATTCCTTTAACTGAGCCTTACAGTGAGTTAATTAAACGTATTCACCATGAGCGTAAAGTAACTTGTGATGATTACATTTTGTTAGTAGATTTATTATCTGCGGTTTATTTATGGTTTACAATTAAGTAAAAGAGGGGTTATTTCCTCTCTTTTTATTTGACAAAACACCTTATCTTTGATATAATAAAGATACTTAAAAGAAAGAAGAAAACAAAGATGACTACAGTAACAGTAAAACAATCAGACATTCAAGCTTTGCTTGATTATGCAAAAATCGGAAATAACTCTTATGTGACAAGCGGTTCCGACTACAAACTATTTCAATTTCTAAAGAAATACGCTAATAATTTCACTTATGTGTCCACTCGTATGGGTATTCAAGGTCGATATGAGCTAAACGACTTTTGCGCACCTTACTCTAATCAAATTTGTGAATATACTCGGTATCAACAAGACTTGCAAGACACTCAGAATCGAGTTGCAAATTCTAATGGTTCAAGTAACGTAACTGTTTTAAATGAAGTTAGCTATATCTACGAAGACTCATACAACCCATTCTTAATTCAGTTTCACGAAGGTGAGGTTAAAAACACAGAAGAGTACGCACAGGTGGAAGAGTCTGATTTAGCTAACTTGCTAAAGGTAGTAGAGTCCGCAAGATTGAAGAAATATGACAAATACGGTAATTTATCTATATGGTTTGAGTTCTTAGTAACTTACTGTCCAGAAGCTACAGTGGGGTATCAACATGAAATTGGCTTGTCTGAAGAACAGACAACTCAGCAAATGGAGGAAACGCTTTACTTAACGAACTTAGCTAAGTTTAGAAAGCTTTATGACGATAAAACTTACGATTGTAAGTGTGATTGTGATTGTCCTAAGTGTGATGGTTTCCAAGTAGGTTATTCCTTCTCTGACTTATATATTAGTCGAGATAAGACTTTCGCTGAGTTCACAGTATCAACTCCAGAAGGTCAAACTTACTACGCATTTTGCAAGTACACAAAATAGTCATAACATCCTCTTAAACCGTCCTAATTTGCTCCAGTTTCGTCTTTAATTGTATGAGGGTAGAAATAGACCTTGGAAAGTTAAAGTGTGATACAAGGCAAATGAGAGGGTTTTAAGAGTTAGGTTTTAAAATTACAAAGAAAGAGAGAATATTCATTATGCAACCTTATTCACAGGTTTCTATAGCAGGTTTTCTGTCAGAGTCAGACTTTTTTAGATTTTCTAACTTTACAAGAAGTTGAAGTTATTGACGGTTCTATTGAGGGTCAGACTTTAGAGTTTAAGAATGACGTTAGGATAGGGGTTTTAACAGGTAAATACCTAGTTCGGTATCGAGGTAAGAAGTTTGCTTTGTCTTACTTTTACGAAGAGACTTCTTATGTTGACAAAACTAAGTACCAATTTACTAGTGTTGAGGAAGATTCGAACTTTGTTCCGTCAAGAACTTACATTAGTGCGCTAACTCATGAAGTTACATTAGATTTGTTGAGAAAGTTAGCTCTTCAGTTTGATGCTTACATTTTTGAAAACTTTGACAACACCGTTGAAAGGGTTTTTCGTAAAGTTAATTAAATGGGTCTTTAGTTATTAAGAAAAACAAGCCTTGCGCTTGTTTTTGCTTTATGGTAAACTAAAGATAAGAGTACAAAGGAGGTTTTGTTATGTCTGATTTAACCTTAATCGAAAAAATGCGCCTAATTCTAAGGCACGAAGTTCTGTACTTTTCTTTGGATAAGCCAAGGCAACAAGAAACTTTGGATGCTCTTGAATGGCTTAATTCTGAGGAAAATTGTAGATTGGTTTCCGAGGATTCTGTGGGTTTACCTAAGAGGATTTGGGTAACAAGAACTATAGCACTAAAGGAGAGGTATAAAGATGTTTTTAGGCTTACCAACATTGTCTCTTTCTAACATTTTAGAAAACTTAGAGTCCTTAAACAAGCACTTACAAGCACTAGGACAAAGTGCTAAAATCATTATAACGGGCGGTTCTGCGGTATCCATACTTTCAGGAGGTTTGCGACAAACTTCAGATATTGATTATCTTGGGTCTCTTCCTTTAACTGAACGAGAACTTTATAATTTCCAAATGTCCAATGATGTAGAAAAGATTTTCGTAGTTCCAGACATTTCTGAGGTCTCTTTCGACAAAGAGTTGAACTATTCAAATCTGACTGTTCTTGTCCTCTCATGGGAAGACTTAGCAATCATGAAGTTCTACTCAACACGTGAAAAAGACCTTCAAGACTTGAAGACCTTTATTTTACCTAATATCTATGACTTTGCTAAATTGAAAACTCGCCTTAATTACTATAAAGCAGACTATATTTTCGATATAGACAATCCCGATTTAAACTTAAACCAATATCACTCTATTTTGAGTGAGTTGAAACACTCGCATCATATTTTGGTTGTAGACCCAACTCAAACTTTAGAGCAAGTTCTCAAAGCAAACCGTCTTTATAGTAAGTTTATTAGATTTGCTGAAAACTATGTCATTCCTTTGGACTTGAGCGTTTGGCTCCTCAATTCGGTATCGTTCTGCCTTTCCGACTACGGTTTCGCTGAATTTTTCCAAGCAGCAACCTCTTATCAGTTAAGGATTTAATTATAAAATGTTAAGAAAGTCTTTATAATCATTGACTTTCTTTTTATTTTTTGATAAAATTAAACTATAAAAATAAACAGAAAGAAGTTGGATAGTAAATGACACGACCTTCCAAAAAGAAAAGTAATCGAAAATCCCCTTTGGTTTCAAGAAAATGGCGCAGAGAGTTGGATCAACGATTTGCAAACATACCTAGAAATGTAGAACAAGAGAAAGTGGAAGTAGACCACTTAGATGCTTACTTCACAGACTTTAGAGATATGCCTTTTACGACTGTGCTCTCAGCTTTTGGGTATCATACTACCTTTGATGGTTATCATTTTAGACCTGAAGCTGAGGTTTCTCTCTTGCATACAGACAAAGATTTCTATTTGAAAATTCAAGGATTCCTTGACACATTTGAGTTTACAGACTTAGACAAAGCTGAATTGTGGTTATTGAGACGTGCTGAGACGGCACATTTCATGAAAGCGAAGTTGGTCGAGAATTACTTGCTTTCTTTGGTTGTGATGATTCGGACTGCTAAATTTCGCAGAGGATAAAATATGCTATATTTAGTCGGGGATTCTAACACTGCTAAGAGTTTTGTCTTGATTGACGCTAAGTCTCAGTATTATTACAAAGCCAATCTGCAAACCACTTGGGAGTCTTTAGATGCTTGCATGTACTCACTAACTCCATATAATTTAAACAAGATTTACAAACTGAGAGAACAAGTCGAACTTGGTTTAGAGGTATTGTTTTTACCTATAGAACCTTATGTAACAGGGCAAGCTAAATACTTATCTTTGGAGAAATTCCGAAAACACTACGTGTATAAACCTTGGGAGGGTATTCCTAATTTGTCCTTTTTAGATAAGTTCTTGGATTTATGGGTATCGGAGGGTGGTTGCAACCACGCAGATTTGCAAGAAATGATAAAGAGAACTTATACGAAGTTAGATTCTAACTCTTTTGACCCTTATGAATTTGAAAATACCTTATCCAAAACCTCTTCAAGCTCTAAACCTCCTAATTGGAAAGAAAATCCAACAGAAATGTTAGAGTTCCAAAGAACACGCAAACTGAAGTCTTTGAGAAATAGTTTACAGAATTTGGTTTTAAAACGACTTGCTCAACAAGAGTTTAAGAAACAGAAACGCATTTTAGATGAACAAAATCGTATCTTAGAGAAACAAAAGGAAAGGAAAGCTTGGTATCAGCGAAAGTCGGAGCGTGGTTTACGTTCGATTATACAGAGAAAGTTGGATAGGTTAGATACCTATACTATTCAGAAAAATCGAGACCTAGATACTGCGGTATTCACTAATATTCAAGGAGAATTGATTTCTGTCAAGGACTTCTTGCTAAAAGAGTTTGGTTCTAATTACTTGAATATTCCCTTTGTAACCTATGAAATTGTAGTTGAAGGTACGGTTATTGGGGGTCAACTTACTGTTAATTTAACTGAACTTTCTCGTACTACTATAACAGACTTTGTGTATTCTACAGAGCGTTTGTACGAAACTACTTTTCGCTACGGTAACTTTTATTTTGAGGATTTAAAAGACTCTGATTTTAAGCGACTTCAAACTAAGTTTGATTACAGATGTTATTTCGATTGGTTTAGAGATACGGGTCTCTTCTTCACTTTAGGTTTAAACTCATATTTCGAGCCTTTTGTTGAGTGGGGTTCTAAACGAAGTCGTTATGAGACCAAGGTTTACCAACATATAGGGATAGGTAGAGAATTGACACGTTCTAGTGTCTACCGTTCCGTTTGTTATTGGTTTGAAAAACATACTGACACAGTAGATTCTGTTAAGTATAAAGAACGACAGTGGTTGAACAGAGAAGTGATTGAGTCAGAAATTCCTAAGAACAACACTAATATTGTCTATGTTTGTTATTTACCAGATAGCCAAGTTATAAAAGTTGGTAGAACTGAGAATTGGGTATCCCGAAGAGGGGTGTATACTCACTCCAGTGGTAGCAATCCTAAAACAAATGGTCGAATGAGACTTTGTTACTTTTGGGAAACTTTTAAAACAGGAGATTCTGTTGTAGATAAATACATTATGTTTTGTGCAGAAGACCATTTAAAGCGTTTGGCTAATGAGAAGATGAGTTTGGTTGAAGGTAAAGAATATTTTGAGGGTTGCAACATAAATGAGTTTGTAACTTTGGTAAAAGATTACTTTTCTAAGATTGACTTAGAAACACTTTTACAAATTAGAGGTTTGAGCAAATTAAAACAGTTTGCTCAAAATGAACAGTATGATACAGAGCGTTTAATTACCGAATTAAGGCGATTAGCGAATATTTAATTTAGAAAGTTGAGAAAACATGGCAAACAAACTAAGAGAAATGGGTTCCTTGTCTGCAGGAAAACGCGAAGAAAACATTTATAAGGTTTTCGCTTATTTGCACACAAGAGAGCAGTTTCACCCAGTAAACTTGAAAACAAAGGTTTTGGTGTCAGACAAAACGATTTTATCTTACTTGAATCAAATCCAAGAAGCACAACTATTAACTGAACCTTACCGAGAACGTTTGTTGGAATTGAAAGCAACAGAGCAATTTCGTCAAAGTTCGAATACTGAGAAAGAATTATCTATTTTGGACCAGTTGGAGAACAAGTGGCTTTCACTTGCAGAACTCAACCACAAGGGTATTAATGAAGAACGCAAGCGCCAACTAGAGCAGTTTATCTTTACACGTGAAGGTGAATTGGAAACGTTGTGGCAGCGACTAGAGTTTTCTATCTTGTTCTTTGAAATGATGAAAGGGTAAGAAAATGACAGATAATAAGATGATTAGTAGTGGAAATAGAGTAGATAGTGTGTTGATTGAAGAAAAACCTAAAGATTTCCAATCTTTGTGGTTGCGATTTAAGAGTAGTCCAAATCGCATAACTTGGGGTAGTTTGGGTATTTACGGAGTGAGTGTTATCTTGGCTTTACCTTATGTGTTTTTCGCTAAACATGCAGGGTTATTTGCACTTGGTTCTTGTCTATTAGCTCTAACCACTTTGTGTTTAGGGTTTATGTCGGCGGGAAAACACCCCTTGGAACCTAAATCGAAACTTAGGTCTTTCGTAACCTTTCTACTAATGATTACAACACTTGGTTTAGGTTTTCGCATGATGAACTGGGACAGACATGTTCTTGTAGATTACCATGAAAGAACAGAAGACTTTCCTTACCCTCTTTTGACAAATGAAATAGCGAGTCCACTCATAGGTTGGACTGATTCGTTTACTATTTTAGTGAAACACGAGGATTTAAAATTCAAAGGTCCCGACTTTACAACCCTAGCTACTGAGGTTCGTAGTAAAGAGAAAGAGTATCGTGCAGGTACGCTTCAAGACTTCAAACCGTTTACGATTTACTATGGTTCAGACGCTCAAGGTAAATCTGGCGATATTAGAGGTAAGAGAACTGTCTATGGTTGGTTCGGTTCAACTTCAACAGATTTTGTAATTGAGTTAGAAAACTAGAATGGAGATTTAGGTTATGAATAAAAGACTTCTTGTTTCTTTTGATGTTTCATCTATTTCGATAACAAGTGAGCATTTGGCTTTATCGTTCTTACACGCATTTAAGAAAGAACTTGAAGTACCTCTTCCTAAATTAGAGAGCTTTAGAGGTGTGGATATTGAAAAGGCTTTAAATTGGTTAGAGTTTCATTACTTGAATGCCTTATTTTTAACCAAAGATGAAGTTTACTTTTTACGATATGTACATTTTAATCTATACAATCTCTATCAAAGTGGTGCAATTTCAGAAGTACATTTTAGAGTATTGCAAAATGATTTTACAACTAAGATTACAGTTAGAAAGTGAGAAAATAGTGACACAAGAAACAGATTTTTACAAGGCGATAAATTGGAACGCCATTGAGGACGTAGTTGATAAAGCAACTTGGGAGAAGTTAACAGAGCAGTTTTGGTTGGACACTCGTATTCCTTTGTCTAATGACTTAGACGATTGGCGCAGATTGTCTGATAAAGAAAGAGATTTAGTAGGGAAAGTCTTTGGTGGGTTGACTTTGCTAGATACTTTGCAGTCCGTTGACGGGGTATCCGCAATAAAACCAGATATTCGTACACAACATGAAGAGGCCGTGTTGAACAATATTGAGTTTATGGAGTCTGTCCACGCTAAATCTTACTCATCAATCTTCTCCACTTTGAACACAAAATCAGAAATTGAAGAAATTTTTGAGTGGACTGCAAACAATCCTTATTTGCAGAAGAAAGCTGAAATTATCAAACGTATTTATGATACAGGAACACCTTTACAGAAGAAAGTCGCAAGTGTGTTCTTAGAGTCTTTCCTTTTCTACTCAGGTTTCTTTACACCCTTGTGGTACTTAGGGAACAATAAACTTCCTAACGTAGCTGAGATTATTAAGCTTATTATTAGAGATGAGTGTATGACAAAAGATCAAGAGGTACTAACACCTAAAGGTTGGGTATCTGTTGCCGATATTCGCCCTCAAGACTTGGTATTGCAGTTTGATAAAGAAACTCGCAGAACAAATTTCGCACCTGTTTCCACGATTTCAACTGACTTTGCACCAAAGTTATACAATTTCAAATCTCAGCTTGGTTATGTTGATTTGACATGTAGTCCTAAACATAGAATTATTCGTAAAGCTATTACAAGTGATGGTTTAGTAACAAGAACTGCGGAGACGCATTTTGGTCAAACCTCTTCTTGGTTACATTCAACTCCTTTGCATACAGATAATAAGGGAGCAACTTCATTAACAGATTGGGAAAAATTCTATCTCCTTATGTCTCGTTACGGTACACTAACCCAACAAGCTCAACAAATTGACTTAGTTGTAAGTAGTGGTAAGTCAGACAAGATTGAAGGGTTCAAGGAGTTGTTTGACCGTTTAGGGTTGGACTATATAGCTTATACTTACAAGTATGGTAATGGCAATATGCTCCGTCTTCCAGACATTCCAAATCAAGGTATTGACCTTAATAAGCTAAAATTGTTACCTAAGAGAGACTTAAATACAGTCACTTTAGAGTGGTGTCAAGATTATCTGAATACGTTATTTGAGTGGGTTGGTTCTAACGAGTGTGAAACTTCTCTCAACTACTATTCGACACATAAGAAGTATATTGATTATGTTCAAAGCTTGTGTACATTGGTAGGGTACAAAACAAGAATTTCCGTTGTCAAAGATAGCGACCCTTATACAGTTGATGGTGTTAAGAACTATTGTCTTCACGTTATTAAAAACTGTTCACTCACTGCAGGAACATCAGTTGTTCGTACTGAAGTCGAAGGTGCGCAAGTCTACGGTATCCAAGTTCCGTCAGGATATTTGGTAACACGTGGAAAAGGTGGTTCTGTAGTTATAACAGGTAATAGCGTTCACGGTACTTACATTGGTTATAAGTTCCAATTAGCCTTTAATGAGTTACCAGAAGAAGAACAAGATGAGCTAAAAGCATGGGTCTATGATTTACTTTACGAGCTTTATGAAAATGAAGAGCGCTACACTGAAGAGCTTTATGATGAGATTGGTTGGACAGAAGAAGTGAAAACTTTCTTACGTTACAATGCAAACAAAGCTCTTATGAACTTGGGTCTTGACCCTTTGTTCCCAGAGAGTGCAGAAGATGTAAACCCTATCATTATGAATAGTATTTCAACAGGCACTTCCAACCATGATTTCTTCTCACAAGTTGGGAATGGTTACCTTCTTGGTCAAGTTGAAGCGATGGAAGATGAAGACTATACTGTTGGTTTAAATAGTTAGTAAGTTTTATAGTTTTCCCTTGACAAAACTTTCAAGTTGTGCTATAATTAAAACATAATTGGCATAAGGGTGTTCCTTTACCGAAAACATAGAGCTGATGAATTTACACCTCGCCAGAATAAATTGATTGCACAAAACCGTTCCTCTTCTTAGGAGATATTTAATAATCGTAGTTTGTAGAACTCGCTAACATGAGTCTCTGCTACTACGATTGGTTTGTTACGGTTCGCACGTTGTTAGCTCTAAATCATTTGGTTTAGGGCTTTCATATTGAAAAATAGAAAGTAGAAGGTAGACTATGAACTACGCACAAATTGAAACTTTAGCAAAATATTTAAAAGTTGTAGAAAACACAAAAGAAGTAGGAGACCTTAAAAACACTCAGTTGTGTTTAACTTACGGTATCCTCGTAAATCCTTTGGAGCCGATTTCTAAGGAGACAGCAGATGCTTTGATTAAACTTTACGGGGTTGATTTAAGAAACTCTAATGCTACTTTTTATGAGAGCTTCGAAGTTCGTAAAGGTTTAAGTTGGGAAGAAGTGGTATTTGACCGTCTTTGTCATTATGCAATGACTTACGGTGGGTTGAAAGAGTTTTTTGGTACGGACTTCATTCCTAATTCCGAGGAAAAAGCCTTTCAAACTGCCTTGAACACACATTTAACAACGATTGAAATTAAATCTTACATGGAAGTTCGAGAAGATTTAGGAGTCTTTCTAAATCAACCTTTAGCTTTACCTACAAGCGACATTTCAATTTTGGCAGACTTGGTTGAACACTACGGTGTAGAGATTGGAGAGAAAGCTAATAAAGAACTTCAAATTGAGTTTGGGTATCGTTATAAGTGCGCACCTAAAAACCCAGAGTTACTAGTTCGTTTGTTGGTTCGTATCCTTTTAGGTACAACTGACTACTACAAAAACGCTATGACATTTAGTCATTTACGTTACGAAATCCAACACTTGTCAAAAGATAAGAAAGACTTGATTGTGTCTTTGGTTAAAGATTTTGTTTCAAAACAAGGTCTCCAACCTTTGGCAGATCATTTCCGCCCAAACAAGCAGTTGTGGCTGAACTTGCGCAAACTAGGTTTGCAAAAAGAAGTCAATGCTATGAAGCGCTTGTCTGAGGTTTCTCGTAAAGACCACACCTTTAAAACTCTTTTGAATGAGTTCCCTAAAGACTTGAGCGGTATCACAAACTACCAGCTTATTCGCTATTACAACTATTTAAGTGAGTTGCGTAATTTGGTTGAGGGTGATTACCAAGTTTATCGTATTCGTAACGGTAAAACGTTTGTGAAAGCTCTTAAACAGACTCCGATTAGTGGTTTGGAGTACAGTTTGGTTGATTTGTACTTAGAGCGTATTAAAGAAGAGTTCAAGTCTCGCTTTGCAGACAAAGAGTTGAAATTCTATCAACCAGAAGAGCATGTTTCGATTGCACTTCCTACCACGGCTAAGTCTTTCATTGGTTCCTACCCTATGTACACTCGCATTGAGGTCCCGGACAACTACCAAATCGGTATCTATTGGAACCAAGACGGTGATTTAGACTTACACGCACAAAGTATAGACGGTCGCCACGTTGGTTACTATTCTGAGAACATCAGTGGTGTCACTTACACAGGGGATATGACTTGTTTAAACCGTCATGGTTTGGCAGCAGAAGGGTTGTTAATTGAGGGTGTGCAAGGTTTAACATTTAGCATGAACCCTTATAGTCAATTCGATTCAGATGCTTGTAAGATTTACATTTCTAAGTCTTTGGACAAGAAAGCAACTTCTGTTGTAGAAGATGGTTCTCTTTTGTTCCAAGCAAGTATTCCAACCGATAAAGCTATGGTCTTTGCAACGAATGTTGAGGGTGCAGTAGTGCTTACAAATTTGTCTGTTGGTGGTCGAGTGCCAAACGAACAAGCAAGTGAGAAATTGACTTTAGCAGTCGAGCGTAAGTCTCAAACTGCATTGAACTTGAAAGATTTTGCAGAGTTTGTAGGTGCTGAGTTTGTAGATTCTGCGGAAGAAGCAACACATGATTTCTCTCAACAAGCGGTATCCGTTGCAACTTTCACGGATTTGTTGGGTTGATTTAGAGGTAAAGGTTGGTAAATTATGCTTAAATGTCATGAGTTCGATACTACTCTGAAACAGTTACAGGAACTTAAACTTTTAGGAGAAATTGAGTTTGTGTATCCAACCTCTGTGAAGGTTGCACCATTCAAAGATAGAGAAGATGGTACTTATGTAGGAATTTTGAAAGTAGATTATAACAATAACCCTCGGTATCGTTTATTCAAAGTTGTTTTTAATTGGAGACCTATGGAACGCAAATCGGACGTTCTCGCTTACATGTGTCGTTGTTTGATGGATTATGATTTAATGTAGAGGTAAAAATTATGAGTATTGTAAATGAACTATTTGGAAATGACCAAAAACGTTTAGAGAACTTCCAAGATGCTTATTTTGAAGAGTTCTTCAAACGCCCTTCTATTTTGCTTTGTTTGAAACAACTTAAGTGTTTAAATTCAAGTTCTAGGGAAAGTGGGCCTGTCGAGTTTCGTACGGTATTCAAAGATGAATATGGTAATACACAACACTTGTTAGTGCTTTTCTTTGTGAATGCTTCTGGAACTTATACTCTTAAGTTTGATTTAATTTCTGAGGATTACTATGACTATGGTAAGTACGAACGAAGTGGTAGTAGAGAAGATGGGTTTTCGTTTTCTTTTACAGAAATTACTAAAAACTTGCACGTTGACTTTCTTCATTATTCTACATGGTTTGAGCGTAAAGACATTTTAACTGTCTTGGAAGATTTGTTTAGTTAAGAAAAGAAAAGAAGAGTACAACATAAGTTGCACTCTTTTTATTTTAGTAGTGGTTTAATTTCTTTTGCAATAGCCTTAGCTAATTTAGGAGGTACGGCATTTCCAACCTGTCGGTACATAGAAGTGAGACTTCCGTAGAAGATAAAGTTATCAGGGAATGATTGTAAGATTGCACACTCTCGAACAGAAAGTCTTCGTTGCTTATTCACATGAATTTCAGGAGTGCTTGCAGTAATAGTGTCGCTAGGTCTGTCCCAGTTTGTAATTCTAAGAGACTGTTCAAAGGTTATTTCTTTTTCTATAAGCTCAGTCATTTGTTGGTCGTAGGTATTATCGAAATTCAATAGGTCTTTCAATTTCCACCAATCAGAAATACTTGGTAGACTTCCGTACGTGTCTTTTCTGAACCAGTGACCTGCAGTGTGTCGGTATCTTAATACTTCGTCAATCTTCTTAATACTAAGTTTACACTCTTTTCGGTAGTAATTAAGGTAGTCTACAATTTCCTCTTGCGTAGGTGGGTTCTTTCTAGTGAAGAAGGAATCTGCTACGTTTGTACTTGCTACATGGTTGTAAATTGTTCGGTCGTTTACAAATAAGCGTTCCTCTATTTTTCCATTGGTAGGTTCTTCGTTTTGTAGGAAACCGATACTTTCTTCAACTGTAGGTGTGGGTTTTAAGTGAAGTTCTAACTGAGAATTGGTTGTGTGAGTAGATGTTGGGAAAGGGTTTTCGACTTCAATACGGTTTCCAATAATGATAACACGTTCTCGACTTTGGGGAACTCCGAATTGTGCAGCGTTAAGAACTCGATAATTCACTCGGTATCCCAACTCTTCGAAATCTTTTAAAATCATATTAAGAACTTGTCCTTTTTGCATAGAAAGAAGTCCTTTAACATTTTCAGCAACAAAGAATTTTGGTTGTAGTTCTTTTACAACTCTAAGCAGTTCCAAGTAAAGAAAATTTCGTTTATCTTCCATTGAGCGTTTGGTGTTAGCTACACTAAATCCTTGACATGGAAAACCCCCTAAAACCACATCCACAGATTCTTGTGGGAGTTGGTCTTTTGTGATTTTTGTAATATCGCCCTGTACTATGTGATTTCCAATATTCTTTTGGTAGGTAGTCACTGCGTCTTTTTGAAAGTCGTTCGCCCAAATTACTCGGTATCCAGCTTTTATGAACCCTAAGTCCATACCACCGGCACCAGAAAAGAGAGAAACTACGGTTGGTTTTGTCATTATAATTTACACCTCGTTTAAACTTAATTTTATAACTACTATAACACAAATGGGTTGATTTTACAAGGTTTTTGAGGTGTTTAACCTTCACTTAGTTTCTACTTGTAATAACTAGGTATTTATGATATACTAAATTAAGTAAAGTTTGAGAGGATTTTGAGTTATGGCAAACTATTATAAAATTGGTAACTTGTTAAGTTTGTTGAAAGGTCTTGATGAAAAAGGTAGAATTGAATCTGTGGTTCCAACCTCAGTAAAGTCTGTTTCTTTTAACGATATGGAAGGACATACTTATGTAGGAGTTTTTAAAGTGTCTTATAAAGGAACTGAACGCTATCGCTTATTCAAAGTTGTTTTTAATTCTTCTGATTTAGATTACGAGTACGATGCTATGGATTATATGCATGAATGTTTGGTAAGCTTTGGGTTTGCTTAAGGGTACAAGATAGATGATAAAATATAAAGATTTAAACAAACCAAATCAACTACAAGTTAAGTTCCATTACTTATGTAGTTTATTAGTTGATTTAGTACATGGTTCTGCTGATGATTCATCCTTACAAGTTCAGCGTTCAAGAAACAAAATCGTTGAGGAAGTAAGCAACAGTTTAGCTCACCAAGGGTATCATGTCGATAAGTCGAGGTTTCGTTTCCTCTATCAATTTGGTTTGATGGAGAAAGCTTATCCAGAGACTTTTAGATACTTGAGTGCAGAAGAGTCTTATTATTATTGGAAGTCGTTAGGGAATTGAGGTTTACTATGAAATTCAAAGAACTAGATGAACGTACTAAAAATTTGGTTAAATTTGGTTTTTACTTAACTTGTCTCATTAAAGTGATTGAGACTAACTACTTAGAATTGATGATGTTGTTTCCAAACTCTACTACGAAAAAGAACAAATTTGTCTTTTCTTACGATGACGATGGTTACTTTTTAGCTTACTACAAACCGACAGGTAAACTTGGGTATATGGTAAAATTGTATCGAACTACTGCAAAAACTTTTCCCTGTACTAACTTGAAGAACTATCGAAATGAAGCAACTATGCTTGTAAATGTAAACTCTAAGATGAAGGAGAGGAAATTTACCTTGCAGTTTGCTGAGAGTGATGGGAACGGAGGTTGGAGACAAGAAGAATTGACTCCTATTCGAAGTCTCCATTGGTTAGGTGAGTTGTACACTGATTTAGTTTGGCTTGGTAGAAATTATGAGTCTGAGAAAGCCTTTTTAGAATTATTGAGTAAGAGTTATTATCCATTAGCAAGTCAACTGGGTTTGTCTCGCTCTGAGTATAATAAGCAGTTGCAACTGTTTGTAGATAACTTACAGTAAAATAAAGATAGAAACTGAAGTCCTTGGCTTTGGTTTCTTTTTCTTATTGCAATTAAACGAAACTAGTGCTATAATAAACTAAACCTTACGAAAAACGTAAGAAAATAAAGCTTTAAACATAGAAAGTATTATAGTTATGAAAAAAGTTAAATTACTCTCGGTATCCGCTTTATCCCTCCTAGCTCTTGGGTTCGGAACACAAGTCGCACACGCAAGCATTCAAACAGACACGATTGACGAGAAGTGGGGAAAGCCCACTTTGGTTTATGGTGGTAGTTTAACCGACTCTCAGGTTGAGGAAGTAAACAAGTCCTTTAACATTCAGGATGTAGCCAATGTGAAGCGCCAAGTAGTTTCTGAAAAAGACTACGGTAAGTACATGAATGAGTCAGATGTTAGTGGGGTTTCTTTAATCTCTTCAACTCTGGTAGCTACACAAGAGAAAGGTAAGGGTATTACTGTTAAAATTGTGACACCAGAGAACATCACACGTGTAACTGAGACTCAATATCGCAATGCTGCAATCACCGCGGGAGCAACAGATTTAGCGATTGAAGTTTCAGCACCAGTGAAAGTAACAGGTGAGTCAGCTTTAGTTGGTGTATCAAAAGCACTTGAAGCAAATGGACAAGAAGTTGATGCCAAGCGAACTGAAGTAGCTAACCAAGAGATTTCAACAACTGCTCAAATTGCTGACGCGAATAAGGATTCAAAAGGTTTTGACAGTCAGCTTTTAGATAATGCTTTAATTCAAATCAAAACTGAGTTAGCGAAAGAAAAACAAAACAAAGGTCAAGTTGCTGATGATAAGAAAGTTGAGCAAATTGTAAAGAAAGCTTTGAAGGACAACAAACTTGACGGAATTATCTCAGATGAGCAAGTCTCTCAATTAGTGCAATTCGCCAAGGGGTATCAACAAACTTCTGCTATCGACTCTAAAGAAGTGTTGAATCAATTAGGTGACTTAAAAGACACAATTTCGGAGGGTGTGAGTAAGTTCTTGAAGTCTGCTGAAGAGCATGGGGTATTTGAGAAAGCAGTCGATTGGGTTAAGTCTTTGTGGGATTCGATTGTAGGTTTCTTTAAATAAGTTAGGTGAACCTCAATGAACATTATTCCCTTACTAATTATCGGTTTTATTCTCGGTTTGATTTTAAAAGCAATCAAGAAAAGCTTACGGTTTATCGTTTCTGTAGTTGTAGTTTTTATGCTTGTGACTTATTTACTACACTTACTCCAAATCTTGTAAATAAAAGAAGTCAAGGGTATCCTCTCTTGATTTTTTCTTTAATTTGTGTTAAACTTTAACTATTGAATAACTAAGAATTGGAGGGAGTGTTTATATGCGACTTAAAGCTACTTTGAAACATTATGATACTTCGGTGGCTGATTTGATTCTTGCAGACAATTCTGTAATAAGCTCTGAGGTTTTAGATAAAGATTTAGCAAATAGATTTACATTTTATGATTTAAGCAATCGAGGTTTTGCAGGTGAGTTGGAGTCTCGTAGGATTCCTGAACATTGGGGTCGTAGAAAGATTATTGGTAAAGATAACCCAAGTTTGTTAGATGAATTACTGTCTCATAGAGCTTGTGATGTGGAAGACGGTTTTTGGGTACAATTTGAAGAACCTTACAATAAAGGTTTTCAGTCTTATTTTGATGTTTTAAGAGCGGGGGGTGCTATGTCATGAGTTTATCTCCAAAAGGAAATCAACCAAAACGTTATGACGGAGATTATTTTATTAAAGTTGATTATCATGGAGGAGAAGCTTTATCAGAGTTTTTAGTTTCTTTATTCTTAGAATCAACTTCCTTTAAAGACTTCATACCCTATAGGTTTATTTACCCAAATATAAGTAAAAGTCCGTCCTATAAACCACGGTATTCTTTTATACCAATGTTTCACATTGTCTTAGAGTACCTTCACGTTTTCCATCCTACTCTATTTGAAAAAATAAATAAACAACATGTAAGGAAGTCTAGTGAAGATAGACGTATGTTGGTATTTAGATATTGGATTGAAAAGCAGTATTATAGACTATCTATCAAAGATAGAGTTGTAGCCTTACAAAATATGATTGTTTGGTACACAGATAGTCAAGTTACTTACGAAGATTGCTCTACTTATTTTTCTGCTTTTGTAACGTTGGATACAATGTTTCTAAACACAGACCGTCACTTTCAGAATTTTGGAGTGATGTTTGATTCAGATTTAGGTCACTATAGAACTTCGTTATTATTTGACCAAGGTTTTAGTTTAGGTGTGGGTGAAAATTCTCTTTTCTTAAAGAGAGCTTACTTACATAGAGACAAACAAATAAAAATGCAACCCTTTGGTACGACTTTAAAAAACAATATCAAAGCAGTAGAGCGGTATCCTTATGATTTTAACGTTGTTTCTTTCGTTAAGTTGTTAAAATCTGAATTACCTAATTGGGGTGTTTTGGATTTGTCACAACAATGGAATTTGATGAAAAGACAACTTAATTTATACTATCCTCAAGATATAAACGGTATAAACACCTTAGAATATTTAACATCAGTAGGTTTATAATTATCTCTCTTTTAGTTGCGGTTACTGATATTCACCTAATTTATACCTAACTTAGCATATTAAATGCGTGCCATCGTTTGAAAAAAAAATGAAAGCAGTCAAATTAAATATCTTGACTGCTTTTTTGTCTTGTGTTATAATTTTCAAAGTAGAAACAGGCTCGTTTCTTGTTATTGATTAGAATGAGAGCTGTTTAGACGATTGGTCAGTAGGTTTCGCCTACTTAAGAATTTTATGTAGAAGAAAGGAATTTGATTTTACATGCGAAGAAGTGCAGAAACAAAAACATACGGAAGTATTCGTAAAGTGAAACATTGTGGTGCTTGTGGTGTTATTCTAGGTCTTGCTGCTATTGGTGCTGCTATGAGTAGTGGTACTGTAAGTGCAGACGAAGTAACAAACGCTACAAATGCCAAACAAGTACAAAGCGCACCGACTTCTAATTCGTTAGAGAGTCAAGAAAATGCGAAAGCAAAAGAAGGAACGATTGATGTAACTGTTCCACGTGACAAAGTAGAGAGTGCGGTATCCGAAGCGAAAGCCGCAGGCTTGAATGTAGTAGTTGATACACCAGCAGATGGTGGTATTGCTACAAATCCTTCAGACTTGGAAAAGCGCCAACAAGAAGTTGAGAAAAACTATGACAACCAAGCTGAAGTTGTGAAAAAAGAAGCTGACCGTTTTAAAGAAGAAGTTGCAACTCGTAACCAAGAGATTAAGACTGTCAAGGAAGAAAACGCAAAAGCTAAGAAAGATTATGAAGACGCTCAAGCGAAATATCAAGCTGACTTAAAAACTGCAACTGACAAAAACACTCAGATTGACAAAGACAATCAAACAAAACATGAGCAACACTTAGCTCAAGTTGCAGCAGTTCAAGCTGAAAATGAGCGCATTAAGAAAGAAAATGAAACTGCAAAATCTCAATTTGAAAAAGCAGTAGCTGATCAAATTAAGAAAAACGCAGACATTGACAAAGATAATGCAGCTGCTAAGAAGAAATACGAAGAAGAATTAAACAAATGGAAAGAGCGTAAGTATATTGTTGAAGCAGACATGGCAACTTACCTAAAGAAAAAACAACAGTATGAAAAAGACCTTGCTGCTGCAAAACTTCGTAATGAGCAAATCGACAAAGAAAATGCAACAAACCTTGCAAATTATAACAAGGAAACTGCTGCTCGTAATGAGTACAATGCTCGTATCCGTAAAGAGAATGCAGATGCACAAAAGGCTTATGAGAAAGCATTAGCTGAACTCAACGCTCGTAATGCTCAAATTGATAAGGATAATAAAAAAGCGCAAGCTGATTATAACGAAGCTCTTAAGGGTTATAACAAAACAAAAGCTGCTTACGACCGCGACCTTGCTCAGTATAAGAAGGATTTAGCTGAGTACAATAAGAAAAAACTCCAAGGTCAAGGTGGTGGAGTTAAAGTTGTAGGTGAATTTGATGAATCTAAGCGTGGGTCACTTGCTTACTACTCTAAATTGACTGCAGTATTTGATGAGGATAAGACTCTCGAAGTTGTAAACGGTTCTCTAGGTGCTAACAAGAATACGACAATTACCTTAGATAAAGATTTGCAACATGATCGCTTAGAGAACAAAGACTTTTATGGACACTCTGATTCTAAAGGTACTTACGGTGGTGCTGTAATTACTGGAATTAAACAAGGTTCTACCTTTACTTTACATAATGTTGGTAAAACGAAAACAGGTAAAACAATTTCAGCTAAGTTTGTGTCAAGAACTACTCCTACACAGGAACACAAAATTGAAGGTAACTCATCTACTTATACTCGTTTAAATGTTTGGTGGACTAAAGCTACAAATGATACAGAGGTTACATCGGTAAACTTTAATCCATATAACTATCTTAACGTGGAGTGGGATATCACCTTCTTTGATGAATCTACCAAGAAACCTATTAACTTAGGTGTTCTTAACTTATATACAGATTTGGATTACAACCAAGGTGTACGTTATACTTACGGTGACAATAACAACACAGGTGTAGTTATTAATCCTAAAGGTTCACAAGTTCAAGAAGTTACTGTTCGTGGTCAAAAATTTTGGGCAGGTAAGAAAACAGATGGTGTTCATGGGTCTGACGATGACTCAGGATTAAACAGATGGAGAAAAGGTGATCCTTTTTATACAGATATTGATGATTACCGCGAAGTTCCGGGTGGTTCTATTCTTAGTGTAGGTAAAGGAACGACTCATCACTTAACTTACTTAGCTAACGTAGATTGGTCATTAAACTCTTATACCAAAGCTCAATCTGAAGCGTATCGTACTTTTTGGAACAATGATAACAAAGCTCATGGAAAACCAGCGGATAATGACGATGAGATTTTCGCAGCAGGTTACGCTTTCCAACTTTGGGGTGGTAAATCAGTAGTTGATAAGATTGTTCCACCGAAAGAACCAAATCCAGTACCGGCACCTGAATTAACTCAAAAAGAAAAAAACACTCTTGAAAAACCAGTTCCTAAACAAGAGAAACCACCGGTATCTGTAACAGAGAACACAAAACATGAACCTCTGCCTACAGAACCACCGAAACCGTCTGAATTTACGGAGAAAGAGCCAAATAATCCGACTTACAAAGAGAAAGATAAAACACCTCTAACTCCACCGCCTATTGCTCCATTGAGTCCACTTCCTACAGAGGCTCCAGATGTTCCACATGTTCCACTTCCACCAGCTCCTCCTAAACCTACGGAGAAACCAATTCCAGAGACAGTAAAACCTAGAACTATTAACGTTCGTTACACTACTTTGAGAATGTCTCCGGCAGTTGAGAAGTATGTGAAGAATAATCTCGGAACGAATGTGAACAAATCAAATGTTCCTAAAATGTCTGAGGTTGTATGGGAATTGGAAACAAAACCACTTCCAAGAAACCGTGAAGTGACTGAAATTTATGAAATTCGTGATGATTTACCACAAGGGTATCATTTAAATCTTGCGAAAACACAAGCTCAAAATAGTGATTATACAGTCACTTATGATGAGTCAGCTCACCGTTTAACGGGTGTGTTGAAAGAAAGTGGTATCGCTAAAGCGAATGCAGACCTTTCAACTGCGTACAAAGTTCCAGTATTGAAGGTTTACGGTGAAGTTACAAACGACAATGCTGTTTACAAAAACAACTTCCACTTGAACTTAAATAATAAGTACGAAGCTTATTCTAATATTGTAGAGGTTACAACACAAGGTGGAACAAAACCTGTGAAAGTAAACTACAATAAAGACGGTGTGAAGATTGATGGTAAACAAGTTCTTGCTGGGTCAGTGAACTACTACCATGTAACTATGGATTACAGTAAATACAAAGGTATTAAGAGTGGTTCAGATGCTATTCAAAAAGGCTTTGGTGTTGTAGAAGATTATCCAGAAGAAGCTCTTGATATTGAGCGTAGCGAAATTAAAGCTTTTGACTCAAGTGGAGCAGAAGTTAAAGGTATTACAGAATATCATTTCAACTCTGTAGAAGAAGTGAAAGATGCTCGTATTAAATCAATTCTTGAAACTAGCGGTATCAAACCTAAAGGTGCTTTCCAAGTATTCATGGCTGACAACCCACAAGAGTTCTTTGACAAATATGTGTCTAAAGGTATTTCTGTAACGATTATTGACCCAATGCGCGTGAAACTGTCACTTGACCGTAAAGGTGCATCATATCAAAACACTGCTTACCAAGTAGACTTCGGTAACGGCTACCAAGCGGACATTGTAGAAAATCGTGTACCTAAGACTGACCCACATAAGAAAAACTTGAATGCTAAAGGTGTAAATATCAACGGTAAACAAGTTCTTGCAGAATCTACAAACTACTACACACTAACTGCTGATTATTCTGACTATAAAGGAATTGAAGCAGAAAAAGAACGTGTAGCGAAAGGTTTCTACTATGTAGATGACTTCCCAGAAGAAGCAGTAGATATTGAACCTAAAGGGATTAAGGTTGTTGATTCTAAAGGTCAAGAAGTTAAAGGTTATAACTCTAAGATTTACAAGTCTGTAGCAGAAGCTCCTAAAGAGGTACAAGAAGCTCTCAAACTTCAAGGGTATCAACCGAAAGGTGCTATTCAAGTTCTTGAATTTGAAAACCGTACGGAGTTCTACAACAAGTATGTTCGTGCAGGAGAGGTGCTCACTATTACTGTTCCTATGGCAGTGAAAGCTCACTTGAACCAAACTGGTGCGAAGTATGAAAATACTGCTTACCAACTTGACTTTGGTTCTGCTAAAGTAACTGAGACTGTTGTAAACAGTGTACCGGCACCTAAACCTAACAAAGCGAACTTCAACAAAGCTCACGTTGACATTAACGGTAGACAAGTTCTTGCAGGGTCTACAAACCACTATGAATTGACCATTCGTTACGACCAATACAAAGGTATTGAAGCTGATGATGATAAGATTCAAAACGGTTTCTTCATTGCAGATGACTTCCCAGAAGAAGCGGTATCAATCAATGAAAAAGACGTGAAAGTTCTTGATTCTAAGGGTAAAGAAGTAGAAGGTTTGAAACAAACTATCTACAAATCTCTAGCAGATGCTCCTGAAAAGGTTCAAAAAGCCTTTGCTAAGAGAAATCTTAAACCTAAAGGTGCAATTCAAGTTCTTGAAGCAGTTGATCCAGTAGCTTACTACAACAAGTATGTAAGAACAGGTGAAACTTTAACTGTTAAGAACCCGATGACTGTCTTTGTTCACTTGAATAAAACAGGAGCTAAGTACCAAAACACTGCTTACCAACTTGACTTTGGATTGATTGCTGAGACTGAAACAGTTGTCAACAATGTTCCTAAGACAAACCCTCACAAACGCAACTTGAATAAAGTTGGTGTGAACATTAACGGTAAACCAGTAGTAGCAGGAACAGTAAACTACTATACTTTAACTGCTGACTATAGCTCATACAAGGGTATCGAAGCTGATGCTGACAGAATTGCCAACGGTTTCCACATTGTTGATGACTTCCCAGAAGAAGCAGTTTCAGTTAATGAGAAAGAGATTGTTGTAAAAGATTCTAAAGGCAACCTTGTAACTGGTTTGAAATCTACAGTTTATAAGACACTCACAGACGCTCCTAAAGGTGTTCAAGAGTCACTTAAATCTGCAGGTTACACACCTAAAGGTTCAATTCAAGTATTGACTGCTGAAAACCCAACTGAGTTCTACAACAAGTATGTTCGCACAGGTGACGTTCTTACAATTACTAACCCTATGACAGTTCGTAAAGAAATGTTAGGTAAAATAGCTGAGTACAAGAACACTGCTTACCAACTTGATTTCGGTCTTGCAATGGTAACTGAAACTACAGTGAATAAAGTTGTAAAACCAAGTCCTAAGAAAGCGAACTTCAACAAAGTTGGGGTTAATATTGATGGTAAGCAAGTATTTGCAGGCTCAACTAACTACTACCATGTAACTGCTGATTATTCACAATACAAGGGTATCCAAGCTGATAAATCTCGTATTGCACAAGGTTTCTTCATTGCTGATGACTACCCAGAAGATGTGTTAGATGTACTTTCTGATGGTATTAAACTTTCTGACTCTAAAGGTCAAGCTGTAAAAGGTTTGAAATACTCAGTTTACGAAAGTCTTGAAAAAGCACCAGAAGTGCTTCGTAATGCTTTAATTGAACGTGGATTTAAACCAAAAGGTGCATTCCAAGTTTGGGAAGCTGAGAACCCTGAAGAGTTCTACGCTAAGTATGTTCAAACAGGGGATACAATTACGATTATCAACCCAATGAAAGTCAAAGAGCAGTTTGGTAAAACTGGCGGTAAGTATGAAAATACTGCGTATCAAATTGACTTTGGAGTTGCTGAGGTAACTACAACAGTAGTAAACAACGTTCCTAAGTTTGAAACTAAGAAAGATGTTGTGATTTCTATTGGAGATAAAGATTCTAAAGATGGTAAGAAGATTACTCTTGGTCAAACCTTCTACTACTCATTTGCTGGTTCGCTTATTCCAAGTAACCGTGCGGATGACTTGTTCGAGTACAAGTTTGTAGATGACTACCAAGAAACTCATGATCGCTTTGATGGTAAGTACAAAGTTATTGCAAAACGTGATTTTGTAACTGCTGATGGTAAACACTTCAAAGCAGGCGATGACTTGACTACTTACGCTTGGTTGAAAGAGGATAAAGCTAAAGGTCAACTTGAAATTGGTCTGAAAGAAGAGTTCTTGCGTTCAATCACGAAAGAGTCTGAGTTCCAAGCTGATGTCTTTGTAGAGATGACTCGTATCAAAGCAGGTGACGTTGAGAATAAAGTGTCTCATGTCGTTAACGGTATTGAAGTTTCTTCAAACACTGTTAAGACACACACTGATGTTCCACCAACACCAGTTAAACCTAAGACTCCACAACTTCCAAACACTGGAGGTAAGGAGACTGCAGCTATATCTGTTGCAGGGTATGGTTTACTTGCTCTAGCTGGTTTATCTCTAGTAGGTAAAAAGCGCAAAGAAGAAAATTAAGTTCCTAGAAAGGTAAGGGTCTCCTTTACCTTTCTTTTTATTTTTCTAAAGGTGGTATTTTCACTTGCAAACCTTAGTAAGTTCTGTTATTATATACAGTGAAATTGCTCGTTAAGTTCTTTTGAGAAAGAAAACAAAACTTTTTAAATAAAGTGCTTGACTTTTTAGACTTATTTTGGTATAATAGTCTTATCAAAGTTAAAGATTCAGTCTTTCGTAGTTATAACTAAAATACATTGTATAACCTACTTGACTTTTGAAAAACTTTATGGTATAATTAAATTATCGAAATAAAAGAAATGAGGTTTACCCTAATATGAAAAAACAACTAATCGCAACCGCAGCAGTCGCAACTGCAAGTCTTGTCGGCACAATCGGAACTGCACATGCAAATGAGGTAGAGATTCCATTGCCTACAACCGCTAAAACTGAGCCTGCTTTGGTAGAGAAAGAAGCACCGAAGAAAGTAGAAGTGAAAACTCCTACTAAGGAAGAAGTTGCTGAACTTGGTGCAACTGCTAAACAAACCCAAGACGATGCAGACAAAGCAAAAGAAGTCTTGGATCAAGCCAACGAAAAATCTGATAAGGCAGAAAAGAAAGCTGCAGGCTTGAAACAAGATATCGCAGATGCTCAAAAGACTGCGGACAAAGCTACTCCTGAGGTTCTTCAAAACGCAGAGAAGAAAGTGGAAACTGCAAAAGCAAACGTTCCTACCAAAGAACAAGCGGTATCAACTGCGCAAGCTGAAAAAGACGATGCAGACCGTGAGGTTGCCGTACATGGTAAAACCGTAGGCACTAAGCAAGCATCAGTGACTCAAGCTCGTAACCAAGTCGCAACTGCCAAAACAGAAGTAGAAAACGCACAAAAGGCTCTCAATGGCGAAGGTCTTGCTGACGCTAAAAAAGCACAAGCAAGTGCCATCAAGGAAGAAAGCGAAAGCAAACAAGCTCAAGAAATGGCACAAAAGGTTCTTGATGAAGCTAAATCACAAAACCAAAACCACGTTGCTCAACTAAAACGAGCAGAACAAACGGTTCAATCTGCTCAAGCAACCCTTGAAGCAAAATCTCAAGAAAAAGAAACTGCCAAAACAAATGCAGATCAAGCAAATACCACTTATAACCAAGCGGTATCTACGCTCAACGCACTTCAAAAAGATACTAAAGCAACCATCACTCTTGCCCCAGACTTTATCAAGGCTGTGAAAGAGAAAATTGCTTTTAAACATGAAATCCGTACTAATGGGGATAAGTTGTCTGAGGAATATCTTGACTCTAAGTCAGATGAACTTTACGACCGTATCGTAAATACCCAACTCCAAAACCGCACCCTCAACAAGTACACACCATCAGCCAAAGACCAAGCAGATGAAACTCGTTACGACATTAACAACCTTCCAAAAGAAGTTACAGATGAACTTAATTATTTCGTAGCAGACCTCATCAACCAAATGCGCCGCCAACTTGGTTTGCCAGATGTGGTTCTTTCAAAATCAAGCCTTGAATTTGCAAATAAAATCGCTAAAGAGTATGTCAAAGCAGATTGGTCACATGCTATGATTGATGACTACCGTGCTAAAGGTGGTGCAGGTCACTACGCTAAAGGTGTTTACAAAGCAGCTAGTGAGTATGGTTTGAAGAGTGGTTATTCTGAAGCCAAAGACAAAGAGTACATGGAAAAAGGTTTCCAACCTTATGAGAACTCTGTAACAAATCCTTTCTATCATGACTTTGATGATGAAGATGGTGTTTACCGTAAAACTATTGGAGAAATGAAAGAGAAATTGTACGATGACCTTATTGAACTCGTTTCTCACAAAAATGACTACCTCCACACTCAGGGTATCCTCCAATTCGACTACGCTGATGAAGTCGCTTATTTTGGTGGTGTAGCACAAAGCAAATCCAATGAGATTTACACTACACACTTTATCACAAGTCTTCGCAGTAGCCACGTAGACGGCTCAAAATGGGATAAAACTCCTATTGCCAACCCACTTAGCGACACAAACAAAGAGCAAAAAATCGCTAAAGCTCGTCAAACGCTTGCTGATGCTATGCTTGCTCGTAAAGACGCTCAAGACAAACTTGAAGCAACCACAAAAGCGGTATCAGATGCACAAACTGCTCTTCAAAACGCTCAAGCTACTTTGAAAGCCTTGAACAATGGAGAAAGCCCACTTGCAAACGCTCAAAAGGCTTTTGACGAAGCCAAAGACCGTCATGATAAAGCAGTGGTTACACTTGCCAACGCAAATGCCCTCGTCAACAACTTGACTGCTTCAAAAGCTACAAAAGAGGAAACTCTTAAACAAGCACAAGCAACTCTTAAAGACGCTGAGAAAGCTCTCAACCTTGCACAAGAAGCGCTTAAAGCAGAAGAAACTAAGATGGCAGACCTTGAAGCGATTGCTACAAACAAAGCCCAAGCGGTATCTCTTGCTAAGAAAGCACTTCAAGGTGCTCAAGACGAAGTTAAACAAGCCGAAAAAGAGCTTGCAGACCTTAAAGGTGCGAAAGCTCGCTTGAATGAAGTGAAAGCAGAACTTGAACAAGCTGAAACTGAACTTAAAGAAGCTTACAAAGCACAAAACGAAGCCAAAGTAGACTACGAAGTTAAGAGCCTTGCAGCAGACCAAGCTAAGTTTGCTTATGAAACTGCCAAAGCCAAATTTGAAGAAGCAGAAACAAAACGCTTGGTAGTTCTTGCAGATGCTAAACGTAAAGAGCTTGAACACTTGGGGTATAAACCAGTTCTAGTAGTAGATGCTAAAGGGAATGTTGTGGATTATAAAGTTCCTCAAGAAACTGTAGCAGTCAACAACAAACCTAGCACATCAACTCAAGCACCTGTAGGAAACAAAACTACAAACGCTAAAGCAAGCGCACAAGCAACTCTTCCAAACACAGGAGTGGGAACAAGTGCTTTGGGTATCCTCGGTATCCTTGGACTTGCCTTTGGTTTGGTAGGTTTTAAATCTCGCAAAGAAAACTAGAACAAGATAACATAAAGTGAGGGGAGCAAACCTCTCACTTTTCCATTTTGAAGCTCCCAGTTTCGCTCCTATTCGATTTTAATTTCAAATTCGATAATTTATACCACCTAAACTTAAAACTCGTCAGAGAGCAAATGAGAGACTTTTAGAAAGTAGGTCAATTTGGCTAAGAAATTTAATGCAAAATTTTATGATATAAAACCTTGGTTACAATTCTTCTTCGGTATCGCCATTTTAGGTATTTCTTTTTGGGGTGCAAAGACTATAATTCAAGAGAACGCAGTAAGAGAGTACAAGGCAACGATAGAGCAGTTCACACCTTCAACGGTGGAAGAAGTGATTGCAAAAGCAGATAAAGGAGAAACTTTTTATGTCTTTGTGGGGGTTTCTACTTGTCCAGACTGTCAGAAGTTTGCTAAACGCTTAGACGTAAACGTGAAAGATAAAGGAATTGACCCTAAGTCGATTTATTACATTGGTTTTGACTCTGTAGAGGACTTTAGAGGATTTTCGGAAGAGAGTTTTGAGCGATTAACTCAAGGTACGGAAGGGGTTCCTATTTTCCGTAAGGTTATCAAAGGTCAACTTCAAGCTCCTTTTGATGATTTTAGTAATTTAGGTTCGTACTTGGTGAATCCATAAGTCACTTAGTATTCGGTATCCACTTTGGATGCCTTTTATTTTGCCATTTTTCCACTATTGATAGGGTATGCTCCCAAAATCGAGGTATGCACTTTGATAATCTATGAAAAATTTAATTTAAGTTTAAGTGAGGTTAAAAGTTATGGCTAACAACAAACTATCAGCAACAGGTCAAATGGCGCTTGCTTTACCAACTATGCACGGTCAAAATAACCTTGAACTTGGTATCACATGGTCTCCAATTCCTCGTAATTTCTTGGAGTCTGACGTGTTGGTTCAAGGAACAGATGAGACGATTAAGAGTGTTTTGGATAATGAAGATTACTTCCAATATCACTTTGTAAATGACAAGTTGGCTCTTGCTTCTATTGATTTTACACGTGCTATTCAAGCCTATGAGTTCTTGACAGAAGACAAATCTATGAGAGAGAAAGCGATTGCTCAGAGAAAGAAAACTGCTGAGTCTTTTCGTAAGTTCTTAGAGAAATTGGCTAAACAACCTTTAGGAACAAAAGTTGAGGTTGGTATTTACTGTACCAACTCTCTCCCACAAGCAACTAAATTGAGCGGTGAGAAAATCCCAGCGTTCGCAGTTGATTTCCAAGCTCTTGCAAACTTGTCTGTCAATATTTTAGGAATGAGCGATTACAACTTGGTTGTAGAAGTGGGAGGTCGCAGACTACCTTTGGCAGTAGAAACATTCGGTATCCCCAACAAGCAACATTTGATGGGAGCTGAGATGACAAGAGACAACAACGCTTTGGTGGTGGTGATGTCTTTAGAACCCAAAAGTTAAGTTGAGAGGTTTGTAGTAGTATGTTTGAGGAAGAAACAGTAGAACACTCTTTAGACCCACACTTTCCAACCCAACAAGAGAGTTTTGAGGGTGTAGGGGTATCTTCAATTACCCCTCACTTCCCTCAGTCTCCTTTCATGGATAAGGTGTTCGAGAGAGAGTTTAAACAAACAATGGCTTATATTAAGTCTATGAGTCCAACAGTCTTTGGTTTGCACCATTTGGAGCTAACTCAAAGTCCGATAGGTTCAGAATTGTTGTCCTTTGTGAAAATGAAAGGACTTAGTTCAGAGAACTTGTTCAAAGAATTAGAAGAGTGTGAGTTTGTCTTTATTTCAACTAAGAAAGAGTTTAGTGAGAAAGGTCATTTGGCTTACTCTAAGTTGAATTTACAATCTGTAAAAGCACCAAAAGGGTATCGACTTGTCGCTTGCGCAAGCGCCATTCCTATCCCAAATGGCTACAAAAGTCCTGACCCTCAGATTGAATATGTAGGTCAAGATGAGATTATGGAAGGTGCAGTTCTTCAGTATTTTTGGATTGCAGAAGAATTTCTATATCGAGTAGAGACTGAAGTAGTTACTGTCTCTTTGAAAAGGGTATCCGACCACCTCGGAGGTTGCTCTGTAACATTGACGAATGGTATTTCTTTGTATTTGGTCGTTCAAGACCGTTCTCGGATGAGAAATACCGAAACAAAGAACATTTACTTTGTAGGAAATACGGTTGAAGAGTGCAAAGAGCAAATTGTCTCTATGTATAATCGTTTGGTTGAGCTAGGTTTAGCATTTCCAAGTGATGAGTTCACTATTCAAAAAGAGATTGGTGGTATTTTAACTACTATCAACTTGGCTTATAAGGAATTAGAACCTACAATGGACTTAGACCAAGTAGCATTTGAAGTTTCGTTAGCAGAAGAAGGGTTATAAATCAACTCCACTTTAATTAAAAATAATTAAAGAAAACTCTTGATTTTTATATTCAGATAAGTTATACTTAAGTTATGGAAAATACAGTTTACACATTAAATCAATTCGCAGCAAAAATTGGGGTAACACCTCAAACACTTAGAACTTGGCATAAAGAGGGTAGATTAAACCCAGCGTTTATAACAGACGGTGGTCATAGACGTTACACACATAAACAGTATTTAGAGTTTGTAGGAGAGACTTCAAGTCAAACTCCTAAACTAAATGTTGGTTATGTGCGCGTTTCGTCAAAGAAACACTCTGAGGATTTAGTTCGTCAAGCTCAACTGATGGAGAACTACTTAATTGCTAAAGGAAAACCTTTTAAAATCATACAGTCAGTAGATTCCGGTATCAATTATAAAAACCCACAACTACATGAATTAATTCGTATGGTTGTGAATAAAGAAGTAGATACAGTTTATGTTTTATATAAAGATAGACTTGTTCGCTTTGGTTTCGAATTGTTAGAGTTTTTATTTAATGAGTTTGGTGTTTCCATTGAGGTTGTTAATCGACAATTTGAATGTGCGCAAGAAGAATTAGTTACGGATTTAATTCAAATTATAACTGTCTTCTCTGCTAAATTGACAGGTAAACGAAAGAATAAAGTACAAAACTTTAAGAAGGACTTAGAAGATGACTAGTATAACATTAGTTGCTGAGTCTAAACTTTATCTAAAAGACAATACTCCTTTGTATGATTACTTTGATAATTATTCCAAGTTGTTTAACTTTTTGGTTCGTAGGTGTGTTCACCATTTAAGACATAAACTCAACGGTGAAACTGAATCTCGGTATCGAACCAATTTGATGTTCGAATTTAACATAACTAACCGTATGGCAAAAGCAGTTATGAGAACTGCTAAGAACCAACTTAAGTTGTTAAAAGAGTCTGCTCGCTACCAATATAATAATTTGTATAAGCGCAGACGCTCTTTATATAAGAAAATAGCCAAGCTAAAAGCGATTTTATCTTCAAGCTCTGCTTCTTTAAAGCAAAGAAAACTAGTTAAACTGCAGTTATTTTGGACTCAGATGAGGTTAAACACGGTAAATCAACTTATTGATAATGGATTGAAACTTCATTTAACATTTGGTACAAAACATTTGTTAAAAATAAATAAGAAAAAGTTTTTAGCAAAGAGAGATAATCAAGTTGTTTATATTGGGTCTAAATATGAAACTTGTGGAAATCTGCAGTTTCAAGTTAGTTTTAACTCTAAATACAATAGGTTTGAGTATAAGTTAAGATTAGATAATCAATGGGAGTCTGGTTCAAACAAATACATTTACGGTTCTTTTGCTTTGAAAAATAAAGAGGCAAAAGCTCATATTTTGAAAACTTTATCGGAGAAGAAATCTAACCCTTTAACTTATCGAATTATCAAACGTGACGATGGTTTGTATTTACAAATTATGTACCGAAGAGAAACTACTGATGTAACTAGATATAATCATGGTGTTCTAGGTGTTGATTTTAACAAAGGGTTTATATCGGTTTCTGAGATTGATTTTAGTGGTAAGTTGACTTCCTTAATTAGATACAATTATCTACATCAAGGAAAAGCAACTAAAACGAAAACTTCTATGTTAGAATTAGTTTCTAGGTTGGTTTCTCAAGCAGTCAGTGTTGGAAAAGATATTGTCATTGAAGATTTAATTAGTTTAGACTTAAATAAGAAACAAGAGAAAACAACTTCAAAGAACTATAATCGCATGATAAATAGTTTGAAGTTCGGTTTATTTAAACGTTGCTTATTCAGTAAAGCAACAAAAGAAGGGGTATCCGTACATAGTGTAAACCCTTATAACACAAGCAAGATAGCTAAGGAAAGCTATACAGATAGAATGAAATTAAATGTGCATGACGCAGCTTCTTATGTCATTGCAAGAAGATTTTATCAATACGACTAATAACTAATTATTTAATACAATCTGAAGACAAGATACGGAAAGATTGTGAAATTAAGTAATACAATTTAGTGTTTGAGAGATTCTTTATTGCTTTGAAATAGAGAGGATTTTCAAACTATTTAATAGCTTACCGTACAGCTAATTTAATTGAAATATTAAACGAAAGGAATAGAATAACTAGTTATGGTTATTTCTTTACGGTAAAAGAATGAGTAAAGAATTAGTAGGTCTGATTGAGTTTCCAAAAGGAAATTCTCATTCAGATGATTTAGTAGGTTATGGTTTAGTGTATTTGGACGAAGACATTTTGCGTTTTCGTCTAAAGCGTTTGTCTTCTAGTTTGGATTTATCTACGGTTTCGGATGAAGCAGTAGTGGAGTTGTTTGAAAATAGTCCATTACATTTCGTAGTAGACTATGAACGCTTTGTACGTTATATTCAAGCAAACTCACCAGATATTTTGGAGGATAAGTTCTTTAGAGCTTTATACACTGTTCTAAAGCAAGCTTACCAGTTGGGGTATCCGCTTGATTTTTCTCGCTTGGCTCTAGTCTTAGAAGAAAAAGTTCAGTTTGACCAATGGAAGGTTATTCTACGTTCCTTGTCTAAAGGAGATGGAACGTTTGAGAAATGGGGTGTGTCGTATGGTTAGTCGAAAACCAGTTAGGGAGATTGAAAGTCGCTTGACAGACGGTGGAGCTAAACTTTTGACTGAGTTTGAGAGTTTAGCTGATGTAGGAGTTGAAAGTCCTAAACAGGTAGTGTGTATCTACTTTAAAGAAAAAGACCGCTACGGATTTTATATGCAGAGTGGTAAGAAACTAAAGTCTTTTAGTGTACCGACTGCTTTTATTGAGAAGAGTAGAGTCTTATCTGAGCAAGTTCTAGGTCATATTAAAGAGAGTGGTCTTTACTTTGAAGAGGGTGAGAATAGTTCCATTAAGGTTCCAGTATTAGCTCGTACAACAAGTGTAGTCTTGAAGAACTTCCAAGGTTCTCAATATCCAGTGGTATCCTCTTATGTTCGCTATTTTTCTGAGACTTTTAGTGAAGAACAAAGAAAACTTTTATCACGTTGGTTCTTGCAAGAGAGCTTTTACGAAGAAGGACTTCAAAGGATTGAATTGGAGTTAAATACGGATACCGACTATTTCAGAGAAAAAGCTGCAAAACTAGCAACTCTCATGGGTGGAGGTACTTGGTTCTTCAAAGAGTTGAACTACTTTGAAACGGGCGCTAAATGTACATTGGGTCACGACATTAAATGGGAGTTTGTTGCAGAGGAAGAAGCCACAGGAGAAGTGTTGAAGTTCGGAGTAGACTGTGTGCAAGACTTTTTCAACATTGAAGGTCAAGTTCAAAATCAGTTGGTACGCTTCCGTACTCGCTATTTCAATGAAATGTTGACTTATGCTTATTCTTACAGTCAGCAGTTAGGGTATCAACGGAATTTCGGCTTTTCTTTACCTAGCTTTTGGCAGAGTTTGGTTGATGGTGGTTTTGCAAAACCAACCTCTAAGATTGAGTATTTGCTGAAGTTCGTAAGGGAGTTCAACAGTTTGAACATGCCTTTACCTGTTTCTCTCCGTTTGCAGTTCTTAAAAGAATTGGAACAACAACGAGCGCACAACTTACGTTACCGATTTATGGAAAACACTTTTGGAGCGGCATCCTTGTACAATATGTACTCTCTGTTAGGGGATTTAGTACCATTTATTAGCGAACAAGATAAAGATAAAGGTGCTTGGTCGTCTATTAAAGGTTCTATGGTTAGTGAACACGGTCTCTTACTCCAAGAAAAAGACCTTATCTTGAAATTCATGGAGTCTGCCTTCTTTGCAGGAGTAGCTAACTTACAAGTAACCTTAGACGCTTATGGAGAGGTGGTACAATCTGCTTTAGCAAATACGAATAGTGAGCTAGATTTTCAATTAGCTTATAACAAATTGTCTTGGTTTGCAGACAAACAAAATCCTCGAAAAGAGGATACTGCGAAGTTTGTCGGTGGAGTAGTATTTAGTAAATATAGTAAACCTTATCATTTTGGTAATGGTTCAGCACTTACTATGTCAGGAGAGAAGTTGGAGACAGATTACTCAAATATCGAGAGATTTTACTTCGGTATCCTCGACCCGCGTGTGTCTTTGAGTGACTTAATGGGTGTTTTCAACACCTTTACTCAGAAGTTTAAAGAGCAACTTGCCAATCAATCAAAATAACGTTATTCGTTCTCGTCTAAGTCTTGCATTTTCCCTCTAAATATGATAAAATTGAGAAAAATACAGTTTGGATAGGAGTTTAAATTTCGTATGTTAGTTCGCAGCCGACCATTTAATTCAGGGATAGAGTTTATAGTAGACTCTAAAGTTTACACCTTGGCTCACAAGAGCCATAGTTTAATTCAGAAAATAGACTTAGAAGACTTAGATAGCAATACTTTGCTACGTTACAAACCAGTACAAGTCTTTTCTGTCTTATATTTAAAAGGGGTATCTACCTCGGTTGCGGTAACTGTTTATAATGAAAAAGAGGGTTGTAAGGTTGCAAACCCTCTGTCTGCTAAAACATACCAAGTAGTAAGAGAGCAGTGGTTGAGGAGTAGTAAACTTCAAGGATTTTCTCGTATGGAAACTCCTACACCAGATGGTGTGATTGTGCAAGAAATAATGGTGGTAAGTCTATGAACAGTGTATTGAAAACAAAGATTACACCAAAAGACTTGTATAATCGTTACTTACAGATGCGTAGTGCAGTGGAAGTCTTAAAGGTTATGTTGTATGACTATGGGATAACTTACTCTCCTACTATTGTGCGTAAATTTGAGTTGTCTCAATACGTTGTAGCTCAATTAAAAGACTTAGGTTTTACAAATTACACGGATAAGCGTAGCGCGGTATCCTTGGTTTTGAACCTCAACTATTTGGAATATGTTCAAAAGGTAGTAAAATCAGACCATCCTTTCCAAGTTGGTTTAAATTTGGTAGTCTCTTACTTGCAGTATAAACAAGAGGTGGACTACTTAGAGAACTTGTACTCCTTTAATGACTTGAGAAATAGAGGGTTTTTAAAAGGGAAACCTCAAACAAGACAAGTTAAGGTGTCTGAAGGTAAACAAAAGGGAGAAGTACCTTTATGGTTGCCAAAGACCTTAAACGATGATATTTCAATTCATGATGGTTATACTGAGGTTGAAGAGTCCTTACACAAGGTGTATTACAACTTTCTAACCAAAGTTGCTAAAGAACAAGGGGTATCAATATACAATGGTTGGACTTTCTTAAAAGGGGTTAAACGAACGCAAGAGTCTTCCTTGCTACCTTTAATTTTAAGAGGTTCAATCGAGGTTCAAAATGAGAAAATAAGTGAAATCTTAGCTTCTCTTCGAACGGATAAAGGGGAATTTCCTTATCATTTGGTTTACGAAGAGTTATTGAAAGCTCAGACTAAACTCATAGAAAAATACGCTCAAAGTGAACCTGACTTGATGGTTCGCAGTATTACACCCTTTAAGGTTTCTTTTTCACATGGTGGTTTAAAGAATTACTTTTTGTATTACAATTACATTTGTTGGGATTACGACAACAACAAACCTCTGCCTAACTCAAATTGTTTCAGAGGTTTGGGGGGTGAGTTCACAAGGGTATCATTTGTAGGTGCAACTCCTTATTACCTAAGAAATGAAGAGGGAAAACAAGAGATTTTCTACAAGCTGGTAAGCAAGTCTCAACTCCATAGTGGTAATGTTCACTTGGAAGACTATTTAAAAGAGTTTTCTCAGCTATTTGGACGATATTTTGGTGGCGAAGGGTTGTTAATACCTTTAGCTCCAACTCGTACCGAATTGATTAAGCAAAGTTTAGAACGGTTAGAAAAGAAAGGAGTCTACTTAGTTGACTCGGATAGTTAGTTGTGGAAGAGGTTTGCAGTTAGCTGCATCCTCCTTTAAACAGTTGGACTCAGAAGATATTGAGTTAACTCATTATCTTGGTTCTGATTTTAAGTTGCTACCTGTTTATTTTAGTGTAGGAGGTTCTTATCCATTAGAGGTTGAGGGTATTCTACCTAGTCAGTCTAAAATTGGCGCGCGACTTTCAGATGTGTCCTATTGTGTAAAAAGTGTAATTTCCTCTAAATTTGGAGGGCTTGATATTCAAAGTAGTATTTCCATAGTTGTACCAAGTACAGAAAAAGGTCGTTTTAGCTTAGACACGCTTCATGAAGGGTTTGGTGGTTTGTCTCTTCCTTTCTTGGAGTTGAAAATATCTGAGGATTTGCGTTCTGTCTTTTCTGAGGTTGGCGAATTAGAAACGTTTTGGAGTACGTTGAATGCAATACAGAAAGAAAATAGGTGGTAGAAGATGCAAAACAAAATGGTTGTTTTGGCTTTATTGGATAGTGTTAACCCTACGGAAACAAGTCATTCGTATAGCCCAAGTGGTTACGCATTAGCCCTTGCGGTATCTAATATTTCTCGAAAATTTAAACAAAAATCAGTACAAGCTGAGATTGAGAAACAGTTGAAGTTAGATGAGGAATTAACTTATACAATTATACAAGGTTCTTCATTTCCTCTGGCGGTTAGTGATAACCTTTGGGAATGTTTAAGTACCCTACGAGTTGCACAAGATGATGATTTATCTGATTATGATTTGGAGTTAAATACTTCTGAGGGTGGAATTATTTTCAGAGTTGAAGGTGTCTTCACAGACAAGCGAGGACTTCTCAAAGGGGTATCCAATTTCAAATCGGTCGCAGATCGCTTGATTGATAAAGATTCTGTTGATTTAACTAAAGACCAAGAAGAGTTTATTTCAGAAGTAAAATCGAACATTAAATCGTTAGCAGATTTAGAACTAGCTTTGAATGAAGATTCAAATGGGGGTTCTCTTGCTCGCATTTCTGATGAAATGGAGGATTTACTAAGTTCTCGTAAGGATAGTTCGGAATTTCGTCAATCATGGGAGTCTCTAAGAGCACAGCTACTAGAGGGGAACTCTAAAAACTTTATTGGTAATGTACCTTCTCACTTGTTGGTAGAAGTAGAAAGTCCACTTGAAGTTTATGAGGACTTTGATAGTAGTGTAGATGTAGAAGACGCACGTGCTATTATTGATGCTCAACTGAAGGGGTATTTACCGTATCAGTATGGTGTAGGTGGTTCTATGTACTTGCACTTGAATGGTTCTGTATTAAGAGAAAGTGCTTACAAGCAGTTTGAAAGTGTAGGTGTTGAGTATGATATCGGTGACGTTCAAGTTGAGTGGGGTTTAACGCATTATTTGACGTATGGTGAAGCAGTTTTTCTGTACATCTTAGCTAAAGGTGGGGTTATAAACTTACCTACGACTGAAATTGATAGTGTATTTAAATCTGTACTTAAGGTTGGTTTAGAGGTTCAACTAAATTTCTTAAATATTTGGTTTTACGGACCAGTGGGGAACAGCTCTGATTTTTCAGACCTTTACGCTAAAACAAAACACATCTCAGCAGATGCTTATGCACGTTTTTATGAGAGTTATTTACCATTTGAGCTTTACTTTGGTTTCCTTTATGTCTTGTATAGTGACAACTTGTTCAACTGTATTCAAGAAGGCTTACCTGACTTCACAAGTGAGATTTCAAGGTTAGAGTTTGCTAGGTTAGTAGACAAGATTGCAGATTAGAAAAGGTGGTTTAGACGATTGGTTTTTAAATTAGAACAAGAGCAGTTATTGTGGAAAGTTGGAGAGTTTTTAGCAGATAAAGGTCAACCTTTAGGGTTTTTGAACTCTGATGGCTTTAATCCTAGTTTCTCGGTGTCTGGAACGCAATTAGAACTTTTAATTGCGAAAATGAGAGCGCAAGCTCTTTCGGACTTGCCCTTTGAGATTGGGTCTTCTAAGAAGTTTGAGGACTTACGTTTTGCTTTGTGGTTGTTGGCAAACACTTATTGTTATGTTGTAACCTCTCCACACAAATCAAAAGAATTGCAAGGGTTTAATTTAGGGAAGCAAGATGTACGTTTTGGTTCATTAGCGCTACCTTTGTTAGAGAGCGCAGTCGATGTTACAGACAGACAAAAGACAAGTCTAAGTAAGATTTACAAAGAGTTTGGAGAAACGTTAAATCAGGGTTTACTAGCTTTTCCAACAATTAGTATGTCTAAAGGGAAATTGTCATTTCCTAGAAAGAAAGTGTCTTTTGTAGAGGGTGAGTACGTGGTGCTACCGGTATCAGTTGTAAACGGCTATGTTTCTAAACTCAAAGAAAAGTCTAAGTACGGTATTGTTACGATTGATGCGCACCGTGTCGGTGGGTCTTTACGTGAGTTTAATATGACTGCAGACACTTCCGTAGCAGTTCAACTCTATACAGGTTCTTTATTGCTAGAGGATTTTGAGACTGTAGGGTATTCTTTGTCTGCTGCTTCGGTTTACCAAGAAAGCAAAGTAAAGATTATGAAGGGTCTCACTCGATTATTGTTGACTTTTTATGACTTAGGAATTGCAGAGGGGGATTACCCTCAAAGACAACTCTCATTGAGTCGTATTCGTAAAGTGACTTACTTAGCTAAAGAAGAGCAAGATAAGAAGATTCGACAGCTAAAACGCTATGCTCTCATGTCTGAGGATGCTATGGTTCGACAGATTATTCACTTGGCGAAAGACTGGTCGTTCGAGCGACAAACAGAGTTTTTGGTAGAGAGTTTGGCTCGCTTAAAGCGAGTTTCTGATGTAGATACAAGTTCAAATCGCTTTGAAGTCAAGTCTTTGATTGAGTTTCAAATGCGCTTTAGTGAGTGTATTGAGTATTACTCTACTGCTTACTTGCGTGTAGTATATGATATGATTCAAGAAGAACCAGAGCGCTATAACTTTATCACAGGTAGAAGTACCGATCTAACAGACCTAAATGATGGAGCGGTATCCTCAGAACCTGTGGCAATTCCAGATGAGCTAGAATTTTAAATGAGGTAAGATTTTCATGGATAAAATCAAAGAATTGTGGGACAAGAAGGGGATTCGCTACACGATTTTAGGTGTTCTTTCTCTTGTTCTATTAATTATAGGTGTTCGAGCTTGTAACCAAGCTAAGAAAGCGAACACAGACACAAAAGCAAGTGAAGAACAAGTTGAAAAACCTAAGAATAAAAACGCAGGGTTAACACCTTTTGAGGAAGAGCAAAAGCGTTTAATTCGTAAGTATGGTGAAGCAGGTGAGGGTTATTATTGGTCTGACGAGGGTACTCGTATGGCTTTAGGAGACCAAAACTTGTCTGAAACTGAGGTTTTGAGAACTTTCTTGCGTTCCTTGTCTACTTTGGACTTTGCAACGGCTCAGAAATATGCCTATAAAGACCAAGTGTTGAAGACTTTGAATGGTTATTTTAAATCGGACGCTGAGTTCACTTATTCTGAGTCCTTTAAAAAAGGAATGTACCAACAGTTTCTACTCAGTTTAGAAATTGAGGGTATCGAAAGTCAAGCGACTTTTGCGGATGATAAGAGTAGTGTGACGGTTAAGTTGAAAGCTTTGGACTTGTCTAATAAAGACTTTTGGAAAGAGGACAGAGAAGGTCTTTTGAAGGGGGTTTACTCTTATCGTAAGACAGAAGCAGACTCGACTAAGGCTCGTAACTTCTTGTATGAGTATGTAAGTAACTATTGGAAGTCTGAATTGGCTCAGAAGAAGACCATTACAGTAAATATTACTCTAATGAAAACTGGTGCAGGAGGTTGGCTTGTTTCTAATGATATGGACTTAGACAATTACGCTAAGTACAGCGAAGGTGAAACAGTCATTAACAATATTCTCAAAGAATATGATGAAGAGATTTCTCGTAGACCGAAAGGTTTTGAGGGTTCTACATTTGATCCAAGCACTCTCTTAAACAAGGATAAGAAGTCTCAAGTTAAACATGAGACTGAGGATAGTAGTAAGAAAGCAGGTTCTTAATGAGTGTAGAGAAGGTTACATCTTATTTAGAACGTAGAACAAAGTCTACTTTTCGTAAAGGTTATGAAGAAGTATTAGAGCAAGTAAAGTCTGAGGACTCTGAGTCTCAAATACGAACGATTGGTTCTGTTGATCGCACAGAAACCCTCATCGGTATCGGTACAAATAATCGAGCTGAAGGTTTTCACTTTGAGGAGAAGCATTTGAGTACAACTGAGAAATATGAGCAACAAGCTCAACTTGCTTTCAACGAAGAGTACATGAAACGAGCTGATGAACTTGATAAATTGAGAATTGCCGAAGCAGTTTCTCAGTTTGCAAGTGGTTTGCAAGAAGGTCATTCTACAAGTTTTTCTGATATGATTCAAGAGCGTGTGGAAGAAGTTCACGGTATCTCAGAAACTCCTCCGTCTGATAGTTTTCAGTTTTCTGAGCTACCAGAAGAAGTTGAAGAGGTTGAAGAAGAGGTTCAATCAGGTGTCAGTTTAGAAGACCTTTTCTTAGCAGGTTTTGGTTTAAGTTCTGCTCAAGGAGAAGTTCAAGAATTTTCCTTTGCAGAAGGTTTCAAATTTGATTAGTTTAGGTGGTTAGAAGTTTAATGTTTTATGAAAAGAATGATTTCAAAATCATGTTAGGTTCAAACGCTTTAGAGGGATGTACTGACTTAAGAAGTGCTTGTCGTAGAGGTTTTGATTTATATTTCAAAGGTTTGAACGAGTTGCAAAGTGTGGAGACTTACTCCTTAAAACAACTGCGCTTTGTTAAATCGAGACAAAACGATAACCAATTCGGTATCTCCTTTAAAGGTGCATTTCCATTTTCGTTTAGTGTAGACCTTGAACAAGCTACAATGACTGTGAACCCTTATCTTTTATCTGAACAAGTTTTATCTGAGGTTGAGAAAAAGAACTATGTTCCATTGGTTCAACTATTCTTAAATGCTTTCGCAGATAAAGTTTTGGCTTATCATAACTTAGACTTACTTAATGTTATTTTAGAGAAGTATAAGCCTTTAGGAAGTCCTTACACAGTAAGGTTTGTTTTGAACAGTAAAGCAAAGGATCGTTTTGTTTCTCGCTTTAGTGAGAGCTTAATTGAATGGTGTGTTTTAGACGAATACCCTCAAAAGCTCCAGAATGTCCTCCCTCGCGACTTAGACTCTCTAAAGGAATTTATCCGTAAGAATTATTACAAAGGATTTGACGCTCTCTCAGAAGCTCTCAGAGGGCAATCTACACTTTGGTCTGAGTATTTAGCAGGGCGACCTCCAACTGGGGTTACATATAACCCAATGCGTTTAATAGGTGCTTTAGCTTTGGAGTTAGAAGAAACTGTGGATAAGCGTTGCCGCTTCTTGTATAAGGAAGAAGAGAGTGGGGAAGTCATTCTTTATCAACGTGAGGGCGACTTGTATGTAGAAGTTCTTCGCTTTGATAAGGAGACAGGTCAACTCGGTATCCTCGATGAGAGCTACGCTTTAGCTTTCAATTCTGCGGAACAGAAGATGGAAAAGATTGAGGTGGTTTTAGATGAGTCAGCGTAATTTCGGTCAACATCGAGGTAATGATGAGGGGTGGAATAAAGTGCCTGATTGGGGGTCTCCTCAACAACCACATCCTCAAAACCAACGACAAGAAGGGTTTAATTCTCAAGGTTTTGGTAGAGAGACAACTAGTTCATTAGAGGAAGACCAACTCTTTGGTCAACAGGATAATTTCAATCCTCAAGGTCAAAGAGGGGGTGGTTTTGGATATGAGCAACCTCAACAACCTTACCAAAATGAGTTTCAACAACAAGGTTTTAACCAAGGTCAAAACGAGGGGTGGGGTTCACAACCAAGTCAAGGTTTTGAACCAACTGGTTACAATCAAAACCCCCAAGGGTATCCTCAGAATCAGTTCGAGCAAAATCATTACGACCAATATGGTCAGATGGATAATAGTGCAAGTGCGCACCCAGTTAAGAAGAAGTGGTCTCCTTGGGCTATTGGTTTAACAGTTTTCATTGTGGCAGTTTTGCTCTTTGGTATTATGGTTTTTGTATCGAGTAGAGCTAAACAACACCCATCAAGTGACTTGAAGAACAAAGTTACACAAGTGGAGAAAGGTACTACAGATAAGAAGTCCGCGGTATCCGACAGTGACCGTATTTTCCCAGAAGGTTCTCAGAAGAAAGAAGAGAAGAAAGAAGAGAAAACTTCTAGCTCTAGTTCTGCTGAGGAAAAACCGAAAGAGAAAGCTGAGAACTCAGGGGGTAGTGAGAATAAACCAACAACCTCAACTACTCAGAATTTAGATGGTTCAAAAGTCTCATCTGAGGTTCTAGTTGCTAAAGGTGTAGTTAAAGAGCTTCACTTAGAGGGTACTAGTGATTTAGCGGCTACTTACAAAGCGACCTTATCAGTTGGGTCAACTACCCTTTCGGTATCCCTCAATTTCGACACTGCAAGCCAATTAAAAGCAGGTGACACAGTAACTGTTCGCTACCGTAAATTAGCTGATGTAGATAAAGTTGTAATTGAGTCTGTCACAAAATAAGAAAAAGTCAGGTGGGTATCTATTTATCCCTTGACTTTTATTTTTAGGCATGCTATACTAATTTTAGAATTTTTCAGAAAGATACGAGGTCAAACAAAGCATGGTTAGAATGTTGAATTTAGGAAATAGCCCTAAAATGCCAGAGAAAGAAAAGAAAACCCAAACTTTATCGGATGCTTTAAACCAAGACACAGTTAAACCAACAACTCCAACTGAACCTATTCACACAGTACCAACTGTAGAGGTTCAACCAAATGGTGAGCAAGATGGGGTTGTAGAACCTTTAAGTCGAGTAGTTGGAGAAAAAGTAGGAAAACCTGTTACGGTTACACCAGTTGAGAAACCAAAAGCACAAGAAGACAAACCAACGGCTACTAATACAAATGTTGAGGGTGATGATAATGCACCTAGAGCTGGTGGTATTTCTCTAGTCGGTATCATTCAATCGAATGTCCACAAAGTTCGCGTATTTAAACGTGGTGTCTATTATGATGCGACTCAAATTGCAGGTTACATTCTACGAAATGATGGAGTTGAAGAGTTGGAAGTCTTTGATGATGTTTTGGTTCCACAAGGAAATTCAAAAATCATTTACCAACCAAACACAAGCCTCTTGTCTACTGCTGAGGATTTAAGCACTGTACCGAAAGTTCCGTTTGCGATTGGGGAGACTCGCTACTTTACAAAACCGGCTTTGTTGGCTTTAAATGAGTCATGTAAAGAAATCGGCTCTCGTATCGGTATCGGTGAAGCTCTTCCAGTTGTTGTCAGTCAGTTGATGGATTTGCATCCAGAATTAACTGAGGAAGCTGCTACTGATATTGCAAAAGACTTTAAGTTTGCTATTCAAGTCCGTGATGCTCGTGGGGAGGGTATTTTGGTTCCTGACCATCCAGAAGGTTTGTTTAGTCGTTTGTCTGTTGCGCTTGGTCTTGCTCTTTCAACTGAAACGTTGAAAGAAGAGGTTGCTCGACAACTATTGAAACGTAAACTAGTTACAAACAAAACACCGGAAGAGCTATTACTCATGTTGAAAGACCGTTTGAACCTAGCTTTACCTCAAGGTTTGCTTCTACCTGTTGATTTGTTTGAAGAAACGTATGAGGTTAAAGGTGCTCGTAGAGCAGTTAAAGGTTCTAAGGTTAAATCGGAGTTTGAGCGAGTGTTTGGTGTCTACAATGATTACAACCAAGAGAAACCAAAACGCACACCTAGAGCGCAAACTCCTAAGTCTGACAAAGAAGGTAAGTCTGCAACTAAACCAGCGGTATCCTCACAAGTCAACTTGGCAAATTACTTTGCACATTACACACAAGGTAAATAAATGAAACGTAAAGAACGCACCAAAATGGTGCGTTCTGCTTTGTAGGGTTGTTAAGTTTTATTTTGACAAAAATTAGCTTTTGTGCTATATTTATATAAGAGCAGTCGTGTTACATCGGTTCTGATATTCACTACCACATTTTCGGAATATCTTTATCGGTTACTGTGAGAGAATAAAGACAGACCCTTACATTAGTAAGGGTTTTGTTTTTGTCTTTTCTCTCAATTTGTTCAATCAGTTGGTACTATTGACTTTCTTCACGTTTTATGATATAATAAAAACATTAAATACTATGAAAGTGAGGATTTTCTATGGCGAAGAAACCAAAGAAGAAAAAAGTTGGAAACAAAACTCCAAAGAATGGATTTACATTTACTCCATTTTCTATGGTTCGTAGAGTAAATGACTTGTCTCAGTTAGAAGGTAAAGCAGAACGTACACCTTTTGAAATGCAAATGCACGGTTTGATTACTGCATTTGAATTTTTAAATCTAAGAAACAAAGGTAAAATTGATACCTCAGCTTCAAGTCGAATTGGCTTACAACCTTATTTGAACCAATATGTAGGAGTTGCTGGGCGCATTACAGATGTGCGTAGAACTAAAGATGGGGTATCACTCCTTATTTTAGACCCCTCTTTAGTAGGTACGTTTGGCAATCGTAAGAAAGCGGAGGTTAAACGATTAGTCAAAGAAGCTAACGGTAAAGATAGTAAATACTTCCAAGATATTCCAAATCAACCGATTTTCTCTAGTCATGTGTGGTTATTCTTACCAGAGGTAGACGCTTCTTTATGTAAAGATACCGCTTTGTATTTAGGTTCTGTAATTACGTTTTATGCGAAAGTTGAACTGTATAAAGGTCGTGTGTCCACCTCACACTTAAAGAAAGCTCCAAAATACGGGTTAGGTTCGATTATTTTGAACACTAGTTACATGCCGTATATGGTTCAAAGAATGGATGAGACTAAGTTCAAGCCTTCTAGGAGTGGTCGTAAAGTTCAGATGATGTTTGGTAATTACCGATTAGGTTCAACAACAGATTTTGATTCACGTTACGCAGTAGGTCTTATTGAAGGTTCCAATGTTGAACCTCAAGTTGATTGGTACTTTAAACTTCGTAAATTAGGACAAAAAGCTCATTGGAATTGGATTTATAATTTCATGATGGACTGTGATCCAGAGGTTGAAAAGGGTTTGACAAAATATGCGAACTTCAAACCTCTCATGGTAAAAAACAAGGTAGGTTTACCTATGGAGATAGAAGTTTTGAAGTATAGGAAAGCTCTGAGAGACAAAGCGGTATCTGAGTCTACAGTTGAGGATTTTGAGAGACCTACTACAGAACTCGATTTGTTCTGCAATTTTTCAGACTGTCTTGAGCATTTAGAGAAGTTAGGGTTCAAAAATATTCCAGTGACCGATACTCTTTAACTCTGATTAAATTAAAGAAAATACAATAAGGTACTTGACAAAGTGCCTTATTTTTGATATAATAAAGACAGTTAAATGGAAATAGGAAAAGGAGACTTACAATGAACAATGTAGTATATATGACAGAAGACCAAGAGCGTAGCAATCGACTGGAAGTTGAGAGTAACTTAGCTAACCTCTTCAGAGAGCGCGTAGAAACAAAAGGTAAGCAAGTTCGTTCACTTTGTCGAAATATTGCCCTTTGGACTACACTTGCGGTATCCACGTGGTTCTTGGCTGATATGGGTTTGGAGATTTATGAACAACAGTTGATGAACTCGACTTATACCATTCGATTTTTAATTTCGGCTCTGAACTTGTTAGTATTTTTAGGTGGGTTCTCCATTATGTACTTTACAATGTACCACTTGAGTCACACGGTTGTCGGTTTCCGTTTATTTAACCGTGGTGAGTATTATGAGCGTAAAGACTCAACTTATCTGCCTTTGTTTGATAAGATTGAGCGTGGTTACTACACAGATATGTACTTCCAATCAAATGGTTATATTTCTAAGGTTTCTGTACCGAATCATTATGCACAACGTTTTGAGATTGGTGCAAGTGTACCTGTGGATGTTGTCATTTTGATGTACAAACAATCAGGTCGAGTTCGCTTGGTAACAAACTGCGTTGGTTCACGTGCTAACAACGAACAAGAGTTCCAAGAAACTTTATGGAGACACAATGGTAATTTGAAAGCTCCACAAAAGGCTTACCAACAAGCATTGGCAGGTCCGGTATCCACTCCACAAAAACAAATTGGAATGAACTAAGAATTTTGTATTGTATAATTGAATAATTTGTGGTAATATAGTTTAGCACTCTGATAGGAGTGTCTAATCGTCTAAACTGCGGGAGAATGGTGAGGTTTACCTCACTGTTTTCTTTTCTTTTATTTAGAATTAGTAGTTTATGGTAAAATATTGCATTTTACCTCAATTTGTGGTATAATGAACTAAAATAAGAAATGAGGTACTTTTTAATGGTTTCAGTTATTACATCTCCTTTTCCAGTAGGGAAACGCACAATATTGTTCTATATTGATGAACACTATAAAGTACAGTGTATGGGTGTTACGAAAGAGATGGTCGAAAGTGGTAAAATTCCTTTACCTACTTTACCTTATACTCAAGCAGACTTTGAACTTTACATCAAAGATGGAGAAGTTTTCACAGACCATTTTGAAACCCCTTTGGTATTTTACACCGAAAAAGAGACCGGTAAGGTCTCAGACCCTTATATTTGTGAGTTTGTTTCTTGGGATTTGCGTAGAATTTTAGGTCACTTAGGTAAAGTTTTAAGAGCGAAGATTAAGCGAGACTACAAAGAGCGGTATCTTCTTGTGCGTTTCGTTGATGGTAAAACTTCTGAAGTTCTTTCTGAATTTCCTTATGAGGACTACTATAAAGAAAATTTTGCTTTGAATGAAACGATTAGGTTGGTTGACGAGGGTCACACAGAGATTGTCATTCAGACTTACGATAAAGATAAAGAAACTTGGATTTTATTTGAACAAAAACGTTTGAACTATTGGAAAGCCTTAGAAGATACAAAATCTCAAGTCCAAGAAGAAGTACAACGTTGGAAAGAAGATTTGTAAGATGGCAGAAAATTTCGCAACGAAATACAGGTCAAAGGACGTAGACCGATATATTGGAAATGAGTTAGCAGTTCAAAAACTGTTAAATCGTTTTTCATCTAAAGATGGAGAAGATTACCCAGCTTGTGTTATGATTTCAGGAGCAAGTGGGTGTGGTAAGACTACTATGGCACGTATGTCTACAAAGTTGGTCTTGTGTGAAAACAAGCAAGTTCGCAAGTGGAAGAATAGAGAGTATTTGTTACCATGCAACCAATGTAAGATGTGCCAAGACTTGAATAAGTATATTGAGACGGCAGATGCCACACATTTGTTCTCGGTTAAAGAGTTGGACTCTTCAAAAACGGGGAACGTAGACGCAGTTCGTCAGTTTGTAGAGTCTGCTTCTATGCCTAAACTATTTGCGGGGTAAACTAACAGTTTACACAAATGTAGAAAACTTAGTAAATTTTTTTCGTAGTTTTCTATATTTTATGTAACAATGACAATTAGAAAGCCCTGCACATTCTGCGAGGAGTGTGTATCATTACAAAAGTTAAACCGAGGAAATACCTTAAAACCTGTTTGCCACAACATAGAGTGAAAACTCAAGTGTGAAGGTAGCGAAAGCAGAAAGAAGAAACAGGATGTTGATACAGTCTAGTAGCTAACACAATAGTGAACGATTGTAAAGCTGAAATAAAAGCTAATTAGTGTCTAGTAAATAAAATAGTGACTACTAGAAAACGTTAGTGCTAAGTCAATACAAACAAGGGTAAGTTTCGGTAGGAATGTCCTAAGTCTCAAAAAAAAATGAGATATGGATAACCTCTAACGACTATCTCCTGATGGGAGAGTAAAGCCACAAGCTAATGGTGGAAGAAAAATATTTGGTCTGAGCACTCAGTAAAAGTTGTGTTAGAATGGTTCAGATTGACATATAGTCTGCGCACGTTCTGTAATGGAAGTGTCTAGGAAAAGACCTAGCTATTAGGGGTTGCGCCTTAATGGAAACTGTCAAAAGTACGAAAAGCACATTGAAAATTGAATAACACGATAAAAATTTGTTGCATTAAGTTTCATAATATGATACAATAGGTCTATCAAATGTTTAAGGAGAAAACCGATATGACAGGAAGACCTAAATCTAAAAAGGGTGTTAAAGTACATACTGCTTTTAAAATTTATCCAAAAGATAAAGAAAGAGCGCAAGCTATGGCGGATAAACTTGATATGAGTTTATCAGCGTATATTAACAAGGCTGTTTTGGAGAAGTTAGCCCATGATGAGAAGTCAGAAGCTTAGACTGAAACTAACTAAGGAACAAGAAAACAAAGCGTGGTGGTTTAGTAAAGTCTCACGCAACTACTGGAATCTTTTAGTTGATATTGATAGGCGCAATAATAACGGTGAGTTTGATGAAATTTTAAGTAGAAATGGGAATAAAACTTATCATTCAAATTTCTACGATAGGAAGATTTATAACCTTAGTCAAATGGATTATCTCAATCTTGCTAAAATTGTTGTGGATAAAAATTATGAGGAAGACAGTGAAACTTGGTCTTGGTATTATCAACCGAACCAATCGTTTATCTATACGTTCCTTGCTAGAGAAATTGCGACAGTACGGAAACGAAATAAAGGTAAATTAAATTTTAGGAGTATCGATACGATTCCACCTAGTTTTAATGTACGTTGTGATATGTCTTCTGATAAGAAACGACCTAGCCGCATTTATCTAAAAGAGAATGGCAAACTTCAAATTCCAACTCTTGGAGATGTTGAGTTTGGTTCCACTAGAAAAGGTTTCGATTTGTCTTGTAAGAAACAAGTAGCTAACATTTCCTTTGATGGAAAATATTGGTACTTGTCCTATACAGAAGATGTTGATACACAAGTAACTGACTTACCCAACTTTACAGATGGTGTAGGGGTTGATTTAGGTATCAAAATTCTCGCAACCGTTTCTGACGGCACAACTGTTCCAAACATCAAGACTTTTAGAAGAGTTCGTATCTTAAACAAGCGTTTGAAACGACTACAACGTAAGGTTTCTCGTAAATACCTTATTAACAAATGCAACAAACATAATAAAACAAAGAACATTATTAAGCTAGAAAGACAAATTAAGTTGATACATCGTTCCATAAGGAACATCCGTATCAATCATATTCGTAAATTTGTCTCTGAGCTGGTTAAAAAGCAACCACAATATATTGCAATCGAAGATTTGAATGTAAAAGGAATGATGAAGAACAAACATCTTGCAAAAGATATAGCGAATTGTTCTTTTTACACTATCAGAGAACATCTTATTAGAAAGGCAACTGAGCGCTACATAGCGGTTAGGTTGGTAGATAGGTTTTATCCTTCTAGTAAGACTTGTTCAAACTGCGGTAGTTATAAGAATAATTTAAAACTCAACAATAGAGTGTATCGTTGTGATAACTGCCATGAGAAACTAGATAGAGATTTCAATGCTTCACTAAATATTGCAAGAACAAACAGATATACACTAGCTTAATTAAATTGTTTTATTGCCTTTAAAAACTAGAGGAAATTAGTTTTAGTGGTAGGTCAGACGTAAAGCCGAACCACTATAATATACACGCCCTGAAAAGTATGAGTATATCAAACGAAGAGTAGCATAGGCAAAATTCGGCTCAATATGGGAAGGTTAATCGCGTTATTCAATTTCTGATTTTTCGCACTTTTGACTTACGGTATTCTATCTTTATCTTTGACGAGTGTCACTTGATTTCTAAAGCAGGTCAAGAAAGTATGTTGAAGTTTACTGAGGACGCTCCTCCTAAGTCTATCTTTTTCTTCTGTACGACTGATCCTCAAAAAATGATTGACGCTTTGAAAACTCGCATGGACTTGAAGATTGAAATTGAACTTCCAAGTGTTGCAGATAACGTAGCACTTATGACATGGGTATCGACTGAAGAGGGTTTCGCTTTTGAGAAACCGGCTTTGGAGTTGATTGCAGTTCGTTCTAACTGTGTTTTTCGACAGTCTTTGAAACAGTTAGAGAATGTTTACCGCTCTTATGGTTCTGTTCGCTATGATGATGTAGTGAAGGTTCTTGATGTAAATAAGAATAGAGGTCTTTACTTTGATTTCTTAGAGTTTTTAAGAACAAAGAACACCGTTCTCTATACGAAAACCGTTCACAATGCTATGTTAGAGATTGGTTTAAAGAACTTTGTAGAGGGTTTGAGGGAGTTTGTTAAGAGAGGTCTTTACATTTCATTGGGGCTTCATGTGTTGGGTATTACCAAAGATGAACTAAAGCTATACAAAGATTTATTTGACAAATTCAACAATGAAGAAATTTTGGCTCTTTTAGAGTTTTTGAATAACCTAGGTCGAGGGGATATTGAAACTCAGTTACTTCTCCTTGGGTATCGAGGTTTGCTTGCTCCAACTCCTTCCGTTTCTTCAATCTCTTCTGTAGGTATTGAAGTTAATGAGATTAAAGGCAATGAGAGGGTTTTAGAAAGCAAACAAATGTCTCAAAAACATAAGGAAGACAAAGCAGCGCACCATGAAAACACGATTGCAAAAGCGCAGTTGGATTTAAAACCAATGTCTACAGACCAAATGGTTGATATGTTTGATAGTTTTTAATAAAATAAAGTAAGATAAAAGTTAGTTGTAGAAAGTAGGTATAACATGGCAAAACAACTATTCAAAAAACGTTACACAAAGAAATTTGCAGAAACTTATGAAGTTCCCACCTCAAAACCTAACTATAGGCTTTTGATTGTGCTTTATCCGACAAAAAAGGGTGATCCATTTTATGATGGTAATCTTGTAGCTATTGATAAGTTAGATGAGAAAGGATTATTTGTAACTTTGTATCCGTATGATGATTTAGAGGAGCGTGAGATTTTACTAAATGGTTTAGTTAAAAGCAATTCATTATGGCAGGAGGTTGAGTTGTAATGGAGTTGTATGAATTTCCACCAACTACTTTAACTGATTATTTAGTTCAAGATTTGGGTAGATGTTACGATTTAACGGGGAACAGATTGTTGCTTCGAGTAAATTTGGCTTGGTTACTTGAAATTCAGCTTAAGAAAGTTGTGGCTTATTATGACCAAGAACAGTTTAAGAAAACAAAAGGTTCACATAACATTTTACGCTCTATCTATACACTTAAAGACTTTGTACCTGAGTTAAAAGCTTACATTGATCGTTTATATTTGGAGTCTCCGAAGTTAGAACGTCTTAGCGCTATTCAAACTTTCGATTATGTTAGTGCTCGATATAATGGTGCTTTAGAGGTTTTTGCTTCTGATTTACCTCTTGTCGAAGATATGTTTGAATTGTATTGGATATTATCAGCTCATACACAAGAATTAAATATACTCTAAAGAAAGCGAGAAAAACAAATGTCAAAAGAAGTAGTAGTATTTACAAAGCGCCCAGAAGATGGAGTTTGCCCCGGATGTAAGATGTTGAAGCGCAAGCTTGACTCAGAGGGTATCCCGTATAAGGAAATCCCTTACGACCCAGAAAATGAAGAACATGTCCGTATTGTGAAAGGTGCGAAGTTTAGTGCTTTACCTGTAACCTTCCCTAATGGGTTGGAAGATGTAGAAAGTGCTTTCTCAGGTTTCGCACCCAATAAAGTAGCAGAAATCAAACGCAGTCTAGGTTTATAGAGATTGGCAAGAGTGGTTGGCAGACCACTCTTATTTTTTGTTAAGAAATGCTTGTCAAGGAAAAACTTTTTTGATAAAATAAACGAAATAAACAGAAAGTTGGTGTCGATTTTGGGGAGAATTTCGGATTTAGTCCTAAATAGAGAATTTAAAGGGAGAAAATTCGCCTTAGAAAGTATTGTTTTTCTGAATACTTTAGCTCTTCTACCTACAACTGCTTTTGCAAATACAGACTCGTTAGGTGGAGTCCCTGACTCTTCATCAGCGGTATCCGATGCAGTTGACACAACCAATACGATTACACGTGAGCAAGCTAACAACATTTTGCAGAACGTAAGAGACGCCATTCCAGAGCCTTCAAGCGACCGTGCGTTGAATCAAATCAACAAAGCGGTCAATACAAGTCGAGACTCTAGCTGGGACATGGCAATGGACGCTCTAGCTCCAGTGGGTTACGGAATGATGTTCCTAGCCAACATTTTATGGGGTCTTGCGACCTTTGGATATTTCTTCCAAACCTCTGTAGATGTACTTTGTTTGGTATGGTCCGGTCCCCGTGAATATTTCATGAACAAACCACCTAGTCAAGACCAAGGTTTTAGCTTGAAAGGGTTCATTGGTTCTTTCTTCACTTTGTCTTATGATGCTCGTCAAATCATTGAGAGTGCAGGATTGAGTACAGGTTCTCAACAAGGGCAACAAGGTGGAATGGGTATGAACCGTGGAGGTATGGGAATGGGCGCTCCAATGGGTTCTCCTATGGGTGGCATGGGTTCTCCAATGGGCATGAACCGTGGCATGGGCATGGGTGGAATGAACCAAGGAATGCAGAACAAACCTATGGTTTCCACAGGTAACTTGTTGAGTCGTTATGTGTCACTTCACATGAAGACTTTGGTTGCTTTAGGTGTTGCTTTTGTAATCTTTGGAACGTCCTTTGCGACTGAGTTCCAAGGGCAAGCGGTATCCCTAATTATCGCCTTGATTAAAGGTGCTTGGAATTTGATTTTCCAAGGGTTCCACTTCATTTCAGGTAATGGATAAGAAGGTAATGGGATGGCTTTCTTAGACTTAAAAATCTTTAACAATTTAAAGAACAATGGGGATTCGAGGTTTGGTGGACACCACGCTCACTTAATGAAAAGGCGCTTAGAAGCGGACTTATTGGAGTTAGCTGAGAAAACTTTAAAAGGTCGAGTAACGCATTGTTGCATTGAGGTGTCAGACCAAGAATTACCTTTAATGTTGGAGGTCTTATCGAACCCTACGGTTCAATCTCGACTTCAATTTCAACAACAAGAAATACCAACACAGTTCTTAATTGGATTTAGAAACTTGACTGTTTTCTAAAATTCAAGTTCGCAGTTTAGTAAGATGAGGTTAGGTTCACATGAGTACAAAGGCTCGATTGCCTTATGTAGAGGTTATAAAAGAAGTAAGTAAATTAGTTCATTTGAAGTATGAAACAGTAGACAATATTGTTTCATACTATAGAGAAGTTTGCTTTGAAGCCATTACCAAGGGATATTCCTTTGATGTGTTCGAAGGTTTATTCATGAAAGTAACGGTTTCAAAAGACCAAGCTCGGAAAGTGCTACCTCAAACTTATTTGTTAAAACGAGTGAGTGAGTCTTTAGACTTGTCACTCACAGTTGTCCAGTCGGTACTGCAAAAGTTCCAAGAGTTGACTTATCAAGAAGTTGCAAATGGTTCTGCGGTATCCTACATTAACCTAATTTCCTTTAACCCAAGTGCCACAAGGTCTTGGAATAAGGTAAAAGTAGGTTCAGCAGTTTTAACACTTAAGAAACAGGTAGGAGTACAAGTTCGTTTGGTTTGTACCAAAGACTTTAAAGAATTGGTGGGTAAATAGCTGATGGAAGGCAAAACTCACAGATTAGGTGGTACGGTGTGTGCAATGGCAGGTTTCATAACCTTGAAAGACTCAGGTTACTTAATACAAAGTGACTTGATTTCTCCAGCGTTACAGTTCTTGGTCATTTACACAGCGGGGATTTATGGTGGTATGTGGTCGGATAACGACCATCATTGGGAATCCAGTCCATTAAAAGACCCGGCTTCTTGGTTACAAAATAAGGTCTTGCATATTGCAAACACACCTTATAAGAAGCTAGATGAGAGATTAAGTAGCAAACAGAAGAAAAGTTCTGTTCTGTATAAGACCTTAAAGTTCATGAGGTGTATCCATCGCTCGTGGCAAACACATAGCGAGTTCACACTTCTCATGATATTGTGGCTGATGTTTAGTCCAACATTCTTAGGATTCACAGGACGATTTGACCCTCTGTTATGGTTACTAATAGTCACAGGGTTTGGGCTTGGGGTTATTTCCCATTTAGTGTTAGATATGTTGACTACGGAAGGAATTCGTTTCGCTCTTGGTGTTTTCATCAAAATATTCTTTCCGAACATTCCTATGTTCACAACTATTCGCTTGGTTCCCGGTATCTCAGCCTTTAAAACAGGCTCCGAGTGGGAGATGGCGATAAGAAAAGCTTTATCTATCATTCAGTATGGTATGTTAGCTTTGGTTTTGTTGGATTTAGGTGGTATTTCTATCTTGCACTATTTTAGTTGAGGGTACTAAGGTACACCTCAAACCGTTGTCTTATTGTTATTGGAAGTAGCAATAAGAGAGCAGAACGAAACTTATTTCGTATTGTAGTAGGATAAACTAATAAAAATAAAAGGTAAAGTTGCTCCAACAACTTTAACCAGATTTGAGGTTTATCTATGGTTATTTCAAAAACTGCAAGAGGGATTCTTGCAACAGTTCTAATGTCTGCTAGTTTGGTAGGCGCAGGTTATATGTCAGAAGTGAGTGGTGTCACAAACTTCACTAGCATTTCAGAAGTACAGGCTTTAGGTGGTACAAACGCTGAGTCTAGTTCTGAGTCTATGAGTCGTCTTCAAGAGAAAGTTTATGATGAGGTTTCAGGAAACACTTATCGTACAACTACAGGTGACGGTCTTACAGGTTCTAAGATTTATAACCAAAAAGGTGAAGTTACAAGTAACTTTGACAAATTGACTGAGGGTGACAAAAACAAGGTCATTCAAGACATCAACAGAGCAGTTAAAAAGACTGCTGACAAAGATGCGACAGCGATTGAGTCAGGTGACGCTACAAATAACGCAGTCACAAAAGGTACTGTTAACAAGTTCTGGAAAGATATGAGAGAAGTCCGTAAATCTACGGCAGGGTATCTCATTTCTGTCGCAACTGCTGATGTAGCGGCTGATTGGGACGCGGCTTCAAACTTCTTGGCTCCGTTCTATCCATTCTTTAACAGTGCGATTGCGGTATTCTTGATTTTAGCTTCATTCTCATTCTTCATCCACTTGGCTATTGCAGTATTCTACTTTATGACTCCTTCATTCCAGTATTTTGTAAAAGATGCTGAGAGTGCTAAAGGTGCAAGAGGTTATATCGCAAGTATTATTCCGAAACAAGCGGTGACTGCCAACGACCAAGCTTTGGATAAAGGTGGAAACCCACTTCTTATCTACATTGGTAAGACATGGGTTATGATGTTAGCTTATGCGTTAATCTTGATTTTCTTTGCTACTAACTCTATGTTAGTCTTAGTCGGCCCGATTTCAACACTCTTTGCATCCCTTGTTGGGTTGTAATTGGTCGGTTCGTCAGAAAAGAGGTTATAAATGGCACAGTTAAAATTCGTCAGAGTTTTACAAGTCGCCTTGTTATCTTTGGTGGTGAGTTTGGGGTTTTGGGGGTTTTCTTCCTCAAACTCCAATCTTTTAGTAGATGTCGTACAAGCTAGAGCGAAGTTTGATGCAACTACTGTGAGTGAGAATAGTATGCCTTTTGTCATTGTAGATAGTGAAGCAGGTGTATCCTCAGTCGTTGACAACATCAACAATGAAATAAGAGTACAGTTAGTTGTTCGTTCTGACCAAGTTTCAGACGGTTGGAAGTTTGTTTACTATAATAGTAGTAAAAAACGTGTCTCGATTGACCGTAAGAACTTCTTAGAGTACCCAATGAATACTCGTCAGAAAATCATGGACATTGCTTTGAGCAATTTAAAAGATGACCGTTCAGGTGGTTTATCTGCAAGAGATAGAGCTAGACTTTATAAATTTGTAGAAGACCAAGATACAAACATTTCAAGTGTTTTACAAGCGGTCAACTCAGATGTAACTGCTGACTTAAATGAAGCACAGAACATTTTGAAGTTCTTTACTAGTCCTTTAGGTACTTTGTTAGGAGTTTTAACTATTTTGATTTGTGCAACAGTTGGTGTTTCTATGGCAATGGACGTATTTGCGATGATGACTCCGAGCTTGATGTATCACTTTATGAAGAAGGGAGATAAGCGCCCAGTGTTAATTTCACCAGAAGCTTGGTTCTCTTACAAAGATGGTATTTCAAAGGGTGCGCATTCAAATTACATGATAACGTACTTATCTCGCTCTATTCCAAAACTAGTGGTAACAGGGGCTTGTTTAGCCTACATTATGATTGGTAATACCACGGCTCTTGCGATATTCTTTGCCAATCTATTTAACCGATAAGTTGCTTTCTTGGAGCTTATCGTAGATTGGTAAGTTTCGTAGCAAGTAACTAAGGAGCCTCGGTATCATTCGGTACTGAGGTTTCTGTTTTTTATGAAAGGAATCTTTAAATTCATGTTCGGAAAGAAGAAGTTTAAAGACAAACAAGTTAAATTAAAGGAAACAAACAAGTTCTCACAGTTTGTAAGCTCGTTGTGTGAGGACTCGATTCTACTGTTTGGTGGTAGGTCTTTAGATAAAAACAAATCAACGAGTCCATTTGTTCCAATGACTTTGGAGCAAACTGTGATTGAAAATCGCAGAAAGAAAATTAGAAGTGTAGTTGGGAAAACCGTCACTTTAGCTTCGGTATCCATACTTTTAGGTTCAGTCGCTTTGCAAGCAGGGTCTTCTGTATTAGGTTTGAAGTCGGATTATACCACTGCTTACGCTGAGAATGCACAAGGGGGTAAAAGTTCTGCTTTGGAGCGTTCGATTGACCAGTTGAAGATTGCAGCAGGTGAAGCTGATGGTTCGTTGTCTAGTGGTGCTAAAGGTTTGTCTCCGGCAGAGGTTAAAACCGTAGGTTTCTTTATTTCTAACTGGTATTCTCCGTTTACAACACGTGTTGCGATTAACAAAGGTACTGTAGCAGATGCACAGACAGATATACAAGAAGTTCTGAAAAACCATGCAGGTTTAGCTGAGGACCCAGCAGGAGAATTAGCTAAGTTGGTAGCTAATTCAGGAGCTTTAACATCTGAAGCTTTGTATTTAGCTAAGTCTGATGACGGTGGTCAAACGTGGAAGTCTTTGAAATTAAAAGCTACTTACTTTGAAGTTTTGTTTGGGTCTGTAGGGCTGTTTCATAAAGGGTTATTAACAACTGAGGATGAAGTTTCCTTAAAACACCGATATGAGTATGATGAGAGTAAAGGAACCCTTTTAGGTTTGGTTCGTGAGAGTAAGTCTGATACAGATTCTTTAAAACGCCAAGAGATTGTATATGAGTGGAATCCGAACCCAGAAGGTACGCCTACGGTATCCCAAGCTACACTTTATACTAATATTTCTTCAGTAAATGCAGATAAGTCTTGGGGTACGAACCTTTTGACTTTAGATGGTTCTGACTCAGAAGTTGTGTCATGGATTAAGAACAAAGACCGTAGATTGGCGGAAAAATTAAATGCTCACTTAAATGGATTTGAGTATGAAGATCGTGATGGTTTCTTAATGTCTATGAAAACTAAGAATGAAGGTTCATTAAAACCTTTCTATGAAGCTTCGATTTACTCAGCTAGTATGTATACGGACGGTTTTGGTAACTTGATTTCTGAAACAGGTTCAGACCAACGTGGTGCTTACGTTGTCATCCCAGCTTCACAAAATCCTATGATGTACGCTAAGAAAGGTGGAACTAGTACAAGTAGTTCCACAAGTGATAAGGATAAAGATAAAGGTAAAGAGAAAGATAAGGAAAAGGATAAAGATAAGGATAAAAAGTCTGAGGTTAAAAGTTCTAGTGTTGAAGAGAAAATGTCTGAGATTTACAACAACTCTGAAACAGGGGTTGGTCGTCAAATTTCAATCAACAACCTTAACAACTTAGCACTTCTCAAAGGCAAAGGGTATCTTTCTGTTGATGGCTCAAATGCTACATTAGGAGGTTCAGTAAATCGTAAAGTGAGGTTTTACTCAGCTATTGCACCTGATTCAGTAGTAGCAGGTAAAGATGGTGCTGACACTACAGGGTGGGGTTGGTCTTTAGATTTTTACAACTTTAACGACCTAGGTGCAGTTTTACAAGGTGCTTTAAACACACAGTGGTTGGTACGTAACGGTAATGAGTCAGAAACTTTAATGAAAGATGGTTCTATTTTCCACAGTGGTGGAAATTTGGAGGGGTTTGATTTTGGTTCTTCCTATGCAGAAATACGAAAAGGGTCTGCAGATTATGCTCTCCCTCAAGGGTATCGTGAAGGTTTCTTCCCTATTTTTGGGGATCAAAAAATGGTTCTTGACTTAACTAAAAATGTTCCGGGTGCAGATTCTTGGGTAATAATGAACTCTAAACCTTACTCAGATGATGCCTTTAAGTTCAAGTCCGAAATGAAAGTAACCAAACCTATTATTGAGGATATTATCAGTTTTGACGACAAAGGTTACGCAGGTAATAACGACAAATTCAAGAAACTTGGAGATAATGGTACTTTGATGTTAGGTAAAGCTCAAGACATCCCACTTAAGTCTTCTCGTTTGGATAGTAGTGGTTATTGGATTGGTCAAGGTTCGAAAGGTGCCTTAGTAGATACTGCAGGTGAAGCTCCTAAAGATACTGCTGATAAAAAATACGCAATCAACCTTTATGCTTCAACTGTCTTAGTCCGTGCAAACCCACTCAATAAGGACATTTCCTACGTTATTAACTTAGATAACTCTTCTGTTATTGATGAAGATACATTGAAAGCAGCATCAGAAGAAGATGAAGAAGACTTAGACCATGTATTGAAGAATATGGCTTACTTCATGTTAAATCCAACAAAAGGTCGTGAGTACAAACAACGTTGGTCTAAGACCTTTATGAACCAAACCATGTTGAGTTCTTTGCAAGATATGGTTGGTGCAAACACCGCTTCAAGTTACTCAGGTACAACTCGTTACTTAGAGTTAACAGGTTTTGCAACTATTCCTAAGATGAATGAGATTAAGTTTACAGACTACTTGTATTCTAAGTTCTCTTCTTGGGGTGTAACTATTCTGATTGTAGCTTCCTTCTTAATGTTGATTTTCCTATTCGTAGGTCAAATTCGAGTGGTACCGGCAGTCCTATCTATCTTAGCCTTCGGGTATCTTTTGTACAGCCCACCTAAGATGATTGACGCTTCAACTCATTTGAGTAACCAGATTACTTCTTATTTCTTCAAAGATAAGTTTATGTTCTGGGTGATGGCTACCCACCAGAACTATTCCGACTCGGTAGCACAACTTCAAAAAGCTGCTGAAACTGGAAACTATGATAACTATACTGCCTTACTAGTGAAACTACAAGGTGGTTGGGGTGGTTCAGAAAACGAAGGTGAAACAGATGTTTATGAGTGGCAACAAACCCTTGGTGCATCGGTTAAAGTTCGTTGGATGGCTCCTAAGAAAGATGGTTACATTCAACAAGTTAAACGTGATTTGAAACAAGTCACTTCAAATAGTGTAGATGAAGCAAACAAAGAGAAAAAGAAAAGCGAGTAGGAGGTTCTGAGCTTTATGATTAAATTGAAAAAGATGAAGCGATGGACTTTGATAGGGGTATCCCTTGGTGTGCTCCTCGCTCCTAGCTTTTTATCAAGTTTAAGTATTATCACTCCAAATATTGTCCACGCTGATGATAAGAAGGACAAAGACAAGGATAAAGACAAAGACAAGAAAAAAGAGAAGAAGAAAGACAACGGAGAGAAGCGAACAGATAACGATGCAAGTGGGAAGAACTTGATTGATTCTCCTCTGACTTCAGCTCTCTTGTCTAATGGTCTTTCAAACGAAGATTACACAGGTTTAGATACAAACTACCTTTACCGAGGGTATCCCGACATTGCCGATTATTCTCGTATGTACTACGGAAATATCATGGGAGACAACATTTCAACCAATGGTGCGATTGTCTTTAATATTGGTTCTTGGTCTGAGGGTCTTGCAACTATGTTCCCTCAAACCGATAAGAAAATCAATGTTTCAACTTCTGTAACTCCGTCTGATATTCGTTCTTCTATGCAAGAGTATTTGAGCTTGGAGAGTTCAGATAAACCGAACCATCAAACTTTGTTACAACGTTCTAAATTAGGGTTTATCAATGACCGTAAAGGAACGTCTTCAACAGGTTCGGTTGATACAAAGACTATGAAACGGATTTTCGCTCCCATTTCGTCAAACACGATTGCAAAGGCTTCTACACAAGATTTGAGCCAAGTTAAAGTAGGTGATGAAGTTGGTTTGAATGAAGATTACTTCATTCTATCTAAGCGAAACTTCAATAATCACAAGGAAACTTTGCAAGACCAAATGGCGAAAGCCAACAAGTCTACGACTGGAACGGCAATTCCTCAAGAGGATGCGGTATCCTTGTCTGCTTTTGCTCTTTATACAGAGTCTCCTTTCTATTACCTTTCTTGGGGTCTTTACGATAATGGTTTAAGCACTAAAGCAGGTTCAAGTGGTGAGTTTAAGAAGATGATGTTAGAGAAAAATGACTCATTCTTCTACAACTACCAAATGGAAGCTGGAAAACCCGGATATGGAGCCATGAAAGACTTCTTAGACTTTGGTTCTCTGTTTACTGTAACGATTCCTTACTTACGTGAAGCAAATAAAACTTTGTTGCAGTGGAGCGACACTTATGGTACAAAACCATACGCAGGTTATGGAACAAAACGTACCGAGCTTGACGCTATTACAGATAAAGAGTCTGAGGCTTATTATAAGACTTGGTTTAACTACTCATCAGATAATGCTTACAGAACTTATACTGCTTGGGTTGATTATTTGTATGAGTTAGACATTGCAAAACCTGAAACGATTGAATATGCAGGACAAAAGCAAGTGGTATCCGAACCAATGAATCCGGCTGCTTACACAGTTCGTCCTATGGTCTTCTCAGAGAGTGAAATGTTGTACTATGGTTTGAAAGAGTCTGACTTAACACAAGTAGAGAAGAAATTGCAAGAGGTTGCAAAAGAGGTTCGTAACGACTGGTTGAATGTTATGAACTATTACACCTTAGATGATGTGGTCTTAAACACTGCAAGTGCTATGATTGCAACATTTGACTTCAACCGTATCTTCTCACAAAGCGGTTTCAATCAAAGACAAGTGGTTTTTGAACCTCAAGGTTTTGAGTTGAAAGCATTTGGCTGGGACGCTTTCCTTCGTATGATTTTGCAAAATGCAACGGGTGAAAGTTTGGTTTATAATCAAACGTTGAAGTCCGACATTTACGAGATTGTAGCTGAGAAAGATGGATTTGTAACCCTCTTCATGATGTGGTTCAACTCTTTTGTAGTGGTGTACTTAGTGCCAACTCTCTTGATTTTGATATTGTGTTGCTTGCCTATTGCTATGATGCTTTCGGTATTCGCATCCTTTATTCGTCAAGATAAGTCCTTGGTTAAAGCTTTTGCAACTGAGTGTATGTTACCGTTTATTACGGTATTGGTTGTAAATATTCTCTTAGCTTTCACTGTGTCTATTTTGATGGGTGACGGTGGAAACCAATTAGTAACAGGAAGTCTAGGGGAAAGTCAATCCTTTAACTCTCCTCGTTCAACTATGGGTGTGTTGATTACAGTTACGTTAGTAGCTTGTGCTTTGTACTGGATTGCAGTAGCAAACTTATTCAAAGGTCTCTACAAAAATGCTCGCATTGTTTCTATTCCGGCTAAAGCTGGGGTTCAAATGGCTGCAAGTCTTGTAGTAGGGAACTTAGAGAAAGTTAAGAACATTGCAGATGGCACTGACTCTGCGGTATCCAAAGCTTCGAACGGTCGCGTTCGTGATGCGGTTGGTAGTGCTACAAGTTCTGCATCCGACTTCACTCGTAGAAACTTAGGTGGAGCAGGTGCAAGGTTTAAGAAAGCATTTGGTCGTACTCGCAACTCTAACCGAACTCAGTCTTCTGCTTCTAAACAAGCAAACAGAGAGGTTGAAAAAGAGTTAGAAGGAGTATTCGACAAACCGAAGAAACCAACAACTCCTAAAGAAACTTCAAACAGTAACTCTACGGACACTCAAAGCAAATTCGATGCTTTGGATAAGGAAATGAAGAAAGATAACAAATCAGACAATGCGTAGCAAATAGTTGTCTGTCAAGGGTATTCTGTGGTACTCTTGTAAGTGCGAAGTCTGGAATAATGGCTTCGTACTTTTACTAAACTAAATTTAGACTTGAAGAAAGTGAGGAAGAGTATGTTCTTTGAACCAATGATGAGGTTCTTGTTGTTACCAGCATTATTGTTGTTAGCAACTTTTCTGTATCCTTTATTTGGTAGGTTTTATCGTCACTTTGCTAAGAAGTCTCTGAAAAAGCGAAAACGAAAACTAAAGGATTTAAAAGAGAGTCGAGTAGAACTTCAGCAAACTGCAAGTAAAACAGACTTAACTGAGAAAGATAAACGAAAGGTAGAGAACGCTCTAGTTGAGACGGCTTCAAGTGAAGCCAAAGAGCGCATTAAAATATTGGCTCTTCGTTCTTCTTCAATTTTCAATCGTTTCCTTATGTGGATAACACGTTTGGCTTCGATTGTTCTTCTTTCCTTTGGTTGGACATTTACGATTGCAACTATTGGAGCTTCGACTGCGGTTGTTTATGTAGCAGTCATGGCTTCGGTTGATTGTAGTGCGGATGGTACAGTCAAAGCACACACTCACTCGGACAAAGAGAAAAAGTCTGATGATGAGAAGAAGGGGAACACCTACAAAGGTAGTGAGGGTGAGTTACCAAAGGCAGAGGGTATCAAGCCTCACGTTGAAGAGTTTCGCCAAGTTATTTATAAGAAATTCGGTATAAATGATATTGGTGGTTATAGACCGGGTGACCCTCAAGACCACGGACAAGGTTTGGCTTTGGACGTTATGGTTCCAGAGAGTTCACAGTTGGGGGATGATGTTGCTCAGTTTGCGATTGATAACATGGAGCCCGCTGGAATTACCTACATCATTTGGAAACAACGTTTCTATATGGGTGTGGAGAACATCTATGGTCCGGCTAACACGTGGAACAAGATGCCTGACCGTGGAAGTAAGACTGAAAACCACTATGACCATGTGCATATAAGTTTTGGAACTAGTAAAGGTAGTGGAGAGCTAAAAAATGTAGACAGTTCAAGTTCTTCAAGTTCTTCTTCGGATAAGGAAAAGGACAAGGAAAAATCAAGCTCCGTAGATAGCTCAACGTTTGGTTTCGGAGAACTCTCAAGTGAAGCAACAGATTGGGCGAAAAACTATGACGGATTTACCTTTATTGGAGACTCGTTAGGAGTAGGTGTTGAGTCTAAATTAAAGGGTTACTTCCCTAAATCAACCTTTGATAGTAAGGTTTCGAGAGCCTTTGAAAACTCGGACAGTACACTTAGCGGTATCGAAACTGCGAAAAAGCTTGAGTCTGAGAAGAAGATTAAAGATGTACTTGTTGTAGCACTTGGTACTAACCAACCTCCAACAACTGAGTTGATGGATAAGCTCGTAGGCGAAGCGAAAAGTACCAAAAAGATTATTTGGGTCACTACCGCTTCAAGAGGGGGTCAAGGTTCTTACAACAAGGTAGACCACGATAAGATTGCAGAGACGATTAAGTCTTATGTGAGTGGTAAGTCAAATATGGCTTACCTAGATTGGAACCGTTACGTTCAAGAGAAGTCTAAATGGGACGACTTAACCTCTGACTCCGTTCACATGAACGACAAAGGTTACGATTTATACTCCAAATTCCTTACTTGTGGGCTATATGATGCGATTAAAGGTGGAGGTTCAAGTGAAGATAGTCTTCTAACAAAAGCGATTAAGAAGATTAAGTGTAAACCAAAACACCACCATCATGGTACTTCAACAAAATCGGAACCAAGTGGTCTTTCTTCGACTGACGGTCAAGATAACCCACCGGCAGATGCCTTTAGTTCATGGGGGTGGAGACCTGAAGATTTACCTGAAGGGTTGAAACCTTATATCATTGACCCTAAGAACTACGGTATGTCCTTTGGTGTGCCGGGTGAAGGTTGGTTCCATACAAGTAGTGCTGAATTAAACGGACAATGTGTTGCGTTGACTATTTCGTTAGGGAACCATGTTTGGGGTCGAGCGCAAGAGAATGTACAAGGGAATGGTAAAGACCAAGCTTATGCTTGGGCAGGTATTTTTGGAAACTCTGTAAGTTCCACTCCACGGCGAGGTGCTATTTTCTCAGACCCAACTCAAGCAATCGACCCAGACACAGGTGAAGTATATGGACATACAGGACTTGTGTGTACTGTGTTTAAAGACGGTTCTATGTTGACTGTTGAACAAAATACTCCTTTAGCGGGTTGGAATTGGAGAAACGAACAGTTTGTGTGGCATTACCGTATTTATAAACATGGAACTTACAGTCAAATGGTCTTCGCCTACGATGATAAAAAAGCTCCAGTATTAAAATAATTAGAAAGTAGCAGTAACAGTTTGAAAGTAGTAAAGTGGATTTTAACAATTCTAGGTGGAATAGGACTAGGAACCCTAATAGCTCTCGGTATCCTCTACCTCAAAGGCGAGCAAGAAGCTCGTCATGAAAAAGATACTCCCACTGAGGTAACTGTAAAACAAGAAGAAACAAAGTCAGTTGAAGATAAAGTTCAAAGTGACTTGGAAGTTAACTTAGCAAGAGCAAGAGGTTATTTGTCAGAGGGGTCTAGAGTTTATGAGAGTGCCAAAGTTAAAGAACAACAAGAGTCGGTTGAAAAACTCTTGGAGACTTTCCGTGGAGGAAAAGATGATAGTCGTTTGAAAGCAGACTCTAGCGGTATCTCTCTTCGCTACGCAGTCGAAAAACAAGGCTACAAGTTGAAGTCAGATAGTTTTGAAGTTTGGTCTACCAAAGACTCTGATGTGGTAAATAACTTGTTTGTACTAACAGGGGGTAAACATGATGATATGTACTTAGTTTTGTCTTATGAGAAAACCGCCAACACTTTCCACATTTTATATCTATACGGAGGTAAACCGGACGCATTCGGTTAAAATACCTCTCAGAAGTCTCAGATTGCCCCAGTTTCGATTTTAAACTTTGAGTGGTAAGTTTATATGTTTGAGAGTTAAAATTGAATAGAGAGCAAATGAGAACCTTATATGAAATTGCCAAGTAAATACGAATGTTTACTTGGTTTTCTTGTTTTTAGCAAATGCTTTCTTGCGTTTTTCTCAGAAATAATGTAAAATAAAACCATTAAGTAAATTTAAACGATAGGAAACAGAATATGTTCAAAGACTCTCGTAAAGGTTGGATTGCAAAGCTCACAGTAGGTAGCAAAGTAGGTATTAAACACAAAGGTGTAACTTATGTGGGTACGGTCTCTTTAGTTACTGCTTTGGGGGTTTTACTTGTGCGTTGTGAGAATAATTTGAAATTCAAAATCATGCCAGACGGTTACAGTTCTACGAAAGACTCGGAGGTTATTCCTTATGGAGAAGTGGAAGAAAGCTAGTGTATATGGTGGTGTTCTAGTAGGGACAACTTTGGTTAGCCTAGCGGTATCCCTCTTTCTTCTGCAAAATTCGGGAGATGGTCAAACTTTTGATTTAAGTCGTTTGAACCCTTTAGTGTCTGAGGAAAAGACGAGAGGTCAAATTCAGTATGAAAACGCTTGGTCTGAGCAAATTGAATTAGAAAACCAAGTCAAACCTTTTGAGAATTACATTATAAATTGGGTCGCAACTTACACAGGTCGTAAAGGTTTTCAAGGTCAGAACACGAGTAGTTTGAAGTTTGGTACGTTGGAGAACAAAGGTTCTTATACGAATATGACAGATTTGGTAAAGCATTACCCTAACTTACTAGGTATTATAGAGAAAGTAACTATTCAGTATAGTTATGACTCTGTAGCAAACCAACTGGTACAAAGAGTCTCTGTTTATAAAAGAGGTGTAGAAGGGTATCGACAAGCGACTGTGGTTTACGATTCAACTGGTTCTGTTGTTGATTATACGTTAGGTAATTTTGTAAAAGTAGGTGGGTCGAGTGAAGAAGATTAAAGCGAAAATTGTCTTATGGTTCTTACACCTATTTGATTACAGACTATCGAGTAAAGCAAAGAAAAATGTACTAATAGGTCTTGCAGTTGCAGTTGTTTTAGGATTTCTAGGCTTTATTACACACAATATTATCCAGTCTCATAACGAAGGTGCTAAACTACAGAGAGATACAGAAGTTGCAAAATCAGCAAAAGAAGTTGTTTCAAATTACGCAGATGAGACTTTTGCAAAAGAACATTTGAGTTTAACAGACAGTCAGTGGAAAGTAAAAGATAACAATTTTGATTATTCTTTGGCTAAGACTTATATGACTTACTTAGCTTCGGTTGAGGATAGCACAAGTGCAGAAAGAGCTTACAAAGCTCTCCCTTGGGTATCTCCCGAAGTCGGAGACTCTTTACTTTCTTGGCCGGAAGATTACGCACCTAGTGTAGATAGATTGGTAAATTTGAAAACATTATCGAGAGTGTACAGTGCTGGAGGTTCTGATAAGTGGTTTGCTTTGTTTGATGTGTCTGCAACCAATAAAGTTGGAACGCGCGTAGAGTCTTTGGTTTCGGTAGAGTTAGCAGTAAGTGAAGGTAAAGTAACATATTGGAAGATTGAACATGGAGGTTTGAGATAGTGGCTGAGTCAAAGCGAAACTATTCAGAGGGGTATTGGCTTGTCAAACCCCAATTAGGTAAATTAACAGTAACAAACTTAGTAAACTTTGCTGAGGCAGAGGGGGCTTATGGAGTTGCTAGTGGTGGAATTTTAAGACTAGGTAAAAGTGCCTTATTCTTTGGGTTTTACATTGTATTGTGTATTGTCCTTTCTGTAATTGTAAAGAATTGGTTTGTGAGTCTTCTCTTGTGGGTATTGTTGTTCCCATTACCTTTTCGTTTAATTTCCTTGTTTGTATTTAATGAGCGAAAGGTTAAGAAGGAGTTCAAACTAAGGGAAGAATTGAAGTCGAAAACCGACACTTCTTTGTTCTCGCATTTCTTCGGTATCTACGATATTGATGAAACTCTTCCTTATGTCTGCTATATGTTAGATGGTAGTATTGGTATTTTCATTCGTTGTGTGCGTAAGACACAAGTAGGTAAAGTTCAAGAGAAAGCCTTTCAACATGGTCAAGGTTTGGCGAACTTTTATAATCAATGTGCTGCTTTAAATGTAGTACCAGAGTTGATTGACTTGCAAGCAGCAAACTCTTATGATGAGCGTTTTGACGACTTGTACAATCACTTAAATGAGGTGTCTTCTCCAACCATGCAAAAGGTTTTATCTTCAATGTACCATCATTGGGAAGACAATTCGAGCAGTTCTCAGTTGACTTATGAATACTTCTTACTTCGTGGTTCAGGAGACCCTATGGTCTTTTGGGATAAAGTAACTGCTTTGATGTCTGCACTTATGACTGCAAGTTACAAGCGTATCCAAGTCTTAAATGAAGACCAAATTGGAACTTTGGTAGAGGATTTATATGGTTTAACTGAATTTTCGGTAACTGAAGCTATGAACCAAGCAGTTCAGAAATCAGAACGTTCAAGTCTTCGTCTATTATGGTTGGGAGACGCCCAAAACCGTAGAAAACAAGTAAATACTTCTCTAGCAGAAGCTCGCTTGAAACAAGAAGAGCAGTATAGAAAGCAACAAGCACAAGCAAAGGCATCCACAGAGCAAGCGAAAGCTCAACCTAAGAAAGCGAAGAAAACAAAAGGGAAAGAGAAAGCAAAACAAACCCAAGCAGAAGTATTGGACTTGTTTGGAACAGAGAATACTTCTACAAAACAAGCAAGTGGCTTAACAAGTGTGTTGGAGACAGATGTTTCTATGGAAGAGTTGTCAACATCTGTGGATAACTCTCATAAATCTGTGAATAAAGGTGCGGATGTGAGTGCAGAAGATTTGTTTGGTAGCTCAAAAGGTTCTCAAACAAAGAAAGTTGAAAGTTCAAAGGAATTGGACTTATTTTAGGACAAGAAAGTAGAGGGTGTCTTTCATGATTGGTTTAATTTTTGGAGAGAAGAGTGAACAGGTAGTAAAAGCAGTTCAAGATTCGCACGGTTTAAAAGAGGTGGAAGGTTTCACCTCTATTGGTGCTTTTTTGAGCATGGCGAGTCGTAAGGCTCTACGTTGTGAGCGTTTGGTAATTAACTGTGTGAACGTCAATTCTGCGCAAGAGTTCAGCAACTTGCGAACATTTTTACTAGACCACGCTCGTACAACAGAAGTTGTACTCTTTGGTCGTTATTTTGAGTCTGCAGACTTAGAAGTAGTAGAGTCTTATTACAGTTTCTTTAGTGAACCTATTTACACTGACTATTTGCTACAAACAAATGAGCAAGTAAATGTAGATTTAATTGCAAACAATTTATGTAAAAGTTCTTTAGATACTATTCGCTTAGAACATTCAAGTAAGAAGAATGTAAAGGCAGTTGTGAAGTATGGGACGGAGCAGTCAGCGGTATCCTCACAAGAGCCTACATTTACACCTCCAAAACCTATAGCTAGTAATGGTTCTGTGATTAAGACTTTTGGTTATGGTGGGAAGGTCTTTGGTAAGAAAAAACTCACAAAACAAGAGTTAGCAGCAGTTTCTAAGTTAGATAATGAAATTTATGCAGTGTTGCAGTTAGCTCAGTCTAGGTAGGTGGTTTGATAAAACATGGACTACATTTTAACAACAAAAAACGTTCGGTATCCTAGTTGTACCACTGTTTCTAGTATTAAACAGATAGAACGGATTACTATGAAAACGACTCTCATTATTGAGTCGTACACAGATAAAGACTTTGATTTCTTAGTGTTTATTTTAAATGCTATGAGAGATAATTCTTTAACCAAAATTGCTTATATAACGGAGACTCCTTCTCGTATTGTTTTAGAGACTATGAAAACCGTAGGAGCTTATGTTATTCAAGATAGCTCTTTGTTAGATAATACTGAGAGCTTTTCTGACTTATTGGAGTTCATGTCTAGTCGAGAGATGGACAACCAAACAGACGAATTAACTCAGTTAGCGGATAGTTTCACGATTGTTGATGAATACATTAGGGGTAAGTTAGAGGGTGAACCTAAGTTAGTAGAGCGTAAGATTTCTATGGCTTATGAGCAGTTGAGTGATGTCTTACAGGAGGTTGTGTTCTCAGCAGAATTGAATGAAGAGCTACAAGCCTTTCTTTTAACTGCTTCAAGTCGCTTGAAAATTGCAGAGGAGCAGTTGTCAAAACAAGAAGATGAAATCAATAACTTAAAAACTTCTTCATTTGGCGGGTTTGGTTCTATTAACACTTACACTCAGTATAGTTACACAGGCAACTCTAAGGTCTTGTTGATTAGGGAACAAGCTCCCACTCGGTATCTGACCTCATTTTTGTCGGCTTATATTGATTGGCTAGCGAAAGTGCCAGAGATACAAGCTAAGTTAATTGTGATAGACCAAGCTACAGAGTATGTAGATGCTCGTTACAAGTCTTTACGCAAGGTAGACTCTAGCAATATCACACGTGAAGCTTCTAAGTTGTATTTGTTGTCTGAGATGTACACAACAACTCCAACCACAAGTGTTATGAGTGCCTTAATGAGTCCCGGAATTGACTTATATGTGATTTTGGATAGAACGTATAAGCGAACCGCAGCAGTCTCAGGTAGAGGAATTACGACTGTGTATAGTGTTTCAAGTCGAAGATTGATGAGAGACTTAGGGTTAAACTCAGAAGAGACGATTGTGAATGACAATGGAGAACAGTCTCAACTCGGTATCCTCGCTTTGATTGAAAGCTACGCAACAGACAAAGAGTCTCGTAAATTGCAACAACGAAGTGCCTTTGAGTCGATTATGAAACGCTTAACTGAGTTGTGTAATTTGGGGTATTAATGTTAGAAATGTAGAAATTATTGGCGTAAACAACATATTAAAATTAATTTAATTTTTCACCTGTAAGTCCTCCACCTCTTAGGTAGTGGGATATAAAGGTGTTACTCTAATACATTTTGAGTTTATTGACATAAAACTAATTAAAGTCTTGACCGTTTCTAGTTATTGTGATAAATTATACTCAGTTAAACTATTAGAAAGTTAGTAATATCAATGGGCTTAGATACAAATGCACATTCAGTCTTCTCGTTACATTATCATTTGATTTTAGTAGTGAAATATAGAGGACAAGTGTTCACTGATGAAATTTCCAATAGAGCTAAGAGATATTTGAGTATATTGCACCTACTTATAAGATAGAGTTGGTTGAATGGAACCATGATAAAGATCATGTTCACGTTCTATTTAAAGGTCAACCTAAGACAGAACTTAGTAAGTTTATTAACGCTTATAAGTCTGCATCGAGTAGGTTATTGAAGAAAGAATTTCCTACTATTCGTCAAAAACTATGGAAAGAGATGTTTTGGTCTCGTTCCTTTTGTTTATTGTCGAGCGGTGGCGCACCTATTGAAGTTATTCGTCAATATATCGAAAATCAAGGGAAAGAGAAATGACTATTAAACAAAAAGCTTATAAATTTAAGCTGTATCCTAATGAGGAACAAGAGCAGTTTTTTGCTAAAACCTTTGGTTGTTCCAGAGCTATTTGGAACATGATGTTAGTGGATAAAATAAAGCACTATGAAGAAACTGGCGAAACTTTATATAACACACCAGCTCAATACAAGAAAGAGTTTCCTTGGTTAAAAGAGGTTGATAGTTTAGCCTTAGCTAATGTACAACTTAATCTTCAAAAAGCTTACAAAAACTTCTTCACGTCAGGGTTTGGTTTTCCTAAGTTTAAGAAAAAGAGCCATAGTCAGTCCTACCAAACTAATAATCAGAGAGGTAGTATTGCTTTAGAAAGTGGTTATGTAAAGTTACCTAAAATTGGTTGGGTGCGTGTCAAAGCACATCGTCAAATTGAAGGTGTTATTAAGAGTGCCACAATTTCAATGACGCCAACTGGGAGATATTATGTTTCTATTTTGTGCGAAACCGAGATTGCTCCACTTCCTAAAACTGATTCTTCAGTCGGTATCGACCTTGGGATTTCTGATTTTGCTATTCTTTCAACAGGAGAGAAAATCGGCAATGAGCGGTTTCTCAAACAGTTGTCAAAGAAACTAGCTAAAGAACAAAAGATTTTATCTCGTAGAGCTTTAGCGGTTAAGAAAGCAGGACGTAAGCTTTCTGAGAGTAAGAACTATCAGAAACAACGAGTAAAAGTAGCTAGAATCTATAAAAAGATTGCTAATATGCGTAGAGATTTTCTTCATAAGCTCAGTATATATCTTATCAAGAACTACGATATTTTATGTATTGAAGATTTATCAAGTAAAAATCTCATGAAAAACCCTAAATTAGCAAAAGCTATAGGTGATGTTTCGTGGTCTGAATTTGTGAGAATGTTGGAATATAAAGCTGATTGGTACGAAAAACAAGTGTCTAAAATTAGCCGTTGGTATCCATCTTCTCAGCTTTGTTCAGATTGTGGTTTTAACTCCGGTAAGAAACCTCTTTCAATTAGAGAGTGGACTTGTACTAACTGTGGAACTCACCACGATAGAGATATTAACGCAAGTATTAACATTCTTAATGAAGGTTTGCGTTTAGCGTAAATTAGGAAAAAACAATACAACCGTAGGGACTACGGGGTTAGCTTGGTAAATTTATGTAACCTCTGTTGATTAGTCAGCTAATCAGTAAGTCAGCATATTACCCAAGAAGCTCCTACTTCTAAGTGTTAGCGTAAGTAGGAATAGTTCACGAAGAAAGAAAACACTGTAAAGACAAAGTCAGATAGGTTGAAGTAAGGAAACTTCTAAAATAATTTAGAAAGGTCATGAAGTATATGTTTGAACCTAGTTTGCGTAAAAATTCGTTAAATAATAAGAAAACTAAAGAGAATCAAGAAAAACGTAAAGGTTTCCTTGACAAATATGTGGATTTGCTTAAGATGTGGGATTCGGTTTATGACGAATACCGCTCACGTTATAACCCAGAGAGAGCGTTAGCTTCAAGTAGGCGCTTGTATATGGACTCCAACTTTACCTATAGTGGAACTCAGAATGTAACAGCTTATTATGTGATTGATGAACTCCCACCAGAGTTTGAAATGGGGTATCGAGCAACTTTGCGCTCTATTGTACCGGAAGGTATTTCAATGAACTTCATTGAGTCGAATGAACCTTTTGAGATTAACTGGGACGACCCCAAGGTAAAAACTCGTCTGTCTGTTTTAGATGAAGTGAGTGCGAAAAACCAAGAAGAGTCAAGCAAGGGTTCGAGGTTCACTCAACACAAGTATGTAAAGACAACGCAGAAAGATGAACGTTTGTCACTTTCTGTAGAATACGCAAATGACGCAACTTTGAGTGACCAAGACAAGCGTTACTTGTATAAAATTCGGGTTATGATTATCATAACAGGTCATAGAGGTCCTGAGTTTACAGATGTTTTAAAAGATTTTGAACACATGTGTTCTCATAGAACAGGAATGCAAGTTCGCCGAGTTACCGGTATCATTGCAGACACCGTAGGCGATTTCTCTCCTTTTAATTCTGAGATGTCTAAGGAAAGCAAGCGTAAAATTCGCTCTACCTTTACCTCTGATGAGTTAAGAGCGCAGTGGCACCCATTTGAACAAGGGGTTGTTGGTTTCGGTACGACTTACTTGGGTACGAATATTGAAACGCACTCTCCTGTCTTCCACCAATTTAAACGTGACGTTACAGACGCAGAGATTGTAATTGTAATTGGTATGTCTGGTTCTGGTAAATCCTTTGAAATGAAGTTATTGGCTACACAGTTTGCAGCGAATGACAACATGATTATGACTATTAACGATTACGAGGGTGGAGAATACAAAGGTCTTGGAACCTTGTTAGAAAAAGACTTCCAAGTAGTTTCATTGGATTTAGGTATGGGTTCAGGTCGTTACCTCGATCCAGTTCCGATTGTTCCTACTGGTGATGAAGAGATGGACAATACCTTATTCACTCGCTCTCGTAAGAACATTATTGACTTGTTTAGAGCGGTAGCAGGAGCAGAGACCTTGAAGAAATACGCTTGGATTCCCTTGATTATTGAGCGTGGAGTCGATTTGTTCTATAGTGAATATGGGGTATCGATTGACCCAACAACTTGGCACGCCCTTGATGGTTGCTCGATTTACACGGTTTATAACTACTTGAAGAAATACCGTCCGAACTTAGAAGATGTGTTGAGTTCTATTACAGAGGAAGATAAAAACGTTTTAAGTGAAGATGATATTAAAGAGTTGTATAAGTCAGCTTTGAAAGACTTCCAAAGAGACTACATTTATTTCTTGGAAACCTTTGGTGCTTACTTTGAACCAAGCAAGAAGTTGAATAACTACTTTAAATACCCAGTTTACTTGAAAGACATCATTGATGCGAAGTTGGTTATTTGCGATTACAATATGAGAGGGGTTCCAGAAAGCCAGTTGTCTGAATTGGACGCTATTCTCATTCCTATGAACGCTGCAACCGTAGCCTATTATCGCACTGTGTATCCTTTCTCTCGTGGTCTTTACAATGTGAAGATTTGGGAAGAGCTTCAGCGTTTTAGCTCTCTTCCAAATGCAGTAGAGATTTTGAAAACTCCAATCACAGGGGGTCGTAAAGCAGGGGATATTAACATTGTCGCTTCCAATGACCCAGTTAAGTTGGTTGAAAAAGATGAGTTCTCGCTATTTGCTAACTATACTTTGGCTATGGTTGGTAAAATCAAATCTCCAGTTTACCAAGAGATTGTATGTAAAGCCCTCGGTATCACTGACTTAGCTGATGAATTAGCTGAGATTGGTGCAGTTATTGAGGAAGATGAAGGCTTGGTAGCAGGATATGACCAAGTACACGCAGAACCTTATAAGAAAGCTTTTGTCTTGAAGTTGAACTCAGGGGAGTCTGCAGTTGTAAAAGCAGATATTCCACGTGTGATTAGTGATACACCATTGTTCAGAACTGGTGTCATTGCACAAGATAAGCAGTAAGATAGTTTAGGTGATTTGTAAAATGATGTTATTAAGTTTAATTCTCTTTTTAGGGGGTATCCTTTGGGGGGTCGCAAACTCCATAACCTCTGAAAAGTTGAAAGAAGAGGTTAAGAAGAGTCGTTTCCTCGTAATTGGAGTCGGTGTGGTCTATGTATTAGTAGTCCTTGCAGTAACGTTAGGAGGTAAACGATAATGGATTGGCGAAATTCAAATGATGACCTAACAAGGCAGTCAGATGCTCGTAGAGAGCGAGAAAATCAACGATTTGAAAACGGAATTTCAGGAGACCGAGGAGGTTTTGGTGGTATGCGCCAAGGTCCCGGTGGCGACCCTTTAGCTCGTATGAGAGGTGCGCAACCTGACCCCTTTGCAAATCGAGTAGGTGGTGGTTTACCACAAAGACCGCCTTTCGGACAACCGCAAGGGTTTCCACAACAAAATCAACCACCACAACATTTAAGTCAACATGAAGATTGGATGGACAAAATCTTTAAGGTTGGTAAAGGTTTATGGAAACATTTATCTTCCTATGTGTGGCCTGTCTTGTCTGAGTCGGATGATATGTTCAGAAGCGACTACAAATTGAGAAAAGGCTTAACTGCTGCTCTCTTATATTATGGTGCAGTAGGTGGTTTCTCTTTCTTATTTGGGTTGTTTACAAGATTTGCAACTGCTCCCGGTATCTTCATTTCGCTTGTGGGCGGTGGAGTAAGTGGTTGTATTTTCTTGTATAAGAACTCACAGAATAAGGAGTGGGGGTTAGTAGATGACTCTCCAAAAGAAGAAGTTATCCCACAAGCTCCACAACCGTCAGAATTTGGCACTCCAAGAGACTTTATGGATGATGGGTTTGGTTCTCTAAATCCTATGGGAAGCTCTGACCTTATGGGTGGTTTCGGACAACCCCCAAGAAGAGAAGTTCCAAATGAGTTTAAAAACTTTGGTTCAAGTGGAGGTTGGGATGATGAGGAAGATGAACTTCCCTTTCCCAAAAGACAAGGTTTTGAGCCTATGACAAGACCAAAACCAACACAATTTGATGAAATAGAAGATGAAGAAGAGGAGTTTGCACCTCCTTATAAGGGTATCCCCTCAAAAGGCGCAAGCGCCAAGGATATTTGGGGGAGCATTGATGATGGTGAGTCTGAGAACTTAGAAGAGGACTTAGAAGATAACGAAGAGGGTTCTTCTAGTTCAAGAGAAGAATTGGAACACCCTAAGTTAGAAGAAGTGTCTGATAGTGCTTTTACCTCTGATTTAGCAGGTGGTTTAGTTGAACCAGAATTAGTAACAAGAAGTCTTTTGTTAGATAAATACTTGTCTGTCTTAGATGGTTCTAGTTTGAAACCTGACTGGTCTCGTGAGGTTTCTAAAGATAGCTTAGAGTTTAAACAGTTAGAGACTTTCCTCAGAGACGCCCAAACAGGTGGTGTCAAAGGTCTATCTGAGATGGATTGGGTGAACGTTGAGTCTATTACAGAGCGTGTGTCCGTGTTTGAAATTATTACAGACCGCCCAGAGAAGTTAAAAGGGAAAGAAACACTCTTTGCAAAAGAGATTACTG
>ERZ773006.41-NODE-41-length-80221-cov-8.37053_pt1 | contig 80221 bp, 65 predicted proteins | sample MGYA00580843_ERZ773006 | MGnify/ENA primary metagenome ERZ773006 (study PRJEB29015, sample SAMEA2738011) | human oral metagenome | biome: human oral; feature: human-associated habitat; material: dental | place: China | collected 2052 ...
TAACAGGCATATCCATATCATTGCCAACCGCATCAGCCTTTACGGAGAGGTCTATGATACCACCTTTGTGAGCAATAGGGCAGCAAGAGTGGCGGAGGAAATCAGCCGCTCGAAAGGCTTGACCATTGCAAAGGAAGTAAAGGCTGAAAGGATGTATCAGAAAGCAAAATCCAATCCGACGAGAGAGCAAACCAAGAAAGAAGTACAACAAATCTGTTATGCCTTGCTGGATAAACATAAAGGCGGTGGCATATCAGGGCACTCCATGTTTCTCTACGAATTGAATAAGAACAACATTACCATAGAGCGCATGAAGAATAAACAGGGCAAAGTCTATGGTTTGAGGTTTTCCTACTGTGGGCAGACATTCAAAGCTTCCGAAATCGGCAGGGAGTTCGGATACCGCTCCTTGCAAAAGAACTTTGAACCAACTAACAAAACAGAACCAAAGAATACACATCAAACAGTACAAGAAACAACAGAAAAGAAAGAGCAACCTGATACAGGCTATCAGCTTGTACCTAAAAGCCGTTCATACATACCACGAGCATCAGAAGAAACTCCGCAGATTGCACAGGCTATCGGTACAATGGCAGATGCAGCCATTAGCGCAGTCGATGAAGTAGTGGAAGGATTGGGCGATTTGATTACACCATCCGCACATGGAGATAACTATGCCGAAGCAGCATGGCAGCACAGACTCAGAAATCAAGCCAACAGAAAGAAGAAGCGAGGAAGAGGAATATAATCCTGTTTCAACTACAAACAGCATTACAAAAGTGCAGAAAGAAGAATATCTCATTAAAAAACGCTTGTTATTCGGTAACAAAGTATTATCTTTGCAAACAGAATAACAAGCGTTCTTTCTTTAGCAGAAAACAGCGACACAAAGCATTTCGCTCGTTTCCAAATCGTTACCTGTTTTGTTATACCAACAAGGTAACTTCTTTATTTTCAATTAGATACGTTTTAAGAATTATCTTACCGTGTAGATAATATTTTCTCTACGTGTAGATGATTTCTCTAACTGCATGCAAAGATAATGCGAAAAACCTGGATATGCAAGCGGAACGGCAGGAAACAACTTTTCGTTTCCGCTTTTTCCCCCTTCCCCTGGCTCATCCGGAGCTGCGCCCAGGAACATTGCGGATCGTCCCTCCCCCCAGCCGTCTCTCCGTCGTTGCCCGGCATGTCGGATTCCGCGTCCCCACGCATGGAGGGCGAGCCCCCGCAAATCCGGAGCGGCACCGGCAGGAAACGGTCGCATGCCGTGCGGCGTGCCCCCGCACTTGGGGCTGTGACATTTTTGGCATTGCAAGATGGCGGAGTTTCCCATCTTTTTGCTACCTTTGCAATCCGAACAATTATATAAACCATCTATTCAGAAAGAAAATGAAACCTACATTATTGCTTCTTGCGGCAGGAATGGGAAGCCGCTACGGCGGGCTGAAGCAGCTCGACGAACTGGGACCCAACGGTGAGACCATCATGGACTACTCCATCTATGATGCCATTCAGGCCGGATTCGGAAAGATAGTCTTCGTCATCCGCAAGGATTTTGAAGAGCAGTTCCGCCGTCAGGTACTGTCGAAATACGAAGGACATATCCCTGCCGAGCTTGTCTTCCAGAGCATTGATGCACTGCCGGAGGGATTTTCCGTACCGGAAGGGCGCGAGAAGCCATGGGGCACGAACCATGCCGTACTGATGGCGAAGGATGTCGTCAAGGAGCCTTTCTGCGTCATCAACTGCGACGATTTCTACAACCGCGACTGCTTCAAGGTCATCGGGAAATTCCTTGCAGACCTTCCGGAGGGAGCCAGAAACCGCTATGCCATGGTGGGCTTCCGTGTCGGCAATACGCTGAGCGAGAACGGTACGGTGGCCCGCGGCATCTGCTCGACCAATGCGGAAGGCAATCTGACGACCGTTGTGGAACGAACGGAGATCGAACGCCGAGAGGGTGAAATCAAGTACAAAGATGAGAAGGGCGACTGGATTGCAGTCGGTGAGAACACGCCGGTTTCCATGAATGTATGGGGTTTCACGCCTGACTATTTTGAATACAGTGAGGCCTATTTCAGGGAGTTTCTCTCTGATCCGAAGAACATGGAGAACAAGAAGTCGGAGTATTTCATTCCGCTGATGGTGAACAAACTGATCAACGACGGTACAGCCACCGTGAAAGTCCTCGATACCACCAGCAAGTGGTTCGGCGTCACTTATGCTGCCGACCGGCAGAGTGTGGTCGACAAAATCCAGGCGCTGGTCGACGGAGGTGTCTATCCGACCAAGCTGTTCTGATGTCCATCCCCTGTTCCCGATGCCTGTCCTGTGCCTGTTCAGAGGCAAGGCCGGCGTGGGGGACAGGGGCTGCCGGGTTTCCCCTTCCATTGCCGGGGAGGCGCCACATCCTTCTTTATTGCCCTCATAAACGCATTATACCGCTTACAACGAATGGATTTGAACTTACTGTCCACGGAAGAGACTGCGACCCTTCGCAACCTTCTTTCCCATGCCACACACATTGTAATCTGCGCCCACAAGTCGCCGGACGGTGATGCCATCGGCTCTTCATTGGCATGGATGCACTATCTGCAGCAGATCGGCAAGACCGACATCAAGGTCTGCATGCCCGATGCCACGCCCGATTTCCTGCACTGGCTCCCGGGACATAACTGTGTCATCCGTTACGACAGGCGTCCCAAGGAGGTGGAAAAGGCCTTCCGGGAAGCCGACCTCGTCTGCTGTCTCGACTTCAACCAGAATTCGCGTGTGGATGCCATGCAGGAGGTGCTCGGGCACAGTAACGCCCTGCGCCTGCTCGTCGACCATCATCTGGAGCCTGACACGGACAATGCCCTGACCGTCTCTCACCCGGAAATGTCGAGTACGAGCGAAATCGTCTTCCGGCTGATCAGCCAGCTGGGAGGATACGGTGAAATGACAAGACAGTGTGCGGCCTGCATCTACTGCGGCATGATGACGGATACGGGCGGTTTCACTTACAATTCCTCCCGTCCCGAGATATTCTACATCATCGGCCAGCTGCTGGCAAAGGGAATCGACAAGGATGAAATCTACAACCGGGTATTCCATAATTATTCTTCCAATGCGCTTCGCCTGCGTGCCCACATCATCCTCAACAAGATGAAGGTCATAGAGGAGCTGCACGCCTCCTATTACACGGTGACGAAAGAAGAGATGACGAAGTTCCATTTCATCAAGGGCGATATGGAGGGGCTTGTGAACGTCCCGCAGCAGATCAAAGGTCTCAAGCTGAGCATCTCTTTACGTGAGGACACGGAGAAGCCCAGCCTCGTACTGGTCAGCCTACGTTCCAGCAACGGTTTCCACTGCCAGCCCATGGCGGCAAGATTCTTCAACGGCGGCGGCCATGCTGACGCGTCCGGCGGCAGACTGCACTGCACCATCGAAGAAGCAGAACAGATTGTCATCAAGGCGATACTCTATTACAAGGAAGAACTGCGGTAGATCCCCCCTGCCGGGTTCTCCGTCTGCCGCTTCCAGCCCCATCCCCCTTTCTCGCTCTTCTTTATCCTCCATTCCGTCCGCCGGTGTCCGGCGCATGATGACGTCCCGGACATCCCGTCAGGCATGGTACCGGAACCGTCGGTCCGGGAAACCTGCCGTATTGCAGACAGACGGGAGCGGGTGTCCCTGCTGACCGACCGTCAGTCGCTGCTCTCTTGAGCGGGCACTTTATCCTCCTCCCACCTGCTAAAAAGTCTTATTTTTTCTTGGCAGAACAGTGAAAAGTCCGTAACTTTGGCGAAAACAATAAAAGACAAAGCCCATGATTACGCAAGACAACTTCAACCAGGAGTATGCTGACCCCATAGAAGAGCAGCAGATCCGTCATTTCGTATGTATAGAGATGGGACGGCAGATACATCGATATATCAAGGCCATGCACGGCAGCAAACAGCAGATGCTGCGCTTTGAAGAGCATCTGAAAGACCTTCCGCTGCGCGAGAAGGAAACCGCCATAGCCCGGTACATCGACCTCAACCGGAAAGCCATCAAGGGACTGGACATGAAGATTGTCCTGGCCCGTGCAATGGCCAACTACTCCGACACCTTCGCTTATCTTGTCACGCTGGTAAACGACAAGCGGAAGATGGTCAGATACCTGAATCTCATCCGTGAGATATACATCCAGTATCATGAAGTGATTGAACGCAGGGGAAAGTTCGGAATCCTCGACCACAGAGGGCGTACGCTCGTCGAACCCAAGTACGAGTTCCTGCGCACCTGTTATGTCTATGTCGACGACCTGCGTACGATGCCGGTCATTGCACAGCTGGGCGGGAAGCTCGGTCTGATCCTTCCCGACGGAAGAGATACGGTCGTCGCCCCTTTCAGTTACGACAGCATTTCCCTGAGGGACGAGCCGCCTTATTTTGAAGCGAGGAGAGGAAAGAAGAAAGTCCTGCTGACCACTGAAGGCATGGAGCAATAGAACCGCTCCGTCCCGCAGGATGTGTGTGAAAGAAATCCAGCCGGCAGACACTGACGACCTTGTCAGTCTCTGCCGGCTGGACTTTTTGCATGCCCCGCCCGTGAAATTGAGTGGGAAGTCTCTGCTAAATCTTCTTCAGCAAGGCTGCCAGACCTTCGAGCTGGCTCTGCCACATGTTTATCTTGCTGTTCACTTTCTCTACGTCCAGGTCCTGGTTCAGGTCGGGTGAGTCACGCTCCTGCTTCAGCAGACTGATGTACTGGTTTACCAGTGCCATCTTCGCCTGTACGGTCTTTTTCTTCGGATAGCCGCGCTTCTCGACTTCCCGCTGGTACTGTTCGGACACCTCATTGATCTTGCGGCCGCACTCCTCGTACTGGCTCAGCCACTGCTGGAAAGCCTCACTCACCTTCTTGTTCTCCACCTGTGTTGTCCCGGCAGGGTCGCCGATCTGCTCGTATGTGCTTTGTGCCATCCCCATTAAGGGACACACCATCAAAGCCATCACCAATAGTTTCTTAACTCTCATAATTCTGTTCTTAAAAATAAAATAGTGGCTGCAAATATAAATCAAATATCAGAAAGAACCAAAAGTTTTTTGTAATTTTGCATATCCCCATGACTCCTTTAAAACTCTTTTAAAAGTTGATGGGGACTGTACAGAAGAAAGTTGAAAGGAATGAAAAAAGATACAACTGTGAAGTATATTGAGGTGAAAGGCGCCCGGGTCAACAACCTGAGGAACATCGACGTGAAGATTCCGCAGGAGCAGTTCGTGGCCATTACCGGAGTGTCCGGGTCGGGTAAGTCCTCGCTGGCCTTCGACACGCTTTACGCCGAAGGGCAGCGCCGGTACGTCGAGAGCCTTTCGGCCTACGCCCGCCAGTTCCTGGGCAGAATGTCGAAGCCGGAGGTAGACTTTATCAAAGGCCTTCCCCCTGCCATCGCCATCGAGCAGAAAGTCATCTCGCGCAATCCCCGCTCGACGGTGGGTACTTCCACCGAGATCTACGAATATCTGCGCCTGCTCTATGCCCGCATAGGCCGCACCTTCAGCCCCGTGTCGGGCGTGGAGGTGAAACATCATTCTGTGGAGGATGTGATAGAGAAGGTGAAGTCCTACTCGGAAGGGACAAAGTTCTGCATCCTCGCCCCGCTCCATGTCGTGGATGGCCGGAGCACACGCCAGCAGCTTGAAATGGAACTCCAGGAAGGCTATGCCCGCATCTATGCCGATGACGACTTCATGCGCATAGACGACTGGCTGCGTACGCATCCTGATGTGGAAACCAAGGAGAAAGAGAGGGAAGGATGGGAAAAGGAAATCTATCTGGTCATCGACCGTATGTCAGTCGACTGCTCCAAAGACGCTGTCAGCCGGCTCACCGACTCCTGCGAAACCGCCTTCTATGAGGGCGACGGCAATATGCAGCTGATGATTCTCCCCGCCAGGATCACCTACGACTTCTCTACCCGGTTTGAGGCCGACGGCATCCGTTTTGAAGAACCGAACGACAATATGTTCTCTTTCAATTCCCCTCTCGGGGCCTGTCCCGCGTGCGAAGGGTTCGGACGCATCATCGGCATCGACGAGAAGCTGGTCATCCCCGACTCCTCCCTCTCCGTCTATGACGGCTGCGTGCAATGCTGGCACGGCGACAAGATGGCCACGTGGAAAGAGGAGTTCTGCCGGCGGGCGGCAAAAGACGACTTCCCCATCTTCAAGCCCTACTATGAACTGACGAAGGCCGAGAAGGAGAGCCTTTGGAAAGGACTGCCCGGCGAGAGGAAGGCAGACATCCACGACCGTGTCTGCATCGACTCCTTCTTCCAGATGGTGAAAGAGAACCAGTACAAGATACAGTACCGCGTCATGCTGAGCCGCTATCGGGGCAAGACAGTCTGTCCGGACTGCCACGGTACGAAGCTGAAGAAAGAGGCTACGTGGGTGAAGATCGGTGGAAAGGCCATCACAGACCTTGTCGATATGCCCATTGTCAGGTTGAAGGAATGGTTCGACAGGCTGGAACTGACAGCCCACGAGCAGGAAGTCAGCAGGAGACTGCTGGCCGAGATAAAAAGCCGGCTGCAGTTCCTGCTGGACGTCGGTCTGGGCTATCTGACGCTCAACCGGCAGTCGAACTCGCTGAGCGGCGGCGAGAGCCAGCGCATCAACCTCACCACCTCCCTCGGCTCGTCACTCGTCGGCTCGCTCTACATCCTCGACGAACCCTCCATCGGACTGCACAGCCGCGACACAGCCCGCCTCATCCATGTACTGAAAGAACTCCAGGCACTGGGCAACACGGTGATTGTAGTAGAGCATGACGAGGAAATCATGCGTGCCGCCGACTACCTGGTTGATGTCGGGCCGGATGCAGGCCGCCTGGGCGGCGAAATCGTCTTCGAGGGAAAAGTGTCGGACATCCAGCAGATAAAGAACAACGTTGAAGATGCTGCCGACAAGGCATCGCGAAAGCTGCTGGAGCAATATCCACGCTCTTATACCATCAAGTATCTCACCGGTGCAGAAGTCATCAGAATTCCTGCCGGCCGACGTCCATGGAACATGGCGATAGAACTGAAAGGGGCACGCATGAACAACCTGAAAGGAGTGGACGTAAAGTTTCCGCTGAATGTATTCACCGTCGTGACAGGAGTCAGCGGCAGCGGAAAGTCATCCCTTGTAAAGGGAATCCTCTATCCTGCCCTCAAACGTCACCTGGACGAGATAGCCGATACGCCGGGCGAATATTCATCGCTGGGCGGCGACTGGAAACAGATCAGACACGTAGAGTTTGTAGACCAGAACCCCATCGGCAAGAGCACACGTTCCAACCCGGCTACCTACGTGAAGGCATACGATGAAATCAGAAAGCTCTTCGCCGAACAGCAGCTATCCAAACAGATGGGCTACACACCGCAGTATTTCTCGTTCAACACCGAGGGCGGCCGATGCGAAGAATGCAAGGGTGCGGGAGTCATCACGGTGGAAATGCAGTTCATGGCCGATCTCGTGCTGGAATGTGAAGAATGTCACGGACAGCGTTTCAAACGTGAAATCCTCGACGTACAGTTCCAGGGAAAGAACATCAACGACGTTCTGAACATGACCGTTTCCGAGGCTATCCAGTTCTTCAGCAAGCATAAGCGCAGGGCGATCGTCAGCAGACTGAAGCCCCTGGAGGATGTCGGCCTGGGCTATATCAAGCTCGGACAAAGCTCGTCGACACTCTCCGGCGGCGAAAACCAGCGTGTCAAACTCGCCTACTTCATCGGACAGGAGCAGCAGGAACCGACGCTCTTCATCTTCGACGAACCGACGACAGGCCTGCACTTCCACGACATCCAGCGGCTGCTGCATGCCTTCGATGCCCTCATCGACCGTGGGCACAGCATACTTGTCATCGAGCACAACCTCGATGTCATCAAATGTGCCGACCACGTCATAGACCTCGGACCCGACGGCGGCGACAAGGGCGGACAGCTCGTCGCAGCAGGTACGCCCGAGGAGGTTGCCCGATGCAAGGACAGCCTGACAGGGAAGTATCTGGCGGAGAAGCTGGCGGCCGACGGCTGACCATCTATACGCCGGACAGCTACAAAGCTCCCGTCATAGGGAGTATCGTGAACTGCGTTCCCGGCACTTGGGAACAGGATTCCCGACATCTGGGAACAGGATTCCCAACGCCTGGGAACAACATTCCCATAGGACCGGACACCGCCCCGGCCGTATGTAAGGACTCCGGCAATCGCCTGTCCCAGGGATTCAAGCCAACGCATACAATTGAAACAACAAATACATAACAGAAAATGAACTGCTACCCAAAACAGCTATTCCTGTCAGCAGGAGCTGCAATGCTGATGCTGGTACCATCGGCATCGCACGCACAACAGTGGGACGACCAGATTCTCGTCTCACAATGCAACGAACAGTACACCTTGACGCTTGAACATGGAAAACCCATTGTGAAGAACTCAAAGGAAATTACCTATCAGTCGAATTCGACCGGCACGGTACGTCCGGAGACCGACATACTGTACGGCGAGTTCATCACTTTGGACGACGTGTCGGGAAGAGGACAGAAGACCTATCGGAACGTCACGCCTGAAAACGTTTTCTATGACGACACGAAGGCCTGTGTCGTACAGGGCTATATCGACAAGAAAGGGAAGACCTGTACCGTCTCTTACGACCGGACTTTCAAGGACATCAAATACTTCACGAGGCTGTACCTGCTGGAGGACTACTTCATCCGCAGCAAGACCGTGACGGTCACCATACCCAGACAGCTGGCAGGATACCGCATCAAGGAGATGAACTTCCAGGGATTCAACATCCGGACAGACCACAGGACGACTGCGGATGCCGACATTTACCAATACACCATGACGGATGCCGACCGGATGAGGCAGGAGAAGAGGATGCCGCCGATGTCGAGCGTCTATCCTTATCTGCTGATCATAGGTCCCTTCAAGGATGTGAACGGGCTTTACAGCTGGTCGAAGGAAATGGCAGATGTAGACTGTGAGATACCCGGTCTGAAGGAACTGTTGCAGGAAATCAACCGGGACAGCAGGACGGAAGAGGACCGTATCAGCAATACTTATCGGTGGGTTCAGGACCATATCCGCTATGTGGCTTTTGAAGCCGGACAGTCCGGACACCGCCCGGACACCCCTAAGGAGGTGCTCCGCAAACGGTATGGAGACTGCAAGGGCATGGCTCTGCTGCTGAAGACGCTCCTCAAGGCACAGGGGTTTGATGCCCGGCTGACGGACATCGGTACGGATGAGATTCCTTACAGAATGAGCGACGTGCCGACACTCGCCAGTGCCAATCACGTCATCTGCACGCTCTTTTACAAGGGGAAGACACGGTATATGGACGCTACTTGCAACTACATCCCGTACACCTATACGCCACAGTACATACAGGGTTCGGAAGCGATGATCGAGAATGGGGACAGACCGCTGATGCAGATCGTACCGATACAGAGAGCTGACGCATCCATCGACAGTCTTGTCTATCAGTACAGCCTGCAGGGAGATGCGCTTGTCGGAAAGGCAACCTACAATCTCCGCGGCGACATGAAGGAGTGGTTCATGAGTACGATAGACGATGCCGGCAACAAGAACCGTGACGACATCCTGGGCAGCAATCTGAACTCCGATGCCCACAGCATGACCGTGACAGACGTGAAGTGGGCCGACAAGGACGCCCGCCACGAATGGGCACGCTTCACGGGCAGCATCACCAACAAGGCGGCCGTGCAGTTGATGGACGGAGAAGTCTACATTGAGCTGAATCCGCACAACAACCTCTTCGACAGCCGCATCGACACCACTCGGCGTGTCAACGACTATTATCTGCCTGTGCGGTGTAACATCGTAAGGCAGGCGGTGCTCACCGTCCCTGCAGGTTACAAGGTCGACTATCTGCCACCTTCCAAGACTTTTTCGACCCCGGAAGGTGTGCTTACCTGCAGGTTTTCAAGGAAGGGGAACACCATTGTCTTCCATCAGAAAATGCAGATCAATCACCGCCGCATACCGCTTGCCAATATCCCGAAATGGAACGAGGCTGTAAGCAAATGGAAAGACGCCTGCAACGAACAGGTGGTGCTCAGGCGGTGAAGGAGGCAACGGAGCTTGACTTTTCAGCTCCAGACTGGTTTCCGCCTCTGCTACAACAATAAAAACATCTGACAACATACGAATATGAAAAAACAATTAGCAATGCTGCTGCTGGTGCTTCTTTCACTGCCGGCAATGGCTTTCGACAACGACGACTATCTGAAGTACGTCCAGAAAGTGAAAGAAGAAGTGTGGGGCAAAGACCTGCCACAGTTCAACAATCGCACCGTACCTGCCCGGTACAAGAACGAGTCGGCCGTGGTCATGGCTTTCTACGAGGAGCTGACCGTTGACAAAGGCACGAGTTTCAATTTCTTGGAACTCGGAGTCACCGCCAACAACAAAGCCGTCCATATCCGGCGCTACCTCGTGAAAATCAACGACAAAGCTGCTCTGGAGAAATACTCTACCTTCGATATTCGGAGCTATGAGAAGTCGCACAATGCAGGATGGTGGACGGACATACACAAGAGTGTACTCGGTGTGAAAGTCATCAAGCCGGACGGCACCGTCAAGGAAGTGAGCAATGACGAATACAAGAATGACGATGAAGGCAAGAACGGAAAGGACAAGCGTGCCAAGCTGGCCGTACCCGACCTGCAGGTAGGCGACATGATCGACTACTTCATCTACGATTACGACAAGCTGAAAGAGGAGAACATCGATCCGGTGCTGTTCCTCTTCGGCGGCAAATATCCTATCCTCGACTACCAGATCCACTGCGCCATCGACAAGCACCTCTGCACGCAATACCGCACGATGAACGGTGCTCCGGACTTCACCGCCAGCGAGAAAGACGGCGACATCGTGCTGGATGTCCGTGCAAAGAACCTCGACAAGACGTTCCCCGACTATGCCTATAATCCTATCATGCAGGCACCTTACACCATGCTCTATGTGACGGCGGACGTCACACTGGAGTATATGCCGAAGAGTGCGAAGAAGAAAGGGCTGCAGGCGAACCCTCCGGCTGAGGTCATACAGGAAGATGCCTGGACTCCCTGGGCTGAGTACAAACCGAAGTGGACGCTGAACAAGAAATTTGAAAAGGCTGTAAAAGATGCGAAGAAACTGGGCAGTGACGAGGAAAAGGCCGATTATGTGTATAACTTCATGGTGATGAAGACCCTGGTATTCAAGAAACCTTACGAAAAATCATTCGATTTCTCAAGCCTGTTTCCTTATGTCCTCGACAAACTGAAGATTCCTTACTCACGTGCACTGGTTACCAACAGTTATAACGAGCCTATGGACAAGCTCATCAACTACGGCAACGCGACACGTTTCATCATGCTCAAGAGCGGTAAATGCTACTTCCCGCTCGAGAATGCCATCAGTTCGGACTTCATCCCGTCCATCTATCAGAACCGGGATGCCATCAGCACCGACAAGCCCAAGAAATTCCAGAAAGGACCGTTCACAAGGTTCAGGCTCGCTCTGAGCAAGGCTTCCGACAATGTGGAGAAAGAGGAAATCGAAGCTGCCATTGACGGTACGATGCTGAACCTCATCCGGAAGACGACACTCACAGGATGTGAGAAGGAGAATGTCATCCCAGGATTGACGACAGCCGACGAACTGAGCAAGGCATGGGGTGCGCCCTACGGCTACCAGGGCTTTGCCGACGAGCTTTTCCTGAAGCCGAACGAGGCGAAGGCAAGGGCGGCAGAGCGTGCCGAACAGGACAAGAAAGCGGTGGCGGAGAACTTTGCCGAGGAAATCAAAGCCTATCATGACAAAGCTCCTGTGAAGATCAATGCGACAACCGTGAACAGCTGCGGAGAGAACAACAAGCCGTTTGCCTATACGACCGACTATCAGATGGACGGACTGGTAAAGAAAGCCGGCCGTAACCTTGTCGTTTCCGTGGGGCAGCTTTTCGGGCAGCAGGCGCATATCGAGGGCCGGGACCGCCAGCGCGACACTGATGTCAACTACGACTATCCCAGCACACTCGCTGTTACCGTCAGGCTTGATATTCCGTCAGGCTATGCCGTATCAGCGGAGAGCCTGCGGAAACTCAACAATAATGTTGACAACGAAGCCATGTCTTTCAACACAAATGCCGATGTAGACAATGACAAGCTGATCATCACATTCCAGAAGGTTTATAAACAGCAGTGTGTCCCTGCTGCCGGATGGAGCCAGCTGCTCGGTGTCCTCGATCGTGCCTATGAATTTACAAGCTGGCAGATTGTCCTGAAGAAAAAGTAGCCCCGGCTACAAGCGAAGCGCTTCAGGGCGGTTCCGGCCGGTATCCGAAGGCAGGAGGGGATGCCTTTCTGTATGTGTAGAACCTGCAGCAGGACGGGTGTCCCCTGGATCCCCTTGCTTGATATGCAAAAAAAAAGTGCATCCGGAAGATTGCCACCGACAATCTTCCGGATGCACTTTTTCTTTTTGTCGACCGGATGCTATGCCACCTTTTCCAGCCGCTTCATCATCAGGAACATGAAAGCTGCGGAGAGGAGGCAGAGTACAATGAATACAGACCAGACAACCGTCAGGGACAAACCGCCCCAGAGGTAGCCACCCACACTTACGAGCAGGTTGCCGATGGCCGTGGCAACAAACCAGCCGCCCATCATCGCACCCTTGTATTTCGGAGGAGCGACCTTGCTGACGAAGCTGATGCCCATCGGACTGAGCAGCAGCTCGCCGAAGGTCAGTATGAGGTAAGTACCGATCAGCCAGTTGGCGGAGGCATACGGAACAGTCTCACCGGCAGCCTTTGCCATTTTCTGTCCTACCGGTGTGAGCAGACCTTGTGAGGCCATTACCATGAGGAAGTAAGCACTGCCGGCAACGATCATTCCGTATGCAATCTTGCGGGGAGCAGACGGCTCTTTGCCCTTGGCTGCCAATGAACTGAAGATGGCCATGCTGATAGGAGTCAGCGCAACTACATAGAAGGGGTTGAACTGCTGGAAGATCGGTGCGCTGACACTGACTGTGCCGGAAATGTTGTTGTACTTATAGACCAGGATGCCCAGTGCAAAGAGGAATACGACAGCCGAGATACTTTTCGCCTTGGGGGTCTTTCCCTGGAAGAATGCCATCAGGCTGTAGACCATGAAGACGATCATTACGAGATTGACGACGTCGAATGCCATGCTCTGGATGCCCGAGGAGGTCGGATTGACAAATTCGTCCGCGAAATACGTCAGGGTGAGTCCGTTCTGGTGGAATGCCATCCAGAAGAAGATTACGACTGCAAAGACAAGGCAGAGGGCGACGATCCGCTCCCGGGTCTGCTGCGGTGTCAGTTCTTCTACGGCCACCTTCTGGCTCTTGTCTTTCTTGGGTTCGCCGCCTTCTACGTGTTTGAAGGTGCTCCGGAAAGCATAGTAGATGGCCATTGACACAATGAGTGATATGCAGGCTACGGCAAAGGAGAAATGATAGGCATCATTGCCCGCATAGCCGAGCGAGTTCTCTGCCCATTCCTTGATTCTTACGGCTGCTGTCGGTGCGAAAAGCGCACCGATATTGATCGCCATATAGAAGATGGAGAATGCGGAATCACGCTTGTCTGCCAGCTCCGGTGTGTCGTAGAGATTCCCTACCATTACCTGCAGGTTACCCTTGAACAGACCTGTCCCGAAGCTGATGAGGAACAAGGCCGCCAGCATGGCAATGAATGCCACGGTCCCGCCTCCCAGAGGCACGGACAGGAAGAGATAGCCGGCAAACATGACCAGAATGCCGATGGTGACCATCTTGCCGTAGCCGAACTTGTCTGCCATGATGCCGCCGATCAATGGTAGAAAATAAACAAGGCCTAAGAAGATGCTGTAGATAAGTCCTGCCGTTCCCGGCTCCAAGCCGAAATTTGCTCTCAAGAATAATGCGAACACGGCAATCATGGTATAGTAGCCGAATCGCTCGCCTGTGTTGGCAAGAGCCAATGCGTACAGTGCTTTTGGTTGGTTCTCAAACATAATGATAAAAATTTAGGTTAATGATTACTTTGTTCTTGTTAGGTCGAAGAGGTAGGTTGCCTTGATGACGATATTGCCATGGTTCGATTTCCCGAAATAGTCTTTCTTGGAACTGCCGTAGATGTTGCCGAGTCCATAGTAATAGCGTCCTTCGAAGAGGAAATGGCCGATGTGCCGGTTGCTGTATTCCATGCCCAATCCGGCGGCGATGCCGTAGTCGAACTTCTTCTCTACCGGCATGGTCTCCTGTGCGACCGTCACATTGCTGCGCCCTGTGCCGTCGGTTGCAAGATTGGGCGTTTCGAAGTTCCTGGAGGTTGACTCCTTCAGGTAGATGCCTATCTGCGGTCCTGCCTGGAAGAAGAAGTTAAAACCGTGCTGTTCGCGCCCCCATGCAAGATGGGCGAAGACCGGTATCTGGATGTAGTCGACTGTGCGTGAATAGGATTCGGCGGCCCCGTTGGCATTGATGACAGGCTGGTCAGTGCCCGTCTGGATCTTCTCTTTCCATCCGATGGAGGCATAGTTTACTTCTCCATAGATGGAGCAGATGGTATTGAAATACTTTTCACATACGTACCGGATGCTCAGTCCGCCTGTTACGCCGCCGTGTAAAGACTGTGTTACGCTGGGGCTGAAGCCTACGTTGGAGAGCACGCAGCCGCCGTTCACGCCGATGGCGAAATCGTTCCGGTGCTGTCCCACTTGCGCTACGGCGGTCATCGACAGCAGAAACAGAGCGGCAAACAGTATTTTTGAGATCTTATAATTCATCTGTTCAGAAAAGTGCTGTTACACTTCGCAGGGATTAGTACACAAGATTCTCCATGGTCTGGTCTGTCTTGAAATGAACCAGCTGGAAATGGTCGTTGACATATCCGCCCTGCCCTACACGCACAAAGTCGTAGCGTGTCTGCAAAGGCCGGTACTTCACCTCGGCGGCGGTTCCTTTGAAGTTCTTCCCATACGCCTTCAATCCACGGACAAAGAACTCCGCCTGATCGTATCCGGTAAGTGCCATGCGGGGAATATACTGTTTCGACATAGGCTCTCCGTACCTCTCGCTGTATTTTGCCTCCAGGCTCTTCGTCTTGTCCGCAGCCTTGTTATAATAATAGGTGGACGGAATGTAGGTGTTGTACCTGAAGAACTGGTCGAGGTCATAATCCTGATAGACAAACCACTGGTTGTAGCCGAAGAGGCTGACGGCAATCCCCGGACGTGTTTTCTTCATCTGATCGAGTTTTGCGAACACCTCATTGAGCTGCGGGCTCTTTTCGGAATTGACGATTACGACATTGGGACGGGTCGCATCAAAATGCTTGGAGAAATCGGTGGCAGAAGAACCGGTGCTGGTCAGGTCGTACTTGATCTTCTGTAGTTCAAGCTGTCTTCTCAGGCTGGAGGTGAAATCTCCTACCTGGCTGCTCGTATCCTTGCAGTTGATGAATACGGGGTGATGCGATTTCTGGAAACGCTCCAGGAAAGCGGCTATTGCCTTGTTGTTCAGTGTGGCGTCGGTCTGATAGACCTGGAAGACGTTGGGATTCGACCCGACCTCGTTGCTGGTGGTGGAAAACGGAATGACGAGTTTGATGCCGTTGTTGCGGCAGAAGTCTGCCAGCGGCTTCACCTGTTCTGAATATAGCGGCCCGAAGATGATGTCCAGCTTGGCTGCATTCGGCTCGAGCAGTGTGGTATGGATGTCGGCCCCTTTCGGCACATTCCAAGCATGCACGTCTGTCGTGATTCCCTCGCTTTTCAGCTGGTCAAGAGCCAGCAGTACGCCACGATAATATTCCACCATCCGTCTGCCGTCGCCGTCCTGATTGTGCAATGGAAGCATGATGCCGACGCGGACGGCATTCACGGGGACTGGTGCAACGGGATTGGCGGGCTTTGCCGTTCTGCCGGTTTTCCCCATGATGGTACCGTCAGGCTTGAAGTCCCCCTCCTTGGAGAAGGGAACGAAGATGAGTTCTCCTTTCTTCAGCTCGTATCCGGGCTGCTTCATGGAGGGATTTGCTTCAAGAAGCTGTGGTATCGTTATGCCATACTCTTTTGCAATGCCGAAGATCGTCTCCTTGCGCTTCACCTTATGCTGGTCGCGCCATTGGACGGTTTGTGCAAGGACACTATAACTGAATGTTACAGCGAATAATAATAAGAGATATTTCAGATAACTTCTCATGCACCTATGTTTTGATTTGAAAAGCAACAATTTAAAATCACAAGTGCAAATATACAAAAGAAATCTGTAACCAAAAGGGGTAGAGTGAAAAAAAACACAAAAACACAGCTACCTCGTTATTATAAAGTTCTGGCAGGTGCTTTTGCTTGTTTGAATGAGAAAAAATATGTACTTTTGCATGATTCTACAATTTACAGTAACGCATAAAGAGCAGACAGGATATGAAACCACGTAAGACAAGTTTGCTTGCTGCAATGCTGACAATCCTGTTCTCCGTATCCAGCCGGGCGCAGGACTGCCAGCCTTCAGGCAAGTTCACAGATAAGGAGGGAGAAGCAGGTACGATAGCAGCGGGCGAGACCTATGCCGGTTCGGCGCCATTGATGGTGACCTTTTCGGCCAATCCGCCATCCGGCCATGATCCTGCTACAAATTATGAGTGGCATTTCTTCAACCAGAACAATCCCCGTGAAGCCTACCTCATCCGCTATGATGAGGATACGGAATACATCTTTACGGAGGCTGGAACGACACGGGTTGTGCTCTATGAGATTCTGAACGGCGATACCACACGCTACAATGCGATCAACGTCTCCATCAGTGAGAGCAGTCTGCAGATGCCGAACGCCTTTTCGCCGAATGGTGACGGAATCAATGACGTGTACCGCGCCAAGCCCGGCTACAAGAGTATTGTGTCGTTCAAAGCAGTTATCTTCAACCGCTGGGGACAGAAACTCTATGAATGGGACGACCCTGCCGGCGGCTGGGACGGTAAATACAAGGGCAGGGACGTTGCCCAAGGGACATACTTTGTCAATGTCACTGCCAAGGGTGCTGACGGGAGAGAGTTCCGTATCCGAAGGGATGTCAACCTGCTCCGAGGCTATACGCAGGCTGCACACTGATTGCGCATCACTTTTCCCGCTCTCCTGTCAGAGGTCATTATCACTTTTCATCGCCTATTATTTCCCTTTTAATGAACGAAAAAATTGAAGTCTTCGGTGCCAGAGTGCATAATCTGAAGAATGTTGATATAACCATTCCCCGCAACTCCCTTACTGTCTTCACGGGACTGTCGGGTTCGGGGAAGAGTTCACTTGCTTTCGACACCATCTTTGCTGAAGGGCAGCGCAGGTACATCGAGACTTTCTCGGCGTACGCCCGCAACTTTCTCGGTAACATGGAGCGTCCCGACGTAGACAAAATCACCGGACTGTCTCCGGTCATCTCCATCGAGCAGAAAACCACAAACAAGAACCCGCGCTCTACGGTCGGTACGACGACGGAGATTTACGATTATCTCCGTCTGCTCTATGCCCGGGCCGGAGAGGCCTACTCCTATATGAGTGGTGAGAAGATGGTGAAATACACGGAAGAGAAAGTCGTCGATATGATCCTGTCAGATTATCAGGGTCGTAAGATCTATATCCTCTCCCCGATTGTACTCAACAGAAAAGGGCATTACCGTGAACTTTTCGAGCAGATGCGGCGCAAGGGCTACCTGTATGTCCGTATAGACGGAGAGGTGCAGGAACTGGTACGGGGCATGAAGGTCGACCGCTACAAGAACCATAACATCGAGGTTGTTATAGACAAGATGAAGCTTGGCAGTACTGAGGAAGAGACACTTCGGGAACGGCTGGCAAAGACGGTGTCGACTGCCATGAAACAGGGAGACGGTCTGATTATGATCCTTGACAGTGAAAGCGGGGAGGGCAAGTATTTCTCCAGACGGCTTATGGATCCAGTGACGGGGATCGCCTATAAGGATCCGGCTCCCAATATTTTTTCTTTCAACTCTCCGGAAGGAGCGTGTCCACGATGCAAAGGGCTTGGGGTCATTGACGAGATAGACTTGAAGAAGGTGATCCCCGATGACAATTTGAGCATCCATGAGGGGGGCGTTGTCCCTCTTGGGAAGTACAAGAACCAGATGATTTTCTGGCAGATTGATGCCTTGTTGAAAAGATACGACTGTAATCTCAAAACCCCCGTCAAGGATATTCCCAAAGAGGGAATGGAGGAGATTCTATATGGTTCACTGGAGAAACTGAAGATCCCGAAGGAGCTGGTTCATACGACATCAGATTATTTTGTATCTTTCGACGGCATTGTCAAGTACCTCCGTACGGTCATGGAGAACGATGCCTCGACTGCCGGAAAGAAATGGGCGGATAAGTTCATTGCCGAAGCTCCCTGCCCGGAATGTCATGGGCATCGTTTGAACCGTGAAGCACTGTCCTATCGGATTGCAGGAAAGAATATCGCCGAACTGGCGGAGATGGACATTGCTGACTTGAAGGAGTGGATCGGTCATGTCGAGGAGTCCATGAACGAGAAACAGCGTGTAATCGCTTCCGAGATCGTGAAGGAAATCCGCAAGCGCATCGACTTCCTGCTCGACGTGGGACTTGACTATCTTTCCCTGAACCGGCAGAGTGCCACGCTGTCCGGCGGTGAGAGCCAGCGTATCCGACTTGCCACGCAGATCGGTTCTCAGCTTGTCAATGTCCTGTATATTCTTGACGAACCGTCCATCGGGCTGCACCAGCGCGACAACGAACGTCTCATCAATTCGCTGAAAGAGCTGCGCGATATGGGCAACACGGTGATTGTGGTAGAACATGACGAGGATATGATGCGTGCTGCGGACTGGATCGTAGATATCGGACCGAAGGCCGGGCGCAAGGGGGGAGAGGTCGTATTTCAAGGTAAACCTTCTGACATGCTCAAGACGCATACCCTTACCGCCCAGTATCTGAATGGTGAACGGGCTATTGAAATTCCCAAGAAGCGTAGGGAGGGAAACGGAAAGACGATCCGGCTTGTCGGCTGCAGGGGGAACAATCTTCAGGATGTAGACGTGACGTTCCCTTTGGGCGAGCTGGTCGTCGTTACAGGTGTATCGGGTTCGGGCAAGAGTACGCTGATCAATGAGACCCTCCAGCCCATCCTTTCGCAGCATTTTTACCGTTCCCTCAAGCGCCCGATGCCGTACGAGAAAATCGAAGGCATCGACAATATTGACAAGGTGGTGAATGTAGACCAGAGCCCTATCGGACGTACGCCCCGCAGCAACCCTGCGACCTATACAGGTGTGTTCTCTGATATCCGTCAGCTTTTCGTTAATCTTCCCGAGGCTAAGATACGGGGGTATAAGCCCGGGCGTTTCTCCTTCAATGTAAAAGGTGGACGCTGTGAAGCCTGTGGAGGGAACGGCTATAAGACCATTGAGATGAACTTCCTGCCTGATGTGATGGTTCCCTGCGAGGTCTGTCATGGCAGGCGTTACAACCGCGAGACACTTGAGGTACGCTTCAAGGGCAAGTCTATTGCTGATGTTCTGGACATGACGGTCAATATGGCGGTGGAGTTCTTTGAGAACGTACCGCAGATTCTTCCGAAGATCAAGGCTTTGCGGGATGTGGGCCTGGGATACATCAAGCTCGGGCAGAGTTCTACCACGCTTTCCGGCGGCGAGAGCCAGCGTGTCAAGCTGACGACGGAACTCGCAAAGCGAGATACGGGGAAGACCCTTTATATCCTTGATGAACCGACAACCGGCTTGCATTTTGAGGATATTCGGATCCTTATGGATGTACTGGAGAAACTTGTCGACAGGGGCAATACCGTTCTTATCATCGAGCATAACCTTGATGTCATCAAACTTGCTGATTACATAATCGACATGGGGCCGGAAGGTGGTCGTGGAGGTGGTCGCCTGATGGTCTGTGGAACACCGGAAACTGTGGCGAAGAACAAGGAAAGTTACACTTCCCGTTTCCTCGCCAAGGTGCTGAAATAGATATTCCTTGCCTTTGCATTCCAAAAGGTAAGGCGCGAGAATGATGCCCCATGCCTTTCTGTTCCTGGGATGACGGCTCTTTGCAGTCTCGGCAAGTCTAAGATGAGGCAAGGCCAGGTTACTTCTACTGATTTGCTCTAGTGCTCTCATTTTCCCACCAGCCCGCAAGGAATCCTCCTCGGCAGCCGGGCTGTTCGGGAATGGGAGACACCATCCTGCCAGACGATGGATAGTAAGGACGGGTGTCTCTGTTGGGATAGTGCCTTCTCCTTCTTGGCTTATCTTGTCTGTCTATACGGTGTACCGGCCCGGTTCTTCCGGTATTCGGCTAAAGATCAAACTTGTAAGCTACTGCTACTTCCAGGACATTGCTCCGTCTGCTCGCATTGCCCTTGAAAGTGTTGGTCAGTCCCATATGATAGCGGGCATCCAGCACTACATGTTCATACTCGTAGCTGATTCCGACAGGAAGCGAGAGCGCAAAGGTACGCAATCCGCTCCTGATGTTCTCGTTCATTTCAATCTCATGGGCATTGGATCTTTTCCCCTCTGCATCTTCGTCGAAGAACAGATGCTCTTCATGTGATTTCCCCCTGACCAGACAGGATGGCTCTACGCCGACTTTGACGGAGAGTCCAGAAGTCACGTGACTGTGGAACAACAAGGGTACTGCGATATAATCCATGCGGACATAATAATCGTGAAGTATGTCACCCTTCTGCATCATGTCTTTGTACTTGCAGCCGCCTTGTACATAGGATATGCCGGCTGACAGCCCGACCAGATCCGAAGTCTGATACATCACTTCCAGCCCGCCGGTAAACCCCAGCAGGGTGCGGGGCTTTGTCTCCAGAGATTCTCCGTCTGCATTTTCGTAGATTATAGAACTGTTGGTCAGAGAAGCGATTGACACTCCTGCCCGAGGCATCACCGACCATGTTCCTGCTTTTCCCTGTGCCATTGCCGTCAGTGCTGCTGCAATCGATAATACTAAAAAGACTGTTCTTTTCATTCATTTTCCCCGTCAAGCCGATAGGCAAGCTGTTTGGTTATTCAATATAAGAGCCTATGTAACACAAGGCAAGGATCTCTTTCACATAAAAAAGAGCTTCTGTCACATTCCCTAATTAAACGGTTTATCCACGTCCGGCCGGAATTTCGTGTGCGGAGTCTTCTTCCGAAGACTTTTTTGTCTCCGCCACTTGACAGCAATTTGCATAACAGACTTTATTCCTCCAGGCACGCCCTTTATGTTCTTCGGCATAAGAGGCTTCTTTTTTTATTGTCCGTTTGTTTCAATAGAGGTCTTTTATCGTCCACTGTATCTCCACACACAGTTCGGTTTTCAAATCATCTGCAGGATATTCAAGTGTTGTATTTGACACCTGAATGTCCTGCCCGATTCAGCCCTGCCATTTGTTCCATCAGTTTTCCTCGTCCACCTCCGTAGCAGAACAGCTGGAATCATGCCTTTTTCAGGCTCAAGCATACATACGGTTTCAGACGTAGTCTGCCGTGGAGGAACATAGAAGGAATGAGGAAGATGCGATTTGTTATAGAGGCCGTCAGAGCCGTTCCTTTCGGGGCAGGCTGCAGTGGACGCTTGTGTCAGCGCACCCCGGCAGACGTTCTTCCTCATCTTTTCTTCATTCTTTCTATCGTCAACTCATCCTTGTTTCCTTTGTAGAAAGTGTCCAGGACTTTTCCGAAGACATCGTTTGGACAGACAGCATCAAAGAGTGTCATGGACGACCTGAGCTTCAGCGTGTCAATATGGCCGCCCATCACCGCTTCAATATCCTTTCCGCCATGTGTCAGTACGGCATGGGCAGCCTCGCGCAGCCGGCTGCCCAGAAGGGGATGAGCAAGGTAGGCGGATGCCTCGTCGGCATCAGCGATACCGTAGTACTGGGCATAGGCACTGTGCCCGAGACCTTTCAGCTGCGGGAAGACATACCATATCCAATGCGTCGTTTTATGCCCATGCTCCAGTTCTACAAGAGCCTGCTGGTATTTGCCGTTTGTCTCCTGTGCCTCCACGAACCGTTCAAGACAGAAAGGATCGCTTTCACGGCAGCCCAGCATCTCCTCGAAGTTGTCAAGGATAGTGCGGAGAGGGGGTGTCAGGAGGGCATAGCAATAGGTGGCGAGTTTTCGCGGAACACCATAGAAAGCCTGTGCTATACCGCCTGCCATGGCCGCTATCGTGTCGGAATCACCTCCCAGGGAGACCGCAAGGCGGATTACTTCCTCAAAGTCATGACCCTCCAAGAACGCCAGAATAGCCGGAGGAACGGTCTTCTGGCAGGACATATCGTAAGTGTAGGCGGGGCGTAAATCGTCCAGAGACCGGTGCAGATCATACAGGAAGTTCTCTTCCACATAGGACCTGATCTTTTCCTTCGTCGCCTCTGTGCGGGCAAGGTAAATCGCCGATGCGATGGCCTTTGCCCCTTTAATGCCCTCGGGATGATTGTGCGTGACTTCCGCAGACAGCTCGGCCAGGTGCAGCGTCTCGTCAAGACTGTGTGCGTAGAAGGCTACCGGGCTTACCCTCATGCCTGATCCGTTCCCGTAACTGTAATAAGGTTCCGGCTTCGGATTGTACAGCCACCGCATGAACTTCCCGCCATAACCGGCAGTCGGATACTGTCTGCCTAATGTCTGCATCCGGCGCACGAGTTCTTCTTTGCCGTGACTTCTGTCTTCCGTCAGCCATTCGGCCACAGCCAACGTCATCACAGTATCATCCGTAAACCTGCTTTTCGGCGTGAACAGATGAAAGTCTTTCCGTTTCGTATTATGGAACTCGTACACGGAACCGATAATATCACCAATGATTGCTCCCAGCATAATGAACAGAATTTCAGTAAATAGATTCTACTGCAAAAATAATGTTTTATTTTTGATTCTCCTAATTCTTCCAGACCTTTTTCCATGTACTTCCCGAACATTGATTCATACGGTGGGAATGGTGTTCATGCCATCTTTCCATGTCATCGGAAAGAAAGTGTAAACTTCTAACATGATTGAAACAAGATGCGGCAGACGACGTTTAAAAACAAGTTCTTGCCCCGCCATCCGGTTTAGAAGTAAGACGAAAAGCAGCCAGCCAAAGACATGAGACTGTACAATATGTCCTGCAAGCGGCTACATGGGAATGATATTCCCGACCGCTTGGGAATCCTGTTCCCAACGTCTGGGAATGAGCTTCCCAGGCACTGGGAACAGTATTCCCGGCGTATGAGGGCGGTGTGTAGTCTGTCCCTGGGCATACCTGGATACATCTTTCTCTGCCCTTTCTTTCATCCGAATGGGCTGTTGTACAGCTTTCAGGGAGAGAGCCGGCTAAGGACAGACACAGGGGAGAGTTCCACCGGAAATCCGCCATGGGGGAGTGCTTGAGGAGGGCAATGATTGTAACCGGGATTGTACCCGGGAGGTGTTTCTGACTAAAAAAAAGCGGAAAAGTTTGGCTGGTTCACGGAAAAGTTATACCTTTGCACTCGCAAAACGAAAATGAGCGCCCTTAGCTCAGCTGGTAGAGCAACTGACTCTTAATCAGTGGGTCTAGGGTTCGAGTCCCTAAGGGCGCACAGAGGCAGGCTTTTGACCCAGGCCTTTTCGTTCGGCAGGCGCCCTTAGCTCAGCTGGTAGAGCAACTGACTCTTAATCAGTGGGTCTAGGGTTCGAGTCCCTAAGGGCGCACAGAGAAGGATTCCCGTTCGGCGGGAATCCTTTTTATTTTCCCGCTTTTCCAATAGGTAATCCAATATTTTTTGTGTAATTTTGCAGGGTATGAAGCAAGATAACCTAAGGATACATATTCTGTTCCTGCTCTCGTTCGTCACGTCTCTTGCGTGGGCGGGCAAGGGCAACGGCGGTCTGATAGCCTATCCCGGTGGAAAATGTTACATGTTCCGCATCACGCTGGCAGACAAGGCCGGTACACCCTATACGCTGGATAAGCCGGAACAGTTTCTCTCGAAAGCCTCCATCTTCCGGCGGCAGCGGCAGGGGCTGAAACTTGACTCTACCGACCTTCCCGTGACGCCCGCCTATGTCCAGCGGATCAGGAAGGCCGGTGGAAAGGTCGTGGCTGTGAGCAAGTGGAACAATTCTGTCCTTGTCCGAGGCAGCGACCGGAAGGCCCTGGAGGACTTGAGGAGGCTGCCGTTTGTGAAGGAAAGCAGACTGGTATTTGTCTCTCCCGACTCGCTCCGTCCTCTGTCCCAGCGTGTCCGTTACCGCGCGGACCTGCAGGTGCTGGACTCTACCGTCCACGACTACTATGGAATGGGCAAGGAACAATTGGAGAGTCTGGGCGGAAGGCGGCTGCATAACCTTGGCTTTATGGGACAGGGGATGACGATTGCCGTTCTGGATGCAGGTTTCATGAATGTGGACAGGCTCCCGGCCTTCAAGAACGTGAATGTCTGTGGCACACGTAACTTCGTGGCCGGATACGACGAGGATGTCTTCAGAGAGATGGATCATGGGACAAAGACCCTGTCCACGATCGCCATGAACCAGCCGACGGTCTTTGTGGGGACGGCTCCCAAAGCCGGCTTCTGGCTGCTGCGTACGGAGGATTATCTTACGGAGAGTTCGGCAGAGGAGGACTTCTGGATCGCGGCTGTCGAGTTTTCCGATTCTGTCGGAGTAGATGTCGTCAGTTCCTCCCTGGGGTACCATGGCTATGACGACAAGTCGACGAGTTATCATTATCCGGACCTGGACGGCCGGACGGCTCCCGTATCGCGGGCTGCCTCCCGTATGGCAGGCAAGGGCATGATCCTGGTCAACAGTGCTGGGAATGACGGGATGGGGACGTGGAAGAAAGTCAACGTCCCGGCTGACGCTTCCGACATCCTTACGGTGGGGGCGATTTCTCCGGACGGTGTGAATGCCGCCTTCTCGTCCGTCGGGCCTACTGCCGACGGACGTGTCAAGCCCGACGTGATGGCCTATGGATGTCCTACGAATGTGGTGTCGGGGAGGGGGTACATTACGCCTGACACGGGTACGTCGTTTGCCTGCCCGCTTGTAGCCGGCATGGTGGCCTGCCTGTGGCAGGCTCTGCCCCATAAGTCTGCGAAGGAAATCATCGAGCTTGTCCGCAGCGTGGGAAGCAACCTCCTCCATCCTGACAATATCATGGGATATGGCGTTCCGGACTTCTGGTCAGCCTACCAGTCGGCTACACGTTGCACACAGGGCTGACCGTCGAAGGAACCTTCAGTAGACGGGTTCAGGATACGGACGGCGCTTCAGAGACAGACCTTAATGTATAGGAAGATTCAAGGAATATGACGAAGGCACTCACGCTTTACGATCTGAACAGTCTGGTAGCAGACGTTATCGACACAGCCCTGACACGGGCTTACTGGGTAGAAGCCGAGCTCTCCGAGGTGCGGGAGAACCGGGGACACTGTTACATGGAACTGATAGAGAAGGACGACACCGGCAATGTGCCCATAGCCCGTGCCTCAGCCAAGTGCTGGCGCAATGTATGGTCAGCCATTTCCCCTTATTTCGTCCGCATTACCGGACAGCAGATACATGCCGGGATGAAGGTGATGCTGCAGGTGCATGCCCAGTTCCATCCTCAGTATGGCTTCTCCTGGATCGTCGATGACATCAACCCGGAGTTCACGATGGGCGACATGCTGCGTAAACGCCGCGATATTGTTCGCCGGCTGCAGGCAGAGGGGGTGTTCGACCTGCAGAAGGGACTCCGTCTGTCCCTGTTCGCCCAGCGCATTGCCGTCATTTCTTCTGAGACGGCAGCAGGCTATGGCGACTTCTGCAGCCAGCTGGAAACGAACGAGTACGGATTCCGGTTCCGTGTAGAGATTTTCCCGGCGGTCATGCAGGGCGAGCAGGTAGAGCAGAGCATCATAGCCGCATTGGACAGCATCAACGAACGTGAGTCCGAGTTCGATGCCGTCGTCATCATCCGGGGCGGGGGAGCGACGGCCGACCTCAGCGGCTTTGACACGCTGGAACTTGCAGAGAACGTAGCGAATTTCCCCCTTCCCGTCATAACGGGTATCGGACACGAACGTGATGAGAGCGTGCTGGACATGGTGTCGTTCCTGCGTGTGAAGACACCGACGGCTGCAGCAGCGTTTCTCATTGACCAGCTGTCGGTGACGCTCGGGCGCATAGAGCGTGCGCAGACGGCCATTGCCGACGGAGTCAGGAGGAAGATGGAGGCGGAGAAGATGCGCATCCGCCATCTGGAGTCGCACATTCCGGTGCTCTTTTCCGTAGTCCGCGCGAAGGAGGAGGCACGGCTTGAGAGACTGTCCCGGAACCTTTCGGAAAAGACGGCTGAACTTCTGCATCGTTCGTACTATCGTCTCGATCTGCTGGGGCAGCGGCTCCGGTCAGGCCTGAAGATCCGTCTGTCCGCCGAAGGACACCGGCTCGATATGCTTGACCAGCGCCTGCATCTGCTCGACCCTTCCCTGCTGCTGGAGCGGGGATACAGCATTACGCTGTACAAAGGCAGGGCGGTCCGTAGCGCGGCAGAGCTGGAGGAAGGAGAGGTGATTACGACGAGGTTTGCGACGGGAGAGGCCGACAGCAGGATCGAGCATCGGAGACAGTCTTCAATGTGAGAATCGTGGAAACGGCATGTCGGGATGCAGTCCTTTTCCCCTGCTCCCTGATTCCGGGCTCTTTTGCCAATGGCGGTCCTGTAACGGCAAAAGCATAATGAAAAAAAAGAACGAATAGAATGAAAGATGTGAATTACGAAGAGGCTGTCCGTCAGCTGGAGGACATTGTAGAGAAGATGGAACGCGGTGAACTGGATGTGGATTCCATGGCTTCCCGGCTGAAGCAGGCGCAGGGGCTTATAAAGCTCTGTAAGCAGAAGCTGAAGCATACGGATGACGAGATACAGAAGCTGCTTTCCGACCGGTAGAACCTCCCTGCTCACGGAGGAAGAACATGACTGAAGTCAATAAAAATCTAAATGGACTTGCATGGTAAGCCGATTTTATGTACTTTTGTGTTTCAGAGTCATTAAGTTGAATTTAAATACTTATATAATATGAAAAATATGGATTGGTCAAACTTGACATTCGGTTATGTACCAACTGATTACAACGTACGTTGTTATTACCGTAACGGAAAGTGGGGAGAGGTGGAAGTCTGTTCGGATGAATATCTGAAACTGCACATGGCTGCGACCTGTCTTCATTATGGTCAGGAAGCCTTTGAGGGCTTGAAGGCTTACCGCTGTCCTGATGGGAAAGTGCGTGTCTTCCGCATGGAAGAGAATGCAGCCCGTCTGCAGAGTACCTGCCGTGGCATTGTCATGCCCGAGGTCCCTACGGAGCTGTTTGTCGAGATGGTCAAGAAGGTCGTCCGTCTCAACCAGCCTTACATACCGCCCTATGAGAGCGGAGCCTCTCTGTATATCCGTCCGCTCCTGATCGGTACGTCTGCACAGGTAGGGGTCTGTCCTGCCGAGGAATACTGTTTTCTGATCTTCGTCACACCGGTCGGTCCTTACTTCAAAGGCGGATTCTCTACCAATTCGTATGTGATTGTCCGTGATGCGGACCGTGCGGCGCCGCTGGGAACGGGAATGTACAAAGTGGGCGGGAATTACGCTGCGTCGTTGAGAGCCAACCGGCGTGCGCACCAGGAAGGGTACGCCTCCGAGTTCTATCTCGACTCCAAGGAGAAGAAGTATGTTGACGAGTGCGGTGCGGCCAACTTCTTCGGCATCAAGGACAACACCTACATTACGCCTGAATCGACCTCGATCCTGCCCTCCATCACCAACAAGAGCCTGATGCAGATAGCAGAGGACCTGGGCATGAAGGTGGAACGTCGTCCTGTTCCCGAGGAAGAGCTTGCCAGCTTCGAGGAAGCCGGCGCGTGCGGTACCGCGGCTGTCATTTCCCCCATTTCCCGGCTCGATGACCGGGAAGCCGGCAAGGTCTACCGTTTCGGCGACAAGCCCGGCCCATGGTCGACACGGCTCTATGAGACGCTCCGGGGCATCCAGTACGGAACGGTCGAAGATCGGCACGGCTGGACTACGGTCGTGATAGAGTAGTCGCCGGAGGGTGATTATATGGTTCTATATTTGGACTGCTGACAGTAAATTGTTACTTTTGCAATGTAAATTGTCCGCCGACAACGGATGAAAGATTTTTCTATTAATAATATTTAAATTCAGGAGAGTAAGAAAATGAATATGACAAAGAAGATGCAGGATGCGTTCAACGCACAGATTGCAGCCGAAATGTGGTCGTCAAACCTCTATCTGCAGATGGCGTTCTGGTTCCGTAAAGAGGGCTGGAAGGGTTTCTCCAGTTGGATGTTCAAGCAGTCTGAAGAAGAGAGACAGCATGCGATGGACATGGCGCAGTTCGTTCTTCAGCGCGGAGGTGAGGTGTGTCTTACTGCGATTGAGGCTGTCAAGACAAGCTGGGCCGATGCCAAGGAGGCCTTTGTCGACACGCTGGCTCACGAGCAGAATGTCACGGGGCTCATCAACCGTCTGGCAGATGTCGCCGATGAGGAGAAGGACCGTGCTTCACAGAACTTCATCGCCAAGTACATAGACGAGCAGGTCGAGGAAGAACGGAACGTACAGGACATCCTCGACTCTTTCGCACACTTGTCAAGCCACGCCGTCGCACATATCGACAGCCATCTTGTCCAGCGTCAGTAAGAAGGAGGACATAGACGGAAGCGTGCCGGAGGCTGTCCAGTCTCCGGCACGCCTTGTTTCAGGCATAAGTTTTGCACCCTTTCCTCTAAAGGAAAAACATTTTCTTCATCCCGCTGGCTTATAAATCACAGTTTTTATGTATATTTGCCCATTGCAAAAGCCCATGGATGGTTGGGATGCAGGAAGCCGCATGCCTGTACATCAGAATGTACCGTCGTGGCCGGGAGGTGTAAGGACTGTAAGAATCATGTTATGTTCAAATTTGTCAGAGAACTCATAGAAAGTTTTAAAGAAGGTGTTGCAGAGGGGAAAGCCGAACTCGAAAGCGAGAGGCTGGCCGAGTACGCTCCTTATGAAGCGGCTTTGAAAGTAGGGGAACAGTGCAGTCCGACGGTTGAGAATCTCGCCTTGGCGTTAAGCTGTCCTTTCCGTTCCGTCCTCACTTCTGGTGTTCCGCTGCGTTTGATGGAGCTCGGACATTTGGGAGGTAGTGAAGTTGAGAGCCTGCGGAAGCTGCTCAGAAGAGATTTCGGATTGGAAGATGCCGCTGGTGTTTCCAATGTCTTAGACGCATTGGAAGAAGCGCATGATGAGGAAGACAATCTCGCACGCTCCGTGTTTTTAGCAGGGATAGACCTTTATGTCCTTACCTCTGCCGTGGAAGTAGGATACCTGTCTTTCCACGAAGTCGAAGCCCTCTGCCGTGATAAAATCAACTTCATCAGTATCCATGCAGATTCGTGGCGGCAGTTTGGACAGCTGTTCATGGAGGGTGAGTGCATCAACAACTTCATCGGGAGGCGGTTCCTGAAGAAGAGCGTACAGTCTTTGCTGGAGGAAGATACAAGTCCATGGCGAATTTTCTCATGGGAAAGCATTCCCCGGGTTCTTGGCTCTGTACCGTGACGGTTGTGATGAGGCTTTTCTATTCAAAATAAGAATGTGGTCTCTGTAGGAAGACTTGTTGTCTGTGCGCCAGGAGCTGCATGCAGAGAAGTCCCGCTGAGGACATTATTAAATTTGTTTTTCAATACATAGAAACAGAAGAGAAGAAATGATAGCAATAGAGGGTTTGACGGTGGAGTTCGGCGTGAAGCCATTGTTCAAGGATGTGTCTTTCGTCATCAACGAGCGCGACAGGATAGCCCTGGTAGGCAAGAACGGTGCCGGGAAATCCACGATGCTGAAGATTCTTTGCGGTCTGCAGAAACCTACAGGAGGGACGGTATCTGTCCCCAACGATACGACCGTTGGCTATCTCCCGCAGGTGATGAAGCTGTCTGACGATACGACCGTGAAGGAAGAAACGCGCAAGGCGTTTGCCGACACGACGAAGATGGAAGAGCGGATCAGGAAGATGGAGCAGGAGATGGCCGAGCGTACCGATTATGAGAGTGACGGGTATGCGGCGCTTGTAGAGCGGTTCACGACGGAGCATGAACGGTATATGATGATGGGAGGAGAGAACTATGAGGCTGAGATTGAGCGCACGCTGACGGGACTCGGTTTTACGAGGGAAGACTTTGAACGTCCTACACGTGAGTTCTCCGGCGGATGGCGTATGCGCATCGAACTGGCAAAGATCCTCCTCCGTCATCCTGACGTGCTCCTGCTGGATGAGCCGACGAACCACCTTGATATAGAGTCTATCCAGTGGCTTGAGCAGTTTCTCTTGCAGAGTGCCAAGGCTGTCGTACTCGTGAGTCACGACCGTGCCTTCATCAATAACGTCACGAACCGTACGCTGGAGATCACCTGCGGCCATGTGGAAGACTACCGTGTGAAGTACGACGAGTATCTCGTCCTGCGCCGTGAACGCCGCGAGCAGCAGCTCCGTGCCTATGAGAACCAGCAGAAGGAAATTGCCGATACGAAGGCGTTCATCGAACGTTTCCGTTACCAGGCTACCAAAGCGGTACAGGTACAGCAACGCATCCGCCAGCTGGAAAAGATCGTGCCGATAGAGGTGGACGAGGTGGACAACTCTGCAATGCATCTGAAGTTTCCTCCCTGTCTGAGGAGCGGGGATTATCCTGTCATTGCGGAAGACCTCAAGAAGGTTTATCCCAGCAGGCTGCACAGCGACGGGCCGGGACAGACGGTTTTTGAAGACGTGAACCTGACAATCAGAAGAGGCGAGAAAGTGGCTTTTGTCGGAAAGAACGGTGAAGGAAAATCGACTTTCGTGAAGTGTGTCATGGGGGAGATTCCTTTTGAAGGTACACTGAAGATCGGGCATAATGTGCAGATTGGTTATTTCGCACAGAACCAGGCGCAGCTGCTGGATGAAAACCTTACGGTCCATGAGACGATAGACAGGGTGGCGACAGGTGAGATGCGCCTGAAGATCAACGATCTTCTTGGTGCTTTCATGTTCGGCGGCGAAACGTCTGAGAAACGTGTCAAGGTGCTTTCGGGCGGTGAGCGTTCACGTCTGGCCATGATCAAACTTCTGCTCGAACCTGTTAATCTCCTTATTCTTGACGAGCCGACGAATCACCTTGACATTCCCTCAAAGGAAGTGCTGAAGGAAGCCATCAAAGCCTTTGACGGTACGGCGATCATCGTGAGCCATGACCGTGAGTTTCTCGACGGACTGGTCAGTAAAGTATATGAGTTCGGCGGTGGACGTGTGAGAGAACATCTGGGAGGAATCTATGATTATCTTGAAAGGCTTTCCGCCCTCCCCCCTTTTTCTGCAGAGAAAGGAGGTTCCGGCCGTGACCTGCCGGTACGCGATGGTCGCCAGTCGGCAGTTTCTTCTCCGAAAGGAAAGGGAGAGGAAGGGACTGGGAATGCCGGAGCCTCTACCTATGCTGAACACAAGGCCCAGCAGAAGAAGATCCGTAAGGCGCAGCGTGCCGTGGAAGATTCGGAGGCGAAGATAGCAAAACTGGAAGATCGTAAACGGAAACTGGATGAACTTCTCATGGCGCCTGAAAATGCTTCGGATATGGAACTCGTAACGGAATATACCAATATCCAGCGGGAACTTGATGAAGAGAACGACAGATGGATGGTGCTTTCGGAAGAGCTGGAGACGCTCAAGAACTGACCAGTCCCGCTTCCTGTTGCGGAAGAAGCAAGGGGGAGGCTGTAGAAAGGAAGATTTTACTTTTAACTTATTAGAATATGAAAATCAAGACACTTTTACCAATGATGCTCATTGCATCTGCTCCGGTTGCCGGCATGGCGCAGGGCCAGGCAGGTATCAGAGCCGAGAATCTTGACAAGTCCGTCCGTCCGGCTGACGACTTCTTTACGTTTGCCACAGGAGGATGGCAGAAGCGCAATCCGCTCCCTGCCGCATTCTCACGTTTCGGATCGTTCGACCAGTTACAGGAGAACAATAACAAACGTATCAATACGATCCTTACAGACCTGCTCAAGAAGCAGGGAGAAACAGGAAGCGTCGAGAAAAAGCTGGGTGATTTCTATCGGCTCGCCATGGATTCTGTACGCCGTAATAAGGAAGGGATCAATCCTGTCAGACCCTTGCTTGACGAGATGGAAGGTGCAGCGACGCTTTCGGATCTCCGTGCGCTCCAGCTGAAGTATGCCGTCTTTGGCTACGGTGTTCCGTTCGACTACGGCTTTGATGCCGATGAGAAGAATGCGAAAATGAATATCCTCAACATCTCCCAGGGCGGGCTGCCCCTCGGGCAGAAAGAGTACTATCTTGACAATGACAAGGCGACGAGCGACATCCGGAATGCCTATCGGAAGTTCATTGCCAATATGTTCCTTCTCTATGGATTCTCCGACAGCCAGGCACAGGCAAGACGTGATGCCGTGATGCGTTACGAGACGATGCTGGCGTTAATCTCTAAAAGCCGTACGGAGCTGCGTGATGTGGAAGCCAACTACAACAAGATGACACTCGAGGAGTTCAAGGCGAAGTACCCGGCAATACCTCTTGAGCAGCTGGCGAATGCGGAAGGCATTAAGAGTGAATATATCCAGTCGATGGTCGTCGGGCAACCGGCTTTCCTGGCAGGTGTCGACAAAATGGCTTCAACCGAGAGCGCCGATGAACTCCGTGCACGTATGGAATGGAGTGCCATCCTCGCTTCAGCCAACTATCTGAGCGATGCCGTCCGTGCTGAATATTTCAACTTCTTCAGCAAGACGATGCGCGGGACGAAGCAGGACTATCCTCGCTGGAAACGTGCCACACAGCAGGTGGAAAGGCAGATGGGGGAAGCGCTCGGACGAATTTATTGTGAACGTTACTTCCCCGCAGCAAGCAAGAGACGCATGGAGGACCTTATCGGGAATCTCCGGATCAGTCTTGCCGAACGCATCAGGGCACAGGACTGGATGAGTGAACCGACGAAGCGGGCCGCCCTCGAGAAGCTCTCGACTTTCTATGTCAAGGTGGGGTATCCCAACAAGTGGAAAGACCTGAGTGGACTCAGGATCGACCCGGCCAGGTCGTATTACGAGAATGTACAGACCTGTCAAAGATTCTGGTCAGAAGATGCCGTCAGGGAGAAAGCGGGTAAACTGGTCGATAAGGATCTGTGGCTGATGACACCCCAGACGGTGAACGCCTATTATAATCCGACGACGAATGAGATCTGCTTCCCGGCAGGTATTCTCCAGTATCCGTTCTTTGACCCCAAGGCGGATGATGCCTTCAATTATGGTGCTATCGGCGTGGTAATCGGACATGAAATGACTCATGGATTTGACGACCAGGGACGTCACTATGACAAGGATGGAAATATGACCGACTGGTGGACTGCGGAAGACGGCAGGAACTTTGAGACCCGTACGGCCAAGTATGCCGATTTCTTCAGTGCCATCAAAGTGTTGCCGGACCTCAATGCAAATGGGAAACTTACTTTAGGTGAGAATCTTGCCGACCACGGTGGTCTCGAGGTTGCCTTCAATGCGTTTGAAAAGACGGCAGAAGCCAAGAAAGGAAAGACCCTCATGGGCTTCACGCCTGAACAGCGCTTCTTCATTGCATACGCTGGCGTATGGGCCAACAATATCACCGAGGCGGAGATACGCAGCCGTGTGAAGAGCGATCCCCATTCCTTGGGCGAGTGGCGTGTGAACGGTGCTCTCCCGCATATTGACGCATGGTACAAGGCCTTTGGCGTGAAGGAGGGCGACAAGCTCTTCATCCCGGAGGCAGATCGCCTGAAGCTCTGGTAAGTAGCTGCATGCAATGAATTATAGGTAAATCTGTCCTTGCTCCGCTGTCGGTCCGGCTTCTTGAAGAAAGGTGTGCAGGCTGTGTGATGGATGGGGAAGGTAGAGCATAAGGCTGGAGGATAGATTTGCAAAGGGCGTGGATGTGGATTTCCAGTCCAATCTTTGCAGATTTTAGAAGAGGGTGTGCCAAAATACTGACTACCTATCGTCTGACCGCCTTTAATCTGTATGGAGAGCCTCTGAAAAACGGAGAAAAGACCATTTCCTTACTCGGAATCGAGTTTTGAAATGGTCTTTTCTTTATTGCCTTGTCTCATGTTGTAAGATTATCAGAAAGAGAATTGCATTCGAACATGTCCTCTTCTTCTTTCATTGTGTCAATCGTCTTCCCTGTGGGATGAAGTCTTGTATCCGTTATGGTCGAACATCTGTTTCAGCAGGCGGATACCGGCCCCCGTCCTGAAAATGTGCTTGCAGGCCGAGCTGACGGCATGTTCCGAACATCTGTCCTCATAGAGGTTGACGAGGAAGTCTGCTTCTACAAGAATCTGATAGTCCATCCCCTCAATAGAATTGTACGTATGGTGATGCCCGATGAGGAAGCAGATGCGTTCCGTCTCTTCTTCTGTGAAGTTCTTCATTTGTGTCATCAGTTTCCGCGCTTCCTCCGGCCCCTCTATCTCCTGATACTTGCCGTTGCAGGTTCCGTATTTCTGTTCGCTGATGTGGATGCCGATGTCGTGGAGAATGGCAGCAGACTCAAGGATGTCCTGCGTCTTGGCATCAAGTCCTTCAAGTGTTCCGATAGTAGCGGCATAGTCATGTACTTTCATGAAATGCTGAATACGCTTTGGATCTCCTTTGTCGTATTCGGTCATAGCCGCGATGAGCTTTGCATGTTTCACATCCATAGTTGTATATGTTTCTATTCGTTTGCAAAAGTAGTCTTTTATTGTTAAAGAAAAGAATTCGGAAGTCTGAATTGACAGATAATCATTGCAGTCTGGCAGACCTTGACAGTCGTAGATTCCTATGCGTGTTCCATTAAACGAGGATTCCCAATTGCCTGGGGAGGAAGCGTTCCTTTTCCATCCGATAAGGTTACGTTGGCGGTTGGCAGTACGATGCTGCTTCCACGACAAGCTGCACACGTTCCCGCAGATAGCAGAGGTGTTAGCCCTCAGCACGCCCGGTGTTCGCCGCCGACACGGCATGTGCCGGGCATCGGCCCATCGGCGGAAGGTGGTGAGTCTGAACTTGCCTTGTCGCTGGAATGCAGACAGGTAAGAGTCCGTGACGGGCTTGTGTGGAAAAGGTTTACCAGACGTCGGTAACGGAGAAAATATGGCTTTTCCGTTAAAGGTATAGATTGGAAATAGAATTAAAGGCTTATGCACTTGCAGGGTATGACTATCCAAAATCAGATGGTCTTACAAAAGGGGATAAACTACAGGATAAAATGCAGGAAAGGCGAATTGATACGACGCCTGTCCATCAGCCTGTCTTTCTGTCTTCTACAAGCGACTTATTCCCATACTATCGCTGTTTGTAAACATTTTTATGCAGCTCAAAGCTGACACATGCTCTTCTGGCTTCTAAAAGATGCCTGATTGACTTGCAACAGGTGCTCTTTTAGCGTGTTACCAACGCCCTTTTGAAGTCCAATCAGGCATCTTTTACGAGTGGCTTAATAACCAATTGATTGACTGCTGGTTACAGACCTGATTTTTGCACGCTTTGTTTTTGTTTGCAGTTGATTTATTTGAAATTATGTAATGACTTTTCAAAATCTTGTCTGTGTTTTCACGTATTAAAATGAAAATGGTTTTGTATCGGAGGATGATAACAGCACAGACGGTTGACGGTCTTGGCTATGTCTCTGATTAAAATGGAAGAACCGAAAATATCACAGCCTCAATAAAGTGAGGTTGTGATATAAGTCTGTCTCGGACTGTTGGGACTCTTCCTGTCTGTAGGTTCCAGTAAATGTGCATCCAGCAGATGTGTGAGAATCCTTCGACGGAAACTCGTCCGGCTTTTATATCCTGTCAGTTCCATCATGTTGAGTATCGATTTGGGTGTCATGCAGAACCTGAGGATCTTCTCTGCACGTTCTTTTTCTTCCTTGGGAAGTTCTGGACAGTATCGTTCTATACTGGAAATGCGCCTTGACGGATGGCCGTATTCCATTATGGGCTCGGACACCATGTCCGGCATGTCATAAGAAACAGGGCGGTAAAGTACACATTTGAATTGGTTTCCCGATTCGTCATTGATGAAGTCGATCTTCGGATACTCGTTCATGGCGCGGATGATACCCGAACCCAATCCGCGGTAAAGCATCGTCTTCGCACAGAAACTTGCCATCAGACGGTTGCGTATGAAGCTGTTGCCGAGCTTTATGTCGTCTACATCCATTCCTCCAGGCAGTTTGCCGGGAGATATGATTTCCACCCGGTTGTCGAAGATGAGCAGACGGATAGCGGCTGGTTTCAGATAGTCGCGATGGACGAGTGCATTCTGCAGGACTTCTTCCAAGGCGATCTCTGAAATCTCCAGGTGACCAACGGAATTGAAGTTCTGTCCGTCCTGTAAGGCATGCAGATTGCTTCGGAGGAACGACATCCCTTCGGAAAAGAGCCTTGGAATCGTCCCGTCAATGTCTCTGCTGTCCCGATAGCTGGTACTTCCGATGCTGTTGCCGTAGAATGAAACCGCCTTAATGACCATTTCCGGCCGGAACATCTGCGGCATGTTGCCGAAATAGAGAAGTCCGGCCAAGGTCAGCCTGCCGTCTAAGGTCGTGATCTGCATGTTGCGCATCAGGGCTTCAAAAGGGAGGCTGAAGTCGGAGGCTTTCTTGTGGAACACTTCCATGAGGTACTTGTCTACCAGCCATTTGTCAAGGTCTGCGATGCTTGTATGCTTTACGCCTTCTTCATCAGGATGATAAGTACCAGATTCGTAGAACAGCTCCAGAAGTTCATTGTTCTCTGTAATACGTCGTTTGTCTGCTCCCTGTTTGACGAAAATATTCCCGCTGATGTCCTTGTAAGGCTTGCTTATGCCTTCCTTGACATGTATGACAAGTAGTTTCTTGCCTTCAATGGCTACGGTTTCACTTTCTACATAAAGTGTAGGGCGAATGTTCTCGTTGGCTGTATTGCCTACTTGGCTGCTGATTCTCTGTATCTCTTCGTAGCTTAATCCTTTGACTTTACCCGACTTGTCTTCTACACCGAAGATGAGGTAGCCGCCTTTGCTGTTTGCAAATGCGACAATCTCGTCTGCAATGGCTATGTCTTTGCTGAAGTGTTCTTTGAACTCAACGCGGCTGTTCTCTCCTAATGAGATGATTGTTTTTAGTTCTTCTGCATCCATGGGGGCTTATCACTTTCTGTTTGGTTAAGTACTTGTCCTTACTTATCCACAAAGGTATATAAAATAAGTTTTCTTGGTTAAGTAAACCCTGCTTTTAACATTAAATTAACAATGTATTCGCCTTTTTCTCTTGCTACTTAACCATTTGCGAGCAGGTGTGGTCAAGTAAATATGTTGTTGGTCAAGTGTGCTTCGTGTGTTTGTTTGGTTGGTTATGGATAATGGAGGGAATCTTGTAATTTTTATCCATAATTCCATAACGTACCTTTGTTATATATATGTATCTTTGCAGTCGATAGGGGATGAGTATCCTCTATTGTTATGAATTGTATTAATGAAGAAAGGAACAGGAATAATGAAAAAGAAAGTATTTGCAGTAAGTGGTATGAAGTGTGTACATTGCAAGGCCAATGTGGAGAATGCCTTAAAGGCTGTTGCAGGTGTCCGGACTGCTGAAGCCAGTCTTGAGGATGCTGATGTCACGGTGGAGTATGATGAGAACAAGGTGACTCCTGATCAGCTGAAAGCGGCCGTTGACAATAGTGGACGTTATGAAATGAGTCTGTAAGCCGCTGCGATTCATCCGGATAGTTGGTTCTTCGTCTGGATGGAGTGTGCGGTCTAAAGAGACATATTAAGTCTGATGGAATCGTGGAAAGTAGGGGCGGATCCGCAGATGAGGTTTTACTCGTCCGAGTGTTTGCTCACTTTCTGAGACCTCTGCAAAGCTCCCTTGCAGAGACTCTCGTAAATCGTAGCTTGTTGATAATCAAATATATGGTTTTGAGACAAATAGAGTTTTGCAGAGGTCTCTTTCTTGGGATCTGGAATGGAACCTTTCCCTTGTACAGAAGAATTATTCGATAAAAAGTGATAGATTATGAAACAGACCATTCCTGTTATTGGTATGGCATGTTCGGCATGCTCGGCCAATATAGAAAAGAAATTGAATGGACTTGACGGCATTGATTCTGCCTCGGTGTCGCTTCCGGCCCGGTCGGCTCTTGTAGACTATGATCCTGACAGGATTTCACTTGAGAAGATGAAGGCCGAGATCAATGGAATCGGTTATGATCTGGTCATTGACAGGAAGACGTCGGCAGAGGAGATAGAAAAGCATGAGTACATCTTGCTGGAGCGCAGGACGCTGCTGTCATGGCTGTTTGCAATAGCCGTAATGTGTGTGTCGATGCGGTGGATAGACCTTGGATCGCATGATGTTTCCAACCAGGTGTCATTGCTGATAGCCCTGGCAAGTATGCTTTATTGCGGCCGTCAGTTCTATGTCTCTTCATGGAAGCAGCTGCTCCATGGTGCTGCCAGCATGGATACTTTGGTGGCATTGTCTACCGGCATAGCCTTCTTGTTCAGCTCCTTCAATACGTTTTGGGGTGATGTGGCATGGACGGGTAGAGGTGTTGTGTGGCATACTTATTTCGATGCGTCGGTAATGATCATTACCTTTGTTCTGACAGGCCGCCTGCTGGAGGAGAAAGCCAAAGACGGTACGGCGTCCTCTATTCGCCAGATGATGGGCATGGCGCCTAAGACCGCCCATGTCGTTGAGGGCGGAAAGATAGAGGAAGTCCCTGTCTCGACAATAGAAGTGGGGGATGTCTTGGAGGTACGTCCCGGCGAGAAAGTGCCTGTTGACGGTGAGGTTATATCTGCGGAAAGCTTCATGACGGCAGATGCCGCATACGTCGACGAGAGTATGATTACGGGAGAGCCGACCCCGGCAGAGAAGAAGAAGGGGGCAAAGGTACTGGCCGGAACGATACCGAGTCAGGGAAAGTTCCGTATGCGTGCCTGTCAGGTCGGTGAAGACACGGCTCTGGCCCACATCATCCGTATGGTGGAGGAGGCGCAGGGGTCAAAAGCTCCCGTGCAGCGGGTTGTCGACAAGGCGGCTTTGGTATTTGTCCCAGTCGTAGCATGTATTTCCTTTGTCACATTCCTGTCGTGGTGGATTATCGGAGGAAACGCTTTCCTTCCTCAGGCTATCATGTCGGCTGTGGCGGTGCTGGTCACCGCCTGTCCCTGTGCCATGGGGCTGGCGACCCCGACGGCTCTCATGGTGGGTATCGGAAAAGCCGCCCAGAAGCAGATACTCATTAAGGATGCCACGGCTCTGGAAAGCCTGCGCAAGGTGAATGTCTTGATAACGGACAAGACCGGAACGCTGACCATTCCTGACAGGAACATCGACTTTACAAAGGCTGACAACCTTCCCCTTGAAGTACGCGAGACATTGAAGCCCCATGCCCGTGAAGCGATGGAATCCCTGCAGAAGGACGGAATAGATGTCTATATGATGAGCGGTGATAAGGAGGAAGCGGCCCGCTACTGGGCGGACAAGGCGGGCATCAGGCACTACCACAGCAGGGTTCTGCCGCAGGACAAGGAGAATCTTGTCAGGCAGCTGCAGGCCGAAGGGAAGCGTGTCGCCATGGTCGGTGACGGCATCAATGACACACAGGCTCTGGCACTGGCGGATGTAAGTATTGCCATCGGGAAGGGGACGGATGTCGCCATGGATGTCGCCCAGATGACGCTTATGGGGAATGACCTTTCTGCGATTCCGGAGGCGATTCGGCTGAGTCGCAATACGGTACGCATGATTTGGGAAAACCTTTTCTGGGCGTTTGTCTATAACATCGTCTGCATCCCTCTTGCCGCCGGTTTGCTCTATGCTTTCGGCATCGACTGGCAGATTACCCCCTCATGGGCAAGTGCCCTGATGGCATTCTCCAGTGTCAGTGTCGTGCTTAACAGCCTCCGCCTGAGGTGGATGAAATGAAAACAGGAATCCTGACAAACGGCAGTCTGCTGCCTGTCAGGATTCCTGTTGATTGTTGATGATCCTTTATCTTACCGGATAATCATATCTGCCGGTGTTGTAACAGCCGTTGCGTTGAGCGGGGACATGGTCAAATTCGACATTGACGGAGATGGAGTTCTGATTGTGGGAACCCCATTGATAGGTTACGCCGCCACCGATTCTGTCCATATAGCGGCTGATGCCGGCACCGTAGTCCCATCCTGTCGGGTCGTATCCGTATGCTGCCAGGCCGTAGCCGAAGGAGGAGTATCCCCAGGTTCCATAGCCGCCCCAGTAAGGTGAACCGTAACCGGCATATCCAAAGATATTCCGGAAGTTGTCTGAAGTAAAGGCTTTCTGTACGAATGCGTAGGCGCTCCAATGTTCATTGAACTGATAGCCGAGAACAGCATTGACACCGCCTACAAAGTAGTTGTCGCCGCGGTAAGTGAGATGATTCACATATCCGCCTACTGCCAATGTCGCTTTCTTTGACAGGTTGGTAACATACATCAGCGAGACATCCTGCGAGAAGCCTGCACCGTGATAGTCTCCATGCCCGAAGCTCGCAAAGGCCGATGCACCGAGGTTTACATTCAGTCCCTCATGCAGTCTCCATAGCCCGATGCCGTATCCCCAGCCCGGATAATAGAACCCGCCGGGTGTAACGGTTTGACCGTTCTCTGTGATGAGAGGCAGGTTGTTGTCTATCTGTGCCTGCTGTTCCCGGTCTTCTGCCAGTCTCCTCGCATACGCTTTCTCCGCTTCGGTGGCTTCACGTGGTCCTTGCAGACGTGCCGACTCTATGGGTTCCACAGCGGAAGTGTCACCGTTGTGTTCCCCTTCTGTGTTCTGTGCATACAGCGGTGTACACAGAACGGCTGCTATTATGAAAATATATTTTCTCATTCACTTGCAAATATAAGTATTCAATAGTCACCCGCCAAGTATTTTAAAGATAATTAGAGCTTTTTCAAGTTGCACAGGCGATGGATACCTGTAGGTAGGAACTAACTTATAGGGAGCAGCAAGACGAGCTGGATAGTCCTGTGTTATTTTGTCCGCATAAGCAATGGAGGATCGGTGGTGAAGAAGAACACCGTAGCACCGTGGAAGACCTGCCCGGGCTCGAGTCCTTGGCTTATCTTTTCCATGCCGCTATTGTATCCTGAGTGGAGGGGCTGCAGGGAGATGCTGCTGCTTGCCTTGCCGTAAGTGTTGATGCAGAGTGTCGGTTCGCTTGAATAGACGGTCATGGCGCGGCCGCTCTGTGCGTCGAAGAGGATGGCGGCCGGCTTCTGCATATTGTCAGGATGGCGCAGCTGGTAGGCATTGTCATATCCGTTGTTCGTGCGCCTGATGCGCTCGCCGATCTCACGTGGTTTGGTAAAGTCGAACGGTGTGTTCCTTATGCGCTGCAGTACTCCCGTCAGCTGCTTTTGCTTGTTGTAGGCGTTGGACAGGAAAGCGTCGATCCACAGATGCTGCTTGAGGATGGAGCGGTGCATGTCTCCCGACAGATTGAAGCAGATCCCGTTTGTCACTTCCAGTTGTGTCCGGGCCGTCGTCGTGATGCGATAGTCCACGTCCAGTGCATTCTGATCCGACAGGGTATAGGTGACGGTCACATTCAGTTTCCCGTCCAGTCCGTTCTCTCCTTCGGAAGTCACATATCGCAGGCAGACGGACTGATTGTCCGAGCTGACCACTTCCCATGTCTTCCCAGACAGCGTCTCTTCATTGTTCTTCCCGAAGTAGACGAGGGTGGCGCCCAGGCTCTTGTCGTTCTGGTAATCATTGTCATGGGCATGACCTTTTACGACTGGCTCCAGTCTGCCGTTCCAGTTGTAGGCTGTCAGTGAGACGAGGCGTGCTCCATAGTTGCTGATGACCGCCTCCATGCCATTCCCGTTGACGATCCGGAACCGTTTCTGTTCCTGGCTATATGAACAGAGAACAATGCTGAGCATTGCTGCTGTCAGGATTGTGCGTAAATGCTTCATAGCTTGTCTGTTTTTATTCCTCACATTGCAAATTTACATAAAATCTGTGATTTATAAGTCTTCGGGATAAAGAAATTGCTTTTCTCTTTAGAGGAAAGTCCATGAAAACGTTAGATGAAAGTTGAATACTGTTTTTATCGTCAACCATCCGGATCGTCATACTACAGGAATCCTTGTCGACCAGGTTTGAATGTAAGGTGGAAGGTAGTCAACCTCAAGCATTGAACTACATCTTGAAGTGTTCCCGGCTGTTGGGGACAGATGTCCCGGCTGCCGGGAAGACAAATGCGGTGCTGTAATTTATATGAGATGCTGTGTGCCGAATATAAAAGCCTGGCAGTGCTGCCCCTTCCGGGACAATACACTGTCAGGCTTCTGCTGGCCATGATGAGTAAATGTGGCTCTATGTCATTTCACTTCGGCCGGTGCTTTCTCACGTTCTTCCACGCCCTTTCCTTTCTGGGAAGATTCGGCAGAAGTCTTGATGTAGTAGCGTCGGTGTGCCTCTTCCTGACGGGGGACGGAGAAGTTGCTGACACGCTTCATGTAGCCGATGATGCGGGTGAGGTAATCCACGTTCTTGGAGTGACAGCGGGGACACTCATGCAGATAACGCTTGTCGATATAGCCGCAGTCGTTGCAGATGGTGTTGGGGATGTTGAAGGTGAAGTAATTGCAGCCTTCCTGTGCCGCAACACGCAGGAGCTGGCGGTACTGTGGTTCTGAGAGATGCTCCTCGAGGTTCATGTGGAGGGCGGAACCACCCGTAAGGTGTTCGATGTAGGGCGCACCGTGCAGTTTGAACTTGTCGAGGATGGTCAGCGAGTTGTCCTCTACGCGGTAGAAGTAGCTGTTGTAGCAGTCGCGCGGCACGAAGTATCCGTCCTCACGGTCCCATTTCGCATGTTTCACGCCCACGTTCTCGGCCGGGATCATCTCGCAGTTGAACATCGCCTCCTTGGTGCGGAAAGCCTTGTTCTGCTTCTCGATCAGTCCGAGTACCGTCTGTACGAACTTCTTGTAGCCGTCGTTAGGAGCTATGTCCAGACCCATGAACTCCGCAGCCTCTACCAGTCCGTTGATGCCGATGGTGAGGTACTGACGGTCGATGTTGATGTATCCTGCATCGAAGAGTGGCAGCATGTGGTTGTGCAGCAGCTCCTTGAGATTCTCGTTATACGCCAACTGAACTTTATGGCACAATACGATCACATGCTCCAGGTATTCTTTGTAGTCGAGGTCGTGGTTGACAGCATACTGGATGCAGCGGTTGAGATTGATGGTCAGTACACTCTTTGAACCTGTCGAGACACCGCCTGCCCCGAGTGTATAGGAGAAGCCGTTATCCTGGATCTCGTTGCGCAGCCGGCAGCAGGAACTGAGTGAGTCGGCGTTGTCGCTCATATAGGTGAAGAAGCTGTGCCCTTCTGAGTACATCTTTGCGGCGAAGTCGCCCCATTCCTTGTCCTTGCAGTCACCGTTTTCAGCCAGCAGTGCCATGGTCTCTACCGGGAAGGTGAGCACGGTCTTCAGACGCTCCTGATTGAACCAGGTCATGAAACGTTTCTGCAGCCATGACAGGCTCTCCCAGTCGGGCTGTGAACCGTCGGGAAAGTAGAAGTTCCCGAAAAGCGACTCGAAATACGGACGGTCGTAATAAGAGATGTTCCAGAAAACGGCCTGGTAGTTGCGTGCGCCGGTAGGCTGGTTGAGCGAGTAGACAATCTGCTCGAAGTCATCGGTGATGATCTTGTCAATCGTACGCTTTCTGAGACTGAGGTCCACCACTTCGTCGGCCCGCTTCCAGTAGTCCTTGCCGTATTCTTTCTGGATGAAGTAGTTCATGTACATCAGGAACTCCGGTGTGGCGCAGGCTCCGGCAAGCATGGAGGAGACCATGAACACCATGTTGATGAATCCTCCGCAGAAGCTCTTGAGGTTGGTCGGTGCTGTGGAGTTGCCGCCGATGGAGGTCGTCCCGCCTATGAGCCAGGGGTACATCGTTATCGAAGCGCAGTAGTTGGCGAGGTTCGTCTCGTCGTTCTTGTAGATAAAGTGGTGGGTGAGGAGGTCGATATATTCCTCGGCCAGTTCTTTCCCGTACATCTTCTTGATGCGGTCGACGAGCAGACGGCGGTTCAGGCGGATGAATCCCTGCTTCGGCAGTTCGCCGATGAGGGTCGCGATGTTCTTGTGTTCGACGTTGGCATTGGCGTCAAACTTGGAGCCGGTGGCGGCGTTCTTGGCAATGCAGTAGTCCGAAAGGAACTTCATCTTTTCAAGTGTCTCGCGGTCTTCGGTATGCTGCTGGCGGTAGACGATGAAGCTTTTTGCTACTTTGTAGAAGCCTTCTTTCATCAGTGCCGTCTCCACCTGGTTCTGGATGTCCTCTACTTTGATGTCGTTCTGAATGTCCAGATCGGCGAGGATTTTCGACATGGTTCCCAGGTCGGTCGGTTCGTTGACACTCTCAAATGCCTTGAGAATGGCATTCATGATCTTGTCGAGGGAGAACCGTTCCTTCGACCCGTCGCGTTTGGTAATTGTGAAGTTCTTTATTTCCATTGCTTTGCTTTTGTTTTTAGGCGTCGGTGGACACTGTGTAGACATTGGACAGCATCAGTAGGGGAATGCGCCGGAGTCGGATGACATTTGCCACAGTGTGCATGATGATGTCTTTAGTAGAGGTGAAAGTTGTCCGTTTTGGACAACTTTTTTGTTTTCTGTTCTCTAAAAGTTTTCCGTTTTGATAAACTTCGATGATGCAAAGTTAGATAAAAGTATTCATTCTTCAAAGTATTGTCTGTCTTAAAAATATTGAAAAGTTCGCCTCTTTCAGAGGCTCGGGATGTGCAAATGTCAGTAAGATAAAGGTTTAAGATTTAGAGTTGTAGTTGTACTTTATTCCGTGTGGGCGAAGTGTGCTGTAAGATGTCTCGGATACATGACATCCGTGCCTTCAATGCAGATTTTCACAATGGTAGTTCTGAAGAAAGCGATAGCTTCCTTCGCTGGAATAAAACGAAATAGGGGACAGCAGATGCTTTAAGGAATTTCCTTAAAACGCACGAAGCCGTATGCCGCTGCAATGGAAGCCGTCGGTTCCGCCGCCTTGTATAACCGCCTCTTTTCATTCCGTCCTCTGCCAGCCGCCGTGTTGCCGGCTGTGTTTTCTCTGCATCGGCTTCATTCAGCTGTCGTATTGTTAGGAACGTGTCTTTTTTTGATGAAGTGATGCTTTTAGAGGCTGTATTAAATTTGTGCACAATTAATTTTGAACACCTGTTTAAAAAACGTACTTTTGCAGTTTGAAATGTGAAGATTATGGGAGATATATCACTGATCGCCTTCGATGCTGATGATACATTGTGGGAATGTCAGTCTTATTTTGAGAAAGTGGAGGAGGAGTATTGCCGTCTGCTTGCCCCTTACGCACCGGCGGACAAGGTGTCGGAAGCGCTTTTTGCAACGGAGACGGCGAACATGCCCCTTTTCGGTTATGGCTGTAAAGCTTTTATGCTTTCATTGCTGGAAAATGCCGCCCGGGTGAGCGGCGAGCAGCTGACGGCTGACGAAGTGACGAAAATTATCAGGCTTGGAAAGGGGCTGTTGCAGTTGCCGGCCCAGCCGATAGACGGGGTGGAGGAGACGCTGAAGACGTTGCATGATGCCGGCAAATATCATCTGGTGGTGTTTACGAAAGGAGAACTGCTTGATCAGGAAAGCAAGTTCAAGCGTTCCGGACTGCATGCTTATTTTGATGATTTTGTCGTGGTGTCGGATAAGACGGAATCGTCTTATCATCGGCTTTGCCGTCAGTTCGGCATAAAGGTGGGACAGCTGCTGATGGTGGGGAATTCCTTCCGGTCTGATATTGAACCGGTGCTGAAACTCGGCGGCTGGGCCGCTCATATCCCTTTCCGTACAGTATGGCAGCATGAAGTCGTTGAAGAGTATGATCATCCTCACCTGATGAGGCTGGATGACTTTTCGCAGTTGAAGAATCTTTTGTGAGACTTGGCAGGGCGGCAGTGGAAGCACCCTCTCCGGCAAGATGTCCGTCAATATCCTGTCTGCTGTAAAAATCCCCCATGGCATCCTGCCGGCAGGCAGGATGCCATGGGGGATTCTGTTTCCGGCATTCCGGAAAGGCGGGGGCGGGACAGTCTTCTTTTTCTATTCCATCGTTTTCAGAATTTCCTGACAGAGCATGTAACCCTTGATCATCATCCGGGGAATGTGGAACGGGCCTTTGAAGAGATTTCCTTTGGCGGACTGTGCGACGGTCCCGTCACGGTGGAGATAACCATACCACTCCGGATAATCGGGGTCGGGGAAATGGGCATAGGTCCATTCGCTGATCCGCTGATGGCGGTAGAGGTATTCATCGTCGCCCGTGGCGAGATAGGCATAGAGTGAAGCGATGATCGTCTCACACTGCGGCCACCAGAATTTCATGTCCTGTGAGTAGTCCTGCGGAGGGAGGTTGCGACAGTCGCGGAAGTTGATGATGCCGCCGTACATTTTGTCCCATCCCCAGTCCCACGACCAGTCGAAGATGGTGAGGGCGGTATCGAGCAGCTCCTTGTCCCAGTTGCGTAGTTTCGCCTCTTCCAGGATGAACCATGAAGTCTCTATGCAGTGTCCGGGGTTGATGGTGCGTGCCGCATTGGTATCGATGAACTCGCCATTCGGCCCCACCGTCTCCAGCAGCGCCTTGAACTCCGGGTGCATGAAGTAACGGCGGAGCAGCGAGACGGAGTCGTCGATCTGCCGGGTCAGCGTCGGGTCGTCGATGACCTCGCGGAGACGTGATCCCACGTTGATAAGGATCATGACGATAGAGTGGCTCTGCATTTCCACACCTGCCTCGTATTTCGGGGGCAGGAAACCCGGCGTGGAAAGGAAACGCTGTGCATCGTGGAAGACCTGCAGGGCCCTCTCGGCGTAATGCCTGTCACCTGTCGCCAGTGCGTATTCTGCAAAGGCGATGGCTGCAAAGGTCTCTGAGAATACGTAACGGCGTTTGCGGAGCGGTTTCCCTTCTGCCGTTACTTCAAAATACATGTGTCCGTCTTTGTCGAAGCAATGTCTTTCGAGAAAGTCAATGGCGGACCGGGACGCATCGAGCCATGTCGGATTCTTCTCCACATTATTATATGCGAAGGCACAGATGAAAGCCCATCGTCCCTGGAACCATACCGACTTGGTGGTGTCCATCAGCGATCCGTCACGGTCAAGGCAGGTGTAGATGCCGCCGTTCTCTCTGTCCCATCCGTGGTTCAGCCAGAACGGCATGATGTTGTTTGTCAGGTCGTTCCTGTAGGCCTCAGCCCATGAACGCAGATATTTTTTCTTATCCATATTTTTAGGTGATATTGACTATATCCTTTGTTTCTGGCAGGGTAACGCCGGAAGACGGCCCTTCCTTATGTGCAAATCGATGTTGTTTACCATCAAAGTTCCGCAAAATTAGGATTAATTTGTCAATTAGCCAAGAAAAAGGAAAGGAAAATCCCTTTGTGTCAGACGGATTGCCGGCTTTCTCATGGCTCACCCGTCTGTCCGGGAGACTGCTGCCAATGGATGAATCGCCCGGTCGGGCGGCAGACAAAATGTTCCCATGGAAGACAGGATTTTATGCGGTCATTGACGGCAGAGAGCGGATTAAATCCAATCGTGTCCATCCGGTTCAAGACGGAAAGCGCAGGGAACTGGTGGGAGAAACACTATGAAATAGTTTTACATATCGTGCCTGTCAGATAACGGTTTTCCTCCATGCCAGCACACAAAGAACAGAGGTTGGGCAGGTCGTGCTGGCGAGACGGCCGTTGTCTGTGTTCCAATCAGCGCCTGTCTGCCTGTCAATCGGTGCTTACTTGCAGGCCAACTGACGCTCTCTTGCATCGCAACTAAGCACCTGTTCTGATGGCAGGGTCAAGTCCCTGTTTATAAGCAATTTAACATTATACTATGTTTCCCTTTTCTCTTCTATTTCGCTTACTTTCGTTGAACTTGTCGAAGGTATATCCCCCATACTCTATCCAATTCAGTGGGCGGTAAAAAATAAAGACAAAACGGAAAGGCGTCTGGATCTCCTCCCGGTGCGTCGGGGTTTCTCTCTATTAAATCAAGATGTATTGGGAGGCTCATTGAAAACCTGACGCGCCTTGTACACGATGCGTCTCTGTGAATCTCCCACACGGGCGTGCGGAACTAAAAAAGGCAGACATCTCTGTCTGCCCTAAGTATTATTGTCCGGAACCTTGCCGGGCTGTTTCAGTTCTTCTTATTTGTGTGAACGGTCTCACTTCTTGATGAACTTCTTTCCGTTCTGGATGACGACACCCTTGTATTCCTTGCCCACACGCTGTCCTGCGAGGTTGTAAATCGGGGCCTCCCCGTTCAGAGAGGCATTGCGGAAATCAGCAATGCCTGACGGGACATCTTTCAAAGTAATGGTAAAGTTTTTTACACGTACCTGATGTGTTGATGTCGTAAACTCAACCTTTTTTGTATTACCTTCCCATGTTGCAGTCTTCTTGTCTGAGGAAATGGTCTGTCCATGACCAGTCTTGAAACCATCAGCCAGATAGGCTCCGCTTGAATAATCATCGCATATCATAACGATCTTCACGATATCCGCCTTGGCTGATGATACGGTCAATGTGCTGCCCTTGTAGATTCGGTAGGCATACTTGTTGTCAAGAGTGCCTTTTGTAATAGCAATTGTAATGCCATCTTTGGTAACAGTTTGTGGTGTTGTTCCATGGTCTTGTTCCGCACTGAATGTCACAGTTTTCTGTGCAAAAGATAAGGAGCTCATTGCTGCAAGTATGGCAATGAACGTCAAACGTAGAATTTTGTTCATAATAATTTGTTTTAAAGGTTTATAATCGTACAAAATTAGGTATTTCCCATGAGGTATGCAACTTAATGACGTATATTTTTCTTCCATCCCAGCCGGATGACTTCCTCATTCTCTCTCGTACTGTGTGCGCTTACAATGTTAAAATCGCTATTTTCTTACTGTAAAATTTGCATTGTCGTTCAATTTGACCTATATTTGTGACGTGTTTTTCAAGATTTAGATTTTTTACTAAATCGCATTCGAGGTTGGTAGCTTCCTGCACCAACCTCTTTTCTTTTCCGTTTCTTTCCCGTCGGACTTGACATGTCGGGAATCTTTTTCTAACTTTGCAACACCTAATCAAATTTCTATCCTATGAAACGAAATCAACTGACAATACTTCTCTTTTCCGCCCTCCTGCTTGTGGGGTGCGGGAAGACCGTCTTGCCCTCGGAAGACGAAAAGGAGGGGCCTGTGCCTGCGGCTTCGACAGACGATGAGGCTGAACAGGACGTGTATAGTGTGGCAGCGTTCCGCAGCGGTTCGTTCGGCGAAAGATATGTCTGGGTGCAAGGCTACATCGTAGGGGCATGCAGCAGAAGCATCAGGCAGGCTGAATGGGAGCCGCCTTTCTCGCTTGAGGCTGCCGTTCTTCTGGCAGACAGTCCCGGCGAGACAGACCCTGAGAAAGTCATTTCCATCCAGATGGTGGGAAAGAAGATGAAGCGAGAGATCGCTTTGGCGGACAATCCAGAGAACTATGGCAGGCCGATTGCCTTTTATGGTGTGAAGCAGAAATATCTGGGAATCCCCGGTATGAAGAAGCATGTCGTAGCGAGTGAATGGCTGGACGAGTGACTTTTTGCGTGAAACATTTGCGGTAAAAAATAAAAATGCTTATATTTGCAAGCAAAATAAGAACAAAAGTTAGAAAAGCCTATCGAAACATCTTTACTTCATCAGAAGATAATAGAAATGGAGAATCTGAATGAGATGACCGACGAGCAGTTGGCATTGTCATACATAGAAGGTAGTAACGAGGCTTTCGATCAGTTGTTATTGCGCAATCAGTCGAAGCTCTTTTCGTATATCCTCTTTGTCGTGCGTGACAGGGATGTCGCTGACGACCTGTTTCAGGAGACCTTTGTGAAGATCATTACAAAACTTCAGCAGAGGAGGTATTCGCCGACAGGGAAGTTTTCGGCATGGATTATGCGCATCGCCCATAATGTCATTATGGACTGGTATCGTTCGCAGCGTGCTGACAAGGTGATTGACGCCCCCAAGGACAATGATCTTTCGAATGTCAGAGGGGATGATACCGTGATAGCTGATGTTGAGTGCCAGTTTGTCAACAGCCAGACGCTCTCCGATGTGAAACGGCTGATGAACCTGCTCCCTGCCTCACAGCGCGAGGTAGTGTTCATGCGTTTCTACCAGGAGATGTCTTTCAAGGAAATTGCCGAGACGACAGGGGTCAGCATCAATACCAGTCTGGGACGTATGCGCTACGCCATCCTGAATCTGAGGAGGATGGTGCGGGAGCATAAGGTGAGCCTGCAGCTGGCATAGGGCAATATACGTAGGAAGGGGGACATCCCGGACGGGCATGCGGTCTGCATGCTCTCCCGGGATGTCCTCTTTCCCGTGTTTCCCCACTGCCGGTGTGTTCCGACGCCTGCCACGTGCAGGACGGCTCAGCATCCGGAACCATCCAGCCTGCAGGAAGCTGCCGGCGTGGCATCCAGCCGTATGCCTGCCTCCTCCGGGGAAAGCGTTACGGTACCGTCCTCCAGCACGAAACAGGGAATGCCGGCATAGCCCTGTTTTCTGGCATCATCAAATACAGCATGGTTGTCGCGCAGGCGCAGAAACTCTTTCAGGTACTTTACGTGTGCACCAATGTCGATGACCTTGTAGCGGTCATCTCCTTCAACCTGCCTGTCAACGGCAATGCAGTCGGGACAGGTGTTCATTCCATAAATCTTGATCATAATCTATACTGGGATTTGAAAGATATTCTAAAAAAACGATTTCTCTGCTATGTTGATACGATGGAAACCTTCGGCTCTTCGTGCTTCCCCTCATGATTGCGGTATGCCCGGCATACGCTTTCTGCCGTATGGTCTGCTGTCCCTTTCACGGAGAGGGGCCGGGACTGATTGTCTCGGAAGCATGGATCCGCCAGAGCTGCCCGGAAGAGACCTGTCTTGACTTAACTTACAGGTCTTGGCCGTTCTCCACCCGGACTGTGGCAGACGCCGATCTGATTCCTTCGCTTTAATGATTGCAGATTTTGCTTGCATCTGCGGTAAAACCGTCTTCCGCAGGCATGAACTTGCCGCGGGCAGTGAGGAAGTCGACCAGTTCGGCGGCATCCATATTCTCAACAGAACAGGTGTGGAAACGCTCGTCTTTGCCGAAATGTTCGATGATCGCTTTTACCAGTTCCTCTTTTGTTGCATAACTGTTTCCTTCCATCATGTGAAGGACATCATGTCCATGTGCCATATTTTCTCTTTTTTTTGTGTGTACTGTCTGACAAAGAAATTCTTTGTCCGGACTATCCATGAACAAATGCTGTGCCATCTGTTAACTTAGTTTATTTTTGATGGGGAATATTGGATAAGTCATTTAGAAAGACTACTTTTGTGTCCAAGGATGTCTTGGTGTGGCATTCTGTCAGTCACAGAAGTGTCATTCCGGCGTTATAGGCGAACAGGCATACGGGCGTGAGGCCACCTTATTATATAAAGAGTATTAACATTTATGTATAAAGAGAATTAACAATGAAAAAACTATTTGTTTCTTTCGTTGTGGCGACGATGCTGTTGACATCGTGCAGCACCGACAAATTCGTATCAGACAGTGTCAACCGTGTCCGTTTCACCGAAGCACGCAACTATTTCCATGTCGGGGGAGAGCCTGCACCGGTAGTAAAAAAAATCACTTCGCAGGCTGCTTTTGAAAAGGAGTTTGGCGAGGCAACCCACATGGGCAAGGGCGGACAGCCGACGAAGATCGATTTCAGCAAGAATTTCGTCATTGCCTATATCCTCCCGGAAACCAGCCTGGAGACGGAATTCTCACCCCTCTCGCTCACAGTGAAAGGTAGGGCGCGTCTTGTCTTGAAGTACAGACTTAAGCAGGGGGCACAGCGTTCTTTCACCACACAGCCATTCTTCCTGATCGTGGTAGACCGGAAGTATGCTGATTATACGGTTGAGAAATAAAAAGGAGTGATCGGGTGTGTTCTGGAAGTCATCTCTGATGTCTTTCGCCTTTGAAGCAGCATATTCTGCCTTCACTTTCAGCCGTATAGCCTGCTCTGCGCTTTCAGGTAGAAGGCGGAGTCGGGTCGTCTGAAAGGCAGAAATCCATCAAAGGTGATTTTCAGAACCTGCTTTAAATTGAAAAATCACAATTCAAAATTTGGCTGTTTGTTTTTTTTGCCGTATCTTTGCACCGCAATACCGCCGATATGGCTCAGTTGGTAGAGCAACGCATTCGTAATGCGTAGGTCCCCGGTTCGAGTCCGGGTATCGGCTCCATGCGGAATTAGCACATCGGTAGTGCACGGGCTTCCCAAGCCTGGGAGGCGGGTTCGATTCCCGTATTCCGCTCAGCATCGTTTATCTTCAGCAAAGAGGCGACTCACACAGAGTTGTCTCTTTTTCTATCAGAACGTAATTAAATCTTCTTCTGTTCTTTGCTTTTCCCATTATTATTGATAACTTTGCAATCCGGAAGGGGGTGACGATTGGAAACGCTTTATCCGGAAATCGGATTCAATGTCGCCGCCGGAACGATGGATTTGGAGAAACAGAATTAATAACCCTGATTTAATGATTAACCTATGAGAAAAATCATCACTTTTCTGTTCCTGGCTGTTGCGCTGACTGCTGCGGCACAGGACTTTGACCGCTATTTTGAGGATGCGACACTCCGGCTTGACTACATCTTTGCCGGCAATGCGGAGCGCCAGACGATTGCCGTAGACGAATTGTCGCGCATTCCACACTGGTATGGCAAGCACGACCGACTGGCCGAAGTGCCGGTAGAGGGAAACGGACAGGTGACCGTCCGCGACCACCGCACACAGAAGGTTGTCTACCGGAACTCTTTCTCAACGCTTTTCCAGGAGTGGCTGACGTATGATGAAGCAAAGAGACCGTCTGAGAAATCCTTTGAGAATGTCTTTCTTGTTCCATATCCAAAAGATACGGTGGATGTGACCATTGATCTGCGGAACAACCGGCGGGAGGTAACGGTTTCGATGACACATACGGTTGCGCCGAAGGATATTCTTATCCGACACATCGGCGAGCGGTCCGTGACACCTTACGAGACCCTGCAGAAAGCCGCAGACCCTACACACTGCATCCATATCGCCTATGTTGCCGAGGGATACAAGGAGGCGGAAATGCCGACCTTTATCGAGGATTGCCGTACAGCAATGGAAGCTCTCTTTGCCCACGAGCCATTCAAGTCACTGCGACAGCGGTTCAATATCGTAGCAGTCAAGTCTCCGTCGGTGGAAAGCGGTACATCCGAGCCGTCTAAGGGCATCTGGAAAAATACCGCTCTGCACTCGCATTTCGATACGTTCTACAGTGACCGGTATCTTACGACACTTCACCTGAAAGACCTCCACGACTGGCTGGCAGGGACTCCTTATGAGCATATCATCGTACTCGTGAATACCGAGAAGTACGGCGGTGGCGGTATTCTGAACTCTTATAATCTTTCCATGGCGCATCATGCTTATTTCAAGCCGGTCGTCGTTCATGAGTTCGGCCATTCCTTTGCAGGACTGGGAGATGAATATGCCTATGATCAGGAGCAGATCAGCATGTATCCTACAGACGTGGAGCCATGGGAGCCTAACCTTACCACGCTTGTTGATTTCCATGGGAAATGGGAAAACCTCATTGACAAGAAGACTCCGCTGCCGACTCCGCAGCCTTCCGATCTGGACAAGCCGAATGCACGGCGTGACAAGTGGAAAGTGGGGGCTTACGAACCGGCCGGCTATTCCCAGCACGGTGTCTATCGGGCATTCCCCGACTGCCGTATGCGCACCAACACGCATCCGGAGTTCTGTCCGGCTTGTCGCCTGGGACTGACGAAGCTGATCAAGTTCTATACAGGAGAGTAGGGCAGAACCTGGCGAAATAGTGGTTCCTAAAATAATAGGGGGCAGACATCCTCGCCGGTCCGATGAAGCCATCGGGCTGTGGGCCGGAGAGGGTATCTGCCCCTTGTCCGTTACGGTCGGTGTCCGATCAGAATTTTTATCTCAGGGTAATCCCCCCGGTGTGAGGGATGTTTGAAGGTTGCTGTCACTTCCGTCATGCACTGATGCGTTGTAAGTAGTTTGTAACGTGTTTTTTATGTGAGGTAAAAAATGCAGCAACTGAAAAAGAAAACAGATCAGGGGTTTGATGGCATGTTCTGATCATCCATACAGGCATATTGATACAATGAAAAACGCCATCACTTTATGGACCGGTTCTAAAAAAGACCTTTGATGCCTTTTTGTCATTCGGGCGAGTATCATTTTATCAGCTGAAATCAGAGCTGTTTTTAGGCTCTTCCGAAATATGGAGTGATAAAGTAAGACTACTACATAATAAGGCATACGGAGAAGCGGGGGAAAACAGAAGGAAAAACCATCACGGCGGTGCTGACGGCACAAAAGAGCGACAGAGAGGCAGCGTACGGGGGGCTTTTTTCCCGGATAAACGCTATTCATGATTCTCCCGGACAAATGATCTGATAAAACTCTCTGATAATCTCCGTTGCACCGCGCGCCGATGGCGTCTCCGTTATAGGACCCTTAGAGTTCGCTCTTAGCCTCTGCGTGATGATTCATCAAAGTCATCAACTCACGAGACACCCCATCACTTTAACCCCCTGAAGACCCTGTTTCAGAGTTTATCCGGGATAAGAAGTGTTCTTCCATAGTCCGGGGGTGTCTGTACTGACGATGAGGAAAGACTTATGGAAGGATTGATTCTTTTCTTATAGGGCACTGATAATTTAGAGCTAATTTAGAATCAAGGTATCTATGTCAGGGGCCTGACAGGATTATGGTCAGAGACGGTCATGCCCTCCACGTTCCCGAAGTCTGAAGGGGAATGTTATCTGCAGCTCTGTAAAATCAGCTTTGGTGGCATGCGCATTTACGCTGAACCCCAAAGTGATGCCTTTCAGTTTCGGGAAGCTGTAGAAAACGCCGACCTGCTCATGGTAGGGCTTTTCCAGTCCGTTGTGAGATTTATACCCCATGTGGCGGTAAAGGTAGTAACCCAGGCTGACCCGGGCAGACAGATTTCCGTAATAGACTTCGTGGCGCGCTTCTATGCTGGCTGACCACGGGCTGTGTTTCTCTCCGGTATATCCGTTCGTCTCATCAAGTTGTGCGATCCGGCTGGCGTAATCTCCATAGAAGATGCCGAAACCGAGGCCTGATGCCCAGCGTCGGGCGTAGCGATAGAGCAGATGGGCATGGAAAGAATAGGCACCGTACAAGGTAAACCGTTCTTTCCGGTAATCAGGCTGTCCCTGTGGCGTTCCGAATTGTGTCTGCAGCCATTCCTCAAGCAGCGTCTTTCCCCCTATTCCCAGTGTCAGTTCCATGAACCAGTATTTTTGGAAAGGTTCTGTGACAGCCGTGTTCCGTTTTGCCGCTTTCGTCGTTTGTGCATCAGGTTCGTACACGACACCGGCGAATGGCCCCAGGTAGTTTGCCCCTTTGTTCGGCCGTTCCATTGCACCGTTGCTGTGATGGGCAAAGTCCAGTCCGCCTTTGACACTCCATTCCTTTGCAAACTGATATTGCCCGTATAGTCCTGCCGTGAAGAAGATGTTCAGATGTGAACCGATGTACTCGTTGTCTATATCGTTCTGCCGGTTGTATTTTAAGGCCGTGTAGCCGATTCCTGTACCGAGGTAATAGCCCCATTGCCAGCGTCGGCCGCGATGGATGGGACGGTTAAAAGTGCCGTAGAGCGTGAGAAGATTCCCTAATTTGCTTGTATACTCCACAGGCTGGGCCTCTCCCCATGGGGTGTCACGGTGCATGGTCGTGCCATGATTCAGGTTGTAACGCAGGCCGACGGAGAAAATTGGATAATTATATTCCGCTGCAAAACAGTTCTCTGTCGGAGTGACATTCACCTGTGCTGCAATCGCATGTGTCTCTTTCGTCTTTGTCCAGATACGAGGTTCTTTGCCCGGCGTGAGCGTCCGGGCAGGAGTATAGCGTATTTCTATACCGGTCTTCTGTATAGTGACGGAGTCGGAGGCTTCTGCTATCGCTGTCGGTGCAGGCACAAAGAACAATGCCGCAAGTAGTGTGAGGAGCATGGATGTGATACTTGTCAGAACATCTTGATTCTGTAGCCCAGGGTCACTTCAAGCATGTTGTTGCGCGCATTTCGCATCAGCACTTCGGCTTCATGGCTGCGTGCCAGCTTTCGGAAATAGAGATTATAGCGTGCTTCCAGTTGCCATTGCTTCCATTCGTAGCTGATGCCAAGCGGGAGGGCGAGGTCGCCGCTGTGAATATCTCTTTTAATGTTTTTGTCGGCCCCATGTTTCATTTTCGCATGGGCACTTACAATGTAACCCATGTGCAGACCAGTTGTGAAGCTCCAAGGCAGATCGGCCCATGGATACCAGCGTACCAGATAATTCGTGTTGATATAGTCTAATTTGAAGTCGTATGGGCCGTATTCACGGACAGTGGGGGTTCCTGCGGCATCCGTCGTATGCAGATTGCGGTAGACACCGGACGAGCCCTGGCGGCTGTACTGCATTTCTGCGTCTATGGCAATGTTCTTTGCAACAAATACTTCAACGTAGGCCGCACCCACAACGCCTAACTTGACGTTCCCGTCGATGCCAGGCAGATTGGACAGATCCAATCCTATTTTAGGAGCGATATAGATGTCCCATATTGTGTGCTCTCCCGACGGTCGGGTGTCTTGCACAAGAGTTTTCTTGATGTTCTGATAGCTTTCCTTTATGTTTTGTCCGATGCGCTTTGTGTTGTTCTTGTTGAATATCTGCCCTTGAGAACTCGTTAGTACGCCCAGAAAGATGACGACAGTCAATATAGTTCTTTTCATATCGTGTGGTTGGTTTTTGCTGCAAATTTAGATAAAATCCACGAACTATAAGCCTGTCTGGTAAAGAAAATGCTTTTTCTTTGGAAGGAAGATTACGATTTTCTCCAATTCTTTACAACATTTACTTTTTCTTTCGAGGGCTTCTATGCTTTCACTTACGCTGTTTTTGCATTGGCGGAGTTAAAATATCCGATTAAATCATTTTCGTTATCAAAGATTTTGTTTAACTTTGTAGCCACATAAAAAAACAAAACTATAGAACCGAGATAATATTCTGCGAGCGGATTTATCGGTCTGTCCGTAAAACCAACTGACAGATTCATGACAGGACCTCGAATGGTTGTCCGTCGTTGTTCGTTCTAAGGCGGAAAATCCTCTAATAGTTTGCCAAACTTGCAGTAAGACCTTATCCTGCAGGGAGGAAGGGTTGTCGCCTGTCCTTTCAGATGGACGGTGATTCTGTGCAGTTCTTTAGGCAGTCTCTTTTCTAATATCCTCCTTTCTCATCTTCGCCCTTGCAGAAATATGCCCAAAAGTCGATGGTGGCATATCTGCAGTGTGAGATTTTGTTAATCTGAGAACTTTTCCCTTCAGGCTGGTTCTAAAAATAATCTTTGATGGGTTTTCGTTTTTTAAGGGAGCAGATTCTGCTTTCTTCTTGGAAGGGAGGGACAGTTCCTGCAATGGGGATGTGATGTACTCCCGGCTGAAAGAAAAAGATGAAGATGCGCATAAAAGCGAAGACACAAGGGGTTGACAATATCGCCGTCAGCGACGGAACGATGTGGAATTTTTAGAATATTTCCTTATATAGAGTCTGCGTTTGCTCTTTCAGCCGTATTTTACTCCCTGTTCTTTCATGAAGATGGAGCCGCTCATCTAAGAGGGCAAATCGCTTAGAAGTGGTTTGAGGAGACAGGCCTATGAGATCGACATCATTCACCCTATTGGATGCGTTGCCTTAGTTTATCGGGTTCTATAGTATTCTTCGTTTATGTTCATTTAAATTAATATACCAATTAAAACATTCTTATTATGAAAAAACAAGTAACCTTGATCTGGGCTTTGCTGTGTCTTCTTTTGTTGGCAGCCTGTGAAAAGCCTGTGCTGGAAGATGCTGACGGCGTGAAGCCGATTGGTAAGTCTAAAAGCAAGTTGACGAGAGTTGTGCGGATTCATCCGGCAGAAGAACTGGCCGTAGAGACAATGGAGACCCCTATGAATGCGAAGGGACAGCCTTTGAGCAGGGCCGGGGACAAGAACCTGAAAAAGATTTATGCTGTCAATGTCTATGAAAAGAAGCCTGGTGAGGAAAAGTACCAAATGTACGCCTACGGTCTATTTACCCTCCAATCGAAGATATCCATAAAAATGAATGAAAAGAATCTCTACAAGGTGGAATGTCTGAAGATAGAAGAGGGGCCTGGGCGGCTGTTCGCAGTTAAGGATAGCTTTGATCTCCCGTTGGTGCATGGGAAAAAGGAACTTACGAAGGTGTCCAACTCGTTTGTTTATTCCAAAGAGGCTAATCTCAATGAGATAAAGAAAGGTGAAACGAAGATCGAGGGTGGGCGGATTGTTCATTATCCTCGCCTTGTGAAGCTCTATGGAAGTCTTGCAGACTTCAGCCCCAAGGGGAAGACGGAACTGACGGTCGACCTGAAACGTACCGTTTTTGGGCTGCATTTCAAAGTGTCGCCTCCGGAGGAGGGGACATTGGTGGTTGATTATCCTTTTTGGCGCATCAGCTTGAAAAAGGGAGATGCAGCTTATGATGATGCGTCACCCTATTCTTTTTACGATATAGAAAGAGCCTGTCAGTCTGATTATCATACGGAATTGGACATGAAGATTACATGGACAAAGGCTGATGGTAGCGTTGAAGAGGTAACCAAGACCTTGACGGTCAAACGAAATGTGATGACTGTCGTCAATATCAAGGTGGAAGGCTCCAAGGGGCGGGGAATCTCGTTTAAAGAAGAATCTGGAGAAATGAAAACAGAGAATGTAGACTGGCACATAGCAATGTAATGTGTGTGGGGCTTTTACGGGGTTGCGATCCCAATCTGCTGTACAGATTGTCTGACCATAACCTCTTCAGAAGGACTCACAGAACTACATATAAGCAACTTTAAAAATCTGGTGAATTTCATTTTCTGGGATAGTACGTACTATATACAACCTCTACTTTCGGGGTTACAGGCGGTCTGTCACCAGGGATTTTCGAATAGACCAATATTCTTATGAAAGCAATGGCGTGAAACTTTGGTTACAAACTAAGGTCTCACGCCGTTTTGTGTTACGAAACAATTGAAGCAGCAATGAGCTATCCTTGCGGCACTGAGCTGTATGTGATTTCACCGTATAAAAACAAAAAGCATAAAGACTTGACAGATATCATGGTTTCGGTATGCCAACATGAAATTTTCAGGACATCCCTTAAAGAATGACTTTGTAATAGAAACAATGTACAGTAATTCCCGCATAGCCAAAAACACGATTTTTCTCTATCTTCGTATGCTGCTTTCCCTGGTAGTATCACTTTACACGTCACGAGTGGTGTTACAAGTCCTTGGAGCACAGGACTACGGACTTTACTCTGTCGTGGGCGGGATTGTCATCATGTTTAGTTTCCTCAATTCCAGTATGAGTGGGGCAACTTCGAGATTTCTGACATACGAGATAGGACGTAGTGATGAAGAAAGGCTAAAAGATACATTCTCCTCTGCAATGGAAGTTCATTTAGCCATTGCTCTGATGATTTTTGTCGTGGCGGAGACAGTGGGACTCTGGCTGCTGGCTTACAAACTGAATATCCCGGAAGGAAGAATGGGAGCGGCTCATGTGGTGTATCAGACCTCTGTCTTGTCGATGATGGTCGGAGTGACACAGGTCCCTTACAATGCTTCCATTATCGCCCATGAGAAAATGGATGTCTATGCCTATGTGGAAATGCTCAACATCCTGTTGAAGCTGGTCATTGTCTATGTCCTGTTGATAGGAAATCTTGACAAACTGATTCTTTACGCTTTCCTTATCCTGGGCGTTTCCGTCTTTATTGCCGTCATCTACCGTGTATATTGCATCCGGAACTTCAAGGAATGCCATTTTCATGCGGTATGGAGGCCTAAAGTCATAAAGCCACTCCTGACTTTTTCTGGATGGGATCTTTATGGCAATATGTCCGTGACTGTCCAACAGCAGGGAATCAATATGATTGTCAACCATTTTCTGGGAGTAGCCATCAATGCAGCCAGTGGAATAGCAACAACAGTAAATGCGGCCGTGGCCGGTTTTGCAAAGAATATCATCATGGCTTTCCGTCCCCAGATTATTCAAAACTATGCACAGGGGAACATAGGGGCCATGTCAAAGCTCATGACCAACGCTTCCAAGTATTGTCTGATGCTGTTTCTGGCGATGAGTCTCCCATTGATTGCTGTAATGCCCTATGTACTTCAGCTGTGGCTGACAGAAGTACCTGCGAAAACGGTTGAGATCTGCCGTATTGTACTGCTTACCAATATTCCAGGGCTTCTGAACTCTATTGTTGTTATAGGGATTCATGCAACTGGAAAAATCAAAAGACTGAGTTTTATCAGTGGGTCACTGTTCCTGCTCACACTTCTCCCCGTTTATATCGTTCTGTATGCAGATGGCGCTGTTGAAGAGGTGTACTGGTGTACATTTATCTCCATGGGGGGGATATTTATTTCCGACAGTATTATCTTAAAACGGAATATTCCGGATTTTCCACTTAGTCTGTTCCTCGTGGAAACTTTCGGGAAGACAATACCTGCAGTTATTGCTGTTGTATTCATTCTATACCTGATAACTCAGCGCTGTCCATCCGGCTTTTCACAATTAATGTTATCCGTTACTGTTTCCCTTATCGGCTTTGGTACATATACCTATTACTTCGCGATAGACAGAGCCACTCGTTCTAAGGTTAATGAAAAGATAAAGACACTTCTGAGAAAATGAATCCGACTATAACTGTAATCGTACCCATATACAATGCAGAGAAATTCCTGAAACGGTGCTTGGACAGTTTGGAAGCACAGACCTTCAAGGACTTTGAGGTTATTCTGGTTGATGACGGAAGTCCTGACAACAGTGGGATTATCTGCGATGAATATGTCCGTCAGGATTCACGTTTTCGGGTTATTCACAAGAAAAACGGAGGTGTCGCATCGGCCAGGCAGTGTGGTATTGATAATGCTAGCGGTGTTTACTCCATCCACTGTGACCCCGATGACTGGGTAGAGCCCGACTGGCTGGAGCGATTATATGTAACGGCTAAAAACAACGAAGCAGATATTTCTTTCTCAGATTTCTATTATGAAAATCCGACAGTACAAACAAATTGGCATTATAAATATAACGAACTGGACAATATATCGCTATTACATTATATGCTTAATGGTGAATTTCATGCGGCTTGCTGGAATAAATTAATCAGAACCTCATTGTATACACGATATGATATCTCATTTGAACCGGAAATTAATTATGAAGAAGATTTATTGGTAATGGTGAAACTGTTTGCACGCAATGTTGTTGTATCTTATACGCCCAAACCTTTATACCATTACAATAAAATGAACGATAATAGTCTTACTGCCTGGATTGACAGAAGTAAAGTAGATGTCTTAGTTGTTGTAGCAAAGCACATCAATACAATCCTCCCTCATTTTTTTATTCAAGATATTCTCAATTTTAAGATAAAGGTTAAAGGGTATATGTGGAGTACGCAAAAATATACAAATAATGAACTCACATCCATTTTTCCAGAAGTGAATTCTTTAATAATAAAAGGAAATAAGAATGGGACGTTACACGGATATAGCCAGCTGGCTTTATTCTTACGAGGATATCATTTGACAGCAAGAGTACTTCATCTCTTCACTTCTACGGCATCCTCAATTTACATATATTTTTTCAAGTATGTATGTAATTAACAAAATGATAAAGGCATCATCATTATGAAACGGGCTGCTATATCACGTTCATTTGCTACACCTGAAGGTCGTAAAATTTCTATTGTTGTTCCTGTCTATAATGTTGAAGATTATTTAGAAGCCTGTATCAGAAGCATTATTTCTCAGACTTATAAAAACATCGAGATTATCCTTGTGGATGATGGCAGTAAAGACCGTTCTGGAGACATATGCGATCTATATGCGCAAAAAGACCTGCGCATCAAGGTAATCCACCAGATAAATGCCGGTGTGAGTACTGCCAGGAACGAAGGAATAAAGATAGCTTCGGGGGAATACATCTGCTTTGTAGACAGTGACGATAAACTGAAGCCGGATTTTCTTGAAAACTTTTGTTTGGGTTATGATATTTCCATACAAGGATATGTATCAGAACTGAATGGCAAAGAAAGTCCTGTCTCATATAGAAATCTTTCAAGTAGCAAAGATGTTTCCAAGGTATATTGTCTGAACGATATTCACAGTGGACCTGTTTCTAAATTGTGCAAGACAAACATCATAAAAGAACATGAAATATTGTTCCCCCAAGATGTGTCTTTCAGCGAAGACACCATTTTCTTTCTTAATTACATAAGGTATTGCCATTCTATCTCTGTATCTTCTGCGTGCGGTTATGTCTATCAAAAACGAGAAGGCTCCTTAAGTAACACGAGACACGATATAGCTGGATTAATGGAAAAAGAAGAAGTCCTCTATTCTCTTTACAATAAACTTTTTGACGATGCAACTTTCAAAAAGAAGTTCTTCCACGAGTTGTGTCTGTTTATTTTATACAAGTATTATTTCTTTGAGGGTGTCAATCCAAACTATGTGAAAAATTCTTTTCTCGGTAAGATTGCCAGAAATCATCTCAATCAATTCGAGGAGATGCTGTTGAAGGTAAGCTACTCCCTTTTCTGCAATTATGCCTTATGGAGACGAAGGATAAAACGACATATCCTGCGGCCTGTCCTACATCGTTATGAGACAACATTGCTAAACGTATAATTTTATGGATATTGATTTTGTAATCTTTTGGGTTGATGGTTCTGATGTTGAATGGCAGAAGAAGAAAGCACTTTACAAAGGAACTTCTTTTCAGAATGCGGATGTAAGATATAGAGATTGGGGCATCTTGAAATACTGGTTTAGAGCCGTAGAAGAATACGCTCCATGGGTAAATCATGTGTATTTCGTAGCGGACGACCAAAAGCCTGAATGGTTAAATTGGGATAACCCTAAGTTGTCTTATGTAGATCATAAGGATTTTATACCTCATGAATATCTCCCAACTTTTCAGGCAAATACCATCGAGAATAATCTTCACCGTATATCAGGGTTATGTGAACATTTTGTTGTTTTTAATGATGACACGTTCATTAATGCGCCTATACGTCCTGAATATTATTTCCGTGAGGGGCTTCCTTGCGATGCGACAATGGAACATATTTTTGAGGGATGCGGCTATAATCCGCCTGATGATTGGGGAATCAGCATCATGGAATATTGTGATATGCAAATCATAAATGCGCATTTTGATAGACGAAGGGTTACAAGTCTCAATAAAAAAGGCTGGTATGGAAGTTATCTTGGAAGAAAATACAGGCTACAGTCGTATATTATAAGATTATTCAACCGTTCTGAGTTCCAGCATTTTTATACTCCACATAATGAGAAGGCTTTTTTAAAATCAGTTTATAACGAGTTGTGGTCTTTAGAAAATAAAGCACTGACTAAGAGTTGTTCTCGTTTCCGAGAACCAATGTCAATAAATAATTACGTTTTCAGATATTGGCAACTTGCCAAGAACCAATTCTACCCAACGGAGGTTTTAAGCAAGAAGAAAGTCCTCCAACTCCGCCGAAACAGTATTCCACAGTTGAAAACTATGCTGTCTGATTGTCAAATAAAATCACTTTGTCTAAATGATTCTGCAGACTGCTCCTATGAAGATTATCTGGTATTGAAACTTCAGATAATTGAATTGTTTGAAAAGAAGTTCGCACAAAAGTCTTTATTTGAACTTTAGCCATCATTCATTCCTCGTTTAAGGAGCAGCATAATTTAGGTGAACAGGATCTGACAGTCCATGCAGCAGTAAAGCAAATGAAAAAATGTAAGAGTTTTGCTTCATTAAAAGCATCAGTCAGCTTATTCAATAATCCAGAAGAAATCAACGCCCCACTTTCTACCGCCCCCTCAAAACGAATTCAGAGTGTCCTTCCTGATTACGACAAGACCCTGAATGGCAATTTTCTGGCAAAGGAAATCGGACTACCTGTCATGAAATCAAGATGCACTCATTTCAGTGTATGTGTCGACAAACTGATAAAGACAAGGTGGACTATGCTGTTCCTTGCCAACTTACAGATACTTTGGTCTTGAAGGATGATTTCGAGAATCTATCTGTTGCTTGATGTGATAAAGTCATGGAAATAAAGAAGAAAGTCCTGTTTATTGTCGGGACACTTCAGTCCGGTGGTGTTTCGAAAAGCATGGTAAGTCTACTGACCGTCTGGGATAGCACGCGTTATGATACATCACTCCTGCTATGCAGTAAGAAAGAAGATGTCTTTTCAAAGTTTATTCCTGAAGATGTCCATATAATATATAGTCCAGTCATAGAACACGTCATGGGAGGGATGGAGTCTGCAAGGTGGTTGCTGTTACATGGTCACTTACTGCTCACTTTCGGAGTCCTGTTACGTCTTCTGCTATCACGCATATCCAGATCATTGGCGGGAGAACTGATTGCCAGGATGATGCCTGTCGTTTCGGATGAACATTATGATCTGATAGTAGACTATGGCGGGCAGCAGCTCCTGTATTATATGGTCGACAAGCTGTCTGGTACGCGTAAGGTTTCTTTCTTCCACAGTGACTATGCCAAATGGCCCTTTTACTTCAGTGCAGATAAAAGATACTATCTCTTGGTGGATCATATATTCACGATTTCATCTATCTGTGCCGAGTCTTTGAAAAGATACTTCCCCGCCTGCGCACAGAAAATCTCAGTCATGGAGAACATCTCCTCTCCTGATGTGATAAGGCGACAATCCTTAGTAATTCCAAGTGCCCTGAGGATACAAATAGACCGGATGAAATCTGATGGGAATACCATCCTCTGTACCGTCGGACACATCTGCCGGGCTAAGGGCTTTGATTTAGCCGTCAGAGCTGCAGAGTACCTGAAAACGAATCGTGTAAGATTCAAATGGTTTTTTGTCGGAAAAGTGATAGAGGAAGACCTCCCAGAACTGATCAAGGAAAAAGGTCTGGATGGCTATATGATGGTTGTCGGTGTCCAAAGTAATCCATATCCTTATATCGGTTTATCAGATATAGTAGTCCACCCATCCCGCTTCGAGGGGAGATCGATTTCTCTGGATGAGGCCAAGGTCTTATGCAAGCCCATTGTAGTGACTGATTTTTCTACCGTCAGTGACCAGTTTGAAAACAGAACGAACGCTTCTATATGCGTAATGGATGGGGAGGAAATAGGCAAAGCGATTATAGAGCTGTTAAATAATCCTGATTTACAGGAGACCTACAGGAAATATCTTGAGGCGCATATAACAGACAATTCGAGTGAAGTGAATAAATTGTATAGAAACTTACAATGATATATTACATCATAATATTTATCTTAACAGCTGTTTTTTCCTGGGCATATACGAGTGGGGAGAAGGTGTCAAGGCTCTTGTTCTTTACCTTCTGCATTTCCATCGGTCTATTTGTGGGCATGGCAGACATGCTGGGAGGATATGACCGGTACATATACTGTGAAGTATTCCAGGACCTGCATGAGAGAGTCATCAAAGGTTCCTTTTTCACCCCGGAGTTCCTTTATTTCTTCGGAAAGGAGCCTGTATATGGTCTAATCAATGATGCCATAGCTCTATTTACCCCGAATCGATATGTCTTCATCCTGACCTATACCTTGCTGTTATATACTGTGTTCGCCGTTAACTTCTACAAGTACACGAAAAACCCGTTTTTCGCCTTGTTGATTTTTGAGGGATTGATGTTCTTCTTCACCTTCACTTATCTGCGGCAGGTTCTTGCAGCGGGAGTTATATGGCTGGCTATACCTTATGTCGTACAAAGACGGTTCAGAAGCTATCTGTCTTTTGTCGTTCTGGCAACGCTTATCCATAATTCTACAGCATATATGCTGCTGCTGTATTTCATCCCGATACGGAAATTCAAGAAAGATAAAATCGTCATCTTCATGGCTGCTTTACTGCTGATAGGAATCAGCGGCGTAACGAAGTTCGTGTTTTCCATATCCGGAGATGTCATGAACAATACAAGAATAGGAGGCTATGCGGAGACGGCAGAGTTCGGATTCAGAATAGAGTATGTCATTGAGGCCGCATTGTTTCTTGTGATCTTACTGACAAATTATAAAAAGATAAGAGAAGATGCTTATACGTTGACGATGGTCAATGTTTATCTGATGTTCTGTGGCATTCTGCTTTTCTTCTGCAAGTCAACAGACGGCGGACGTATTGCATGGTATTGCATCATCGGTGTAATTGTCATTCTGGAAAGGCTCTGCAGGTCGAGATCTGCAGTCCTATTGAAGGGATTTGTAACGATAATGTGTTTTGTTCTTTTCTGCCGAATCCTCTTGTCATGGGGCGTTTTGCTTTCTCCCTACAAGACTTTCCTGACTCCTGGGATACGAGAAGGCGACTTCATAGAGGATATATACGAATATGACCACGCATACGATAAAAATAAATTGTACAATCTATGATAACAGTCTTCACGCCAACATATAACAGAGGGAAGCTGCTGAACCGGCTTTATCAGAGTCTCCGTCAGCAGACTCATGCGGATTTTGAATGGATTATCATAGATGACGGAAGCTCGGATGACACGGCCTCAATTGTCGAGAGGCTACAGAATAACCATGAAAAGACTTCTTTTCCGATTCTATATTTTAAAAAAGAGAACGGGGGAAAACATACGGCCATCAACATGGGGGTGGAGAAGGCACAGGGAGAATTGTTTTTCATAGCAGACTCTGACGATACCTTGCCGCCTGCAGCCCTTCAGCTTGTAGCAGAAGTCTGGGATCCGATAAAGAAAGATGTCTCCTTTGGCGGTGTATGCGGCTTCGACGGAAATATGAACGGAGGAAGGCTGATTGGGTCTGGTTTTCCTGACGGCATCTCTTTCTCCACTTTTCGTCTGTCAGATGACAGGTGCGTTGACTATATAGATGGTACAACGAGACAGGTCAGGTATAACTTAGGTGTTGACGGAGACATGAAAGAAGTGTTCCGTACATCTGTTCTGCGGGAATTTCCATTCCCGAAAATAGATGGAGAACGGTTCTGTCCCGAAGTCTTGGTATGGAACAGAATTGCTGCCAGATACAAGATGAGACATATCAACCAGATCATATATTGGGTGGAATATCAGCAGGATGGAATTTCGGCATCCATTACACAAAGCAGAATGAGCAGCCCGGTCGCTACAACAATGACCTATGCCGAGATGCTGGATGATGATGTCGCTTTGAAATGGAAAATAAGGTCGGCCGTCAACTATTGGAGGTTTAAATATTGTGCAGACAAGAAATCCCATGGAATTCCTAAAATAAAATGGTATTGGAAACTGTGGCAGCCTGCAGGCCTTGTAATGCACCTGAAAGACAGGAGGACAGCCAGATGAAAGAGATAATAATTGACCCGCGACTGAAGTATAATTATGCCTCCTGGTATTTACTGGGTATCAGGCGGCTGACAGGTAAATGGAAAATCAAGTTTGATGTAACTCCTTTTAAAGCATTGCGGTATGCGGTTACAAGTGATTACAACAGCGGTTTTGCATTTGTCGTCATAGCTGACGGGGTAGAGAAGAAGGTCTTCGTCGATACAGAAGATGTGGCCAAGATGTTCAGGGACAGGTACGACTGGTGTGATGTCTATGGAATGGTAAATCCAACAGAAAAGCAGATAAAGCAATACGGGAAACTGGTGGCTATGGGTCCAGAGTTCGGCATAACACTTGGAAACTGTATGTTTACATTATTCCATTGTTTGAAGAATATTGCTAAAGGTCATAAATTCACCGAGATACCTTTCAAAGACTATCTCCGTGATTATCTCTATACGAATATCCGCCGCCGGCCGATAAGGGATTATGAACTTAAGACGGAGGGGCATCCCAATTATGTGTTTCATGCATCTACATTGTGGTACAACAAGTTTGCTGCGACAGACACCAACAGGTTTCGTGGGGCATTCCTGAAAGCCTGCCGGAAGGCCGGCCTCAAGATTGAAGGTGGACTGTTTTACATAAACGATGAATCCGTAATAGCGGAGATGCCCGATTATCCTAAGTATAAAGAGGAGTATAAAGACTTTATTTATGAGAACCGACTCTCCATGGATGATTATATTAGAAAGACAAAAGAGAGTGTTGTCGTTTTCAATACACCAAGTGTATGCGAATGTCATGGATGGAAACTTGCAGAATATCTCTGCATGGGAAAGGCGATCATCTCGACTCCTCTGACACGTGAGATGCCTGCCCCGTTGGTTCATGGAAAAAATGTTCATTTTGTGAAATCGGCGGATGAGATATACGATGCGGTGATCAAAATCAATTCGGATGAAGCTTATCGCAGGCAGTTGGAACAGGGGGCGAGAGACTATTATGAACAGTGGCTTGCACCGGAGGTCGTTGTCCGCAGACTACTTGAAAAATCCGGTATGAAGTTATCCTGATATTGTATGTGCATTCAAAGCTCCACATGGTGTCTTCCATTCTGATACAGGAAGCAGGATTCCCGACCGGTCGGGAACAGAATTCCCTGACGTTGGGAACCGCAATCCCAGTGCTTGGGAACAATGTTCTGGATGTCTGGTACACAGTATATGAAACAGTAACTTTAGTATGTTAAAGCCGATGAAGATACTACAGGTAATCACATCCCTGGATGTGGGAGGGGCAGAGACCCTTGTGGTCAATCTGATACCGAGGCTGAGGGCGTTGGGACATACGGTGGATCTATGTGTCTTTAACAGCATGGAGACATCACTGACACAGAGACTGCGGAAGGAGAGTCCGCAGACAAGGATATACGCACTGGGGCATGGTGTATATAACCCGGTCTACATATTCAGACTGGCAAGAATCATGCGCAAATACGACATCGTCCACACTCATAACTCCTCTCCACAGCTGTTCGTGGCAATTGCAAAAGTGTTATGCTCGGTGGAGCTTGTCTCCACCGAGCATAACACTTCCAATCGCAAACGAGATTGGAAGTGGTATGCTCCGGTAGAGAGCTGGATGTACGGGCAGTACAGTCATGTCATCTGCATAAGCCACATTGCAGAGGTGAAACTGCGGGAATACATGGGTGGAGACTGGCTGGATAAGACGAAGTCACGATACAGCCGAATCTCGACCATTAACAACGGTGTAGACGTAAAGTCCATTGGCTGTGCCGTTCCGGATGCAAAACTTCTGTCATTGAAAGGACAGAGAATGGCAATCCTTATGGTTGCAGGATTCAGGGAAGCCAAGGATCAGGACACGGTTGTCAGGGCTTTAAGTCAGCTGGATAGGGACCGGTTTGAAGTGTGGTTTGCCGGGGCAGGTGTACGGCAGGAGACCGTACGGAAGCTGGCCGTTTCGCTTGGAGTAATCAACAGGGTTCGGTTTCTCGGTCTGCGAACAGATATACCGGACGTGCTGCAAGCTGCCGACTTTATCGTAATGTCTTCCCATTGGGAAGGGCTGAGCCTCAGCAACGTGGAGGGTATGAGCGTGCATAAGCCGTTCATTGCATCAGATGTGAACGGTTTGCGAGAGGTTACGAAGGGGTATGGCATCCTCTTCCCACACGAGGATGCAAAGGCTCTGGCTTTGGAAATCAGGCGTTTGGCGGACAATGAGGCATATTATGGCGAGGTCGCTAATAGATGTTACCAGCGGGCTTTGGAGTTCGATATTAGCAAGATGGTGGAAGGGTACAATGATGTATATTGCAGTTGTTATAAAAACCGCTAAGCAACTGTTTGGCGCACCTGGCTACATGGAGTATATAATTCAGAAGCAATGAAGATACACGGAATCCTGCGACATATACATTTCTGAGGTAGCGGAGATACACGGAATTTCACGACACATATAATTTTTAGGGGCAGGGGATTTTCCTACAATCGTACAGTAATAAAGAAGCTATAATGTGCAAGATCATATAAAACCGTGTAAAGTCGATGCAGAAACAAAGCAATATGCTGTTAAAGTCGTTGATAGTTAAGATAATTAAATCAGATCAAGAATACAAAATGATACTAATCCTTGATATATCTAAAAGGCTTATAGATGCCATTCTATGAGATTTGTAATGATATTGTGAACATTCTGTCCAGTTAACAAATTATCTGACGACAACTGGTATGAAAATGGGGATTATCCTGGATTTCGGTAGAGATAGGAAGTTTGTCCGGCAGATAGGAGCAGACACCTTAAAGTAGTATTTATACCCTTATGAATTACGACTTTGATCATAGACATGGAAAAGTCCTACATTGTTTCCCATGCATTGTGATATCAGATGTTTTTTAGATTCTGCCTAAGCGAGTACTGAATAGACTTGTATAAATTATTATGGGAAAAAAGAAAATAGTAAGACTGACCACTGCTGGCGAGAGTTTAGATGACCTTTTGGTAGGACAGTTGAAGTACCTTAATCAGCATTTCGATGTTATTGCGGTCGCAAAAGATGATGGTCGGTTGCAAAAGGTAAGAGGTCGAGAGGGAGTCAGAGTAGTCAATGCACCTATAGAACGTCCAATTTCTTTATGGAAAGATCTTGTTTCTTTAGTCTGGCTGTTTTTTTTCTTTCAGAAAGAAAAACCATGGTGCGTTCATGCCAATACACCCAAGGGATCTCTGTTGGCGATGGTGGCTGCCTGGTTCTGCCGTGTCCCACATCGGATTTATACGGTTACAGGCCTTAGGTATCAGGGAGCAACAGGGGGATTGAGAATAATCTTGCAGACTATGGAGAAAATAACTTGTGCCTGTGCGTCTAAGGTTATTCCGGAAGGAAAGGGGGTTCTTGAAACTTTAAAGCAAGACCATGTCACGAAGAAGCCACTGAAGGTAATCTGGAATGGTAATATTAATGGAAAGGATACTTCTTACTTCTCTGTCGAGAGGTTGCGTGAAAAATGCAGCTTAGATAATGGGAGGAAACTTTTGGATATTCCAAGGGAAAGCCCTGTGAAAGAAAGCCTCCGCAGGGAACTCGGCTTCGAGTCGGAGGATTTCGTTTTTGTTTTTGTCGGCAGAATTGTCAATGACAAAGGAATGCGGGAACTGTCTTTTGCTATGCAGGGCTTACTTGGAGGAAAACACCCCCTTCGGCCGAAACTGCTTCTGGTTGGGAACTTTGAACCAGAACTCGATCCACTGGATGCTGAAGATACATCTTTCTTCATGCATAATCCTTCGGTTCGATTTGTAAACTATCAGAAAGATGTGCGCCCTTATCTTGCTGCTGCTGATGCCTTGGTGTTCCCTTCTTATAGAGAGGGGTTTCCTAATGTGGTCCTTGAGGCGGGATGTATGGGATTACCGTCTATCGTAACTGATATAAATGGTAGTAACGAGATTGTGCGAGAGGGAATAAACGGACGTATTGTTCCTCCTCGTAATCCAGAAGCTCTGCTTGCTGTCATGGAATGGACGTTGTCGCACCCCTCAGATGTGGCACGGATGGCTCAGAACAGCCGTAGGATCATCCAGGAAAAATATGAGCAGAAAGATGTATGGAAGGCTTTGAAAAATATGTACACATCACTTGATTAGTATATGTATAGGTGTTTCTTCAAACGGGCAATAGATTTCAGCGCTGCACTTGTTGCATTGCTGGTTTTCTCACCTTTGTTGTTGACTGTCACGATATGGCTGCATTTCGCAAATAAAGGTGGAGGAGCGTTTTTCCTGCATTCGAGGGCAGGATGGCATAACAAGGTGTTTAATGTCATAAAATTCAAGACCATGACCGATGAGAGAGATGAAGAGGGAAATCTCCTGCCTGATGGACAGCGATTGACGAGAGTCGGCCGATTCGTCCGCAGTACTTCCTTGGACGAGCTTCCCCAATTACTCAATGTGTTAAAGGGAGATATGTCATTAATCGGGCCAAGACCTTTGTATGCTGATTTTTTGAAGTGCTACGATAGTATTCAGATCAGACGGCACGAAGTGCGGCCTGGCATCACGGGATGGGCGCAGGTAAATGGCAGGAATTTTGTGAAATACAGCAAAAAGTTTGAATACGATGTATGGTATGTTGATAATCTCTCTTTTTCACTTGACTTGAAGATTCTATGGATGACTTTTCTTAATGTCATAAAGAGAGAAGGAATAGGAGAAGGAGAAGTGCAGGACGAGATGGTTGATGATTTGGGGTTTGGTGAAAAACTCAGGCTGTTAAGGAGGAATGGTAGATGAAAGAATATGGTTCTGATTTTCATTTTCTGAACTTTCCATGTGTTGCTGGTGGAAAAACTCTGTTTGATTATTACCCAAATGCTGTGTTCTTGGCTGATGGCCGACAGGCCATTGAATCCCTGATAAATTACTATAAATGGAAACGAATTTGGATACCTGAATATTTCTGCTGGGAAATCATTGCGTATATTCTCCTGCATTGTGAGATTGAAGTAAAAACATATCAGGATAACCCTGTTGTCAAAGACCATCAATTTGTTGGTCATCTACCCTTCCAAGAAGGGGATGTTTTGTTGTGGATGAATTATTTCGGGTTAAGAGAAATAAAACGGATCAACGTTCCCATTCCAGTCATAGAGGACCACTCCCATAATATTTTCAGCGAGTGGGTCTGGAAAAGTAAGGCGGAATTCTGTATAGCGTCTTTACGGAAGACACTACCCTTGGCAGAAGGCGGTATACTCTGGAGTAACAGCAAGGATTTGTCAGAGCTAGGTTCAACAATAAAAGAGACCCTGTTGAACGAAAAGGTTGCTCGAACAAGATGGCAGGCGATGGCAGAGAAGGCACTGTATCTTTCCCAGGATAATGAAGCCTCCATCCCTGACCTGAAAGACTCTTACAGAGAAAAGTTTCTTCGGACAGAACAATGTTTTGGTAGTCTGCCTGTTAGCCGTATTTCTTCTCTGGACAGACAGGTCTTAGAAAAAATTGACATTAAGGACTGGAGTGAGAGGAGAAACCGAAATTGGAAGATAGTGGTGAAGCAATTATCTTTCCTCCTGAAGAAAAACGGAATTCGATTGTTAGTGCCGGAAAGCGAATCCTTGATCCCTTTCTCACTTTTGCTTTTGTTCCCAGATAAAATGAAGCGTGAGCGGTTTAGGAAAGGTCTGATAAGCAAATCTATTTATCCGGCTGTCTTGTGGGAGATACCGGAGACCTGTTCTCGTGAGTCTAGAATTGTTTCGGATGGAATATTATCAATACATTGTGATGCTAGATATAGTGCTGATGAAATAGGGGAAATGGGATGCCAAATCTATACTTTGCTAAAATCTTTTGAAGAATGACGAGGATAATTGATTTTGAACATAGAACGGAATGGGACAAAATTGTCAGGTCTTTCCCTGATTATGATGTATATTTCCTTAGTGGTTATTTAGCATCTTTTAAAGTTCATGGTGATGGAACGCCTATCTTGGTTTATTACCAGAGAGGGGGATTGAGGGCCGTATGTGCCTTTATGCTCCGGGATTTAAATGATGAGGTATGGGCACAAAGGTATGTTGGAAAAGGAGTTCTTTTTGATGCTATTACCCCATACGGATATGGCGGTTGGCTTTTAGATGGAAATATTTCAGAGGAACAGGTAGGAACTTTCTGGTCAGAAATAAGCACGTTCATGAGGGCGCATCATATTGTTGCGGCCTTTACCCGTTGGTGTCCCTGGTTGAAAAATCAAGAGCTTTTGAGAGGATGGTCAAATGTCATAAACCTGGGTAAAACAGTTTACATAGATTGTTCTTCGGAAGAGGTCATTTTCCAGAACCTGAAAAGCAAGGATCGTACAACCATAAGAAAAGCTATAAAGATGGGGATAGTGGTGGAGCATAGTGAAGACTTTTCTCTATTTGATAAATTCCGTAGTATTTATAATGCTACGATGGATAAAGATAACGCAGATCCGTATTATTATTTTGGATCTTCTTTCTACGAGTCTGTAGCCAAGGATTTGCATGGAAATTGGAAGATGTTTTATGCTGTCTTCAAAGGTGAAATAATTGCCATGAGTATTATTTTTATGTGCAATGGCAGGATGCATTATCACTTATCAGGTAATGTGCAGGAGTATCGCAGTCTTAATGCTACAAATCTTATTCTTTATGAAGCTGCCAGGTATGGAGCTCGACATGGCTATAAGATTTTGCATCTCGGAGGTGGCGTGGGGAGTGGTGAGGATCCGTTATATAAGTTTAAAAAAACATTTAACAAAAAAGGGGATTTAGGTTTTTGTATCTCCAAGGATTGTTTTGATAAGGAAAAATATTCAGATCTGATAAAGCTTCGGAAGATGTCTACGCCATCTTTTGATGTGACGGCATCCTTCTTCCCACTTTATAGATTGAAATAAAAGAAACAAAGATGGAACGAAAACGTATTTTACTTTGTCTCGCTCACATGAGCGGTAATGAGATGAGATACATCCAAGAGGCGTTTGATACCAATTGGGTGGTGCCATTGGGGCCGAATGTCAATGGGTTTGAAGCAGATCTGAAGCGGTTTGCGGCATCCTCCGGTCGTTCCCGGAGAGGGGACGCCTCTGTGAAGGAGGTATATCCACAGACGATCATGCCACATGAAAACAACCCGGAGAACCTGTGGAGGGAGTCCTTAAAAGGGATGGCGGAGAAGCATGTCGTGGCACTCTGTTCGGGGACGGCAGCCGTACATCTTGCTTTGGTGGCATTGGGAGTGACGGTTGGCGATGAGGTCATTTGCCAGAGTTTTACTTTCTGTGCCAGCTCACACCCCGTGACTTACCAGGGCGCAACGCCTGTCTTTGTTGATTCAGAGCAGGAAACATGGAATATGGATCCTGTGCTGCTGGAAGAAGCTATCAAGGACAGAACAGCCAAGACCGGTAGGAAGCCGAAGGCTATCATCGTAGTTTATCTCTATGGGATGCCTGCAAAGATCAGGGAGATCCTTGCCGTGGCGGAGAAGTACGATATTCCGTTGGTTGAGGATGCTGCCGAGGGACTGGGTTCAAGATATGAAGGGCAGGTGTGCGGAACATTCGGTGCCTATGGTGTCCTGTCGTTCAATGGCAACAAGATGATCACCACTTCTGGTGGCGGGGCTTTGGTCTGTCCTGATGAGGAAGCGCGCAATAATGTGATGTTCTATGCGACACAGGCGCGCGAGGGTTACCCTTATTATCAGCATGAGAAGATCGGTTACAACTATCGCATGAGCAATGTCTGTGCGGGTATCGGTCGGGGACAGATGACGGTGCTCGACGAGCACATCGCCCACCACCGCCACATTGCCCGTCTGTACGACGAGGCTTTCAGCGAGATAGAAGGCGTCACTTTCCATGGCAATCCTTCACCGGAATATGATTCCAATTATTGGCTGAATACGATTAAACTTGCCCCTTCTGTTAAAGTGAAGGGGCAGGAGAGTGCCTACAAGACGACTGTGAAGGGTGCTGTCGGCGGTGCTGCCGGTGTCGTCCATTCCGTAGACAACGCTCATACAGATTGCGAGCCGAATGCGAATGTCGAGGCGATGCGTGCCTTTCTTGACAAGGCGAACATTGAAAGCCGTCCTCTGTGGAAGCCCATGCACAGGCAGCCATGTTATCAGGATTGTCCTGCGTATGTCAATGGTGTCAGCGAGAGCCTTTTCAAGGTCGGCATGTGTCTGCCGAGCGGCCCGCTGGTCTCTGACGAAGATGTGAAGTATATTGTGGAGACAATAAAGGGCGCTATCGAGTAGGCATCCTCTTTAAAGAAAACAGTTTTAAGGGCTGACGTCGTAGATCTTCGTGTCTGCGGTGCCAGCCCTTCCTGTGTTTCCCCATAGATACTAGATTATGGCAATATCTTGTTTGCAAAATCTGTCAACTCAATGCAATAGTCATTGGAATGTAATGCTGATGGTCGTAGGATTGAGAATTTGCTTATACTGTCAATCAACAGAAATGACAGACGGTTATATTTTAAGTGTAAATAGTTTGTCTAAAAGTATATGGCGCAAAAGTACTAAAAAAAATGAACGGACGAAGAAAATACAAGAAAAGTAGTCGTCATTTTCGGATTATTTTTCTCTCTTCTTCCTTGATAATATCCTTTACAGCTATAGGCTGAAGGGACTGCAATAACATCGTAGAAGTCAATGATTTGAGAATTGTCGATATACTTTTTAATTGCGTCGTCACATTGTCGTTCTCCGTCGTGTTGTCCGATTCTTTCGACAAAGGATCCAGCGGCTGTTCGGCTTCGTAATTTGCCCGGCATGCAACTGCCATCCGACGGGTCTGTGCAAGTCTTGCCTGCACTTCTTCTCTCGCCCCATACTGTTGGTAGGCTTTCTCTGCGCTCATGTACAGGTCGTATGCCGGTCGCCATACCTGCAAGAACATATAGCACAGCCCCATCCGGTAGTACACATCCCCCTTTTCACGATCATAGCATACTGCAAGTGTCTTTTCATAATACGGGATGGCCTGTCTGTATTGTCTCATGTTGAAGAGGCTTTCCGCTGTGGTGAAATAATAGACAGACCGCTCATGTGGAGCGAAGGCATCCAGATAGGGGATTGCCGCTTCAAGGTGTCTGGCGGCTGTCTTGTAGTCCCATTCGTGGTAATAGCACAGACCGAGATAAGCCTTGAACCGTGGATTGAGGTTGTATTCCTTGTCCAGGCGTTGGAAAATCAGCAGGGCTTCATGATATTTGGCGGATGTGAAGTAGTCCAGTGCTTTCCCCAGTTCTTCCGAATCTTTGCTTTTCTGAGCGGAGACAGGAAAGCACATCCCGGAGAGCAGCAGGCAGAGTGCCAGTCTTTTGATAATCCCTTTCAGAGCCATGCGATTTTCCTTATCGTCTCATTGCCATACTGTATGAGGTCGATGTCTATCAGCACTTTCCCCAGCTGGTGGTTCTGGTGCGAGTCGCCCATGGCCTGCTCTGTCCGCTTCAGTATTTTCTCTACTGCTGTGCGTGACAGTTCTGCCTCGAAAGTCCCTATGCAGTTCAGGAATCTGTCCGACTTTATTCCGATCGGTTCTGTCCATTCCGGTTCAGAGAATGTAATGCCGTCAAAGCTGTGTCCCAGCAGTTCCTTTGCTTTGAGTAGATTCTGTTCCTGATGGAGATTGGAACCAAGAGCAATGATCATCTTCATATGATACAAAATTAGACAAAATTCCCGAACTATAAGCCGGTCGGAGGGATAAAATGCTTTTTCTTTGGCGGAAAGTTACGGAAGGTTAAGTACAAGTTTTGAAATGTTTGGGAGAATTTAAGACAAATCGTTTCGGATTATGTGATAAAACGTGTACTTTTGCATCCATATAGTCCAAAATAACTTTTTTATGAGGCGATATATCTTTATCCTTCTCTCATTCCTTTCGATGTTGTCTGCCGCGGCAGGCGGCCCGATCCGATGGAATCAGGCCTATCAGACGTATATAGACCAGTACAAAGACATGGCCATCGAGGGAATGCTGAAGTACGGCGTACCGGCCAGTATCACCTTGGCACAGGGTCTGCTGGAGAGCGGAGCCGGACGGGGTACGCTTGTCCTTCAGGGCAACAACCATTTCGGCATCAAGTGCCATGGCTGGACGGGGCGTACCATCAGCCATGACGACGACGAACTGGGAGAGTGTTTCCGTGCATACGACAGTGCGTTGGAAAGTTTCGAAGACCACTGCAAGTTTCTCCGCGACCGTCCGCGTTACCGGAGCCTGTTCAGCCTGGACAAGACCGATTACCGGGGGTGGGCATACGGATTGAAGTGCGCCGGGTATGCCACGAGTCCTACGTACGCACAGAACCTGATCAGTATCATCGAACTCTATAAGCTGTACGAGTATGACCAGGCGAAGCATTTCGATCATTTCATGGCCCGCCACAGTGGGGAAGATACAGCCGTCCGTGTTCCGGACAGCGGTCTGCCGGCAGCCGTCCAGCTGGCAGGTGCACATACCATCCACAAGTATAATGAGAACTACTATGTCGTTGCAAGGCCGGGAGACACCTTCAAGTCGTTGGGTAAGGAACTGGATATCAGCAGTCATAAACTGGCGAGGTATAACGAACGGAAGAAGAAAGACCGTCTTGTCTCTGGCGAGTTCGTCTGGCTGAAGAAGAAACGGCGGAAAGCTCCAAGGAATTTCAAACACCATCCCTATTACGTACGTAAATCGGAAAGTCTGTACGATATTGCCCAGAAGTATGGCATCCGGCTGAAGAGTCTTGTCAAGAAGAACGAGAAGATTGCCGAGCGTGGACTCCGTATGGGAGATGAAGTACGGTTGTACTGATTTTCCCCAGGGTCTAAAAGAGCTGGAGAAACCTGTCTCCTGAACAGAAAAAGCCGAAGGCGGGCATATTACGATAACATGATATGCCCGTCTTTTTCCTTTGCCGACCTCCTTAGAAGTCTGTCAGACACTTGTCAAGTGTCCGGGTGATCGCCTCTTTGTCGAGGTTCTGCCCGATGAACACCAGCTTCTGCATACGGTCGCCGTAAGGCTCTTTCCAGTCCTTCTTTATCTTGGGGTTGTTCTTCAGGAACTCACGCAGCTGGAACTGCGGCATGGTGGCATACCACTGTCCGGCATTGCGGAGATTCACCTGCTTGCCGGCCTGCTCAAAGACATAGCACACGTCTTTCTCATTGGAAAAATAGCAGAGCCCCTTGCAGCGGATAACCTGCTCCGGCCACTGACGTGCAACAAAGTCGTCAAAGAAATTGATATCAAACGGCTTCCGTGCGTAGTAGACGAAGGTCTGGATGTTATACTCCAATGCCTCCCCGCTCTCTTCGTTCTCCAGTCCGTGATGATGGTGATGATGGTGGTGCCCGTCCTCCTCGTGGTCGTGGTGGTGTCCGTCCTCGTGCCCCTCGTCGCGTCCCTCAATCTCTGCAATCCATGAGGCGGAGGTGGCCACTTCGTCGAAGTTGAACGCCTTGGTATTGATGATCTTGTCGAGGCTGACATCGCCATAATTGCACTCGATAATTTCTGCCTTGGGCTGCAATGAGCGGATGATGCTCTTCACCAGCCCCAGTTCCTCCTGGTTGACGTCATCAACCTTATTGAGGAGGATGATGTTGCAGAACTCAATCTGCTGGATGAGCAGGTTCTCGAGGTCGTCTTCCTGCAGGTCTTTCTTCAGCAGGTCGTTGCCGGCGGAGAACTCGTCGCACATCCGCCGGGCATCCACGACTGTCACGATGGAGTCCAGTACGGCCTTTCCTTTCTTTGCCAGATTCGGGTACATCTGCGGGTAGGCACAGATGGTCTGCGCTATCGGTGCCGGTTCGCAGATACCGCTTGCCTCGATTACAATATAGTCGAACTTGCCCTGTGAGACAATATCGTTCAGTTGCTGTACCAGATCCATTTTCAGTGTACAGCAGATGCAGCCGTTCTGTAAAGCGACGAGCGAGTCGTCTTTCTGGTCAACGACACCTCCTGCCTCAATGAGATTCGCGTCGATGTTCACCTCGCCGATGTCGTTGACGATTACGGCGAACTTGATTCCTTTCTCGTTGGCAAGTATCCTGTTTACCAAAGTTGTCTTACCGCTGCCTAAATAGCCTGTAAGCAGCAGAACAGGTGTCTCCTTTGTCTTCATTCTCTTCTATGTTTTATGTGATGGATTCTCAGCTGGCAAAGATACAAAAATTATGCCATGTAAAGCCCGCTCTTGCAGAAAATACATGAAGACGTGTTCTGAAAATCCACGTTGGTCTGTCGTTGAAAGGAATCTTGTCAACTCTTTGTGTTGTTGCGCTTCTACGCGGCATCTTCTGCTTTCTCTTTCGGTCGCACAGTCCGGGCTCAGTAGAAAAAAAGTGGGGAAATTTTCTTAATTAATATATTTTTCTTTCCT
>ERZ773006.46-NODE-46-length-73958-cov-34.4542_pt1 | contig 73958 bp, 102 predicted proteins | sample MGYA00580843_ERZ773006 | MGnify/ENA primary metagenome ERZ773006 (study PRJEB29015, sample SAMEA2738011) | human oral metagenome | biome: human oral; feature: human-associated habitat; material: dental | place: China | collected 2052 ...
CATAGAAAAGAAAAGGGATATGGTAAACATAAATTAAGGCATTTCCTTTTGCAGTGAGTGGGGTTGCGCCGTCCGTCTGCCCCCTTGCTTGCCCCTCAGATTTTTATTTTTGGCTCTAGCAGAATTTTTCTGAATTTCTGCGCTAGAGCTATTTTTTTCTTCTCGGCTTGCCCTCGCTTTCACGGATTTTCTGCAAGACTTTCTGAAATATCTGAACCATTCTCTTTCAGCAGTTCGCTACCTTGCTCTCTCGCATTTTTTTGTGTCAGCTTGCTATATTTTGGTGTATCTTTACTCATTTTCTGTGTATGTTTATTATCTTTTTGTGTCGGTGTATTATCTTTTTATACCGTTGTCTTTCCTCGTTTTCCCTTTTGTAATATCTCGCTTATCTCTTTGTGTATAACGATTATCTTTTTGTGTAATGTGATTATTTTTAAGAGGGGTTGCCCCCTCTTTTTATGTTGCTTTCGATCTAGTCTGTTACTGTTTGATAGTAGCTAAGTGCTTCCTCGTTGTCTTTGAAATGCTCATAGATAAAGTTGTCAATTTCAATCCATAAGTCAGAATATAAGCCACAAAGAACTTGGTTCTTTTCGTTGTGTTGCCAACTCTTGTGATTAAGTACCATAGCAAATTCTGTCATGTACTCAATATTATCTTTCCATTCATCTTTTGCTCGGTTGTAGGTGTCCTTAACTCCCTCAACTCCGAACATATCAGCAATGCTAAAGTCAGACCAGAAGGTTGTTTTAGGCTCATAGCCAATCATTTCAAAGATAGGGTTTGTATATCCTGTAGTCAGGTTCATGTTGCGTTCTCCTTTAATTCTAAGGGGCTTATAGCCCCTCTTTTTTAGTAGTCAATTTCTGTATAGGTCAAGTTGTACTTCGCTACAATTTCATCTAGGATTTTGTTCATATCATCCTTAACTCGTTTGATAACTTCTTCCAACTTTTCAACCGTTGTATCTAACCACTCTTCAACGTTTGTTACTTCCAACTCTGCGATAGCTGAATCAATAGTGTCTCTGTCAATCGAAAGTCCACATAAGCTAATAAAGGTTGCGTTTGGTTCGCATGAACCCTCATGAGCGATATGGTATGTTTCTTCATAGTCCTTCATGTAGGCTTCGTCAATACGTTCTGCCACAAGCTCCCAGAACTCATTCATCATTTCTTCTGTAGCACCATAGTTCTCACTAAGTGACTGTCCGTGCCACATATAGTTATCTTCTGAACATTGCTCTACACGTTTCATTAAGGCTTTTATTGACATAGGTTTTTTCTCCTGTTTTCTTAACTTCTTTATGTTTATATTATACACTCTTTTTTAAATTTTGTCAACTACTTTTGCAACTTTTTTATGTTTTTTGATTATTTTTTTGTGTTATGTTTAATAAGTGGCACGAAAAAGAGCCTACTCCTGCAAGCTCTTACTTATAGTCTAGCACCCTATATCAACGTTTGTTTATAAACATCACACGTCCATTTTTATTAGTCAGTTTATAGCTGTATCGTAGCGATTCAACTACAATGTCTTTTTTAAAGCCTTTGTAGTTGGTTTTCGCAACCTTAAAGGTATTGACAATATGTTGTATAGCCCACTCACGATACTCTTTACGTTGTTTGCGTTTCTCGTAAAGTTCAAGAGCTTCTTCTTCGGTTGAAAAAGTAAAATACTTATAAGGTTCATACTCTCCACCGTATGCAAAGATATAGCTATAGTAAATGTAAGGTTCTGATAGAAGATTATTTACTTCTTCCAAGCTCCACCAAGAATATTTAACTTTTTCTGTTAATGTTAGAGTATGTTTTCCTGTGCTTTGATTGATACTTTCATACCAAAAGCCCAACTCATATCTTTTCCCATCTTTTTCCAAATCAATTTTCGCATAGTCGTCTTTATTTTTATCCAGTGATCCATTTTCTCTTGCTACTACAAATGTGTAGCCATCTAGTAGTAGTTTTGCTAACTGTTCTGAGTAAGCCTTGTTAATCTCTGTTCCTGTAAGTTTCATGTTGCGATTCTCCTTTTAAATAATTCCTAGTTGTTGAAAGATTAGTTTTGCTTCGCCAATCGTATTCTGGTTTTCAACTACCTTTCTAATTTCTTGCAAGCGATAAAGATTTACTACTAGCGTCTCTTTAAGAGCAGTCAGTTTTTCTTCGCTCGCATTCTGGGAAATATACCACTTAATCATAGCTGTTACACTATCACGGAAGCCTTTTTCATTTTCTTTAGCTTCTTCAATACGCATAGCTCCAAGATTATCCATGTATTCATGTAGCTGTTTCTTCATTTCATCTGCGTAGCCTTGTATTTCTACTGGTAGTGTTGCGTTCATGATTGCGATTCTCCTTTTTATAGGGCGTTGCGTACCCTTTAATTATCTTTATGATTATATTATACACTCTTTTTTAATCTTTGTCAACATTTTTTATAATATTTTGATTATTTTTTTGTGTTGCGCGTGATTTTTTATAGTGAAATTAAAAACAACCCTAAAATTATTGCGTTTTAGAGTGTTCCATAGTTCAATTTTCTGTCAGGATATTCAAGACTTCTTCTAAAATACCCTCTTGTTCAGCAGTTTCAGGATAAATCTCCCAACCTCTGTCATAGGAGACGATTGTTTCTTCTCCGATAGATATATCTAGGTTGTAAACACGCCCTCTATCAATTCCATCTGGGGAAGGTTCATCACTTACCTTGGCTAAGTAGTCAACCTTTTGCCCTTTGTACGTCAGTTTCCCTTTATTCCACATAGCAAACCTCTCTTTCTGCTTATTCCGTCCTTATTTTCCTCTTTTTTGCCCCCTGTCACGTTTTTAGAAGCTCCACCTAGATTTATGCCACTTTGACTTAAAACGGCTTATACGCCCTTATATGAGCTTTTAGAATATCAAAGGAAAGACTAACTTTTGTAGCTAGTCTTTCTCTAATTCTTCTAAACGTTCTTCAAAAGAACTTTCGATCTCTTCCCAAGCTCGGTCAGTATAGGCAATAATACCACTAAAACAGTTATAAAAGTCTAACAGCTCCACTTTAGGAACTAAAGGCTCGTTTATACTATTTCTAGTAAAGGACGCAACTGTTCTACAGGATTCATCAAACATACTGACAAATTCTACAACGAATACATCATTTTCAAGAACGAAAGAAACATATAAACCTTCGATTACATCATCTGCGCTGTTAATTCTTGCTACCTTTCTTTCTCGCATGAATTTCTCAGCACTATAGAAGATAGCATACAAACGCTCTAATGCAGTAGTTGTTTTCTTAGCGATTCCCTGCAACCAATAATCAAGCTCCTCTTTGTCATTGTCGTTCCTGATAGTGGTATTCAGCCTATAACCTTTGCTCCCATCTGAAAATTCACGGACATAGCCATAGTCAAGATAGTTGGCTCTTTCTAGTCTGCTTTCCTTAAATTCAAAGCTATCTAAAATCCACCTATCTTTTTCTTTGTCGCTCCAAGTATAGAAAGACGGATATTCTGCCTTGATATAGTCCATCAGGTTTTCCCAATGCCCCCCAAGATCAATATCAATACGCTTGTCTTTCAGCTTGTCAATGATATACTTACCCAAAATATCCCCTTTCTACTACTTAGCCTTTTACTAATTTTTCAATCGCTTCCCAATCTTCTTCCTTCGTAGCCATCTTAGCAACGTTAATCAAGAGCTTTTTAGCTTCTTCTGAAAGTTCTTTAGCGCTCGAATTGTTTTGATTGGTTGCAACTTGTTCCATCTGCAACTGAAAGAAAAAGATTTTTGCAACTAGGTCTGACACAAACTCATTCAGTTCTTTCAGCTTTTGGACTGCTTCGTTGTCATGGTCTGTTTCTCCATGCCATGAAATACCTTGTAGTAAGTCCTCTGGTGTAATGTTCTGTTTGATTTTAAATTCCATTTTGTTTCTCCTGTTCTTCTAAGAAGGTTATATCAAAGAGTGGAAGCCCACTTCCCAAGACTTCATTTTTTAACAATTTTTCCATTTTCTAAGATACTATCAATGAACCAATCATATCCCATGAACCCTTCTGAAAGTTTCATAATCCCTTCAAAGTCTTTTTTGTTGCCTACAGTCATTGTTACATTAGCAACCCAACCGTCTCCAAAATCGTAAGTAAATGTTTTTTTTGCCCCTCTATGTAGGTCAAATCCAAGTTCTGTCAACCTTTCTCTTTTTTTAGTAGTTAGGAACACTTCCTTAGCAAATACCTTGCCTTCCCCAGACCACTTTTTATCCCATGTGTTAATTTTACTGTGTCCGTACTCAAATAATAATACTGTCATATTCTGTACCTTCTTTCTACCTATTCTTCTGCAAACCCATAATCTCTGATTTCTTCTTCATCTTCGATAGAGGTATAACGCTTGTTTGTCGTTTCGTGCTTAGTATTGATAATGTTATCCCAATTATCTTCATCATTCAACTTTTTGATCGTGTATAAGCTGTAAATATCAAGCCCTTTATTCAAGCGTTTAATTTTTGCCAGAACATATTCTTCTACGATAGCAAAGTGTAGGTGGTTTTCGATTAAGTAGTAGTCCATGTTTAAAACTCCGTTTTCTTATTTATGTTTATATTATACACCCTTTTATAATCGCTGTCAACTAATTTGCGTTATTTTTTCGTGTTTTTTTATTATTTTTTTATGTTGTGTTTTGAAGTGATAAGAAAAAGCCTATCATTTAGGCTTTCTATTGGAAGCTAACGCTCCCATCTTCATTGCAGACAATCGTTTTGATTGTCATGTAGTTAAATTGCTGTTGTAACGCCTGCTCGATAAGGTTATCAATCTCTGGATCATTTTCATCATACCAGTCTTTTTTGTTCTCCAAAAGCCACGTTTCAGCTTGTTCTTCTGTCATGGTTATTTCCTGACGCTCGTAGCTAGAGGTTGAGCGCCAAGCGTCATGATAGTAGATTTCATACAAGGTCATACTATTCTTCCTTTTTAAAACAAGGGTAGAAGATGGTTTTAAACCACCTCTACCTCTTTCACGTTGTGTTGTTCAATAAAGCTCTTATAACATGCCTTGATTGTGTCAACGTCCGACTTATAAAGTTTTGACGGTTTTACACCGTAGCTTTTTGGAAAAAGCCTTACACCATACTTAGTAGTTTTCAAGGTTGAACCGTCATCTGTCATCATCACAAACTGCTTAACCTTTACTTTCTTTTCCCCTGTAAGGATTTTCCGTACTTCTTCTGTGTCTTTTGCCATGTAGTTTTCAATTAGGTCATGTTCTTCCAAGTATTGAATCCGTTTATACAACGTCAATGCGCGTGAAATTCTAGTACAACCGTCATAGTGTCCTGAGACAAGTCCTAGCAGAAAGTCCTCTAGCTTTTCCTTGCTTTCAAATTCCCTCTCAACTTCATTTACAATGATACGATCTCGCCAGTCTCTCACATTTCTTGATGAATAAGCGTACTTGACTTTAAGTTCCTTTAGATTGACTGTGAGTTTTTTCAATGTTTCGTATGACATTTTGCGATTCTCCTTTTGGGGTTGTTGCGTTTACCCCTTGTTTTACTTTATGATTATATTATACACTCTTTCTAGGAAATTGTCAATATTTTATCTCATTTTTCAGTGTTTCTGTATTATATTTTTGTGTTCTGTTGTGAGTTAAGGGCAATAAAAAAGAGTAGTTGCCTACCCTTTTACAGTTTACGGTCTGCTAGTCTCCCAAAATCTTCAACTAGCTTTACATTGTTTTTGTTTAGGTCTCTGTGGACTTCTAAGCGTGATAGAACTTCCACGCTCCCTGTCACGATCCAAAGCATAACCGATAGCACAACACTCCCTGTAGCAAGATACAAGGCTAGAGAAGGGAGCAAGCTCCAAATAAACAGCTTAATGATAAACACAATGATTCTCAGCATACCTTTACTCCTTTTCTCCGAACGCTTCCACGGTAAAATCCTGAAAGTCTTGCTCATGGACTGGTTCAGCAAAAGCAATTTCAGACAACAGCTCAACAACTGCAATTAAAAACCATAAGCCAACTGAAAGCGTCATATTCCTTGTAACTGCATACAGGAGCGTTGGTGGAAACAAGCTCCAAATGATGATTTTTACTGCCAATGCAACGATTTTAACATTTTCTAACATTATTTTCCCCCTTTTCTAGCTTCTTCTAAATAGTATAGGTACGTTGCGTTCCCTTGGTGTCGGTTGATTTCCTTTTCTACTGAAAAAGAAACAGTCTCAACTAAAGATTTTAACCCAAGGTAGTTTTTCAAAGCAAGAAGATGATTGTATTCATCTTGCGTGAGTGTTATCCTTACAGATTTTTTCATTCTTTCTGTCCTTTCTGTAATGCAGGTGGTAGCTCTTTTTTTACCTCACTCATAACACCGTCTTGATCTGTTGGCAAAGTAGCAAAAATTTTCTTCTCTAATAGCCCTGCTTCAACAAAAATCATTTCCTTAAACACAGCTTCGCAGATAGCAATTACTCTCTGCTCGAACAAATATGCGTCAAGGTCGTCTCCATTATCCAAGTTTTCTATATCTTCATTCGCCAAGTCACAAGCCTTGTCATATAGATTTTCTGCAAACTTTCGTCTTAATTCTTCCATTGGTTTTGCTCCTTTATAATTATCTTATTCATATTTTGATAACTCTTGCTTAATAACCTTTAAATCAATAAAAGTCATTTTGTTTAAAATACCTGAATCGACTTTATCGGTTATTTCTTTAATGAGTTTTTGTTTTTCAACATTACTAACGTATTCTTGAATTGCTTGCTCCGTTGCTTGTTCTAGTTTTGTACTACGATAGTTTTCATAAATACTACCTGATGGTGGGAACTGCTGTCCTTTCACATTCAAACGCCCTGTTGGTGTAATCTTTTCAATTACAGCAAGTGTTTTCACACTACCTAAGACACCTTTTGAACTAACGATAAATACTTTATCGCCAACTTTTAGGTCTTTTAGCCAACCTTTTCTCTGGTCTTTTGATTCTGTCATTGTTTCTACTCCTTTTACTTTCCTAAGTTGCGAACACGTTTTCTGTACGCCTTTTCTTTTTCTTTATATTCTTCCCAATCAACCTTTTTACTTGAACCATAATAAGAAACACGTTCTCCCTTCCAAGGTTTTAGCTCAAAAATATCTCCATAACCAACAAATGTAATTATTTCTGATTCAAAATTTTCAAGTTCCTCTTTTTTGAGTTTCATGCTATGCAAACCAGAATAATCATCTGGTCGTGGAACAAGAAAATCATCAATCACATATCTTTCTAGCTCTTTTTTATCTTTAAAGAAATACTCACTACGCACACCCCTATACTCGATAGTTCTCTTGTTTACCTTGTAAATTTGCAAATAATAAAAGTGTCCATATCCAGATTGACTAATTCGATGACCGTATAAATACATCGGATAACCCTCTGCACTTTTCAACTCATAAAGATTCTCAACCTTTTCATCATCTGCAAATACAAAACTGACTTCCAATCGCCCTTGAATATCATAATTTGAAAGCAAGCTCTCAATTTCCAAGTAGAAAGAGTAGCTACCAAGTTCAAGAACCCTTGGTATATCGAAAAAGTGCCAAGCGCGTGTAGGCATTTTTACTGCTTCTTTCCCTTCCATAACTTGCTCTTGTCTTGTTTCTTGCAAGAATTTTCTATCTGCTTCTGTCAGCTTGATACCTAAGTCACGTTCAAGTTCATCAATACCTAAGTTCCCAAATTTTACTTCTACTGCCATTATCTTTCTCCCTTTTCTCTCCAACTCATAAACCGTCCAATTCCGAATGATACCCAAAAAGCAAACATAGATATTCTAGGACTTTGTGTAATCATATATACTACACCAAAAGCAACCATAGGAAGGATTGAAGCCAAACTCATATAACGGAAAACTCCCCAAGCTCCTTTTAACACTTTAAACATTTTTCTTTCTCCTGTTCTTGTTTATGGTTATATTATACACCTCTTTTTATTTCTTGTCAACACTTTTTATTATTTTTTTGTGTTTTTTAATTATATTATTGTGTTGCGCGTGATTTTTGCTGTTTCCTATCCCTTTTTCCTATGTATCAGATAAACAAAGTGTAGATATGCTCGTTTTTGCCATCTCTCGTCCTCTCTCTTGCGTCCTAGTTATCTCTCCGTCCATTTATGCCCCTAAAATCAAAACGTGCTTAGAACGTCCAAAAACGCCCTTAAAATTGATTGATGAAAAACAAAAAGTAGCTAGGAGTAAATCCTAACTACTTTAAGTGATTTTAATGTTTTTTCGCTTCCTGCCTTTTAGCCTTAATCTTCTTTACGTTTAAGACCTGCTAGACCAAGCAAACTTACCGTTGCACTTGCTAAACCGATAGCTCCAAGTGAGCTTTCAGCAGTACCAGTATTTGGTAGTGATGGTTTTTGTTCTTTTGGTTTTTCAGGTGTTTTAGGTGTTTCAGGAGGTGTTACAGGTTTTTCCTTAACGTAAGTCTTATGGTACTCCACTTCCACTTGTTTTTCTTTAGGAACAGGCACATAAGGCTTAATTGAAATCATAGGTTTTGGAGTGTATTTTGGTTCTTTGTATTCTTCGATAGAGATTGGTTTTTCTTTTACTTCTTTTTGAGAAGCACGTCCGAATACACCACCAACGATAGAGTATGAATCATCACGAGTGTTTGAGTGAATGAAAGTAAAGTTGATCTTTTGACCTTTAGCAAATGACCAGCCAATACCATTAGAATCTAGTACACCTGATGTAGATTGTGATTGAGCAGAATCATTAGCTGTGAATGAGTTTCCACTTTGTGTAATATTCTTACCAGTTGTCACTTTAGCGCCATCAAGTTTAGATACATCAATAACTTGTTGGCTATCAACGTCATTGATAGTAACTTCACTTACGTCACTAGCGTCTGTTTCAACACCAACTGTAACCATTTTTACCCAACCTTGACGGTCATTACGGTAAGCACCAGAAGCGCCCCCTCCACCTTGACCGTCAACGCCACCACCACCGTTGGCTTCTCCTGCACCTGCAGAGATAAAGACACCGTAGCCGATACCACCATCTTCGCTTGCCCAAAGAGCAACGTAAGAACGGATAAATCCTGACTCAGCAGATGGAGTGATGTCACTAAACGTCAAGGTAACGTCTCCGTGTGATGTGTTTTTAACTTTAATCTTAATTGTTCCACTCTTGTCATCAAGAAGGAAAACATTGTCAAAGTTAGCGTCAAGGTTAGTATTGCGTGCATAACCCTGAATTACGTTTGCTGTGTAGTCAGGGGCAACAGCTTTAGAACCACCTGAAATAACTTCAAAAGTGGTGCTAGATGTAGCAGTCAAACCTGTTTGGATAGTTGAAATAACTTTACCTGCATTGGCTTTGTTCCATGCTTCAACAGCTTTCTTGTCTTGAGCAAGGTTTCCTGTGAATTTCAAGCCTTTAGCTTCCATGATAGCTTTGTTGCGAGCTTTGACTTTTTCAGCTTCTAGCTTTTCTTTCTTGAACTTAGCTTCGTTAGCTTCATTTTCTTTCTTAGCTTGCGCATTGTAGCCTTCAACAGTTTTCTTGTCTTTTGGATAGTCGCCAGTATGTTTCAAGCCAGCTTTTTCCATTGTTTTTTTGTTGTCAGCATTGATTTTTTTGTTAGCGCCAGTTGCTTCTTTGATTTCTTTAGTATTTTGCTCTTTTTCAGCAATCTTCTTGTCAATTTCTTCAACTTGCGCTTTTTCATCTTTTTTAGCTTCTTCTTCGGTATCATAACCAACTTTTTCTTTTTCAGTTACTTTAATACCAACGCTTTTAGCTTTTTCAACAGTAGAATCTAAATCAGGAGTTTCAACAGGTTTTACTGTTTCTTCTGGTTTAGCTTCTGGTTTAACTTCTGTTTTAGGTGCTTCTGTAGTTGAAGCAGGTTTAGCAGTTTCAGTTGTTGGTTTAGCAACTTCTGTAGTTGCAGGTGTAGTAGGTTTTACTTCATTAGCAGATACATTGTTGCTACCAAAAGCAACACCCAAGATAGCAAGCGCAAGGATAACTCCACACGCTCCAAATTTTGACGACTTACGGATTGAACCGTGAACCTTTGTTTCTTGTGATTTAAACATTATTTTCTTTTTCTCCTTTTTGTGTGTTAAAGATTAAGCATTGACTTTTTCTTTTAAAGCCTTACCTGCTTTAAATGCAGGAACTTTGCTTGCCTTGATCGTGAGTTCTTTTCCTGTTTGTGGATTACGACCTTTACGCTCTGCACGATTGCGAACTTCAAAGATACCAAAGCCATCAATACGGACTTTTTCGCCTTCTGCCAAGTGTCCAGCGATTGTTTTGAATACAAATTCAACAGCTTCTTTAGAAGCCGTTTTAGTCAAACCCAACTCGCTTGCCATTGACTCGTAAATATCACGTTTTGCCTTCATTTCTTCTTAACCCCCTTTTAATTATTTAATACATTTTAGATTATATCATCATTCTTTAGAAAAAACAAGAGATAAACTCAAAAAAAGTATTATTTTATAAAATATAAAATAATACTTTTTCTTTTTTATTAGCCTATGAACTCAACGTTTATTGATTTCACTAGTGGTTCTTCTAACCAAAAAGTGTTCATTAGTTCTTTTTCTCCTGACAAAAATTTCCTATAAACCTCATATTCTGATAGCTTTGTATCAAGCAATTTCTTTGATAAATCAGCCATATCTCCATTGAATTTTACGGTTGCTTTTGGTTTCTGCGCCAATAATTTTTCAACAGGTACATGACGTTCTTCTGCCAATACTTCAAGTTTCTTATAGTAAGGGTTATTTGGGCTAGGAGTTGCTACTAAACGTTGCAAGATTTCATCTGGATTGAAACTCTCTGCCAATCTCTTAGAGATTTTCTGGATAGCCACTCTCTCAGACGCAATCTGCTTATTTCTTTCTTCCCACTCGGTCACGCTGTCTAACAGTTCAACATTCTTACTTAGCTTTCTAAAAATGCTAGGCAAACATAAGAGCGTGTTAAAGTCATCAGCAGTCATTTTAGGTATGCTATCTAGCGCTTGTGGTCTATTTATATTCAAGATCAACGTCATCAAAAGGACAATCTCACTCTCGTTCCCTTGCGTGTTGACCTTCACTTGATAGTGAGTGTTGTTTAGCTTCGCATTGTCAAGCCCTACTTCCTTGGTTTTATCCCTAAATTCTTCAACCAACTCAGGGTAACTATCAATATTTTCTGTCAGGAGCTTATTGACCTGCATAGCGTCAAACAGTCTATAGAAATTATCAAGCAATTCTTCTGAACCACTCATTCTATGCTCCCACTTTTCAAGTGTTTCATTCAGGACTACTTCTAAATCCAATAAATGGCTTTTGCTCCATTCTTTCAACGCCATTTCCGTTGCTCGTCCTGTGTCAAAGAACTCCCTCAAACCGTCTCTCAGGTCATCATCTGTGATATAGCCTTCATTGATACCTAATTCTACCCACTTGTCATAAGACGCTTTCAGGCGTGGTTTTAAGTGCCAATCCACGTCAATATACGTCACGCCTTTAGGAAAGCCCTCTGTATGCAGATAATCTTCTACAAGCTCCTTAATGGTGCTTGGTTCAGCTTCAATCAAGGTTGCTGTAAAGTCCTGCAAGTCAAAGCGTTTTTCAAACATGAGGATTGCTTGTTTTAATGAATCATCTTTATTTTCTGATTTTCGTTTAATCGTAACCATATCTACTCTCCTTCGTGTTGTCTATTTTATTGTATCAAAAAAAGCAAGCTATTTGTGAACTTGCTTTTTTGCTTTAGACAACAGCCATCAGCTCTTTTGAGCGTTTGAGCTGTTCTGTTAGTTCTGAGACTTGACTAGATAGGTCATTAGCTTCCTTAGAAAAGCCTTGGATCGCACGAATAACACTTGAATAAAGTTCTTTATCTTCTGGCTCAGCTTCCTTTTCGCCTTCTTCTAGGACGGTAAGGTTGTGACTAGCCCAATCCTCTAGCTTGTTAAGTGGTACAACTAGGTCACATAGTGCTTTTAGTTCTGTCTCAATATCCTCTTGGCTAGAGATAGTACCAAAGGCTACAAACTGGATAGCTTGTTCTTGGTCGCCAAAGACTTTCTTATCTTCCTCAGACAAGTCTCCCCCTGCGTCATCAATTCTATGTAGCCACGTTTCTAGTTTAGCACCAAATAGCTTCTTATTCTCTGCTAGGTTCTTGACTGCAAAGTTCAAGCCTGCCAAAGTATAGCCTTGAATTGAAATAACTTCTGCCATATCTACTCTCCTTCCCTGTAAGTTGCAAGTTGAATCTGCTCTGTCATAGTATCGTAGTTTCCTGAGTAAACTAGGATATTCTTGCCATCAGTAAACGTGATTGTAAACTGTAGCGTTCCTTCCAAGTTAGACTTGAAAACCTTAGTTTTAGAAGCGTCATACTTGTATTTTAGGAGCATTTTTTCCTTGATAATCATTAAGTCTTTACGATAGCTAGATAGGTCATGGTTTAGCCTATCTGGTACGATTGAGTTTTTATCAGGAGATTTTTCAAGAGCTTCAACCATCTTCTGGATCATCTTCTTAGTTGTCTCTGCTTGCTCTCCTGTCACTTGTTCATTGGGTTTTTCAAGTGTCTTTTCTAGCTCCTTTTGAGGATTGCTAGTGATGATTTCTACCTTTTCGGTTGTTTCTTCCTGAGTGGTAGTAGTTTGAACGCTTGCTTCCTCTAACTTAAACTGTTGCCCTTCGGACTTCTTGTTAAAGAATAGAAAGAAAGAAGCTGTACCAACCAGAACAAGCCCAATCAACCCAATCAATAGTCTTTTGGTAAATCTATTCATAGTTATTCTCCTGTCTTATGATGGTTAAAATCCTCTTTGTTCTCAGCCGTATTATACTTGCCTTTGTCGTCTCTTACTGTGTTCCCTTTTAGCAGGTCATTGATTTTCTTAAAGTAAGTATTCATATCTGAGTAACCTTGAATCGCGCCTGTATAGGTACAAGCAAGGATTTTACCTTCTTTATTTGTCTTAACAATGTAGTTAAGTAGGGCAAAGTCTCGCTTATCGTTCGTGACTGGAACTAGCACCTGAAAATATCGGTTTGCACTAGTTGAACCACTCATAACTGATACCATGACTGGACTAGCTAAAGAGGTAGTTGACTGCGTTTCTTTCCCCCAAGAATGAGAAGCTAAAAGATTATAAATGTTTTGTTGAACACTTAGGTCAGCTTCCCCTTCGGTTTTCTTATCCTTATCCTTATTTTTCGCCTTATCTTCACTTCCTACGCTATCTACAGAAGCACTAGAAGCAAGGTAAGGTTTCAAACTCTTATAAGCTGTATCAACTTTCGTATCAAAGCGAATCCCAACTAGCGTTTTAAAGAAATTATTTAAGTCTGTATCAGCGTTTAGCTTAGTAAAGTTCAAAGCAAAGTCAGTTTCTTCTCCGTTTTTGTCCTTTTCCTGCTCTGCTTGAATATCAGCAAGCTGTCCTTGAACTACCTTCAACTCGTTATTTTCAAGCTCTCCAATCTGCGTTGGCAAATCCTGTGTTGAAAACAACTTGCCTACTTCGTCAGTCGTGTAAGACTGCGTGACTGTGACTTTCTTAGAGAAGAATACCCCACCTAAAATAAAGGCTACAATAACAGGGATAATCGTAACAAACGTGATTTTTTTCCAATCTGACGCTTTTACTAAATCCTCTAGGTCGTCTAGCCATATTCCAATTTTTTCAAACATATCTTACTTACCCTTCATCTGGACTATCCCAAAAAGCAGAACCGTCAATATCAATATCGCCTTCTGTATGAAAAATATCGCTTCTAGGGAGCTTTTCTAACCAACCCATAAATTCTTCACTCCCTACTACGCCACCTTTCATGATATTTTCTTCTGGCATATTGACGAGATCCACTTCTAGGTTCTTATATAAATCTGGGCGCAATACAATTCTTTCTTCGATTTTGCGCCATTCTAACAACGATATGAACACATAATGGTCTTTCTTATCACTCTTACGCTGTAGATTTTCGACTAGGCGTTCTACTCGTTGCTTTTCATACTTGTTTAATCGCCTTGTATTCAAGCGAACAAAAATATAATTCTGAGCCATTTATTCTACATTTGCACTTTCTTTACGTTCAATATAGGTCAAAACAGAAGCATAGTCAAAGACTGCAATCTTTTCTTCGTTTTCTCCTGTCTTAACCACTCCCCAAAGATTACCGTCTCCATCTAAGCGATAAACTCGCATAGTTACTCCGTCCGATAGGTTGAATACCCCACCTAATGTATCATCTTTGTTGATATACAAGCCATTCTTCACTAGAGCATTTCTGAGCGCTTGATAATCTTCCTTGGAAAGTTCTCCTTTTTCTTCTTTCTGAGCATATAAACTCTCTGGAACTTCTACGTTGTTATCTACGGTTGCTACCTGCTTTGAGCAGGCTACACCAACTACACAAAAAGCAAGCAGAAAGCTAAGACTAATAGCCTTTCGTAGCAATCCAAGTTTTAAAGTGTTGTTCTGCTTTGTTGTCATCATAGTAAGTCTCCTTCAAATACAAGTGAGCTTGTTCTGATTTTTGTAACCCTGTGAGCATAGCTTCAATATCGTTTTCCATACGCTGTAAGCATTGGTTTAGGTATTGAGCAAGCGTAAGCGTATCTTCTGGATCACTTACCTTGCGTCCTGACCATCTGTCATAAGTAAAGTCAGGTTTTAAAGCAAACTTCCAAGTATCGGTTGCTGTGATGTTGTTTTCTCGCAACAGCTCCTCATAACGCTTGTAGCTCTTGTAGAACTCTTTTAGTTCTTCTGAACTCTCAAAGTCCTCTTGTGAGTAAATAGGGAAATTAAAGTATTCTACCGTATAGATGATATGCTCTAACCCTTTAATATCGTTCTCTACTAAGTGGTTTTCATCAGGAACTACCAAGTTGCCCCAATCTGTAATATCGTAGATAACTGGACGGACGTAATCTCCCCAATCCACGTTTTCTTCTTCATCAACGACTGGTACAGTTTCAAGCATATAGTCTTTCTTAAAGCTATCCATACGCTTCTTCCATTCCAACACTTGCTCGTCATACCAATCAGCAAGCAATTCTACATAGAAAGTTCCACTTTCTTCCTCGTCTTTTTGAATCGCATAGTCCTGCGCACTTTCAATAGCTTCAAAGATTGTAAGCTCTGCATAGTCCTTTTCTAAAAACTGACGGTATTCTGCCAAAAAGCTATTGTAGGAAGCCATCACTCTTTCTAGTAGTTCTTTATTGTTCTCTACTACGAATAGGAACTCCTCTTTAATTTGTTCTTCTGTTTTTGCCATGTATCTTCTCTCTTTCTAGTATTTTGTATCACTTGCAATTTTATTGATGTTTTCATCTAGGATTTCAATGCCACTATCTGTATGATAGCCTAGACGTAGGACTTCTCCTGTTTCTCGGTTGTAAACAGAAGGAACTTTGTCAATATCAGGATAATGTTTTACATATTCCTCGCCAAAAGAACTTGTCACGTCCACATAGACTATTGCTGTTTGCGCTCTACCTGTTAGACTTTGTAGTTTTGGAACTGTTGCCTGACACGCTTCACACGTTGGGTTCATAAATACTATGTATGAGCTACCCTCGATTGCAGACTTATCCTTATCTGATACCGAAAAGACAAAGTTAGGATTGCTTTGATCTAATAACCTAAATCCATCTGCACCCATATAGCCTATGTAGGTTCTTGAAAACAAGCTAAAGCCTAACCAAACAACCGTTGCTGTCACCCCTGCACCAAATACAACCCACTTCCAAACAGTTTTAAAGTTAAATAGAACAGGTATCAGCCCAACTGTAAAAGGTAGAATCATAAAGCCTAATACATGATAATAATGCTTGAATGAATACCCTAACTGGAAAGGAAGAAGGAGCAATACTGCTATCAAGATGACTTTCAGTACAAAAAATAACCACTCCTGCGAATTAAACTCCGAAAATTTCAACTTCATTAGTTGCTCCCTTCTTTCTTCTTAGTAGAATTTGAACTTTTTGTCTGTACTTCCTTTGAATCAGATTTCTGTTTTTCATCTTTCTTAGAAGAATCATCAGAACTTTTCGGTTTTTCGTCCTTCTTATTCTCGGTTTTCTTCGCTTTAGCTTTTGAGTTTTCAATGAACTTCTGTACCCACTCGTCATCATAGACAACCTTTTCCCCTTTAGCGTCAAAGACGGTCAAAGAGCCTGTTGACTGGTCGTACTTCTGAATAAAGTATCTCTTGTTCTCAAACGTAAAATACCCTGTAAGACCTGTCTTATCGTTCTGCTTGATAGTATCAAAGGCTGTTGTGAGCGACTTAACGTTGGTGTCAAACTCTCCACTAGATAAACCTGCTCCTGCTTCTTCCTTCTTAGGAGCTTCTTCCATGATTTTTGCGACTTCCTGTTCAGCAAGGCTCGTATTCTTACTGTTAGTATTGATTTGCCAAAAAGCCAATCCACCAATCGCAAGCACGGTAGGGATACCAACTGCAATATACTTCAAAACACCGTTTTTCTTACGTTTTTTCACTTTTTTACCCTCGTCTGGTTCAACTTCTGCGTCAGGTTCGTCCGTGTCAGCTTCAACTTCGTTGTCAGCTTCTTCTGGAAGGTCAACCTCAGTATCTTCTGGTTCTTCTGTCGCTTCTTCAATTTCAGGCTCAGGTTCTTCTGTAGGTTCTACATAGGTTTCTGGCTCTACTGGTTCAGGAACGGTTGTTTCTGGTTGTTCCTCAACTGGTTCAATCTCAGCTACTTCCTCGCTTACAATCGGTTCTGTAGCTTCTACTGGTTCTTCAATAGGCTCTTGGACTTCCTCTTTTGGTTTTGGAGAAGCAAGTCTCATTTTCTTCCTTGGAGCAACTGCTTTAGGAGTTCTATCTGTATGCTGTGGAGCAACTATAATAGAGTTCCCTTCTTTAGTTTCTGCTTCCTTGGGTTGTTCAACCTGTTCTTCTGGCTTGTCTGCCTTCAACTCATTGTATAGAGCCATAAAGCTATCCTGACCGTTATTCTTAACATAAAGGTCAATCACTAGCCCTACAAGAACATTGTAAAGCTCAGTTTGTTCTTCTGATTTTCCTTGGAACTCATACGTCAGGATTTTTGTAAGTTCAGAATCGCTTACTTGACCGTCTTGTAAGAATTGCAACATAGCTTTTAATCGTTGTTGCCCCAAAGCAGGTTGATTATCTATTTGCTCTCGCAAGGCTTCATACTTACTAATCATCTGTTCTCCTCTCTATCAATCTACAATTTCAATCTTGTTATCGCTACTCAACTTGTATCTGCCTAACTTAATAGACGATACCGTAATTGTTAGCTGTGAACGAACGTGAGTTACTTTTTCAATCTCCATATCGTCCATCGTTACCTTATGCCCACTTTTCATTGAATCTACTGGCAAACCTCTGCCATTTGAACCAATTAAGCGAACAAACACTAGTTCTTCCTCGTTAGTAGAATCAACTTTGACATTCTGCAAGATAATTCTAATCTCGTCTGATGACTTTTCATAAGCGCAGACTGTTTCAAATTCTGCTTCTTCAAAAATTAAGTCTTGGTTAATTCCTCGAAAGAACATTAGACCTTGTATTTTTTCTGCTTCAATAGCTACCATCTAATCTCTCCCACTATAAAATTCTTTCAGGTTTTCTTGTTCTCTATCAATCAGGACAAGACCACCTGTATAGACAAATAACTTCTCATAAGAGACAACTTTGACGTATGAATCCTCAAAGTCAAACTCTACATAAGGGTTTTCCGAACGCATGACTTGACCTGCCTGTACTTCTCGGTTAGAAGGCGTGTCAAGATACAAGCGAAATAGTCTGCCTGTATTGTTTGCGACATTGCCATCTTGGTAGGGTGGATAGATTGTGTTATCTTCCTCAATCTCTACCAATAGTTTTAATGGCTTAGTGCTTAACACCTCTGCCACCTTTAGTTTTTTGTCTGCAAAAAATCCTTCAATATCAAACGTCTTATAACGCTCAAAGTTTGTATAGTTCCTTGTCTTTTCATACGTTGGAACGTGTTTTATTGACTTTCTTACTTCCACTTTCTTTTTCCTTCTTTCGTTGCGCTTCAATTTCTAAATCGTTTATGTAGTCTAGGAGTTGGATCATCTTAGCAATGCTAAAGTGAAATTCCTTATCTCCTGTATAGAGCTGTCTAATGCTATTGGTTGCAATAGCAGAACCAACTTCATCTGTCTCCTTCAATTCTTTTCTCCACTTGAAAAAGAACTGCTTATCTCGGTCAAATATCTTGCGTAGTTTTTTCTCAAAGTATTTGCCCTTCTTATGTTTATCTAAAATTTTACATAGTTGCAGGATAACTGTACCTCGCAACCTAAAGAACTTCTCTTTATCTTTCGTATAGAAGATTTTAGAGGTAGTTCCGATTTTCATTCCACTTACTACAAAGTCTTTAGGAGCAAGTTTATTTTCTTCAATAAACTGCATGATTTCATCTGTTAGAGCATTATATTCTTTTTCAATAATCTTATGTTTTTGCAAGTTTATCTCCTCTCTTTGTTGTTTTTATATAATCTATAATACCATTATTATTTCTATCTTACAACTATATAAATAAAGGTTTTTATAATTTTAAAAAAATTAAACTTTTTTTATCTTTTCTATTGACATGAGTTTTTCATTATGGTATTATTAAATCGTGTTAAGTGATTATATTTTTGTGTCTGATGATTATTTTTTGATTTATCTCAACACAAAAAGATAACCACAATCTTATATTATTTCAGGAGTATATTATGAAAGTTGTCACTGTCTCTTCCCTTAAAGGGGGAGTAGGGAAATCCGACCTCTCAACAATAATAGCCGATTTCCTTTCATACTATGGTAGGGTTTTATTGATTGACGCAAATCGTCAAGGAGACACGTCTAAACGGTTTATCTATCAAGAAAACGAAGAAGGAAAAACTGTTGATATTTCTTCTGAGGAAAATCTCTTTGAAAATATCTTCCGTAAAAAGCCTGTTGTTCCTTTGACTGTCAAAGACAACCTTGACCTACTTGTAGCTACTAAGAGCTTGAAAGAGGTCGAAGCTCACGTTGAACACATGGAACGTAAAAGTCCACTTATCTTCAAACGCTGGCTTAAACGTTCTAAACTGAAAGACTACTACAAGTATGTAGTGATCGACACTCACAATAGCGAAGGTATCTTGCTTGATAACTTCTACCTAGCTAGTGACCTGTTAATCGCAGTTGCAGGTTCAGGGCGTTGCGAAATGGACGGAGCTATCGGTGTATATGACCGTGTAGAAGCTCTTAAAAATGATGATAACCTTGTCAATGATGATGACGAGCCTATCATGAAAGCTAAAGTCGTCTTTGTTGGGAACTTGCTTAAGTCTGGTGGTGGTTCTCATGGCGTTACTGCTACAAATGAATACCTAGAACAGACCAAGGATAATGAACTATTCATTACTAATATCTGGGAGCGTAACATTTTCCGTGACGCAAGCGCAGAAAACAAAACGGTTTTTGACATTATGAAGCGCTCTAAGTATCGTAATAAAAGTTTTGAAAAATACTTTGCCAAGCTACAAGAAAGCCTTGAAACAATCAAGCACGCTATTGACGTAGCATAAATTAAACATATTTTGATTATCATTTTGTGTTGGGATATTATTTTTATAATCATTTCAACACAATAGAATAATCTTGAAACACTATTTTATAATTCAGAAATTAAGAAAGAGGAAATTAAAATGGCATTTAAACTACCAACTAAACAACCTACTAAAACAAACAAGAGAATTGTCTTGGACGCTATTGATACAGACGAACCAACACCTGTTGAAGCTCCTAAGAAGAAAGTTGCTAAGAAACCTGCTAAAAAGAAAGCAGAAGCGAAGAAAGAGCCTGTTGTAGAAACTACAGAGCAGACCAACACTTTCTTCCATAAGCTCCAAATTAGTGAGCCTAAACATGAAAAACTTTCAACAAATATCTCAGACGCAAACTTGCGTAAGCTAGAGCGTCTGATTAAAGCAGGTTGCCAAAACAAATCTAAGGCAATCGGAGCAATCCTTGACGCTTTTGACGTGGATAAGGCTATTGAAGAACCTACATTCTTTGTAAAGAACACCATCACGAACGATTCACGCCACAATCGTCTCAATATCTCCATGACACCTTCTCAACGTGAGAAGCTAATGCGTGTAGCTCATGCAGGACTTGGAAATATTGCCCTTGCGTTCTCATGTATCTTGAACGCCTTTGACGTGGAAGAAGCCTTGAAGAATATGGAAGAATAAGCTAGATTATTTTCTAGCTTATTTTTATTATCTTTTTGTGTTACTGGACACCTTTTTATGTGTTTATGTATTATTTTTACGTTTTAAGAAATTAAAAAAACGTGTTATAAAACACGCTTTTTTAATTCCCTGAAATAATCTTCCCTGTTGCTGAATCGAAGTCTATTTTCAGTTCTTTCAAATATTTCTTGACGGTTGGCTCTTGGACGTTGAGCGCCATAGCAATCTGAGCAACACTCTTAAAGCTACCCTTCTTAACACCTGCAAGTAAGGCTGTCTGTCGGTCAGATTTCCCCATAGATGATGATAAGCCCATGTTTGACTGAGCGTTCCGTAAACCTGTTCCTCTTGACGCTTCTCTTGAATAATCGGCAATTTCTCTACTAGACATGACCTTACGCTCGCTTCTACGAGTGATGACGCTTGGATCATACGTTGTCACGACCTCGCCTGTACTTGTACTACTCTTTTTGAAAAAATCGTTAGGATTGTACCCCATTTTTTGAACTCCTTATTTTGTTTGAGACTATTTTATCATTTTTCGATAATTTTTTCAAGAATATTTTTTCTTAAAATGCTGATTTTTCAAAGGACTTTTGGTATAATAGTTGTGAATAATAATTTATTTTAACAAACAAAGGAGCAACATGGAAACAGAATACATTGAGAAATTGATTGAGTTTGCTTGTAACCGTATCATGACTGACCTGAAAGAAGGGAAGTTTACTGCCTACTTTATAGCGCAACAAATCGGTATTACTCGCAAGTCTGTCCTACACTTAGTAGAGAACGGTTGGGAGCAAGCACGATACAGTACGATTACTGGCTTGATTGAGTTTTACGAAAAACACTATGGAGTTATCAGTCTCCCTAAAACTGATGAAGATTACAAACTATAAGGAGTACCTATGAGTTCCAAAAGTTCAAAGAAGAAAAAGAAAAAGAAACTACAGAGGTATTACAAGAACGGTAAGAACGTTTATCCTTACGCAAAGGCTTCTAGGTTTTTGTGGGGTTCAGGATTTACCGTTACTATCCTTGCAGGGTTAATCGTAGCAACCCAACTGATACTGTTCCTGTTACAAAAACTAGCCTTAATGATTCAGGGGGTAGTAGGATTTAATAGTAAGCTAGGTAAAAACCTAGACAACTTTATCTACATAAAACTACCTTTGGGTGGGATTTTAAAACCCTTATTGGCTGTCCTGCTGTTTATTGTTCTTGCTTATCTGGTAACTATTGCCTTACGTCATCACGAAGGAGAACTACAGCCCTTTAAAGACGATAACATGGCTAGAGCTATCCGTAGAGACGTTATCAAAAACCTAGAGCTAAACGTACTGGACTATGACGACAAAGGCAAGATCAAGAACTCTAAACAGGATATAAAAGCTCGTGAGATATTAAGACGTATGGCTATTGAAGTCCATACCAGAAAAGAAGTAAACGGAAGTGACTTTCTTTCAATCGCAACCGTCAAGATCGAACGACCAAAAAACAAGGCTATCCGTAAAGTGCTTGAAGGCACGTTCTTTAAGGACTTACCTAGTGAGTTGACTTTTGCGACAGAGGAGCTGTTTGCCTTCTCAGAACGCTTGACTGAAAAAGAGTTCTATTTCTTTGAAGCGAAGGCTATCGTAACCGAAGAATACGTCTATAAGATTGAGGAAGCGCAGAAGAAACTACAAGAAGCTCTTGGCAAAGGTAAAAAGTCTGGCAATGGTTCTGATGAAGTTGAAATTGTTGATACAGGTATTTTCACAAAAGAAAAAGCCTCTTGGGATATTGAGGTTCTGTACGATAAGAAACTACAAGAAAAGATCGAAGAACAAACCAAACTTGCAAATGAAGAAGTCGCAAACCTCTATCTTTCACTTGAAACCTTTATCAGTTCTAACGAAAAAGTAAACCTGCAATTTGTTAGTATGAGAGCAACAAACTCTAACGCTCAATTTACTTACACGAAGCCAAAAGGTGTAAATAACATGGGTACAGAGCAGATGAAGGAGAACTTGGAAAGTGACTTGGGTAAGCAGGATATAAATATTACTCTAAGAGCAGGTCAGATTATCATTCAGATTCCACTTGATAATAAGATTACTGCTGACGCTTACACCAACTTTATGAAAGCCTTTTTTGGCAAGAAAGACTTGCCACCACTACAAGCCTTAGTTGGGGTTGATACAGAAGGTGCACCAAGAACTTATGACCTTGCGACAGCTCCACATATCCTGACAGCAGGTACAACTGGTTCTGGTAAGTCGGTTGGTATCAACATGATTTATTTGTCTATCATCTTGCGTAATAGCCCTGATGTTGTTAAATTCATCATCATTGATCCGAAGAAAACAGAGTTTACACCTTACAAGCGAAGCCCTTATCTCTATACAGACGTTATTACAGATATGGACGGTGCTAAAAATGCCTTTAATGCTGTTGTAACTGAAATGGAGCGAAGAAATAGCTTGTTTGAGGAAATTGGGGTTCGTAATCTACAGACCTACAACCAGAAAGTATCTCCTGAAAAGAGAGAGCCTTACCTTATCCTGATTGCAGACGAGGTAGCAGACCTTATCATGACAAACGGAGACGAGGTAGAGGATTCAATGCAACGTCTAGGTCAAAAAGCCCGTTCAGCAGGTATCTTGATTCACATTGCAACTCAGACACCACGAGCTGATATTATCAAGGGTAAAATTAAGGCTAACTTGCCTTCTCAGATTGTCTATAAGGTTGCTAACAGCATTGAAAGTGATATTGCGATTGGAGAATCAGGAGCAGAACGCTTGCTTGGTAAAGGAGACACTTACGTTAAGTGGTCGGATAACCCTAACCTTGTTCGTGTTCAAGGTGTATTCCTGACAGATGAAAATATCAATGACATTATTGATTCAACGATTCAAAAATATCCTGATGAACGTTACTACAATGAACGTGTACCTATGGACGCTTTTGAAGATGGATTCATCAAACCTAAAGAACTTGGGGATATTTCAAAAGGTTCAGTTTATCGCTACGCCATCAAGCACCAAAAAAGTCCTGTCATAGACGAGGACATGGACGAGCAGGACATAGTTATTCCTAGCCAAGAAAAGCCAAAGGGTACACCTGCTATTGCTTCTGCTCAACCTTACGAAACAACGAGTGTTCACAAAGAGAGTTTTGAGGAGTACAGGAAGCGTTATGAAGAAAAGAACGCCCAAACTGCCCTAGAGCTAGATGACATACTAGGCACTCGAAAGCGCAAAGTAGAAGCCTTGATAAACCAGATGAACCTTGATAAAGAAAAAGAACAGGAACAGGAGCAAGAAAAGGAAATTCCACAACTAGATCATGAGGTGGAAGAAGCGATTGAGGAACGTGTCTCACATACTGAGCCTGAGCCTACAACACCTGTTGACAAGGAAGCTATTGCTAATGAACTCTATCCTGATGGCACTACTCCAACCGAAGAAGTGAAGAAGGATAACTCAATCCTTCCTAAACCAATTCCGAAGGATTGGAAGTTCAGAAAAACTGGAAATAGAGGGAAAATGTAGTGTTTCACATGAAATTAGGAGAATTAAGAAAGTATGAATAGACTAAAATTACTTTGGTTGAGGGTTGACCTTTGGTTCAACCCCTACAAGTACAATGAGGAAGGTATAAAAGCCCTCTATGCTCACAAGAATCCTAAAGAAAAGGTCAAAGGGCTTAGCAAACAGCAAGTAGTGGATAGCAACATGATTGCTCTTAATATCACTACTGTTGATAGACCTATTGAACTGGCTAATGGTATTAAGGAGCTTGAAAGCAGACCTTTTGATAATGGTATTTACTACCACGATAACCATTACCATCAATACCTAATCAAGTATGACAAGGGTTCTGGTAAAAGATACCAAGCACGAAACGGTAGCAAGCGTAGTCGCTATAAGAAACACTTGAAAATCTATCCTAAGAACGTAGCTCGCTATGATCTTACACATATCAATTCTATTGGATTCCACGGAGACGAAACCTTCTGTATCGGTTTTGACAGCAAACTCAACCAAGAGGACATGAATAGGTTTGAGGAAAAGGTAAGAGCTGTCAACAACAAACAGCCTATTTACTGGTTTACGGATATTCAACTACAGGAAGATTATTCTGCTGTTTGGGTAGCAACCATTGTTTCCTTAGACGGAGAAATCCTGCTCCAAGAGATATTTCATGATCACTCTAATTTCCATTGGGAAATTGAGTGGAAACGTAAGGTGGGATAATGCAAGAGACCTACGACAAAAAAGCCAATGTTTTCTGTAAGGTTCGTATGCTCAATGGCACGCGCCTTACTTATCAATTCCCTAACGACCTGAGAAAAGCTATGCTACAGTCTTATCACGAAGGGAACTTAAAAGAAATCCTGAACGGAGCTTTAATCAATGTTCCTACGACCAAGTACAATAAAAAAGGGCAAGCAACCCTTCACTTAGGAAAGATTACGCAGGTTTTCATAGCAACTCATAAAAGCAGATGGCGTACCAGAGGACAATTCCTGACAAGTGATAACTGGCAGGGAGAACTTAATAAAGCAGATATTCGATTCTTACTACACGACCACTCTTTCTTGAATAAAGTCAGGATTCGTCTGGACTTGTTCAAGTGGAGAAGTCGCTTATAAATAAAAAAAGGCATATTATAGATTATTTAATATGCTTTTTTCTTTCCTACCCCTTTATCTTATAAAGGTTTTATGTTATAATGAGTTTAAATAAAATTGAAAGGAGTTCGCTATATGTTGGATTTTGTTCACAACCGTAAAAAGGTTATGGAAATTATGGCAGAGGACGCTCTAACAACTATGGACTTGTTAGAAAAGGTCAAGGCAGATACAAAACACCTTGGCTCTTTCGCAGGAGACGGTTTGCTCATTCCACCACCTGCAACAAGCTATGTTATCAACAAAGCTCTTGCTGTTTTGAATATGGATCAAAAAGACCTTATCAAAAACGCAGATGGATTGGATTCTGTTTCTAACTCAGCTAAAGAGGTCAAAGAAAGTATCCGTCTTATCACTACTGATTCTGATGACGTTGCCCTTGTCTCAGAAGAAGTATTCACAGTCATTTTTGACTATCTAACTGACGCTGTTCAGTCATTCGCCCAAAGTCTTGAAGATTTCGGACAAGAAAATAACAAAGAATAGAAAGTCTTTCACTATTAGTAACTATCAGTAAAAAAGCAACTATTTCTGGGAAGAAGTAGTTGCTTTTTTTACACCCTCTAATTAGCCCCTAAAATCGCCTGTACGCCCTTTTAAGAAAAAGTGGTACATTTTATCGACTATACAAAAAAATCCCCTTCTGGAGCAACAGAGGGGCAAATAAAGCGTGCCTAGATGAACAACAACGATTTTTTAGAATAGGTCGCTTTTTTTATTTTTTAAGTTCCACAAGGACTATTATACCATAAAAAGCCTTTGAAATAAAGGGTTTATGATATTTTTTTAATAATATTTTGAGTTTTTTTGCACGTCATGAACAAGCTGTATCAAGCTGTGGTAGGCTTCTGCATTTTCTTCTTTAGCGTCAGTCAACTCCTGCGTTACGCTTTCTACCCCTCGGCTTAGTAGATAGAGCTGTCCTAATTCGTTAAGAATACTGGTGTCTCCTTCTTCATGGATTGATTCAAGTCTAGCTTTTTCTTTCTCAACTACTTTTTTATAGTTGCCTAGAATCTCTAAGCATTGAGTGTGAGGTTTTAAAATGGTAAAATCTCCACCGTTCAAATAACTTTGATATTCTCCAAGTCCAAAATCACCTTCAAGCAATTCTCTGCCTAAAATCATAGCCATTAAAGAGTGGCTAGAAACAATTAGAAAACTTTTGCCTAAGTTTAATAGCTCCTGAATATAGTTTTCATGAGCTATTCTAAAATCTTTGTCATAACTCTTTGAAGATACATCAAACTCTAAAATATAGGTCATTCTGAATGAAGCATTACTTAATTTACACCTTGAACCATCTATCTTAGATATAGCTTTTTCGATTGGAGCTTTGTATTCTTCTGGGAAAGGCGCTCTCTCAAATCCAAAAACGTCCTCTCCCTCTAGGATAAAATCCTCTAATTTTAGCAAGGGGTGCAACAGAAATATAGGGGAGTAAATCCTCACTTGCTCAATTTCTTCCAACATATTTTCAAGTTGGATTGCACCTGTACTCTTTACTTTGTCTCGTAGGTTCTCTAAGACTATCTCGTTGAACCTTATATTCGATTGATTGATTACTACAGCCTTGATGACGGTTGAAAAATAATCACGAAAAGCACGAAAATCTGACTGGCTATTGATAGTTTTACTTTTCGCCATTAAAACGATCATCAGGTCATTTTCGCTTTGTGAACCACTAACCAAGTCAAGCCTTCTCCATTGGCTATTCAATTCTTGGCTTTGACTTTCTGTTAGTACATTTTCTAAAGTCGCTTTTATTACGTCCAGTCTGCGTATGGCATCAAAATACATAGCAGTATGTTCAAATACATTGTAGGTTTCTTTTTGAAGCCTTTGAGTATATTCAACCTGAGTTTCCGTCAACATATTAGACTTCCCCCTGTTTTATTAGATTCTAGCCACTTCTAGCAATTTTTCTTTCAGAACTGTCAAACACTCCAAGTAATAACGAGGACACATTTCTGCCATTTTTAACACAGTTTCCAGTTGATAGGCAAGTGCGCTAAGTGTTTCAATACCAATATCAAACTTACTGTCATTTTTTTCTTCACGTTCTGCTTCTAAACGTTGGAGTTCTTTTTTTGTAGATTTGTATAATGATTCAAGTTCATTTGCGTTAGTTCTGTATGACAACATAAACTTGTCATGTTCTGCGTTTAAAGTTAATTTTGCAAAGACAAAAATACTACTTTGTCCATTGATAAGACGCTCAATTTTTTCACAAATTACTTGAATATCACTACATACCGTTGAACTTTCCTGATTTACCTTTTGGATAGTGGCGTAAGAATTACTGTAGGCATTTTTAAAATCTTTTGAATAGATTTTATCTTGAAGGTCATCTTCTGAGGGCATATTCTTAGTGGCAACATAGGCAAGCTCCATATCATTATACACCTCTCTCATGCTCTTAGAAATGGCTTCAAACTCAGGATTGTATTTATCAGGGATAGCATAATCAGGGTAATCAAAAAATGGTCGTAGTCCTTCAATATCACTTTCTAGTTCTACCAAAGGCGTAATAATGTTGTTATTAAGAACACCAAACATTTCAAATAACTCTGTCAGGTTATTTGATAAGTATTCTTTTGCGTCCGTACCATCAACCCTTTTCAAAACATCTTCAACTATTTCAATGTTTTCGTTAAGATTTTTACGAGTTTCATAGACTTTATTTAATACCTCTGAATAGGTAAGGCGTAAATCAGAATAATCTAGTTTACTTGTGAGAAAATGGGCTTTTTGCCTTAATTCGTCAATATAATTATTTACCTTATTGAGATTAGTTGGTGCGATTGCAGTATTTTTCCATTTAATATACAATTCTGCTAATAATTTATCCTTATCTTCTTCAAATAACAATGAGTGCTTAAAACAATCTGGGTAAAGAAGAAGTTTATAAAAATAATCGTCATTACTAATATCTACTAGTCTTTTAAAAGCACTTGCTAACTCTTGGATTTTTTCTTCTTGTTGTTCAGTAAGCATAATTTTACTCTACTTTCTTTCCTGTATATCCTTTAGACAATCCCTTGCTCTAGCAACTCTTTACTTGCTACAGTCAAGTTGGCTTTCAATGCTGTTAAGTTGTTCATGTAGTGGTAAGGGCATTTTTCTGCCATTTCAAGAATACTGTTGAGCTGACGAACTAACAAATTGATTGTCTCAATCCCTTCATCAAGTTTGCTATCTTTCTTTTCCTCACGTTCTGCTTCTAGGCGTTGAAGCTCTTTTTTAGCAGAATGAAGGAGTGGTTCAAGCTCTTTTGCATGGTTTCTATACGATACGATCATTTCGTCATAGTTTGCACTTGCAAATGAACCTACAAAGTCATAGACACTACTTTCTCCGTCCAAAAGACGTTTGATACGTTCACAAAGACCTTGAATATCTGAGCATACAGTCAAACTAGTTTGTTCTACGCTCTGAATAGTTGAATTAGCAACGCTATAGGCAATAAAGAAGTCGTCAGAAAAAATAGTTTTGTTCAGGTCATCTTCCTGTGGCGCGTGTTTTGAAGCGTTGTAAGCAATAACCATATCGTTATAAACTCCACCTAGACACTCAGAAACAGTTTCTACTGCTGTTCGGTATTTCTCAGGTAGGTTGGAAGGAGCAAGGTCAAAGCTCTCTTGAATTTTTACAATTCCCCCTTCCAAACCAAGCAACGGTGCAATAATACTATTGTTTAAAATTTCGTAGATACCATGTAATGTTTGAAGGCTTTGCGTAATTCTTGCTCTAGTATCTTCAACATAAACGTGTTTTAAAGTTTCATTGACTTTCTCAATGTTCGCAAGCAAGTTCGCTCGGATTTTGTAAAGTTGATCCGTGGTATCTAAATATTGCAAACGGAAGGAAAGGTAGTCTGCATTGGTACGGATATAGGCAACTTTGTTAGCTAAGTCTTGAATAAGTTCATCTCCACTATCCAAAGATGGATAAAGAGAATCATTTTTCCAGTTTTCTTCTAGTTCATCTGCTAAATCTTCCTTTCCACCATCACGCAAAGCCCAAAGGATTTCATCTGGGAACATACACGTCTCAGAATGGTATTTATCCTCTACAATTATTGCAATGTTACGAAAAGCTCCTGCTGTCTCATAAGCAAAGTCTCGTTGTTTTTCACTTAACATGGTTTATACCTCGTTTTTCTATTTTTATATTTCTAGTATAGCTCATGTTTTTATTTTTGTGTGAACAGGCTCATAAAAAAAGACTGTTTACATTTTTTCCTGAAAGTGGGGTAAAATAAAAATTGTTTTTAAAAAGGGGAGCTTTTATTTATTTACTCTCTCTCTCAATAATAATAGATATAGATATATATAGAGACGATTTTGACACCCTCTAAAAGCGCATGGTTGAGCGATTCTATTTTTATTGCACAACCGAAAACTGGGGTTTGCACAACCGAAAACTGGGGTTTGCACAACCGAAAACTGGGGTTTGCACAACCGAAAACTGGGGTTTGCACAACCGAAAACTGGGGTTTGCACAACCGAAAACTGGGGTTTGCACAACCGAAAACTGGGGGTTTTTCGTAATAATATAACTAAAATTATGCTAGTTGGCATAAACAAAGGGAGCAAAAACGTTTTAAATTATATAAATACAAGCGATTATAGACAAAAAGCGTATAAAAAATAAAAAAAGTTAAACAACTTATAACTAAATGGTTGTTATCTTTTAGAAAATGTTATATACTAGGTTCGTAAATACAAGGAAAGATGATTATTATGAGTGAATTAACAGAAAAAACAAACGAATTAGTGGAGAATCAGTCTGTTACAGATTTAATTGATAAGCAGAGAAACATTCTTGCTAAGAGTAAAATTCTAAAGCTATCTAACCTAGCAAATAGAATGACACCAATCCAGAATGCTATTTTCTCTTTAGCCTTACGAAATGTAGTAATTGATGGGGATAGAGCTATAACAGAAGTTCAGGTATCAGAACTCCTAGAATTGATTAAAAGTTCTGAGTATAGCAAATTCAACAGAACAGCAATCAATAGAGATAAAAAAGCTATACAAGAAAACCATATCAATCTAATTGATGAAAAATTCTATGACAATGATCCAAATGGAAAATCAATATCAATAGGACTTTTTAGCTATTTTGAATATGAGCGAGGAAAGTTTATAGGAGTATTTAATTCTACTCCTGACCGTAAAGGAAAGACACCTATTCTTGATATTTTAAAATCTCAGGAAGTAAATCCCTTGATGTATAACCTTAATACATTTTCAAAGTTATCTCCATCAGGTCAAATGTTATACGAGGAGCTTTTAATTTTTAGTGGACAGAATATTCGGTCTGCAAAATATGATATTGAAGGGTTGAAACAGTTGTTTAAGTCTAACGGAAAATCCATGAACCGTTACTACACTATCAATCAAAAGCACCTAAAAGGAGCGATTGAAGATATTAACAAATATACTGATATGGACTTAGTTGTTAAACCTGTAAAAGAAGGGCGAGCTGTTACTGGGATTGAATTAGTCTGGTCTATTGATAAGATTAAGTTGCAGGCTACTGAAGATCAACGTAAGACGCTACATGAATTGTATGTTCAACTTAAAAAACTAGAACCTACCTCAAAAGAAGATTTGTCTTTATTGTATAGACTTGAAAATCCTCACTTGGTAAGTAAACAGGAAGCGCAAGGGCTTATTTCGATAGCTATTGGACGAGTAAGAAGTTTAGCTATTGAACAACAACCTGCACTACCAAGTGTTCCAGAGAGAAAAGTAGTTGCTGATGTTGAGAAAGTAAAAGAGTTGTTCCCAAGTGTGGAGAAAAGACAACTTAATCTAGTTGCTACAACTATGCAGGACTTTCCAGAGGAAGAACAGGACGCTATCTTAGAGTATGCTTTGTTTTTAGGTAAACATAATAACGCTAGAAGCGTGAAATATATCCTACACCTTCTTAATGGTTGGTTTATCGAGGGGATAAAAACAAAAGCTCAAGCAGTTGCCCTTCACGACCAAAACTACGGAGAACCCCTACCAGATGTTAGCAAGATAGAAATTTCAGATGAATTTAGAAATGCTATGGACTTATGGAAGGACTAAGCAATGAAAATTCTAGCGATTGATCCATCTTCAAATTTTTACGAAACGTCCACAACAGGTATTATCCTACTAGACAACGAGGTTGAAATAAACCATTGGCTAGTAGGATATGGACGTGAAAATTTCAAGGCTTGGTATGATGAAATAGGCAAGAGCCTTGACTATGACGTGGTTGTAACGGAAAAGTTCACGGTCAGAGAGAATGACAGGGCAAGGGATAACACTCCTATCCAGACAATCGAAATGATACAAAAATGCTTCCCTGACACGAAGCTGATTAGTAACAACGAATATAAAACGACTGTTCCTGATGAACTACTTAAACTCTTGAACCTATGGAAGTTCCCTGAAAATGGCAACCACAATGACTTGCGAGCGTCTGCAAGAATTGGCTTGCATTGGGCGATTATGACCGAACAAAGAGAGGTTATACAAGCTATCGGCAAGAGGGTTATCCCTGAACAAAAATAAAAAGTTAGAGAAAACTCTAGCTTTTTTTCTTTTCTGTGATATAATTCATTTATAAGAACAAAGTCCTTTCGCGGACTAATAATTATCAAAAGGAGAACAGATGGAAGTAAAAGCACTACCACTAAGGGCATGGTTAGCATGGAAAAAAATCAGTCATAAGGAATTGGCTGAAATTGTAGATGTTTCCCCAAGGTCAGTCTCTAAATGGGCGACAGAGGGGTTAGTTCCACTACCAAAGCACCAACGCAGAATTGCAGAAGCTCTAGGAGTTGAACTAGAGCAGATTGATTTTAAAAATTAAAGAGAGGACTAAATTATGGCAAAGAAAACAAAAGAACCGTTTGATCCAAGCGCTTGGTTGAATGAAGCGCCTGCAACCAAGGAAGAAAAGCGAGAGAAACGCAAGGCAGAGCGTGAAGAAAAGAAAAAAGAGGGCAACAAGAAAGCTACAATCCCTAAGAAGAAAAAAGAAAAAGAGAATGACAACAAATTTAATCTGAAATATGGTATCTTTGTAGGAGCTTGTGTTGTAGCATTGGCAGGTTCAGGAGCTTGGGCTTTTGTTTCTCATAATGGGAACGCTAAATACAATGCTGACCTGATTGCTACTGCTAAGTCAGAGGTTGAAAAAGCTAAAGAGGAAGCAGAGCAAGAGGAAGAAAAGAAATACAGCCTTACGAAAGAGGAGTATGAGAAGAACGTTGATACAATTACAAAGAGTATCAAGACACTTTCTAAGAAAGACAATGGCGACTTAACAGGTTACTTTACGTCTAACAACAAAATCTACAAGGTTATCACTTATGACCGTGAGACAGGGCAGATGTACGTTGTAGAAACAGACGAAAAGAACAAAGACAAAGACGTTAATAGCAATGGTAAACCATTATCTCTAAACAAGGATTGGATCAACACGCTAGTTGTACGTCTTGAAGCGCAAAAAAATTGATAAGGAAGGTTGATTGAATGATTGAGTATTTTAAAAATCTATCTAATCGTGCTAAAGTTATCTGGTCTCTTTCGACTGTAGGAGTGATTGCTGTTGGGGTAACAGCCTTTATCTGGTTATCTCCTAAACCAAGTGCAGGAACAGACTTTCAACTAAAGGAAAGTACAGGAGTAGTCACTACTACTGAACCTTCCTCAACTACTGAAATCTCAGAGAAACCTGCTTCTTACTACAACGACACTCACGCAAGAGCAGTTGAGAAGTTAGAGAAGCCAACAGAGGAAATCTCAGGCGAAAAGAGAGAAAAAGTCAAGGCAGGCATTGAAAGAGCGATTGCAGGATTGAAGAAAAATCCTGAGAACGTGGGTAGTGTTCAAGGTGGTTATAGCCCTACTACAAACTATATGGTACAGGGAATGCACCAAGCTCTTGAAGCAGGGTACGAAGTGAAGATAGATACACTTACGACTACAAAAAGCAACCATGAGCATATCTATCAATTTGCAGTTGATATGGTTAGAAAAAAGGATAATAATTCTGTAACAGTTACAGGAAACTACAGCGAAGAATTGAACCAAATTCAATTTTCTATCCTTGTAGGAGATATTCAGATTCAAAACTAACCACACGATTATAAAATGCGACAACACAAAGAATAATCGGAAGGTAGAGAAATTTAATGACAAAGAAACAAAACGTGAAAGTTTGTTACCACAAAGAGCGAACGAAAAAGTCAAGGTTTAGGAGCAAGTCTGCTCTAGTATTGGCTCTTTTTGTAGTAAATGCAGTCCATACGTCAGGAGTGATACCAGTTATTCGTGATGGCGTGATTGCTTATGCTGATGTTCACTACTCTTATTCTCCTGATGATGATTGTGGAGTGAACCAAGACGTAAAAGGTAAGAGCAAAAAAAACAACAAAGATAGCTCTACCTCTAATAGTCAGTCGTCAGATTCAATAGACGATACCGTTTGGACAAGAAAAGGTACGAAAGCCTATCAAAACGCCATAGACACGATCAACTTTTGGAAAGAGCAAGGTCTTTCAGGGGTTGAAATTGCAGGTATTATCGGAAATATTGGTGGTGCTGAGAATACAACCTTTACCCTTGACCTGTCAGAAGAAGGTGGGGGAAGTGGTGGACTATATCGGTTTAACCCTTCTAGCAAATATACTAGTTGGAGTGGCTTTGATGGTAAATGGTCTGCTCAAAACCAAGGGGAGTTTGTCCTTTACTCAGAACCTCAATCTGTACTAGCGTATATTAACAAAAAGAACACTAGTCCGTCTCAATCTGCTGAGGATTGGGCGAACCTATACGAACGACCAGACGCAGGAGCTTTGGCAAATAGCTTGCAAGCTCGTAAAGACGCTTCTGAAAAAGCCTACAAGGTCTTTGAACTAGATAAAATCGAAGGCGATTCTAAGAAGGTATCTACTTGGGGTGGCTCAAATGTTTCCCAAGATAAAAAGGTCAAAATCTCGGCAGAAGATGGCAATAAAAAGGGAACTAAGATTGACCTTAAAGTTGCTATTAAGTGGTTTGAAGAAAGAGAAGGCAAGGTTACTTACAGTCAGGACGCAGGTAGTAGAAAAGGTCCTCTGCAATATGACTGTTCTTCCTCAATCTACATGGCTTTAGTCGAAGGTGGAGCAGGTAAGACAGCAGGCGATTATCCAGTCTCTACAGAAACAGAACATGAGTGGCTTCTACAAAATGGCTTTACTAAAGTCTATGAAGGCAAGTGGGGAGACAAGGGAGACGTTAAAGAGGTCAAAAAAGGCGACATTATTATCTGGGGAACTAAAGGTTCTTCTGGTGGCGACTTAGGGCATACTATGATTATGTATGACAATGAGACTATTATCCATAGCTCGGCAGGTCATAACGGTATCGCTCGTGACACTTACTCTAAATACCGTGATGAAGCAACAGACCATCAGACAGTATATGTTTACCGTTACTCAGGTTCAACCAACTTTAGCGAAGATGACGTTGAGAAGGTAGAAACAAAATGTAAACCTAAGTGTGCTTACAATGACAGTTCAGAACGTGTGAAAGGCACGAATAGCTCAACAGACAGCAGTACCTCTACTTCTGGTAGTAAAGATACAGCAACAATGTTGAATGAGTTTGCTAAAAAACATGAGCAAGCCTATGTTGAAAGTTGGCGTGTAGGTGGGTTCTTACCTTCTGCGTCTATCATTCAAACTATGATTGAGACTAGCTTCAATGAGAGCGTACCTTCATTCGGTCAGGCTCATAACATGGGTGGAGTTAAAACCTCTAAATTAGAGGACTTCTCAGAAACCATGAAGCTCTATGGTAAGGACGCTGTTGCCTTTTCAGGAGCAGGAACTACCGTTGGAGACAATACAGGTGGTACTTATACCTACTTCAAGAGTTTTGACGCAGGGATTGTAGGTAAAGCTGAGTTCATGGCACGTCAAACGCTCTATGACGGAGCGATTAACAACACGGACGCAAAAGCAGTCTTTAAGGCTATTGCTGATGGTGGTTGGGCGACAGATTCAAGCTATCAAGTCTCACTAAATAAGATGTACGACCAGTACGGAGAACAGCTCAAATGGTTAGATGAAAAAGCTATTGCTAAATATGGTAAGACACCATTTAAAAAAGGCTCTATTGCTGAAAGTAAAGATAAGGCAGTTGGGGCTAAGATGGGCGCTCATAGAGGTACAGCAGTTTGCGACACTAACAGCAGTTCTGGTGGTGGAGACGGTTGGCAAAAAGCAGGTGGTTCAACAAGCTATACTTTAAATCTGTGGTGGAAAAAAGATGACCTACCCCCTGAAATGCAACAATATGCTCTTGATCCAGAGAGTGTAGGATTGAAATGGCGTTCTAAAGTGGGTTGGGAAGGAGCTTCTGCTTATATTTCAAGTGGATATACCGACCAATGTACCACTCTAGCAAGTGCTTTGTTTGGGGCATTGTGGGAGAAAGACGGAAAAGCTATGGGCGATTCTCACGGTATGACAGGTAACGGTGTTGAAATGGCTAAACAGGTTGCTTCTAAATTCGGTAAGAGTACAACCAGTACACCGACAAGTGGAGATATTGTTTCTCTACAACCTAACCACGTTGCTATTGTCAGTCACGTTTTCGATAACGGAGATATTCTTCTAGTGGAGCAGAACGTTCCTAACTATTCAGGTAACGGAGATAGCTTCACTTGGAACTACTCTTATATCACAAAAGCTACCCAAAAAGCGAAGAACTACGAATTTTGGAATCCATCATCAGAAGGCTACAAAGTAACAAGCAAAGCTAAGTCAGTAGGCTAAGAAAGAGAGGGTTTACCCCTCTTTTCTTTTTGCCCTTATGTCAAAAAAATAATCAAACGACACAAAAAAATAATACAAATACTTGACAAAATAATATTTTTGTGATTTAATGATGGTGTAAAGTTAAGAAAGAGTTATTAAAGAAAGAGAGAAACAGTTATGTCACTAAGAAATATTATTGATTCAACAGTTGCAGGACTTTTGGCAGTAAGTGTGAAAAATGCAGGAGACGGATATAAGAAGTCTAGCCATAAGTCTATTGTGGCGAATAAGCCGATTAAGAAAGATTGGAGTAAATGAAATGAGAGAGTTATTATCTAAAATTTGGTATTATGGAACGTTGCCTATTTGGTGGTTCTTTACCTTCATCACGTCAGACGTACTGACTAATATTTTCTGGGGTGGAGCTATCATTGGTGGGTTCGTGTTCTTGCTAACCTATAAAACAACTTATGAATGGTTGATATTTTCGTTTATGTGTGTATGTTGTGCAGGGGGTATGTGGTTCGCAGGTGTCTTCTATGGATTCTTGGGTAAAATCATAGTACGATTGATCCGTATTGTTCAAGGTTGGATTGACGGTGTTGACTATTCAGAATATGACGTTTAATAAGTAAAAGTAAAAGTCGCTCATAAGAGAGTGGCTTTTTTATTGCTCTAGGCTAGAAAAATCAAGATAAATCGCAAATTTAATACACAAAATCATAGTAAAGTAAAAAAACTATGGTATAATTAAGTAATGATAATAAAATGTTATTGAGGAGGATATTTTGGAACATAAACCAAAGGTTACGATAGCTCAAAGGTGGATTTTATCAGAGTTAGAAAAGCATAAAGAAATGACCTTAAAAGAGTTGATGAAAGTAACGGAGATTAAAGAGACAACTTTGAAAGTCTATCTTAGTCGCTTGATTCAACAGGACTTAATAGTATCTATCCGAATTAGTGGAGAAGAAACTAAATACACGGTCAAGAAAGGAAAGAAATCAGATGGGAAAAAAGAAAGTTAAAGAAAAGTACAAACAACTAAAAGCTAAAGAAAACACGATAGCTGAAATTGAAAAGGTAAGCGAGCAGGAAGAAACGAAGCATAATTTCTTATACAAGTGTCGCTCATTCTTAGGTCAGACGTTTAACTTAAAGACGAAGCGTGGCAAGATTCTTGCTTTTGGGCTGACAGCTTGGTTATCAATGGCAATAGGATTCGCTTTATCTAACTATGTGCAGACAGGGAACACGGTAGGGGGAACAGTCGCAACTTACAAAGGGGGCTATATCCGAGGACGGAAGCTGTACGAATACTACAAGAACTCCCTAGAAGGTTCAAACCTAGTTAAGACTACGCTTTTGTACCAGACTTTCGGTGCGCTTTATGGCGATAAAATCACAGATGAAGAAATTGAAACAGCACTACCGAACTACCGAAACGCAGGACTAAAGACTTTATTTGAAAAAGGAGACAGTACAGAGAGTATCAAAACTCTAGTACGTCAACAACTAGCCTTGCAGTATGGATTGAAAACCAATATTGATGTAACCCAAGAAGAAATGGCTGAACGTTGGGAAACCTTCCACCCTAAAATGAAAGTCCAGATGGTATTAGTGGCAGATGAAGCGCAAGCGAATGATATTGCTACACAGTTAGGTCAGGGAGTTAAGATTGACAATTTCCTTAAAATGGATCAATCAGGACTGAACGGACAAACAGCAACTATCAAGTCTAACACAGAGCAACTTTCTAGCGAGGAGCTAAAACAACTCCAAAGCACCAAAGAAGGGGGAGCTACAGTTATTGAAAAAGACAACGTAGCACCAGACGGTTCAATCGTTAAAACCTACTATGTGTTTAAGGTATTAGAAAACCCTGCAAAGGGCGAAAATATGGAAAGTTGGACTGATGAACTTAAAGAGCAGATTCAGGAAGATAAAGTCCGTATTGGTTTAGGTCAGAAACAAGCGTCCGAAGAAGAAGTTGCAAAGAATACTAAGGCAGTCAAAGACGCTATCAAGTCTGTATTTAAAGAGCAGGACGTAAGAGTAACTGACGACTACATGAAAAAAGCACTTGCTGATTATCTAGGAGAGTAACGAATGGGTATTTTTAAAAAAGTTAAAAAGAAAATTGACAATACGTTTGATGAAGATACATTACAGAATGACGTATCAAGTGGAGCGCTAGAAAAAGGCTCTATTCTTTGGGGATTGAGAGCTACAGTCATTGGTACAAAGAGTGTATTGAACGAGGTTGTCGGAAGGACAGTAACGGTTGCGAACAATGAACGAGATAAGATTATCAACCAACAAGAACCTCAACGACCTCAACCAGAAATTAAAAAGCAGGTTCAAGAGCCTGTAGCCCCTCAAAGCTCAGATATGTCAGAGTATGACGAATTTGAAGAATGGAAGAAATTTCAAGCTATGAAGCGAGGAAAGGGGAATGAATAATGGCAAACGAGGTACAAGAATACCAACAAGTCCAAGAAAACGAATTTGACGTTATTGAAATCCCAAAGGGAGATTGGACTGGGGAAAGTCTAAAACATGGTTTGGTAAACTCGTATTTCTACTTTGATATTTTCAAAAACCTAACCAATGGTAAGCCTATTAAAATTTTGTGGGCTGGGTTCTCCTTGATGTTAGTCTTTGCGACAATTTTCATGGCAACTCTAGCCTTCCAATGGACTTCTACAGTCTCAGTTTTTAGTGGTATTATTTCTGCAATCCTCGTAAGCATAACGCTTCTTTGGTTGGCATGGTTGAATATCAAGCCTTCTAGCGATACAACTTTATTGATTGATAGTATCCGTACTTTCTTTTACTTGGTAAAATCAAAACCAAGCCTGAACAACCTACGTTTTAAAGCGCAGGTCAAGGGAAATCAGATTGTTTTTGATAACGGTAAGAGCTATGGAGAGGTTTATGTGGTAGAGGGTGTAGTCAACAAGTCCATGCTTTCAAGAGACTTAGTTGCTATCTACACAGACCTTGAAAACTTACTACCCAACTTGGGAGAAGTCACAATGATCCAATCAAGCCAGATTGAACGTGTTGAGTTTACTAGTTTGAAAGAACACTATAGAGAAATCAGACAGAACCCTAACAGTACGAAGTTGCAGAAGAAGTTGGCTCAGATTAAGAACCGACGTGTAGTTGATGACTTAAAGAATGAGTTGACGCAGAAGGAAGTTGTATTCTTTGTAGCAAACAAGGAAGAAGAACTATCAAAGGGCAGACAGTTTTTGAGGTCTGCTTCTGAAAAAGGGGTTATCGCAAGCTATGCGCCTATCTCACAAAAGAACCTAGAAAGGATATTAGATAGACTATGAAATCTATTGTTAAAGAATATGCCCTAGACTATCTAATCAATGGGCGCTATAGAAAGTATTTGTATGTGTTTGCCCCTTACGGACGAGGACTACAAATGCAGGCAGAAGATATTATCAATCTCAAAGGCTTCCCTGTTATCTCAGGCTGTACGGTAACAACATGGAATAAGCTCCAACTCCTAAAACCAGAAGAATATCGTAAGGAAATGAAAGGTTTAGCCAATCTGGTTAAGGTCAACGACCAAGACTTGCCAGACGGTGGGCTTGCAGGAGATATTAAGTGGGCTACGAATCGTCACAGCGCCATGTATCTTGCTGAACAGTCTGACGACAAAATGTCAGGTGGCTTGTATGTTTGGGAAATCGTTGTTACAGCTCTTTCCAGAGAGAAGTTGGATCGCCAAATTGAAGTTATCCTAAACCGTTGGGGTGGGGTTGATAACTATATCAGTAAGAAATACAACCCTATCCAATACTTTGAATTGGTTGATACAGTAGGAACTAACAAGTACAAGCGAGGAATTTTATTCAATCCTCTAATCGTTACTGAGAAAGTGAACACTACTACGCTAGAGAACTATGCGAAGTTGTGTTTCTTCCAACGAACTACGCTACAAGATGAATTAGGAGAAGAATTTGGATATGATTTTCTAGCTCCTTCTCAGATTGGGGAAGATGGCAACTCTAAATATCCAAAAGTCCTAATTGACGCAAAGAACTACCTCAACAAACTAGGTATTGTAGCAATACCACGCTCATTTTCACGCTTTGATTATGTCTTTAAGGACGTTTATCAAGATGAAGCAGAGACTATTAAGAAACCTCAGTCACTAGCGAGCGTAACAAGTCAGCAAGTGGCTAATCAATTCTTGATGGAAGGTAAGAAAGTAGTCCATATCGTCCTAAATGACTTTGACTACTTTAAATTAGAAACCCCTCATAATCGAGACACTAAGCAGTTCCAGAATACGATTATCGAGGAAACGCAGATTATTGATGGCTCACGAATTAGTATCAATCCATTACAGCCTTTTGCGAAGAACAGAACGGAAGAAAAGGAAGAAGAAATCCCTGCTTATGGTCGCTCTAAGAAGAAATTTAATACCATTATCCAAACCTTGATTTACTACCAAGGCGAAGATACAGGGATAGTTGATGAAGTCTTTGACGAGCTGATGGAAAATGAAGCGCTTTGGAACAGAGATAATGACGTGATGGTTGACCGTAGGAACTATCTGCAACAACCTGCAAGTAAATATCCTGCTTTTGACCGTGCTATCACGCGCTTTGAGACCAAAGAAGCTAACCTACGCAGGGATATGAAGATTGATGAAGCAAAAGAAGTCGCTCAGATTAAGAGACGACTAGAGAGCTTCTTGACGAATAATAGGTCGCTGATTGGTTCTAAGACAACCCTTGAATTAGACGAAAGCAAGGTCAACTACTACATACGACTAGACAAACTTGATACTCTACAGAAAAATATTCAGGTTATCAATCTAGTTGACTTTGTGACAGAGTTCTTAGGAGCAGGAGACCTGATGATTATTCACGGTGCAGAGGTTTTAGATGTCCGAACTTATGAGTATCTAGCTGAACAGTTTGAGCGTACCTATGATAAGAAGGTGCGAGTGCTATTGAGTTATGACGTTACGGATTCATTGAAACCAAGCACGAAGAACTCTTTAGGTTCATCTAACGTATTTACTCTTACTAAGCGCCTGTATGAAGAATTTAACACAGGGGTTGACTGGTCGTTCGTAGGTCGTATGAACAATTCAAGGAATTACGAGCAGTTAGTAAAGGCTGAACTCCCAACAACAACAAAGGTTGATATTGAATTTGAAGGGGGAGTAGGACGTGCCTTATTCAATCGTCCTGCAACAAGATCATTTTACTTGATAGGAGTTAAACCGATATGTTAAATAATAATCTTAAAAGGCTATCTCCTCATATCAGTAAAGCAATAAAAGGTGGCTTTGCCTTCCTGATGGTAGTCTTTACAACCTTCTTTATCGCTTATAGTGTTATTGAAGGGCGTAAGGCTCTAGGAAACTCACAAACACCGATAGGAGAGACGCTACAATTTGCACGTTCAGGAGCTAATATCATAGTCAAGAACTACTACACAGACAAGAATCAAGATGTGTTGATTGCTACGCTTGAAGTAAAAGAAGGCAATAGCAAGTTACCAACTAAGGCAAGTGACTATTGGGTAGTCACTACCTCAGATATTGGTGGACGTAGCATACCTACTTACTTTGGGCGAATGAATACAGACGGAGACTTTTATATCATTATCCCTTATCCTAAACAGCAGACCTACACGGTTGCTATCTACAACACTACTACAAGTGGTGGGGATATAAGTTCTAGTGGAGACCAACTAACTATTGGTACAGGAACGAATAGTAAAATCGTATCAGATATTACAAGTGACCTATTGAAGAACGTAAACAATCAACAGGCTCAGAAAGTAAAAGAGACTGATATTATCGCTTTGAACATGACCTTAAAATCTGCATTACAAGATGACGCTAAGTATAAAATCACTACCCTTGATGTAGATAGTCTATTGTCGCAAGACGGAGACACAGTAGCCTTTGATTTTAGGAAGTTCTACACGCTTGCTTATCGTGACCTAGCTGTATCAGTCGCAAGGGATAAGGTCAACAGCTACACAGAGGAAATTAAAGCTCTCAATGATAAGTTGAAAGAGGTCAGAGAAACCCTAGACCGAAATCCGAATGATGAAGTCGCTATCAATCAACAAAACACGATCAATGATAGTATCGCAAGCGCTCAGGATAATCTTGAAAAAGCGAACCAAAACTTAACAGAGATTAAGAAACGCTTTAACTATGACGAAAGTACCTTTAGTGACTATACAACGAAGATGTATTCATTGAATTAAAAAAGAAAGGAGAGCTTAATTTTGGTAACTGTAGGAAAAAAGAAAAAGCACCACAAACCAAAAGGAAAGTCCAAAGAAATAGACGAAAAGTTTTCTAAAGCAGTTCATGTGAATAGTTCAGGACGACAACAACTAGTGTTCAACTACGATACCAAAGTTGTTTCTTGGAACAACAAGGTAAGGGAATACAAGGAAGAACTTGAAAAGGGTTCAGGAACAGAAAGTAGCTTGTTTCGTAATGAGCAATTTAAGAAGCTGTTAGATGACTTTAACAATGAGTACAAGGATAGTTTGATTATTCTCCCCCCCTATGATGGAAATTTTAGGGGGCGTGAGAATGAATTGAAAGCAATCAACGATACAATAGCTAATACCCTAGAGCCTACACGAATAATTCTTGGAAATGCAGGTACAGGGAAAACAACTATTGTCCGTGAAGCGACAAGACGGATCAATTCAGGCGAAATGACAAACAAGATGGGTTATAATCTTGTAGTTGTGGAGCTATCCTTACTAGCTTTGCTAGATGAAGGGGATAGCAAGTTCACAGCAACACTAGCTGAAATGATACCTAAAATCCTTGGACTAGAGCAGAAGGCAAGAGAGTTCCTAAATGACGAAAACATAAAATTTGTTCTCTTTATTGATGAAGCACACACTCTTACTAAGGCAGTCCAGAAGGAAAATGGAGAGAGTAATGGTGCTGACGTTTTGAAACGTCATATCAAGCCAGAAATTGGCTCTTTGATTCTCATTGGCGCTACAACGCTTGAAGAATATCGCTATTACATTGAAACCAACCAACCTTTCAAGGAGCGCTTCTCAGAGAAAACGATTCTACAGGACTTTTCAAAAGAAGAAGTAGAAGAAATCGCAGTCGCTCATTGGGAATACTTGATGAAGCTCAGAGGAATAACTAATTCAACGCTATCCAGAGAGCTGATACGCTTTATTATCCGTGTAAATGCTAGAGAAGATTTAATGAGTGCTGAACCACGGAAAACCAAGCAATTTCTACAGAGTTTGGACGCTCACTCCTTTAACGTAGGAGAGACACCTGACTACCAAATGGTCGTAGAAGTCTTTAGGTCGGCTAAGAATATCACAGCAGAGGTTGTTCCTGATATTGAGAGTGCAACCAAAGCGATAGATGAACGTATTAAAGGTCAGTATGCTTCTAAGTATCTATTGAAACGTGCGTTAGTATCACGATACGGTAATCTATCCAAGAGTGATAACAGCCCCTTCTTATCGTTACTAGAACTTGGACCAACAGGTGTAGGTAAGACAGAAACAGCTAAAGTCCTCAACGAGTATATCTTTGGTGGACTTGGTAAAATCGTTCTTCTGAACTGTTCTAACTATGCCTATATCGAAGGTGGGGTTGAAAAGTTCCTAAAAGAAGCAGGGGAACAGGTGGGAGATAGTGAGTTTGCTATCCTTGTCATTGACGAGGTGGAAAAAGCTATCCCTTCCAAAGATAACAAGGTTATCAGTTCTTTGCGTGATGTGTTCCTAGACCTCACAGGAGAAGGTATCTTAAAGTATGCTCCACGCTTTGGTGGAGTGGATAGAAAGACCTCTTTAGCAAAAGCTATCGTTATCTTTACCTCAAATGCAGGTTATGAAATCTTTGAAGGGAATGACAAGTTCTCAGATAACACGATAACTAAAAATACTCCTGAAAATGAAATCAGACGGATCATGTTCTCTATCGTAAATGAGTTAGAGAGCCATCTACACGAAAAGTACAACTTTGCCAGAGAGTTCTTTGGACGTTTAGACGCTACACTACCGTTTACGTCTTTGACCGAGGCAGACGCTATCGAGTTGACCGAATTGTTCTTGGATAAGTATATCCAGAACGCAAAAGAGCAAGAGAACATAGAAATCAAAATTGATGATAAAATAGAGTATAAGAGTACACTTGTTCGTGGCTTAGAAGATGGAGAGGTAAGGGAGTTTTATCCACTTGCTGTTACTCTATCCTCTTACATAGCGAATATGCGTGATAGCTCTAAGGGTGGAGCAAGGCAAGTTCAAAAAGTCTTTAACAACTACCTAAATGTGTTGATTGGGGATATTAAGTTGAAACGTAAAGGTTTTAAAGAACCTAAGACAATCAAGATTTATCCACGCTTGCTTGAACCAGACACAGGAAATGTTGTTCAGGATAAAGAAGAACAGAGAATGGTTCGCTATGCTCTAAAGCCTAATAGAATGGAGGATATAGAGATATTCTATGAGGAGATTTAAGAAAAAACTAGGTAACATACTATTGTTGTCTTGCTTACTGTTTTCAACAGGGGTAACAACAATGGTATCTACCTCTCATGTGGTTTATGCAGATGATGACGGCAAGGCAAAAGTGCAACCTGCTGAAAAGGTTAAAGAGGTTGAAATAAAAGCCAACCCTGAGCAAAAGAGAGGGGCTATTGCTTATGCTATGTATCAAGATATAGGTGTTGGTGTTACTCAGAGGGTTAAATTTCAACCATATTTTAATATTGCAGGTGGTTCTCCTGTCCTAGTTGGGATCAATTCAGCGAACCAAGCCTACAGTCCTGCAAAGATAGGCGATGAAGGTGGTGGTAGTGACGCAAAAATGAGTTATTTTAGTGCTTCCAAAATTGGAAGTAGTAAAAATACAAATGCCCTAATCGCCCAAGATGAAGCCTATATGAAAACCTTTTACAAGGCAGAAGATGGGTACTGGTATGAGGAAAAATCAGGAGATAAGTTACTTGCCTACCGACCAGTAAAAGTAAGTTCTCATAATTTGGAAACAGGGAATCCTTGGAAGTTAGAAGATTTTTCTAATGATGTGGACGCTTTCCAGAACGCTCAAAAAGGAACTATGTTTGTGTTTGTTCCAGTAGCAGATATTAAAACAAAGAACGCTACAGCAGGGGTATTCTTTGATAAAAGTGGTAGCTATTCTGTACGCTCTAAATTAGTTGAGAAGAAAGAGAAGAAGCAAAGTCAAGCTGACCGTAAGAAAACTCAACAGGACAAGCAGAAGGCTCTAGCAGAGGAATTTGCGTCATCATACCCTAACGTGGGGGATAGACCTTCCACAAACACGCTCCTAGCGTACATTATGTATACTAAAGGGGGTTCAGGAGACGACGCTATCAAGGATATTGACCTATCCTATGGAGAAATCAAGTATTATCCTGCTCCTTCAAGCAACGTACTAGTGAATGATGACGCTTATAAGTCAAACGAAGCAGTCAGAAAGTACGCAGGAAACGGAGAGACTAAAGGGGCTTATATCCCTAACTCAATCAACATGGCAGGCAGTCCACAGCCAGAAGGTAAGACACTTGCGAATATGCTTAAAGTGTACGGTGGTTGGGGCTTTATCTCAGTTAGTGCGACAGCAACAGATACAAACTCAACAACAAGTAACAACCTTGGTTCAATCCTTGGAGATATTTGGGATAATAACAACGGTTGGTTTGGGGTAATCGGAAATGTCATCTTGACTATCCTTGCTCCTGCTCTTTGGATAATAGCTATGGTATTTGACGTGTTCAACTCAGTAGCTAATGCCTTCCTTGGATTTGTAACAGGATTGGGAAATATCTTTGGCGATCCAATCGGAATGATTTTCTACAAGGCAAAAGGAGAATCAGGTTCGGATAACTGGTTAGTGAACTTGGCAGTCAATTTGAAAGACTACTTCTTCACGAATGAGTTTATCGCAGGTATGGCAGAAACCATTAACGCTTACCGTAATTGGATATTCTTTGTCTGGTTGCTAATTGGGTTATTGTCACTCATTTATCGAATGACTTTCCGTAAAGGTAAATACGGACAAGCTATGACTAAGTGGTTCTTTAGAGTATCTGCACCAGTCGTTATGATTATCCTAGCAGGTATTGTAACAGGTTCTACAGTCGCAAACGGAGCAGGCTATAATCAACAGCAAGACGCAAGCGATAAAGAGATTGATATGCTCAAATATGCGGTAGCATTTAACTTGGACTTGCGAGAAGCCTATAACTTTGCAGGTAAAGATGGAGCGCCTAAATATCAAGAACTGATTGATAAGGACGATATAGATATTTCTACTTGGAATATGTCATCTAAGCAGATTAAAGACCTCAATCAGAGAATCGAAGCTAAACTTGGTTCAGAATTATCTGCTGACCTAAGCCAACATAACACGCAAGGGGCTACGTTTGATGTCAATACCTATCTAAGTGGTATTGCACAGGCAAGCAAACTAGCAAATGCTCAACGTACAGGAAACTCAGTCGCTTCTAATGACCTTCCTGCTGATTTTGTTAAGAATGGCTACATGAGTTACAAAATCGAAGGAGAGAACAAAGAAAAGACTAAGTTCACTATCTATGGTGCGCCAATGCTTAAAATAAGTGGTGGCTCACAACAATCTGCTGACTTTGTGCCAGTTGGTTATCAATTTGACGGTTATCCTTATATCTTCACTCAAAATGACGCAAGTATTAAGCGTCAAGAAGAAGAAAGCGAAAGCGCAAGTGATGAAAACAAGTCCACAGAGTACGCTTATCTTTCAGGTACGTCAAACGCAAAAGATCCAAATTATAAGAAACAGTTTTATATTGGATTCTACGGTGTCTATTGGGAAGCAACGCCTGTTTCTCTATCACAACCTTGGACTTACCTCTATGGTGCTAACACAAACAATAACGCAATCACAGAACACCCTTCAACCTATATGTACGGTGCAGGGAAATCTACTCAGATTGCAAACCTTAGAAAACAACAAGGTTCTAACCTAGAAGATGATGATAAAGCTCCAGAATCTGTAACAACTCCTCAAATGAGCGAAGATGGGAAAGGCTACAAGTCAGAAGGACGCAAGCATTATTTCTATTGGAAATATATCAACGCCTACAACCTTGCATTGATAAATAAGTATATGGGTACGAAGTCCGATATGGACGTATCAGACCTACAATTATCAAACCAATCAGTCGTGTTCCTTCTTCAATCACAGCTCAAAGAGACAGAGTTGCGCTATTATGCAAGCAACCTTAACCACTCAGATTCAGGTAAAGGTAAATCAAGCTCTAAGACACCATTTATCTATAACCGATTCATCACTCCTCAGAAGTCAGATGATATTGCTTCTGTTAAGATTAGTGGGTTCTTTATCACACTTGCCTACACAATTATCCTGATGACTTACGTTAAGACACTTGCTACAATCAGTATTAGTGATTACATTGTCGGACGTTGGAAGGCTATGTTTGCAGGTATTAAGGGTTCATGGTCGAACGCTGTTTACTACTCAATCTTAACTTGGTTCTGGGGATTGATCGTAGAGTTCATACCTTCAAGTTTCCAGTTGGGAGTAAGTATTATTACAGAAACAGCAAAAGCCTTGAATGATTCTCCACTCGGAATGGCAGGGAGCTTTGGTGTCGGCTTTGGAGTTCTATGTGTAGCGTGGGTTCTTACTTATCCGTTCGTGCAAGTAGCAGATAAGAAAATCTCATTGATTGTCGGGCTTATCTATATGTTTGATGTAATACGTCTAGCAATCAAAGGTTGGTTGTTCGGACGCTACGGTTTAGACAGCATTATCTACCAAAACTCAGGTGGCTTTGGAGCAGGTGCTTTGCTAGGACTTGCGACAGGTGGCTTGCTAGGAGCTAAACAAGACCTTCAACAACGCTTGGGTAATATCAAAAATAGCTTTAGTGGTGGAGATAATGTCACAGGAGATAGTCCTACTACTGATGATGATGGAGACGTTGTACCAAACAGTCCAACTAGTCCAACAGGTGGCGCAGATGGCGAAAATCCAAATGAGCCAGACGGTCAAGCAGTCGGTGGAGATAACCGTAAAGAGCTTACAGATGACGAGAAGAAACGCAATCCGTTCCGTAATGAAGAAGGCAAACCTAATGGAACACCTAAACCAAAACCAAAACCTAAGAATAATGGTAAATTTGGTAAGTTGATGTCGGTTGCAGGAAAAGGAGCAGGTGTTTACTATCAAGTCGCTAGAATTGCTACGACAGCTACTATGTCGGCTATCGGTATGAATAACCTTGCTAACAAGACGAATAATGCGTTCAACACAATAGGACGTGGTATAAGAAATCCTCAAAGCCCTGTTAGAAAAGCAGTAGGACAAGGAGCAAGCAAGTTCAAAGACTTTGTAGATAAACGGAGAGCAAACAAACCGAATCCAACAGGAAACGGTAGTAAGATACCTACGTCTGCTGACAAACCTAACAGTCCACAACGTGAAGGTAAGATGAAGCCTACAATCGTCAGTCAAGAACGTTCTGCTCAAACGTCCGTTATAACTGACAATTCTTCTTCTAACACTCCAAAAGTCACTCGTAAAGAGGGCATGAAACCAGTTAAAAAGCCTGTACGCTACCCTAAGAAAAGGAAAAAGAGAAAGTAACCACAGACTTTTAACGATATGATATAATTAAACTATAAGCAATAAGCTGAAAAAAGAAAGGTAATTAACTATGTTTACAAAACTACAACTATTGGCTACATTTGATCCAAGTTTGAAAAATCAACTGAACAACATTAAGAACAAAACACAAGTTGTCGAAGCAGGAAAAGAATCTCAAAAAGATTTGGTTGGCTTGACACAATGGGGCTTGTTTGCAATTATCCTTATTGCAGTCTTTATGGGCTTCCATTATTCAAGAAAGCATGATTGGAAAAAGGCAGTTTTCTCCTTTGGTACAGCAATTCTAGCAGGTATCTTTGGTTGGCTTATCCTTCCTAGCTTTGTCTAAGAACATAAAGAAAAGAGAAGTTTATAGCTTCTCTTTTTTATTTTAAAAAAACTAGCAAAAAAACCACAAAAAATACTAGCAAAAATAAAATCATTGTGGTATAATGAAATCACGATAAAAAAGTAAGGGGAAATTATGGTGGCTAAAGACCTGATAGTGTACGGTTGGAAAGTACCACGAGAACTTGTGGACGAATTTAACCGTGTCAAAGAAGAAGAAGGGTTCAAGACCAACACAAAGACCTTGGACTTTATTGTTCGTGACTATTTTAAAAAATAAAAAAAGGAGATTTTTTCATGAAGAAAACAATCGTAACTTTGGCTTGCTCAGTAGTGTTGCTTTCAGTAGCAAACACTACCACGACTTTCGCTGATGAAGTCATCAGTCCAGACGCAGTAGCAACAGCGACAACTCAACCTACGGACACTAACGTTCCAAGCGCTGACGCAGTTGATACAGGTAACGCAGGAAACACAGGTACAGAAACACCTGCTGTTCCAGAAGTACCAGTTGTTCCAATCGCAGATGAAAAACCAGTTGAAACACCTGCTGTAACGGAAGCACCTGCAACTACGGAAACTCCTGCTACAACAGAAACACCAGTTGTTCCAGAAGTTCCATCAACTACAGAAACGCCTTCTACAACTACAGAGCCTTCAACAGAAGCTCCTGCTGTACCAGAAGTGCCTGCTACAACAGAAACACCTTCTACAGCAACAGACAAGGCAGATGACAAGAAACCTGCTGATGACAAAAAACTTGCTGATAACAAGAAGGACAATACCAACTTGCCTATCGTTGATCCAACTACAACAGACGCAAAACCAGTTGAAACTGACAAGGGAACAGTATTAAGCACAGATAACGGAAAGGTTATCGTTAAAAATACTGAAACAGGGGAAGAACAAACTTTTGCCCCAGAGGAACTTGGTGGACAAGTCGAAAAAGACGGTACAGTTACCGTTAAAGAAAAAGACGGTAAATTGACACGCCTTCCAAACACAGGTTTAGAAGAAAGTGCGTCAATGCTTATCGCAGGACTAACTACTTTGTTCTCAGGCGTTGGACTTTTGAAACGCAAAAAGGACTAATACTATCTAAATACCTCTTTCATAACAAATTACAAGAAAAAGACAAGCAGAAATGTTTGTCTTTTTTTAATTTTTGGGTTGTAATTATAGTAAATGCGTGATATAATGCTTTATAAGGTGTGGGTAAGATAGTTGCGTGTCTTACTTAAACTCCTAAAATATTCTCAACCGAGAAAAACTTAATTTCTTTATACACGGTAGGTCGGTTCGTTGCGGCTCTCTCCTACCGTGTTTTGTTTTAAAAGAATCTATAAAATGGTATAATCGTTATAGAATGTAGCAAGGGGGGTGGAAACATGAAGTCTAAACGAGATATTTATAAATCAATGGCTAAAGCCCTTGACTACAGTAACGAGCGTTCAAAAGAAGCAGTAGAGTATATCTTTGATAAAATCTCAGAATTTCTAGCAGAAGGCGAAAAAGTTCAGTTGATTGGCTTTGGTAATTTTGAAGTGCGAGGACGTGCAGAGCGTAAAGGTCGCAATCCACAGACAGGGAAATCTATTATGATTAAAGCAAAGAAAGTACCTGCTTTTAAATCAGGAACAGCCTTGAAAGAGCTAGTAAATAAATAAGAGACCAGAGGAAGTCTATGAGAAATCATAGGCTTTTTTATTTATTTTGTTGACAGAGGAAAAGAAAGAGTGTATAATATAAACATAAAATCTAAGAAAGGCTTTAAGGAGAATGATTTTAAGAGGGGAAGAAGTGATAGAACTCCGTCCTTGGCAAAAGTCGGCTCTAGTTCGCAGTAGAAGGGAGATAGACGGTATTTTCCTTGAAGCACTAGGTGGACGTGGTAAGACAATCGCAACAATGGCGATCATTCAGGAGAAGAAAGCAGAGCGTGTTCTAATCTTGAATAACAAGACAGCCATACTCAATGGTTGGGAGAAGGACGCTCAGGAGCTAAATTTGGGCTATCCTGTCGCTTTTACGGTCAAAACCGACAAATGGTTAAGGTCGAAAGCGAACGCTCTTAGAGAAGCCGAGAAGGGGCTTAAAACGCTTCGTAAAAAAATAGGGGTACGAAAACTCTATAGACAGAATCCAAAGTATGTAGAACTTAGCGAGAACGTGAAGCAGTTGAAAGCAGAGTTGGACTATGATGTACTTGTCATAGATGAATGGCAGGATATGTGTAGTAATCAGACCTGTAAGGACTATCTACATATCCAGAGAAAGTACACTATCGGCTTATCTGCAACACCTATCAGGCGCAAAGGGGAGAACTTTTACCCCCTTGAAAAGACCTTCTTCAAGACGCAAGAACCGTCCAATAGACAGGAATGGCTCTTAAAGTGGGGAACACTAGTCTATGATTCTTATTCTGCAATGAAAGCAAAGTGGAAGGATTTTGCAGACTACGAGAGCTATATTGCTCAACTAGATAACCGTGGCAATTTTATGTGTTGCGAGGAGATCGAGAACATAGAGCAAGCTGTATTAAACAATGGCTTTGCAAAGGAGCTTTACCTAAAGCGTGTTTCAATCCCTGAGAAGAACAAAGAAAAGCTGAAAAGTTTTAAAAAGTTCAACGTCTTAGGAGTAGATGGCGATTATGTCATGGGTAAAGGCTCTATGTCTAACAAGCATACCGAACGCTTGCTGAGACAAGCAGAGGTTGTTATTGAAGATGGCAAGCTGATCGTAGATGACACTAAGATTAGTCCTGTAATGGAAATGGCAGGTGGAATGTTAGAGAGGTCATTTAACCGAAAAGAGGGGCTGAAAGGTGGCGTGGTTGTCGTTTGTGAAAGCAAGAGAGTAGCAAAGGCAATGTATGAACACTTTAAAGGCAATTCTCTTGGGCTATGGACTGGCGATAAGCAGATAGACCACTTGAACAGCGCTAACTTAATTGCTACAGCAAAGGTCATGGGAACTGGTGTAGATGGATTGCAGTATCGCTTTGATACTATGATTGTACTTGATCCAAAACAAGAAGGAAGTGGAGAGTACAATGATTATAGACAGTTGCAATGGCGTATCTCAGGGGCAAGACAACAACACAAAGTGAACATTGTTGAAGTGGTTTTCGTAGAGGAATAAATTATGGGGATAAAAGAGATAGTTCAAAGAATTTTTAAGAAGGAAGCAAAAGTGCATATTCTTCTTGATATTGACGGAGTGCTTAACACAAACAAAGAGCCTACTGGCTATTACAAAATTATTTCACACCCTTGGGGAAGGTGGACTGTAAGGACAGATGTTTTGGATTGGGTAAAAGAACTTTCAAGCATGGATAATGTTCAAGTCCATTGGGTATCAACTTGGGAAGATGAAAGCAATATTATCAATAAGTACCTAAATATCAAGGAGTTTCATTGTTTTAAAGTTAATGGAACGGTAGTAGAAGGGAAATTAAAAGCAATTAAGGAACAACTAGCGACAGTCAAAGGGAAAACAATTATTGCAATAGATGATGATTTGAACAGAAATCAGTTGCTATCTTTAACAGAGGAACAGAATGTTAATAAGTTGAGACAAGAGGTTACTAACCTTGCTTATCAAAATCACAACGCTTTTTATGGAGTAGTTCCTGATAGAAATATTGGAATAAGTGACGAGGAAATGAAATTTGTTGGGGAAATTATAGAGCAGGAGTTGGCAAGAAGATAGCTATTTGAATTATTCAGAGGAACGGTGTATAATATAAATATGGGGAAAAGACAAGATGTGGTTGTCAATCGCTTGTATGAGCTTGTAAAATCAACCTCAAAACCCAGAATACCAATGGCAGAATCTTTGAGCCGATATAGTGGGCTAGATGTCGAACAGGTAAAAGATATAGCCATAGAAATCAATAAAGCACGCAGGATAAACAGTTTACCCAACTACCGAATGGTAAGTATCTTACTACGAGTGCTTCCTGATGAAGATATAAGGTATCTTCTGAAATTGAATCGAGAAGCAAGGTATGGGAATGAACAGAGAACTCCTGATGAAATGCTTGCGATTAGTATTTTTAGGAAAAGAATTAGTGGGCAGTTTAACCAGACCAGAAACGAAGTCTTTTCAGAACTGGTAAAAAAACACGCTGATCTAAATATCGTTCCTTGCGAGACGATATTAGACGAGCTAGAGGACTATTTTAACAATAGTGAAATGATAATTCTTAGAATGGTAGCAAGAGGTTACAACCCTAAAATAGAGGACGCAACAAACACTATAAGTCTGCTGAGTGCAGAGCATAGGCAACTTATGAGAGAAAACAGAAAGAAAGAAAGAGACAGGTTACTATATGAGTACGAAAGAAGAAGTAAAACAGAAAGTGAAAACTAGCTATAAATATCATCATATCACGAGACGATATTTGAAGCGCAACTATCAAAAGGTTCTTGAAATTCAACGCAGATACCGAGAAGCACACCCAGAAAAGTCGAGAGAGTGGCGTAGAGAAGCGCAACGTAGGTTCTATCTGAAAAATAAGGATAAACCAGAGTATCAGGCAAGTAAATATTACAGCAACCAAAAAGGGAGCTTTAAACGCTATGTGTTGAATCACGCAGAGCAGGAAGAACTGAACCTTTTTCTATCCGTCTTGGAAGCTAAGAAGAAGAATGAAGCAGTCAAACGCCCTGTACTGATTGCCCTAGATGATAAAGAAGTTCAAAAAATGCGAACGATAGCTTACCGTTTTATCTTTAAGAACGTAGAAGCAAAAGACTATAAGCAGGTTGAAGGCTTTATCCATGAAGCGCTAGAAAAACTAGAACGGTAAGGTATGAAGTTCAAGCTCTTATTGTTACTAGTCAATGCAGGGGCAATGTATCTTGTTTATCTACATGAAAGCCCAGATAGAACCTTGCTTGGGTTATCTATCTTATTTTCCACCTACATTTATCTGTTTGTCAGGTATTTGTTTTGCAGACCACAGAAAAACGCAAAGAGGAAATAACCTCATGGAAGCCTATAAAGGCTTCTTTTTTTGTAAATGAGCCTGTTCACTAAACCAAGAAAAAAAGAGTTATACTAGAGATAAATAAAAAAGACAAGGAGAAAGCAATATGGCTTTTGGGGAAAATATAGAAAAACTTAGCTCAATTACTTTAGAGTGTCATGATATGGATAGTGGTTCTAATTATGGAACAGGGATTGACGCTCCTGACGTGGAATTAAATGACGCAGACCTAGAAAAACTTGCTGATTGGTATGTGAAGCACTATGGCAATGGTTCAGTAACAGTCGAGGACGTGAAGGATCATGAATACGATAACGAAATCAAGGAAATCATTGAACAGGCTATCCTAGATAATGCAACGGTTTATGATGAAAAAGCAAGAAAATACTACAACCAGACTGTAAAATCCTATTATGTAACATATTCTGCAAAAGTGAACTGTTCTTTTGAACTAAATGGCTTGAGCTTTAATATCAACTATGATGAAATTGAACGCAATTTTCCTTTTACTAAAGGTTTAGAGGACTATTCAGAAGTCCTAGAACTAGTTGAAAAAGACGAGCTAGACAACTTATTATCAGATGACGATAAGAACGAGTTGGAACAATTAAAAGTCCAGATTAAAGACAATTACTACTCAGTTGCAAGCCTTCCTGTAGAAATTGATTGGGAAATGTGTAAAGGCTATGCAAAAGAAGCAGGTGTAGCTGATGAATACCTGACAGAAGCAAACTTAAACCGTGCTTTGGAGCTTACTTTGCAAAATATTGCTCTTGAATACACTAAGATAGGGGATTGCTTTGTCCTTATCAAAGACGGTTTGATCCATGTAGGAACAAACATTGTAGAATATGAAGATACAGCAGAAGAAGATATTGAAACGATTAGTAAATTGACTATAGAGAAAGACGACTTAGGAATTTATCGTCTGTATGTATCAGGAGAAATGCAGGACGAGTTGAACAAGGCTACAGAATACAAAGAAGTTATTACACGAATTTGGAGTTATGTAACATGGTTTAAGCAGGAAAAAGCAAAAGCAGATACCTATATCCAAGAAATCAATGCAAAAATCAAGAATATCTTATCAAGCATTATGGAACGTATCTTGACTGTTGCAGAAGTTGAAAAAAACCAAGAATGGGTGGTTAAGAAACTAGACCTTGCAAACGAGTTAGAACAAGCAGTAAAAACTTACCTAACTGCTAAAAGGGAAATGCGTCACGCGCTAGAAGATGATAGTTTGGAAAAATTAAAGGTAGATACAACAGCTATTGGGCTACTTAACCTAGACGCTTTAACAGGTGGATCTTTAAGAGTTGGAGTGGAATTTTTAACAAGCGTTTTGGGAGACCTAAAAGAAGCGAAAACGTCATTTTCTATGTTGCAGGTGGCAGAAATTTCCTTTGAAGAAGTGTTGAAGATGGAATCAGGAACTTGCTCATTGGTTCTAACAGAAATCAGTTCACAACTTAAAAAGCTACTAAGTGAACATAGCGAAAATGAAAAGATGGCGCAGGAAATCGAAGAAGCGCTTGCGCTTACTAAACAACCGAAAGTGATTACAGCAGAAGAAGAAATGGTGTCTGCATGGAATAAATATATTGGTTTGAAAATGGAAGGGAAGGAATAATCATGAGAGAAACGATTGAAGCTTTTTTGGAAGAAACCAAAAATCTTTCTGACGATACCTTGCTTGGAGAAAGAATCGGAACGGAATTTTATTGGAAGTACGGTAGAGCGACAAAATGCTTTTGGAGTTGGTATTTTGATAGCGATTGTGTAGTGACTATGAAACACCTACGCTATCTTGCTAACTTGGAATTGAAGCTTCTAGACAAAGAATAAATAGATAACTCCCAGAGGAGCAGTTCCTTTGGGGTTTATTTTTAGACAACACGAAAAAATAATACATGAGTACAAAAAAATAATCAAAAAATCATAAAAAGTGTTGACAAAAGATAAAAAGAGTGTATAATATAAATATAAAAACAATAGTTCATTAAGGAGAACAGAATGATTAAATCAGTAAAACGATACATTAAGCGTAACCCCTACCAAGCAGGGCTTATCGCTTATAACTTAGGGGTGTTTGCATGGTTACAGACAAATGCACATATTTTGCTTATAAAAAACAATGTAACAATACCACCTTTTTTACAGGCTTATAGCGAAGAAACACTACGTTTTATCAGTACCTACACGCCTCTTTCATGGCTTGTTGGCTCAATGTTTTTAGCTTGGGCGTTTAAAGCTGTAGGAACGGTTGTAAAATGGATCATCACTATTGCCCTTATCTTTGTAGCTTACTACTTGTTGAAAAACTACAGAATTGCTATCTTTGGCTAGAAAGAGAAAAATGGCAATGTTTCAACGCTTTGGAACATTACTTAAATCAACAAGGAATTGACCTTGATAGTGTAGCAGATGATGAAATTGAAATGGACGATTCAGCAAGAATCTATGTTTTCTTAGAAGCAAATATAGAAGGAGTTGAAATCGTTAAGGAGAACATGAGGTATTTTGTTCCACTACTAGAATATAATGGGGAAGTTGATTATTTTCTCCAATGGATTGAATCAAGGTTCAGTTTTGATAAGTTCACTTGGAAAGATAAAGAGTATTATATCCTCATTGAGAAGGAAGATGACAAATGAATATTAGAAAGTTTAATAAAAAGTTCAAGTTGAAAGTGATAGATGTTGCAGGAGACTTTTTTGGGAAAAAGCATTATTACCACTTTGACACTTGGGAAGAAGTCCAGTTCTTTCTTCCCTTTGGTTATACAGAAGGCAAAAGGCAGATTGAAGTCACAGAGACAACGGTTGCTCCTGACGGTATGCAGACCTTTAGCAAAACCAAGGTCAAAACCTATGATATAGGCGAGCTGACCTTCATAGAGCAAGTAAATAATGTCCTTGGGCTGTTTGGGGAAGAACTAGTCATATCAGACAACACGGAGCAGTTTGGGGTTTTGCTGATTGACCTTCCTTCCAAGCTCATGAAGTACACTTATGTTGCTAAGAGGATTATTGTGGGGCATACCTACTACTCAGCCCTTAGTTGTGATGATATTACCTTTATTGCAGAAGAAGGTAGTAGAGCTGTATTCACTCAGGAAGAAGTGGAGAATGATCCAATCCTTAGACGGTATTATTTCAAAGAGTTAAAGGGTATTGACTGATGAAGGATTTTGATTGGGTTATTGGAAAACAAGTAGGGGAGCTGACTATACTTAGTTATACACCCCCTTTAAAAGAGCTACGACACCAAAGAAACTGTACTTGTCTATGCAGTTGTGGAAAGCAGGTCGAAAAAAGGTTAAGTCGTGTTTTAGGAGAAGAAGTGAAGTCTTGTGGGCATTTACGTTCACAGGCAGGTAAGGACTTTTCAATCAACCTAGATCAGAATAAGGCTTACGAAGCAAGAACAAGTAAAGACAAGGCTATGTCGAACTCACAGACAGGGATAAGGAATATATCAAAGTCAAAAAATGGAGACGGATATAGGGTATATCTCAGAAGGCATGGCAAACATTATCGTAAGAGAGCCAAAACCCTTTCAGAAGCTCTACTAGTCAAGAAAGAATTGATTAAACAAGCTGAGAGGGATTTTGGCGAGGTCATCTATAAAGACTAGAACAGAATAAAGAGAAAGTCCTACAAAAAGTTAGGACTTTTTTATTAAAAAAAGATAAAAAGTGTTGACAAAGTATAGAAACAAGTGTATAATATAAGCATAAATAAATTAAGGAAAAAACCTTTCTTGAAAATATCTTTATGGTTTTTGGCAGAAGTGCGAAAGCAAAAATGATAAAAAATAAAGGAGAATAAACTATGGCAATCAATAGTGTAGTCCTAGTAGGACGTATGACAAAGGACGCAGAATTGCGTTATACACCTTCCAATGTGGCAGTCGCTACATTTACTCTTGCAGTAAATCGTCCATTTAAGAACCAAAATGGCGATCGTGAAGCTGACTTTATCAATGTGGTTATGTGGCGACAAAGTGCTGAAAACCTTGCAAATTGGGCTAAAAAAGGAGCGCTTATCGGTATTGAAGGGCGTATTCAAACACGCAACTATGACAATCAACAAGGTCAACGTGTTTATATAACAGAAGTTCTAGCTGAGAGTTTTTCTCTTTTAGAAAGTCGCTCAGTTCGTGAAGGACAAGGACAAGGTGGATATTCTGCACCAAGCAACCAAGCGTCAACGCAACCTACACCTGACTTTTCAAGACAAGAAAATCCTTTCGGACAAACAAATCCAATGGATATTTCAGATGATGATTTACCATTTTAATTAAGCGAAAACCCTTGACTTCAAACAGTTCAAGGGCTTTCCTTTAGAGTATTTTAGGGGGCATTATGAAACTATGAAACTACGGTATGCTATCTGGGAACGATTAAAAAAGGCAAAAGAGGAGAAGGGGCTGACCTATCGTGAGTTATCAGAACGGACAGGTATCAGTCAGACAGCTCTTACAACTTTATTCTCAGTAAAACCAAACTGTACGGTTGGAAGAATTATCAAGTTATGCAAGGCTTTAAACAGAGACTTGTCCTATGCGTTCGGAGAAGATACAGGAAAAGTTCTTGTCTATCCAGAAACAGAAAGAGAAGCGATCAACAATTTTTGGAAGCAGATTGATTCTTACTACTTGAACCCTAACGGACGCAAACATTACTCACGGAAGAAAGTCTATCGGTCAATGGGTAAGGCTTATTACAGGGCAGTAGGAGAAGATAATATCCATCTATCGCTTGACGTGGTGGAAAAATTCTCTAATCACTTGAAGATAAGTCCTTTGAACCTTATCTCAAAAACCTATAGCTTGGGTGGACGCTTGCACTTTAGGAAGCAAAACAGCCTAGTCTATCTACACTTACAGGACGGAAAGACAGATGTAGCAACCTATATGATTGATGGCGACAATTCACGCTATAAAGTCGAAGATTGGCTCATGGGTATGCTTGCAGGAACAGGTGGACGAGTGCTGACCTTGACGGATATTAACGACAAGCAAAGTCAAGTTTGCCTAGAGTGGGGCGACAGTCTTATTCTACGCCTAGAAAAAAACGGTCAGGAGCTTTATTCTTACAAGTCAGAAAAAGACAAGGCAAATGAACTACTAACAAAAATAAGCAGGAAGGAAAAAGGTTACGATTCATACTTGAACCTTTTAGAAGAAAAAGAAATATGAAAGAAGAAAATAGCAAGCTAGTATTTGCTATCATTGTGCTTGCGTCTCTACTACTTTCTGTTTATCTATCTGCTGTTGTGGTAGCTGTTGTAAAAGATGTATCAATTACAACAGTTATCCATAATTGGCAGTCAGGAGCGCTTGATTTTTTGAAAAGCCTGATTGAGTAGAAAGGAAAAAATATTTATGTTTATAGTATATTTACTTGCTGTAGCCTTCTTAGTGGGTTTATTTGCAATCCTTGGTTACTGGGGTTCACAGATTGATAGGGGCAATTTAGAAAAAGAAATCATGTATCGTCAAAGGGCGTTAGGTAAACCTATTTTTGACGATATAGACTTTGAGAAGTACGGTTCAATCAAAGAGCTTATACGACTGAACGAGGAGCTAAAAGTCCTACAAAGAATGCAGAAGGCTAGAGAAGGAAGTTTAGCATGGTATGAAGGCGTAGTTCCAGTTAGTGGGGAAGTGACGCAGAAACAAGGCTTTGAGTATATAGAGTTTGAAGAACAACAGGAAGCCCTTATCCCTCTTAATTGGGATTTATCCATCGTGGGGCAAGGAAAAGTTGACGTTGATAGAAAGAAACGTGACAGACGTATTCAGGAAGTTGAAAGGCTTGAAGAAAAGGTTGACAGTTACTTTAAAAATTGTTTTGGAAGAAATGTGATCGCATTATTCAATACTAAAATAACTTGGAGTGGAGCTGAGTTCTTTATTAGAATAGCGCTTAAATATGGTTATGTAGAAACATACGCCTTGAAAGCTATAAAAATTGACTTAGAAAGCATTTTTCATACTAACTCCTTAGAAGTGACAGAGTATGGGAATATTATCCGTATTGCTTTTAATACAAGTGAGATTGAGTTCCCAACAACTCACTATATGTTCTCAAAATTTGCAAGCGAAGGTGTACCTAAGACACCCCTAACAATTATGGCAGGGATTGATAAAGAAGGTAGAGTAAGGCAGTATGACCTTGCTATGGCAGGTGGAGTTCTGGTATGTGGTGGAGTTGGAAGTGGCAAAAGCAACTTTGTAAGACTAGCTCTTTCCTCAATCATGCTACACAGTACGCCAGATGAAGCTAAGTTTGTAGTTTATAGCCCTGCTGTTGATGTGGAGTTCCACTACCTCAAAGGAAGTCCGTATCTTTACAAGGATATACTATGCAAAGAAGAAGAAACACTTAATGTCCTAGCAGAGCTGAAAAATGAGATTGACCGTAGATGGAAGATGTTTTCAGAACGTGCAGTCTATAGCGTTAGTGAATTTAACTCTATTGCTGATGAAAAAGAGAAATTGCCTTATCTGTTAGTTGTACTAAATGAAGCTGAGAGCTTGCTGTATCATAAGTATGATGAAGTGATTGAACTATTGGTATCTTTGACAACTAGAGGACGATCTACAGGAGTTATTCTTTTAGAAACAACACATAACGCTAGAGCAGATATTGTTCCACAACGTCTGAAAGCCAATTTACCGTGTGTGATCGCTTATAGTCTAGGCAATTCTGTTGATAGCTTGATTGCTATTGGAACAGAAGGAGCAGGACGCTTACTAGTGTCAGAGTGCTTGATAAAATGGATTGATAGCCCAGAGCCTACTAAGATTAAAACCCCTTATATCAGCGATACAGAAATAGCTAAGATGGTTGAATCCACTAGTAAGAAGTTTAAGAAGTTTTCGTAAAAAGACAAAATAAAAGCCCCTGATTAGTCGTAGGGCTTTTTGTATGAGAAAACTAAAATCAAACCCCCTCTTACGAGGGGTGGAGAACTTATAAGAAAGTTCAAAGAATAGTACGAAGCTATTATAACACTAACAAGCAACTCCTGACAAGTTTTTTCGGAAAATAGTTGACAGGAGGTATAAAAGGGTGTATAATATAAACATAATTAAAAAAAGAAAGCAGGATTTAAAATGCGTACAACAATATGCTATGCAACCATGATTAAGGACGGAAAACCATTCATCTACGAGCTTGAACGTGAGGACTACTCCTTGTTTGACTTTGACAAGGAATTTCAAAAGATTGCTAAAAATCGTGGTTGGCAGTATGTAGAATGTGGCACAACACCACTCTTATAGAATGTTCGCAGGGGGAACTATGGAAAAGAAGAAAATCTTTAAACTACTGACCGTAGCAACAGCAATGTTGCTATTAGTTGGTTGTAAGGACGTTCAGAAGATTGCTGACAAGAAAGACAGTCAGACAACAGAAGTAGCGCAGGTAGAACAGGGAGCAGTCCAGACTTGGAGTATTGATAAGTACCCTAACTACTACACAGTAGATGGCAAGAGTGGTATCAATCCATCAGACTTTCCAGAAGCAGGTAAAATCCAGTATGGAGAGTTAGACAAGCTAGGACGTACCACGGAAGCTAAAGGCTCACTAACGTTTAAGAACGTAGAAGGCTCTTACGGAGTGCGCCAGAAGTTTTCTAAGGACGCTGATCCAAGTGGTTGGGGTGTTCAGGATAAAGTGAAAATCCCTTACTCTAACGGTAAACACTACAAAGGGTTCTTTTGGAATCGTAGTCATCTTATCGGAGACGCTTTAGGTGGAGACGCTATCCGTCAAAACGTAGTGACAGGAACACGAACTCAAAACGTGGGAGAGGACGCTAAAGGTGGTATGCGTTATAGCGAGATTAAGGCGCAGGAGTGGTTGGAAGCAAACCATGACGGAACGCTCTACTACGGAGCAAAGCCAGTCTATGAGGGTAACGAGCTAGTGCCAAGGACTGTTATTGTTTCTATGCTATCGTCAGATGGTACGATTGATGAAAAGGTTATCGTCTTTAATAGCGCTAATGGTTTTGAAATCAACTACGCAGACGGAACTTTTAAGGAGACAAAATAGCAGGTGGCGTAGTGAAGAAAATATACAAAAAATTAGGTTCGGATTCAGTTGTTGTAAATGCGAAAAAGTTAGTTGTTTTAACTAAACATGGAGAAGAACCTGCTAGTAAGTATTTTCCAAAATTTAGAATGTATGATGATTTAATCATAATACCCATTGAACCAGAAAGCGAGTTCAAGGAATATCTAAGTAGCTATGTAATAGATTGGAGTAGAATTTCTAAAGAAGTCCTTTCCATTACAACGTCATGGTGGTAAAAACATTGGGGAAGTTTAGGAGCAAGTAGCTAGGAGAAAATCCTAGCTATTTTTTTATTTTTCTCCAATCGTTTTAAAGGGCATTTTTAGCCGATATAAGCGATTTTAAGACAAAGGGGTAGAAATAGACCTCGATATAGATAAAGTGCGAAAATGAGGACGAGAGAGGACAAATAGAGGACGATAGGATATAAAGGAGTGTGTAGAGAGAGAAAAAGGGTTGATTTTGATAAAAATAATCTCAGAAAGCAAAAAAGTCTTGACAGTCAAGTAAAAAGAGTGTATAATATAAACATAAAAATAAAAAAGGGGTATCATTATGAACCAAGATGAACGCAACGCAACGCAAAGAGAGTAGCTGAACTTACCAAGCTACAAGCTATTAAAGAGACAACTGAACGCCTACTTCACTCAGGCGAAGAAAACACTCATACTCTTATCATGGTTGAGACTACTAGGAAAGGCGAGGAAATCGAAACAATAAGCCGAGTTATGGCTGACGGAGATGTACGTCAAATCTTATTGTCGGTTGGTGGGCTTCTCAAAACAGCAAAAAAGATGATGAATAGCTTTCCTGATGACTTTATTGAGGATGCAAAGGAAACAAGAAAAGAAGAACTGCTTAATCTTTTTCTGCAATCGGCTGAAATCGGCTCACAGTTGATGGAGTGGTGTGAAATCGGAGATATGTAAAGAGGTTCAGATATGATAGTAAAAGATTATAAGAACAATGGGGAAAGCATTACATACAAGCTAGACTATGATATTTTTAGTGTGAACGTTGAACATAAAAAAACTAGTGAAGGAGTTAATGTAACTGACCTGACAGACTTGTTCGATTGGCTAGATGAACAAGAAGTAAGCGTACTGCCATTAAAATATTTTTTGTGTTTCCAAGATAGTCTGTTACTAGCAGGCGACACATTAGATTTTGCAATGAGCGAACGCAAAATGACGCAAAAAGGAATTGAAGAACTAGCTGATAAATTATTTGATAAGAATATATCAGAACGTTTAGAATCAATTTGTGGAAGGAAGGAGTAAAAGAGAAGAATGCGAAAAATCATAATGATTACAATAAATATCATTGCATTGGTCTTGATGTCAAGTGATGATGTGAAACATAGAGTTGTAGGGGTATCTATTATAATTTTCTGTTATTTGTTCCTTCTGCTTAATTACACGCTTCCTAATAGAAATTATGAAAACTATAGCGTAAAAAGAATTGAAGCGCCTATATTAAGTGCAAGAAAACAGTTTAAAGTCAAAAAGATTGCGACCTATAAAGTGAATGAAGGGGTTTTAACAGAGGAAAAATGGGAAGATTTAAAACTTGCGTTAAACTCCTTTGCATTAGAGTTTTTACATAGAAATTTTCCTGATGTTGAATGGGATAGTCAATTCTATTTAATAAAATATGATGGAAGGTTAGCAGGGGTGTTTGTGAGCATAGCACTTTATAAAGAACTTATGTTTACAGAAAAGCCTATGTCACCTATTTTGTTAAATGAAACTTTTCTGTATGCTACAATCAAGTTTAATGATTTTGGGATTATTAAACCAGTAGTGGAACATGAATTAGTACACTATGCACTTTGGAAACAAGGAAAGAAATTTAGAGATCATCAAGAAGATTTTGAAAACAAACTTTTAGAGTTGAATATCCCATCAAATAACCCTGAAAATTCAAACGCTTACAGCTTTGGGATAGAACGTATTGAAACAGAGAATGGGATTGAGGACACGCTATCTTTAATTATACCGCCTAGCAAATTATCTGAAAAAGATTACAAGAACGTCCTAGAAAAATATATAAATAAGTATAACAGCAATGATGAATAGGGGGAGAATAAATCAAACATGACAAATTGGTTTGTACGGATAAACCACAGGAAAGACAATAAAGGGGAGTTTTACTCAGAACAAGTAGAACGTAAGCTATATTTTGACTATGCTACAAAACGTGATGTACTTGATAAAGTGAAAAAAGACTACCCTGAGTATTTCTTTAATAAAGTACCACAGAGAACGGTAGATGGGGAGTTATTCTATGTCAATGTCTATGAATTAGATAGCCATTGGGAAGAATTTTGGACTGAAAAAATCCCTTGTCAGTATTGTGGAGAGAATCCAGTCAATAGGATTGACCTTAAAAATAATAACTATAGTGGCTATTATTTCTGTTGTTTGGAGCATGAGGAACAGTTCTATGAAAACCGATTGAGGGAAGATGACAGAACTTACCAGAATAGCAAAGTAGTTGGCTTTATTTACAAGATTACCCATAAACAAACAGGGAAAATATATATTGGAAAGACGGTCAACCACCCTATTTTTAGATGGTTTCAACATTTTAAAGCGCAGTCAGGTAGTTATTTTCATGAAGCAATGAAAGATAGCAAGATCACAGATTGGACGTATGAGGTTATAGATGTATTGGAAAAAGGTTTAGAAAAGGACTTACTAGACCTAGAAAGTAAGTATATAGCAGAGTATAACGCAACAGATCGTGATTATGGATATAACACGAAAGATTAGAGAAAGGGGAAATAAGATGAAGAAATTGACGGTTAGAGGTATTTCCACTCACGAAGAAAGTAAAGGCGAGTGGAAATATGGCTACCTTATTGAAGATGAAGGAATATCTTATATTATCAATAGTGTTGTGGAAGCAAATGACGAGTATATCACTATTGGAGAGTGGTGTTCTGTAGATCCTGAAACATTGGGTATATCAACAGGGGTGCCTGATGAAGATGGAACAGAAATCTTTGAAGGGGATATAGTTAGACAAGTACGAACCCAACCAACAACGGAAAACGAAACAATCACAGGCGTTGTAACCATGATTGAGGGCGCTTGGTTGATTATGAATGATAACAAGCAATTAGCAAGTTATTTGTGGTCAGAGACGGATAAAAATGAAGTCATAGGTAGTATCTATGAAAATCCAGAGTTGCTAGAAGAATGAAAGGGGAAAAAATGAATAAAGCAGAATGGAATAAACTTGTAGTAAGAAAACTGCTTCAAGAAGAAAAAGTACATTTTGGGGATAATGTGTCAAGTATTTGGGAAGGAGTGACACCTGATATTGACGAGGAAGTGTTGGTTTACACTCCAGAAATCGGAGTGACTACAGATACTTGGATAGACTATGGAAATGGGGTTGGTTTTGAAAATTATGATTATGACGTGATTTATTGGACTAGCTTCCCAGAACCACCAAACGAATGATAGGAATAACCTTTGAGGTTTGTTAGGACAACCTGATAACCTTGAGGGTTTTCTTTTTTGTTAAAGAACACAAAAAGATAAGACAAAAACACAAAAAGATGATAAAAAATGTTGACAAAGAAAGATAGAGGGTGTATAATATAATCATAAAGCAAACAGGAGAAGGAATATGGAACTACTAGTAAAAGGAACTTATGATAAGAAAAGTGAGCGTTGGTATGTTGATACTGACGAAGCAACAGTAGAAGCAATGAACAGCTTTTTAGAGGAGCATGATCTTGACGTGTTTGAATCATGGTTAGGGTATTTGGAAGGTGGAATGAGTGATGAATCACTCGCCTTTATCAATATATTGCAGACTATCGAAAATGGAGAAATCAACCTATATGACGGTAGCAAGATTAAGCTAGTAGAAGGGTAGAAAAAATGGAACAACGCTTTACAAAGAAAGACTTTTTTGTAGGTCAGGAAGTTTACGCAGAATATGTCGGTTTGACAGGTTTAAGAAATAAAAAAGGGGATATTAGTTTAGAAGTTGTAACAAGAGTAGGGAATAAGTACGTTACAACAAATAAACGTATGTATCAAATTGCAGATGGTGTCCTAGTGACAGAATATTCTCCTGATTATGTATTGTGGATCAATAAGGGAGACTTAGAAATGAAAATAGCTAAAGATAAGCTGTTTTCAAAATTATCAAGTGAGTTTTCATCAGGAGTAGGATTGCAGAATAGAAAACTCTATGAGAGACTGAGCCTAGAGGACTTGCAAGAGATTGAGCGAATTATTGACAAAGGAGAAACAAAGTAAATGAAGGTATATAACGCAATCGGAACAGTCTATAATGTCTTTGGCAGATTGAAGAAAAAAGAGCTTATCGGCTCTTTCTCAACACTAGAGCAGGCAAGAAACGTAGTTAGTCAGGTAGCAAGCAACTATGACGAAGTGGGAATAGTTGTCACTGAGCTTGACAAAGTGGAAACAAAGGGACTATAAAAGGGGTAGCGAGGTAAAGCATGGGATATACAGGGTGGCTTATGCCAGATGGGGAATTTTATCCTTGTAAACATAAAGAACATACTGAAACTTTACAAAATTTATTTGAAATGCCTCAGTACCATAAATTGATGGTAGACAATATCAGCAGAGGTAAGCCTTTTAGGAGCGAACCTGAAGGTTGTATGTGTTTCTGGGATACTGATTTCAAATTTGCTAGTTTTATTGGCGAAATGACCGAACCTGTAAAGGAATTTTTGATAAAGCATTTTCCAGAGTTCAATAAAGAACAGAAAAAATGTATTTATGATAAGTTCTACCTTTTGAGTTTAAAAACCGAAGGTCAAGAAATGATTTTGAAGGAATTTGAGCAGTTTATGTAAAAGGAGTAGCTATGAAACAACCTATAACACAAGATAACATTGTATGGCAGTTGCCTATAGCAAGTGCAGATAACAATAATACAGGCTATATTCATGGCAATGCAAAAACTCATGCTTTTGTAGTTTGTAGTGACAACCTTATGCACGATTCTTTATGTAAAAGATACGGTCAATACACTAAATATTTTGAGACTATCAACATTGAAGGAGTTGAGGAAAAACACCTATGTAAAAAGTGCCTGAACGCCTACAAGAAACTAAAAAAGAAAGAAGAAAACAATAATGGAGCTTAAAGGGAAAACCAGAGAGGGAGAACTTGTTACTTTGCTATCAGGAAAGGATAGCTACACTATCGAAGTAGTAGCAAGTGAAGATAAAAAAGGCAAGAAGAAGTCTGACAAGGCAAAAGAGCCAGTACGGATTGGAAATTACAAGAATGAATTTCCTAAGAAATCGCTTGAAATGTACGAAATTAAGAAGCATGATGGCGAAACAGGAGTGAAGATCAAATTTGCAGGGGAACGGTTTACCTTCTCTTTTGTGACTGAGACACCATACGAAAAAGTGGTAGAAATGCTAGAGGTGGGGAATAATTGATGTTTGGAAAGAAAATGTTAGTAGTGAGCTATGTCTATAGTTTTGATTACTCAAACGAACCATTAGAGCTTAATGAACTAATGTTTGAGAAAGTTCCAGTAAAGAAGAAATGGGGGAAGTATGTTTTGCTTAACCCTAAAGATCAAGAACGCTTTGGTTTATCAGTAACAAAAAAAGACTTTGAGAAAGTCTTAAAAAAAGGGTGTTACTATATTGTGTTTTTTGAATGTCATTCTGCGAAAAATGTATTTAAAGCCAGTAGGCTGTTTAATAAAGAATTTGATGTTCATGGTGGTAGATGTTTTGAATAAGTAACAGAAAAAGGGATAGAATAATGAGCAAACATAGACGAGTTGAAGATATGTCTGAAATCTGGGCAAAAGGGTATGTGGATTCAGGAGTAGTTGAGGTAAAAGAAGCATGACAGAAGAAGTTAAAATCTACGCTTATAGGCTAAGTATTGCAGATGGCAATGTCAAAGTTGAAGAAATAGTGTTTACTGCAATAGAAAAGCAGAAAACATTTATTTTAAAACAAGATGGAGATAATACTACTAAGAGAGTAGTTTATAATCTCAATGAACCTATCGAAGATAGTATTGTTTCTGAAAAACGAGACAATTTCATGCGTGGCAGAAGAACTTTAAGAAAAGATGAATTGGAAGATCTGACTGCTTCTCCATTTGAAGATATACGCTATATCTATTACAGAGAACCGTCTCTAGCAAAAGCTATGTCTATGTTCAAAAGGAACTTAGAAGTTCGTATTATAGGGTTTAAGTATAAAATCGAGAGCCTGAAAACCAAGACGAAGGCTTGTGAGGGCTTTGTAGCTGATGTAAAAAATAATTTTTAGTAAGGGGAAATAATTGACAAAAGCAATCAAAGAACATAACCTAGAAGCAAGCAAGCAAGCAAGCAAGCAAGCAAGCAAGCAAGCAAGCAAGCAAGCAAGCAAGCAAGCAAGCAAGCAATAAGTCCGTATATGCACCGATAGGAGCTTCTAATCACTCAAAACACGAAAGACACCAAGAGGACTACTACGCAACCGATCCAGTAGCAGTAGATTATTTGCTGAATGTTGAAAGGTTCAAGAATGTATTAGAGCCTGCTTGTGGAGAAGGACACCTGAGTAAAAGGTTGATTGAGTTAGGGGTGGAAGTACACTCTAGCGATTTAATAGACCGTGGCTATGGGAAAGTAGCTGACTTTTTCGGTATAGAAAAATGGGAAGGGGATTTAATAACCAATCCCCCATACAATATAGCTCAGAAGTTTGTAGAGCATAGCTTAAAAGTTGTTCCAGAAGGGAATAAGGTAGCAATGTTTCTAAAGCTGACTTTTCTTGAAGGTCAGGCAAGGCGCAAAATGTTTGAAAAATATCCCCCAAAAACCGTGTATGTTTTTAGTAAGAGAATTAAGTGCGCTAAAGGTGGAGATTTTAACGGTTTTTCATCTAGCGCAGTTGCTTACGCTTGGTTTGTTTGGGAGAAGGGGTTTAAAGGCAAACCACAAATTGAATGGATAGATTAGAGGAGAAAGCATTGTTAGAAAAATTGACGTTGCATTATAATGAAAATACTACTTGGCTTATTATAGCTATAGTTGTCTGTTTTGCAGTTGTTTCACTTGTCGCTACTATAGTTTCGCTAGTGGCAATTTGGAAAGACAGAGGTAAGCCTTTTAGAGTTTCAAAAAACGTGCTATTGCTTTGTATGACCTTTTTGGTATCAATTCTTTGTATAATGGCAGAGATCGCCTGTTGTTTGGCAATAATGGGAGAAATTAGAGGATATAACGCTAACAAGGATATACAGACAGGCATTTCGGATATTAAAGACTATTATGAGATAAAACCAAAAGGCAACCTTTTATATTTTAATTTGAAGGGAAAGTATAGAGGGTTAGGAATACTAGAATATCATGCAACAGCAGAGGTTGTAGAAGAAAATCCGACTGTATATAAAATAGAATACGAGGGAGATTATTTTGAAATTAAGAAGTAATAGGTTAATTTAAAAGGCTAGATCCACTAGCCTTTTTATTTGCGCATAAAATGGGCGTATATGGCACTTTAGGTCAAAGTGGCATAAACTCTAGGTAGAGCGATTTAAAATGCGATAGAGGGCAAAACAAGAGGAAATAAGAGCCAGATACCCAGAATGCCATTGTCAAGGTATAGCTAAAAAATAAAGTCACGCGCAACAAAAAATAATCAAAATATGATAAAAAGTCTTGACAATAGATAGAAAAGAATGTATAATATAAACATAAAATTATTAGGAAAATATGGGGTAAAATAATGAACGAACAAGTTAAATTAGCAAAAAGTGTAGAACAGCCTATCAGAAAGCATCGTACTGTATTTACAAGTACAAAAGGATTGTTAAGAAAGAAAAGATGGGTAATGTTGGATATTGATGAACATGGTCTTACTTATCGTAGTAAACCAAATTATTCAGGAACCGTGCTTTCCTCAATATATCATGCTATAGGAGAAATTATTATAGATCAACGTGCTTTTACAGTAACTATTAAAATGGGTGAAATGGACGTTCACAGAATATGTGTGATTGACTTAAAAAGATTAGATGGAGATTTATGGGCGAATTTTAATATCATTAAAGAAAAAATATCTATGTTTGCAGAAAATAAATTGGTTATCAAAAATTAGATAAATTAGAAGAAGAAAAAGACTGGCTTTGTAACAGCCTTTTTTATATCCTCAAAATGCGCCTAAAATGGCGCGTGTGACGTTTTAGGACAAAACAGCATAATTCTAGGTGGAGCGATATAAAACGTGATGGGAGCTAAAATAAGGGGGAATACAGACGAGCTAGAGACGAATGTACCTTAGAGAGAGGATATAAAGCGAGGAATAAGGCGTTTATCAAATAGAACACAAAAAGATAATATAAAAGTATAAAAAAATAATCAAAACCATTGACAAGGGGAAAGAAAAGGTGTATAATATAACCATAAATAACGAAAGAAAGATCAACAAGGTCTGGGTAAAAGAAAATGATTAAAGTAAACGCAAATATTAAAGACGTAGCGAAAGAACTTGCTGTAAATATCGGAAGGGATAGCATGGAATTTTATCTCACAAAAGACGGCGAAACTGGTGTCCGTCAAAGTGGAAGTTTTGGGGCAAATGAGAGCGAAGTCGTTTACAAAGTACCACTTGATAAATGGTATTGGAAATACGAATTGGAAACAATCGGTCTTGATGTTGACAAAAAATTAAACGAAGAAGAACTTAAAACACTTACCGACTATATCGTAAAAACAGACCGCAACAATGGCGAAAGACTGGAATGGAACGAAAATTAAAAAAGAAGAGGTGTAAAATTATGGCAAATAAAGATGGTTGGCATATAGTTTACGGACAAAACGTTTATGTAGAGAATGGGAAAGTCGTCTTAGGAACAAGAAAAGACGAAAACAACTCAGAAGTCACTTGCTATCCTTATGAGTACGACAAAGACCATGACTGTTGGGTTAATATTTCTAAGGAAGTAACTCTATCAGCTTATAGGGCAGGGTACAAAAGAGGAACTAAATGTATGAAGTAAGCAAAGAACCAGAGGGGGCAACCCCTCTTTTTTGTTTCGTCGCAACACAAAAAAATAATCAAAAAACATAAAAAAATGATAGAAAACAGTTGACAAAGGACAAAAAAGAGTGTATAATATAAACATAAAGAAGTTAAGGAGAAAACATAATGAACGCAACACCAGTTTTAGACCGAGCAGTAGTAGGAGCAAAGGCAAAAGAAAAGGTATTAAAACTTCTTACCAAGCAACTAAAACAACAGAAAAAAGACGTGCTTTGTCGAGCAGGCATACACCAAGTTCATCACTACAAGGACAAGTCAGTATATACAGATGGGCGAGTTTGTTTTCACTTGCCTGCTTCTCTCATTGATAAGCATATATCTTTAAATATCTTCACTCCAAAGGAAATTGAAAAAGGAAATAAACCAGTTGATCCAGAATCCTTTAGCTATCCAGATACAGATAGACTTTTTTACAAAGAAAAGCAACTACAAGAAATGTCTAAAGTTGAGCTTGATGTATTAAAGACTTTGAAAGAGCTGAAAGAGTTAAAGAAAAAGACGGTTGAACAACCAAAACTAGGGAAGGTTGTCCGTGTTAACCAACAAACAGGGGCTTTCACTCAATGTAACGAGCCTAAACAAGATATTAAGGATAGACGTTCTAAAGATTATGGTATCTTAGTGCAAGTGGACTTTCTTATCAATACACTATCAATCGTGAAAGAATTTGGAGATAAGCAAGTCACATTTTACTTAAATAAAGAAAACCCTTATCGCCCTATTGCTATTTACAGTGACAATGTAAAAAGTATGGTAGCACCAATCCGTTATAACTAACTCCAACTCCTACCCCTGCTCCAACGCAACGAGCAGGGGAAAAGGAGTGATGATATAACCACTTTATAAAGAGATAGGTAAGAGTTTCATAGATAATCTCCTTTTATACCAACGCTGAAACACATAAAAACTCCGTACCGAATTACCTATCTCCCTATAAGGTGGTTAGCAATAACCAAAAAACAAAAAGGAGAATCGCAAAATGTATCTAGGACAACTACTAGCTTATCCTATATGGCTATATATAGGAATAAGCGTGATCGCTATTGTACGCAACGCTTGGAAGAATATGGAAGGATAGCAAATGCTACTTCTTCTTTTTATTTGCATCACAAAAAGGCGAAAAAGAAACACAAAAAAATAATAAAAAAGTACAAAAAAATAATACAAAATGGTTGACAGGTAGAAAATAAAGGTGTATAATATAAATATAAAAGGTTGAGAAAAAAGGAGAACAAAATGAACAACACAGTAACAACAACAAAACACGCAGTCATTGAACTTGTCAAAAGCGCTCAAGTCTTTACAAAGGATAGGAACGATAACGCTACTAGCGTTAAAGCTCTTGACAACATTAGAGATTTTATTTTTAATGTGAACCAAGTCTTTACTCCTGATGGTGCAACTAAAGTGGCTTTAGACGACATTTGCCAACGTTGCTTGATCTATAGTGATTCTTTTAAGCCTAACGTGGATTTGGTTGACATGGCTAAGAAAATCAACAGCGTCAGATTTGACGTGATGTTGGAATTGAAAACAGCCAAAATTGATATTTTTTAGACTAACAAATACCAACCGTATTAGTATTTGAGAAGTAAAATAGAGAAAGAGGGGTTATCCCCTCTTTTTAGTTGCAAACACAACACAAAAAAATAATCAAAAAACATAAAAAAGTTGCAAAAAGTAGTTGACAAAGAGTTAAAAAGAGTGTATAATATAAACATAAAGAAGTTAAGAAAACAGGAGAAAAAACCTATGTCAATTACAGCCTTGAAAGACAACGCAGATATTCTTTCAGAACACAACTATATGTGGCATGGAGAAACCCTATGCGACAACTATGGGGCTACACAAGAAATGATGAATGAGTTTTGGGAGTTGGTAACAAAGAGAATTGACGAAGCCTACATGGAAGAATATAAGGCTTACCATATCACTCATGAAGAATCATGCAATCCAAACGCAACTTATATTGGTTTGTGTGGTATGTCTATTGAAAGCGAGGCTATTGATTATGCTATTGAGGAGTTGGGAATCAAGGAAGATTTGGAAGAATGGCTAGATACAACTATTGAAAAACTAGAAGAAGTCATTAACCGAGTTAAAGTAGATATGGATAAAATCCTATATGAAATCGTTGAAAAATACAACCTAACCTACGTTGACTAATAAGAGGGGCTATAAGCCCCTTAGAATTAAAGGAGAACGCAACATGAACCTAACTAAAGGATACACAAACCCTATCTTTGAAATGATTGGCTATGAGCCTAAAACAACCTTCTGGTCTGACTTTAGCATTGCTGATATGTTCGGAGTTGAGGGAGTTAAGGACACCTACAACCGAGCAAAAGATGAATGGAAAGATAACATTGAGTACATGACAGAGTTTGCTATGGTACTCAATCATAAGAGTTGGCAACACAACGAAAAAAACCAAACCCTATGTAGTTTATATTCTGACCTATGGTGTAACATTGAGGACTTTATCTATGAGCATTTCAAGGATAATGAGGAAGCAATCAGCTACTACCAAAGAGTAACAGATTAGATAGAAAGCAACACAAAAAGAGGGGGCAACCCCTCTTAAAAATAATCAAGACGCACAAAAACATAATCTTTCCACACAAAACAGTAAGCAAGATATTACAAAGTAAAAAGACGAAAGACAAAGGTATAAAAAGATAATATACCGACACAAAAACATAATAAACATACACCGAAAAAGGATAAAGATACACTAAAATATAGCAAGCCGACACCAAAAAATACGAGACAGCAAGGTGCGAAACTCCTGAAAGAGAATGGTTCAGATATTTCAGAAAGTCTTGCAGAAAATCCGTGAAAGCGAGGGCAAGCCGAGAAGAAAAAAATAGCTCTAGCGCAGAAATTCAGAAAAATTCTGCTAGAGCCAAAAATAAAAATCTGAGGGGCAAGCAAGGGGGCAGACGGACGGCGCAACCCCACTCACTGCAAAAGGAAATGCCTTAATTTATGTTTACCATATCCCTTTTCTTTTCTATG